>Ga0114918_10003959_pt1 | contig 12951 bp, 12 predicted proteins | sample LantaG_FD_87015 | JGI IMG/M metagenome (GOLD analysis project Ga0114918, IMG submission 87015) | Deep subsurface microbial communities from Baltic Sea to uncover new lineages of life (NeLLi) - Landsort_02402 metaG | ecosystem: Environmental > Aquatic > Marine > Oceanic > Sediment | place...
CAAGCTTTAAATACAACAAATTCAACTGTAACCAACGGTACAAACGTTTCAAAAACAGTTATAGGAACTACACTATCGTTGCGAGCAACTGGAGTTAATACTTTATTTGGTTCTCAAACCGCTTTATATGCGACATTAAATGTAGTTGGTAGAGATAGTGGAGCAAGATTACAAGTACCAGTTATTATAAATAAAACAACAACCTAAAAAATAGATAAAACATGGGATTTAAAAGATTTGATCCAGAAGATTTAGTAATAAGTAATGCTGCTGTTACAACTGCAGCTTGGAGTAATAACGCTCCTACTTTAACCGAATATTTCGTAGACCCAGCCCAAACAGGATCTGCAAGTAGTACATCAGAATATTATTATAATGTTTACCAAACAGCATCAAGTGATACTTCAGCCGCAGTTCAATTTGGAATTGCATATTGTGATTTAAAAGGTAGTGGTAGTACTTTTTATAATGCTTTAGTAACTGGTTCTTCTCCAACAAGAACAAACTATGGTCAATATCGTACTTTGGTTTTAGGGGATGAAAATGCATCGTTTACATTCGGAAATCAAACCACTGAATATTTTTATGCTCTTAATATAGAAAGAGCACGATATAAAGAATCATTACTTCCGGGAACAATGACACTCTATATTTCAGGATCAGGAGGTCAACAAGTACTCACCGATGATAGTGGATTAGGTGGAGCTGTAACATTTACAGATGCTGGTAGAAGATTTAATCTAGTTTCAGGTTCAGCAGGAAGTGTTTATACAGGTGTTAATACTAATGGTTGGACTTCTAATTCAGGATCTTATGGTTGGTTTTTACCTGATGTAGGTTTAATTTTATTAAGTGGACCAGCTTTAGATGGAGCATTTGCTGATGGTGGGGTTGCTTTAGGAACAGCACGTAATTCTGATACTGCAGATTATAACCAAAAATTAATTTTTGATTCATTTAATTTAGCAGGAGCTAGTGGTAATGGATTTACTTTAAATTCAAAAGAAACATTATCATCTGATTTTATATTTGTAAGAGCTAGAAATTCTGAATTTAACTATTCAGAAAATCCATCATTTATTTCAGGTTCAACTGGTGAAGTAATATTTAATTCATTTATTGATAATCCACAAACATATATTACAACTGTAGGTTTATATAATGATAATAATGAATTGTTAGCTACAGCTAAATTATCTCGACCATTACTTAAAGATTTTACTAAAGAATTACTCGTAAGAGTTAAGTTAGACTTCTAATGAATGAGTGCATTCAAACAATTAACAACCAAGGATGTTACTATAACTCCATTCGATACCAATAAGGGATTTTCCTTTACTGGTACTGCTATGACAGCATCTGATGTTGGAATTGAAGTTTATTATGGTAAAAAACCTTTAACTGCTTTAGATTATGCAGATTCATCAAATGCTACAGGGTTTGTTTATATTCAAAACACATCCGGAGTTTATGGTAATGTAAAACAACTATATTATACTAACTATCTATCTTCAAGTAGAGGTGATTCAGCACCTACTCAAAGTATAATTCCAGGAGTAACTCGGGAAGATGATAGATTTATAGGTCCTTTTAATACACCTAGATTTGAAAATTATTTACAATCATCTTTAGTTCAAGAAAGACATTTCCCTCAAGGTAGTGGAGCAGATGGAGATTTATCTGTAATTTCAATTCCAGAAAAACTATTTGGAGAAAATATTGTTCCATTCACATTTGATATTACTTACACATCTTCAGGTGGATTAGGATATAATGTTGTAGATGATGGTAATGGAAATCTTATAGTAAGATCAGCTACAGGTGAAGTAGGAGATTATGGAACAGGATCATATGGCTCATCAGTTTATGGAGAAGCCGAAGATGTAGCAGTAGGAGATACTATAGGACAAATATTTTATTCTCATGGTATAGCTGTTTTTACCACAGGTGCGATGGCAGGTTTAGGTGGAGAAATGTCAGCTAGTTTATCAAATTTAGATAGTTTATCTGTTAGTTTTTCTTCATCACTTAGAATATATGAAAGTCAATATAAATGTACTATCAATGAAAATGAATTTCAATTTTCACTAAACCCAACCCTATTATCAGGAAGTTTAGATGATGTATATTATGATTTTGTAACAGGTTCATTTTTTACACCATACATTACTACAGTGGGATTATATAACGAAAGTAATGAATTATTAATAGTAGGAAAATTATCAAACCCAATTCCTATCTCTCAATACACAGACACTACCATTATAGTCAATTTAGATATTTAAAAAATTAATCATGAATTGGATTTATGAGAATAAGGAAATCGAAAAAATATCAGATTTCCCAGATAATACTTACGGATTTGTTTATAGAATACTTCATAAACCAACAGGCAAAGCATATATTGGTAAAAAAGTTTTACAATTTACTCGTAAAGTAAAACTAACCAAAAAAGAATTAGCTGAATTTCAAGGTGTAGTAGGTAGAAGACCTGCATATAAACTCGCTGTAAAAGAATCAGATTGGCAAACATATTGGGGTTCAAATAAAAATTTAAAGGAATTTATGAAGGGTGAACCTTTAGAAAATTTTGAACGTTATATTTTAATTTGTGCTCCATCAAAAAAATTATTAACTTACTACGAAGTAAAATACCAAATGGTATATCAAGTTCTAGAAAACCCAGATGAATTCTTCAACGATAACATTTTAGGCAAATTTTATACTAGAGATTTTGATATCTAGAATAGGTTTCGTATATTATGTCATATGGTAAATGAACTACTTGTAAATTTAGTAGATTCTGTATTAGGTGCTGGTAAAAGAACAGCAAGGGGAAATAAAGCATATCATTGCCCTTATTGTAACCACCACAAACCTAAACTAGAAGTCAACTTTTCCCAAAATAAAAAAGGATATAATCCTTGGCATTGTTGGGTATGTGATAAAAGAGGTAATCGTATTTCTTCCTTGTTTAAGAAAGTTTCTGCTTCTGCGGAAAAATTTGAAGAACTAAAAAAATTGATTGGTTCTGAAGTTGAAGTTAAACAACAATACAATTCAACTAAACTAGAATTACCTAAAGAATATAAACCTATTATAGGAAACAAAGATATATTAGCTCGACACGCCTTAGCTTATCTTAAAAAAAGAGGTGTTACACAAGATGATATTGAAAAATATAACATAGGTTATTGTGAAACAGGTCGATATGCTAAAATGATTATTATCCCATCATATGATGAAACAGGAAATCTAAACTATTTTACAGGACGATCATTTGAAAAAGACCCTTATATAAAATATCGTAATCCAGAAACATCTCGTGATATTATACCATTTGAATTGTTTATTAATTGGAATATACCACTTATATTATGCGAAGGTCCATTTGATGCTATAGCCATTAAACGTAATGCTGTGCCATTGTTAGGTAAAAACATACAACAAAATTTAATGAAAAAAATAGTCACTTCTAAAGTTGAAAAAATATACATAGCTTTAGATACTGACGCCCAAAAGCAAGCTGTAAAGTTTGCTGAGTATTTTATAAATGAAGGTAAAGAAGTTTATTTTGTAGATTTGAATGATAAAGATCCAAGTGAAATGGGCTTTGAAAATTTTACAAATTTAATCCAAAATACCTACCCAATAGACCAATATGGTTTAATGGAAAAAAAATTACAACTATTATGAGTAAGAGAAACATCAAAAAGTCTTATAACCGTATCTTAGAAATTTCTAAGGATGCGAAACAAATCACAATGCCTGATTCACGATATTATCGTAGAAATGGAGAATACTATCCTTCAGTTACTTATGTTTTAGGCAGTTATCCAAAAGGAAAATATTTTGAAGATTGGCTTAAAAAAGTAGGATATTCAGCAGAATATATTGTTAAAAAAGCAGGTGAAGAAGGTACACAAGTACACGAAATGATTGAATCTTACTTAAATGGAGATGAATTAAACTTTTTAGGTCCTCATGGTCGCCCTTTATACCACCCAGATGTATGGCAAATGTTTTTACGTTTTGTAGAGTGGTGGGAAGAATATAATCCTACATTAATTGAAGTTGAAGTTCATTTATTTTCAGATGAATTGAAAGTAGCAGGTACTTGTGATATGGTTTGTGAGATTGATGGAGAACTTTGGATTATTGACTTTAAAACATCAAACAATCTTCAGTCAACATATGACTTACAAGCAGCTGTTTATGGTCAAATGTATGAAGAATGCTATGGTAAAAAAGCAGATCGTTTTGGTATTTTATGGTTAAAATCAAATAAACGTAAAAGTGCAAGTGGTAAAATGCAAGGTAAAGGATGGGAAATGTATGAATCACAACGCACACAAGAAGAAAATCTTGACATTTTTAAAACAGTTAAAAGATTGTTTGATTTAGAAAACCCAACCCACAAACCTATATTCACTGAATTTAGAACGCAAGTAAAAAGAAAATTATAATATTTATAACAAAAACATTTAATGGTCAGTTTAGTACAATTATTGAAAGAGGTACAAGGTAATCCAAAAGCATTAATTTTAGCAGGCGCTCCTGGAGCTGGAAAAAGTTCTGTTTTAGGAGATTTAGATTTAGGTGGTTTAAAAGTATTTAATTTAGATGATACTATTTTGGCTTTAGCAAAAGCTGAAGGATTTTCATTAAACCAAAAAGACACAGACGCTGAAAATAGAAGTGCATTTATGAAAGCAATGCAAGCAGCATCTAAAAAACTCAAAGATGAACAAATCCCAGATGCTATTGCAAATAAAGATTCATTTGTATTAGATGGGACAGCTGCATCATCCAAACAAACCGAAAAACTACTTACCCAATTAAAAGAAGCAGGATATGATGTTATGATGCTTTATGTTTTTGCTGATTTAGAAAAAGTATTAAAACGTAATGAAAGACGTTTTGAAAAATCAGGTGGTGAAGATCGTAGTTTAATGCCTTCAGCTGTATATCGCACTTGGTTAGATGTTTATAAAAATTTTGAACTTTACCAACAAATGTTTGGTGATAATTTTATCCCAGTAGCTAATTTAGGTAAAGGAAATAATACAAAAGATGTAGAACAAATTTTAACAAAATATATCCAACCATTTAGACCAAAAGATGCTAAACCTAAAACAGATAAGGAAATAGAACGTGCTAAAAAACAATCTGAAGAATTGAATAGGGAAATGCAAGATTTCTTAAACTCAGATAAAACAAAAAACATAATAGATAATTCAGTATCTAAAGAAGAAGCACAATCCAAACTAAACTCATTTTTAAGAAGTTAAGATGAATCAATTAACTAAATTTTTAGTAGATGGTATCCTTAATGAAGGAGAACAAAGAGTTATAGCTGCTTATGGAGGTGGATTCAAACCACCAACCTCAGGACATTTTGAAGTAGTTAAACAAGCTTTAAAAAACCACCCAGAAATAGATGAATTTATAATTTATGTAGGTAGTGGCACACGTGATGGTATTACCCAAGCTGAATCAGTTTTAATTTGGGAAATATATCAAACATACCTTCCAATGAAAGTTAAAATAGAACCATCTAAAGCACCAATTGGAGATATATTACGTTTAGGTAAAAATAACCCACAAGATAAAGTTTATTTTGTTTTAGGTGCTCGTGAAGAAAATGAAGGTGATTTTGAAGATATAAAAAATAGAACTAAAGCAATTGGTGGTAAACACCCAAATGTAGAAGTTAAAGTTATAACCACTATGGATAAAGGAATGAGTGGAACCAATGCTAGAAAAGCAGCTAAAGTTTCATTTGAAGATTTCGCTAAATTTTTACCTACTGAATTATCAGATGATGAGAAAGAAATAGTATATAATATTGTTAAACCAGTAGTTAAAGAAAGTTTAAATAAATCTTTTTATTTAGATATTCCTAAATTTAATCAACCAAAAACAATACAACAATATCTTATTGAAAATATTAAGGAGATTTCTTTATCTAAAGAAAACGCAGTTGATATAAATGGAGATTTAACTGGGGGTACATTTACAGTAGGGGATATAACATATGAGTATAGTATAAAAAATATACCTAATCCTTATAAAGATTTAGGGTTGTTTTACAATATCCAATTCACTCCTAAAGGAGAAGTAATTTCAATTCCAAAAGGTGGGAAAGAAAATTATATAAAAATATTATCTACTATGTACAAAATCATAGTAGATTTTATAGAAAAAGAGCAACCTGAATATGTAGGTATATCTTCATTAGATAATAGTGGAGGTAAAAACTATCATACAGTATATAATAGACTTACAACTAACAACCTCAATTTAATTCCAGGATATTTTAGAAAAGATTCTAACCTTATATTTGATTCCCCTCAAGGTAAAGGAAGATTTATAGTTTTAAAACGGAAAGAAAGTTTGAATGAAAATGCTTCATATTCTCAAGATATAGATATCAAACAGAGAATAATGCAACTTACACAACATATGTTGGATAAAGGAATGAATATAGAACCTTTACCAAATGTTAAGTTTGTTGATGGGGACAATGTTAATGCTCGTGAGTTCCTTGGTAAAACCGCCTATTATGACCCGAATAGCGCAACAATTGTATTGTATACTGAAGGTAGACATCCAAAAGATATTGTACGTTCATTTTCACATGAAATGATACATCACATTCAAAACCTAGAAGGTAGATTAGGTAATATTACTACTACAAATACTCAAGAAGACGACAAATTAAACAATATTGAAGCAGAAGCCAACCTAAAAGGTACAATGACATTTAGAAATTGGACTGATAGCTTAAATGAAGTTAAAAAAGAAGTTGATAATTCTATGGTAGCGGTTTCATCTGGAGATGGCCACCAAATAAGTCTTTATGATTTTAAAAATAAAGAACCTTTAGGTTTAATTAACACCTATGAAAATGCCGTAACTGGGGTAGTAGCTAAAAAGGGATATGGTCCATTGATGTATGAATTGGGAATGGCTAATGTATACCCTAATAGTTTACAATCTGATAGAAATGGTAATACTGAACCTGAGGCTCAAGCGGTTTGGGATAAGTTTATACAAGGTGCTTCTCCTAATATTAAAGTAGAAAAACTTACACCTAAAGATAAAGAATATAGAACAGAATACCCAAATGGAAATGAAATATGGGATGTAGATGGATTTTACAATTACAAATTCTACAACCCTGATACCTCTACTTTAAAAAATTTACTCAAAAAAGGAAACGAATTATACCCAGATGAACAAAAGCAAATCATTTTGAGTACTAAAGAGATGTATGATAATACAGTTAACGAAGCCATTGTAGGTGAAAAAATAGAACAAGAAGCTAATTTAAGAGGTACAATGACGTTTAGAAATTGGACTGATAGTCTAGATGGAGAAGAAGTTACTAGCTTAAATGAAGACCTTTCAGATGTTAGCTTAGATTATATTAAAACAAAACTTCCAAAATTAGATTCATACCCTAAATCTGATATTATTTTATCAAAAGGAGATTTTACTTACATAAATATCCCCCAAGATAAGGATTTTGGTATGACGGCTGAAATAAAAGCATTTGATCAAAAAGATGGTACCTTAGTAGCTCAAAGTTCTTTTGATTATGATAAAAATGGAAAATTAAAAGGAACTTTAGATGTTAGACCTGATAAAAGAAGATTGGGTATAGCAACTGAAATATACAAACTAGCCGAAAAAATAATTGGAGATACAATATTCCCTGAAGAAAAGCATACAGAAGATGCTGAAAAATTTTGGCAACAAAAGAATAGATCTTTTGGACCTAAAACTGATGATACTTTAAATGAAAAAAATAAACCCTATAAACATAAACCTATAACTAAAGAAATTCTTTTTGAAGAAGAAGATAAATTAATGGTTGAGGTAGTTAACCCTGATGGTGAAAGATTTGAATATGAAGAATCTAATATAAAAGGTCTTTATACTTATAAAGATTCTTTAGACAATTTATACTTTGCTAGAATAACTTACTCGCCTTCATCTCCTCCTAGATTTGAATTTAAGGTAGGTTGGTTTGAAGATAATGATATATCTAAACCAAAATATGATCCTCAACTCCCACCTAATACAACGAGTATGGATGATTTAAAACGTAGAAACACAGTTGCTAAAATTTATAGAGATGAAATCTTACCATATTTAAAAGATAACCAAAAATTAGCTAAACAATTAGACATTAACCCTATATCCCAATCCAGGTATATATTTTCACAGAGATTAATACAACACCACACCCCTTCAGAATATAATATAGATTTAAAAGATAGGAAAATTGTAATATCTTTACCTAAAATAGAAGAAAAGAAAAATAAAGACCCATTTGGTTTAAATGCTTATGCTCTTGAATTAGCTAAAGGTTTAGAAGAAGACCCAGATACTAAAGCTAGATTAAAACGTGGATTAGATTATATTACAAAACGTAAAGAAGCATCTAAGAAAAAAACACAACGTTTAAAAAAACAAAAAACAAATGAAAATTTAAATGGTGAAACTACACCTAAAATGTCATTTGAAGAAAGATTAGCTTATTATAAAGATTATTATATTAATGTATCTCCTTCAACATTTGATATTATGACTGAAGATGGTACTATTGTAATAGGAGGTTTGGATAAACCTTATTCTCCTAATTTTGATGAGAAGAAAGATGTAAGACAAGTACCTGTAAATGAAAATGTACCTGATGCTGAAGATGATGGTAAAGCTGCTCCATATGGTTCAGGATATAAAAAAATAAATGAAGGTCGTTACGACACACTTGCAAACCAATTATCTAAAATAGCATTTCAAGAATTTAAAGATATTCATGATAGAGGTGATGAAGAAGGTACATTTAAATTTAGAGTAGACCATCCTGATGAAGAACATGATATCCCAGCAGAAGAATTTTATTTTGATTTTGAAGGTATTGTAAAAATTACAGATGATGAATATAATGTTGATGGTGGAGCTAATGTTGGATTTGATGATAAGGGAGATGAAATAACACCAATTTTATCAGTTAAATTTAAAATACCTAAAAATCCAGACTGGCAAAAAGTATCATTTGATATTAAGGATGTTGTAAGACATGAACTAGAACATCTAACTCAAGATGGTGATAATGAGAAAGGAGGAGCTTGGCATGAAGATCCAAGATTAAGAAGGCCTAGCAAATATATACAGGACGATCAGTTTCTTCGAGATATGATTGATGCTAATCTTTTACCTAAATCAGATTACTTTAAATTAGAGAAAGAAGTAGATGCTATGCTTCAAGGTATGTATTTTAAAGCTAAAAAATCCAAAACTCCATTTAAAAAGGTATTAAATGATTATTTAGATATTTTTGTAGATCAAGGATCTATTTCAAAAGAAGAAAAAGAAAATATACTAGATGTTTGGAGAAGCAGAAGAAAGGCATTATCTTTACCATCGTTTTAACAACCTATAAAAAATAAGAGTTATGAAATATGAAATTTATTCCGATATGGATGGAGTTATCACTGATTTTGATACCCAATTTGAAAAAATATCAGGTGGTGTTCCTGCATCCGTGTATGATAAAAAAGAAGGGTTAGATAAATTTTGGGGTTTAATTGATAGTAAGGGTGTTGGTTTTTGGGTAGGAATGCCTTGGATGGAGGATGGAAAACAATATTGGGATTATATTAAAAAATATAACCCAATTTTACTATCATCACCATCACGTTCTGAAATATCTCGTTTAGGAAAACGTTTATGGGTTATAAACCAATTACCTGGTGTTAAATTAATTTTAGCTAGATCAAAAGATAAACAAAACTATTCAGGTGAAAATAAGATTTTAATTGATGACCGTCCATCAAATATTGTAGAGTGGCGTTTAAAAGGTGGTATTGGTATTTTACATACATCAACTTCAAATACTATTAAACAGTTAAAAGAATTAGGATTATAATGAGTAAAGATAATGTTTTAAAGAAAGAATTTGCAAAACAAGATGTAACTCGTTTACGAAATCTTGTACAAGGAAAATATGGTGAAAAAACAACCCAGGGTGTAGGTTACAGTAAAAAACAAGAGATATATGCTGAAGGTGATGTATGGGAAGAAGATGGTAGAAAATGGACTATAAAAGATGGTATTAAACAAAATATCACTAAGTTAGATAAAGCTAAAAAAGCACACGTGATGCCTATTTTTTGTCCTAACTGTAAAAAACCCATGAAAAAACATTTTGATAAAGACTATTATAATATCCATAAAAAATGTTTTGATTGTGTAATTGACTTTGAACATGATTTACGTAAGGCAGGTTTGTATGAAGAATATGAAAAAAATATTCTAAATGCTGATATTGATGGGTTCATTAAAGACTTTAGAGCATACGTAGAAGAAGAATTAACCCAAAACAATAATTCATATATTACCGAAGCTGGAGACGTAGAAAAATGGGTAGGTGGTTTAAATGAAAAACGAGTATTAGATGCTCTCGATAAAACCATAGAACATCTTGAAAAAATGAAGAAATAAAGAATTTTATATATTTATAAATAAAACAACTATGTCAGAATTTAATATTACATCTTGGATGAAAAAACAATATCTAGCTGAAGCTAAGTTAGATACGCCAAAATCTAGTCAATTGGCTAGTGCTATAAATAGTGCTATTGAAGGAATTGATAGTGAAATGAATTATAGAGATTTCGCTGTAGCAGTCGCTAGTATTCTTGAAAATGGATATGGTTCCCATTTATATGATAAATTTATGGAAGTATTACATGCTGAATTAGGTATGAATGAATCTTTAAATGAAATGTATTCTTCTGAAAATGAAGAAATTGGAGAAGAATTTTCTAAAGAATTTGGTGTTAGAGCTTATTCAGATCCATTTAAAATTGAAATTATGGAGATGGGTGATATTAATGGACGTATATTTGAAAAAATGATTCAATGGGTTGAATCTAAAGGCTATAAAGTAGATAGAAGTCAATCTTACAGTGAATTTGATATGGATGAAGATAGATATTATTATCCACGAATTATAATAAGTAAATAATAATAAATGGCCCATATAGTATTTTTAAGTTGTACTAAATCTAAGCTTGACAAACCAGCTCCAGCTCAAGATTTATACTCTCCATCACCTACATTTTCAAAAACTTTAGAATATGGTAAATCTCTAAAACCTGATAAGATGTATATTTTATCAGCTAAACACCATTTAGTTCCTTTAACAAAAACATTATCCCCTTATGATTTAACTTTAAAGGATATGAAAAAAGAAGATAAAGAAAAATGGGGTGAAAAAGTAATACAACAAATGAAATCTGCTGGTATAAATTTAGATAAAGATAAATTTACTTTTTTAACTGGTACTGAATATATGAAGCCTATAACTAAATATATTCCTGATTCTAATATTGAAGTTCCTTTAGAAGGTAAACGTATGGGGGAAAGAATGAAATGGTTAAATAGTAAAATACAAAATATTAAAGAAATATATAAAGTAATAAAAAATCTAATATATGAAACTATCAAAAAATAATCTATCTGAAATTATTCAATTATATTTAAATGATATAGAAGATTATGGTAATACTTCAGATTTAGTATTAGCTGAATCAGTATTAAATCCTTTAAAGAGTTTAATATTAGAATCTAAAACAACAGTAAAAGATTTACTTTTAGAAACTTATAATAAAGGAAATTTAAAACAACAATCAGTAATATCAGATTTTACTTTATACTGTAAATATTTATAACAATGAATGATTTAAAACAAATACAAGATTTCTTTTCTAAACCTTTAAAAGAAAACGTAGATAAAAAATATAATGATTTCTTAATAGCATTAAGAGATTCAGGTGTCACTAATATGTATGGTGCTGCTCCTTACTTACAAAAAGAATTTGGTTTAAATAGAAAAGAAGCTATAAAAATTTTAGCTAACTGGATGAGGTCATTTTCTAAACCTTTAAAAGAAAATACTACAGATTGGCCTAAAGAAGTACCTTCAAGACATGGAGATATTATCTTTAGATTAGTTAAAGTAATGCCTGATAGAGCAAAATATGAACTTATAGATGCTGAAACAGGTAAAACATGGGAAGTAGGAGGTAGAGTATATGGTACAGTAAACCAACTTAAGGCAAGTGCTGAAGATACTATTAAACCTCAAGGTGGAAGACAATCATCTCAATTTGAATCAGTAAATGAAGCTAAAGTAGATTATGATTTTTCTGAAAGAGAATTAATAAGAGTTCTTAGACAACTCAAACGAGGTGCTAGTACTGAAGTCGATATGATAAAGGCTTTTACAAAAGCATTAGGTAGAGACCTAACTAAAGATGAATTATTTTCTGAATCAATAGCTAAAATAAACGAAGCTACTGAAGAAGATAAAATCGATATCGTTACAATGGACGTTCCATTGTTTATCCGTATCTTAGAATATTCTAGAGAAGATGCTCAAGAAGATATGGATTTACATGATTTAACTGAAAAAGCAATTGCAGCAAGAGGCGTCCTCTTACATCTATATAAAAGTAGCACCTATATCCATGATAGAAAAAGCCAGGGGCATATAGGCAAAACTAAGGTAAATATATCAACTGCAAAACCTATCTTTGAGGATATGTATAATAACCAAAGATTATCAATGAGAGAAATAGCTAATACAATTGGAGTTACACATGCTACTGTAAGAAGCTACTTTAACAAGCTCGATATCAATACTAGGTCGAGTAGCGAGGCTAGAAGTTTCACGAATAGTTCTGCTTGGAAGGGGGGGATTATTAAAACAAAGGATGGCTACATTCGCATTTATATGCCTGGGCATCCTAGAGCTAGCCATAATCATGTATTTGAGCATATTGCTATTTGGGAGCAAATACATAATAAGCCCTTGCCACAAAACTGGATTATCCACCATTTGAATGGTATTAAAATTGATAACCGTCCTGAAAA
>Ga0114918_10003960_pt1 | contig 12951 bp, 12 predicted proteins | sample LantaG_FD_87015 | JGI IMG/M metagenome (GOLD analysis project Ga0114918, IMG submission 87015) | Deep subsurface microbial communities from Baltic Sea to uncover new lineages of life (NeLLi) - Landsort_02402 metaG | ecosystem: Environmental > Aquatic > Marine > Oceanic > Sediment | place...
ACCTTTAAGGTGGCTTATTCGTCCGCCGTGAATCAGGTATTTGAGTTCTTTGAGAGTGTATATGCTCTCACTGGCATTTCCAATGCTTTCCATCAACGATAGAATTTGCTCTTTCGGCCAACCGGCTTTTATTGCTCTAGCTGCTGCTTCAACCTGCCAGCCAGCCGCGGCAGATAAGGTTTTGGTGTCAACATGGGTAACTTTGGCCTCCGGTACGAGCTTTGCCGCTGCCTGAGCCGCACTAAATGTACCACTCAAACCTGAGGACATATGTATGGATATAATATCGGGGTCGGTAGCCGCAATGCGCTGATAAACTTCGGTAAAGCTACCGACCGATGGTTGGGAGGTGCTAGGAAAGCCTTGAGCTGTTTCCAGCAAGCGATAGAATTCATCAGGCACGATGTTCACACCTTCGCGGTAAGTTTTCCCTTCCAGTGTTACTATGAGGGGAACAACGCTAATATTCAACTCAGCCAATCGCGCAGGAGACAAACCGAGATCGGTTCCACTATCGGTTACAATTTTCATTTATGCTATGTACTGGGAAAAGGTTGCTTTTTAACTCGGAGCTATATCTCTAATATTATAACCGACATTCCCCATATCGACTCGTCATGAGGCATCACGGCCTCCATTACTTTGTCGCCGATAGTATATGCATGGCCACCTGGCTGTCAATCTCACACAAGACTGGGTAGCCCTGAGCTACCTTAGTGGCAGCAGCCAGCGGCGAATGAACTACCGGTTCTCCTTGCTGAACACCCATAGCGTGAGGGTATAGCAAGCTAAAGGGAGGAGAGTGGCTCCACGGCCATTCTCCTCTCCTTGTTTTTCATACCTGGGAACTGGCGGCTGCCAGAACAACGTACTACTTTACTAACAGAACGTCGGGAAAGCCAATGTATGTTAGGTTGGCTGTTACTTCATATTGTTGTCTTTTGGTCTAAGTGGTTAGTTATCGTTTGGTTTTACGGTTATAGCCTTCGTAGAGATTACCGACCACTTCAAAACTATTGGAATCATAATTATAAGAGACTGGGAAATAATTACTGTGATTAATCAACCACGGCCATAAAGGATTTGTTCTGTTGTCTGTAGCATGTTGGTCGTAGAAAAAACCTATTATTTGTTCTGGTGAAGAACAAATATCAAATATATCTCCTTGAAAATAGGCCTTGTAAAACGAAGTGCTGTTGATCGCCTTTTGATGAATGATTTCATGGCGATACTTCGCAAGCTTCGAAAAGTGGGCCCAAAACTTATGTTTATCTATTCGGGTTGTTTTGTAAATATCCGTGAGGATATATAGAATTTTGTCTTTTAAGCTAATCCACCTTTCAATTGCATTCTTGTCGTAGAGTTCTTTAATGCCTTTACTCTTAAGCTCTACTTGGTAAACATAATCTGGTGGAATACTTAAGTTTGAGAAGGTTTCCAAAGCAGTATATCCAAAGACAATACTAGTCTGGATAGCTTCGATGTAGTCACAAACATCTTTTGATTTAGCATCTAGAAAAGCACGTTTATCTTCTTCGGTCTTCTGGAAATCTAACACAGTGCTAAGTAGGCAAAATTGTTCTCTAGAAATTGACTTGGCAATTGCTAACGATTTATTTAAAACTGATAGTAGGATAGCCACGTTATTTGGAGAAAAGTAAGTTAAACGGTTGCTTCCAATCATTACTTCGTCAATGTCCTGAACAAGCATAGATCCAGTTTCAATACCTTGACTCATCTGCTTGAAGCATACAGGCTTGTTAAGTCTAGAATCTGTGACTTTATAGCTTTCAGGATGGATACCAACGACTAATTGCAGTTTACTATCGTTATTTGTTTTCTTCATTTGATAACCTCCTATGCTAGACAGTAACTAAATAATCACCAGAATTGCAGGTATTGCTTCTTTGGTGCATATAAAAGAGCTGTTGCGTTAATTCTAACACTTGTGATAGTTGAGTAAAATGTAGTTTGCCAATCATAATATAATAAGAGTCAATCTATGTGAATCTATTTGGTAGAATACTGATAGCCTCTTCCCCTGAAGGCGACTCGTAAGTACAAGAAATCAGGCATCCCGATGTTTGTTCAGTGGTAAGGTATTATAATGGCCAAACAAGTTTTAAGACCAGAGAGCGGAGTTAGGCTGCATTATCATGTATTGGCCTAACGTCACTCAGCAGGAGTCGGTTCAGCCCGTAGAGAAATCCCCTTTTATTGCCAATGCTCATAACCCACCTTTGTTTTAGTTAATCAACGTTTATAGAACTCATTTTCAATTTGTGCTCTAACTGAGTTTTTACGTCTCCAAACCCCGGGCTGATAAGGATAATCGATTTGCAGCAACTTATTGCAGATCAGTTTGCCACCAAGACGGCACTCCTTCAATAAGTGCACGGTGCTGAAGAGTCTCGACTACCAATCCATCAGTTGTTGGATATAAGCGGCGAATTGGGTTTTGGGCAATAATCTCCCCCAGCAAGTTCCCATCTGCACTGAACCATTTTAGCGTCTTTGATGCGATGATGCCAAACCCGGTTTGAGTAAATATCAAATTGCCTTGGTCGAATATGTCAAGCATTCGAAGGAGATTGCCATGCTTGATGATATAGAGCCTTGTACTAGTCGAGATATACAAAAACGGATGGATTTCGATGACTCTTTCCGGCGGGCAACCAATATCGAAGAAGCGCACTGGGTTACCTTCGGCATTGACCTCAATTATCCTGCCTGAATAGGAGCCAAGAAACCCGCCTCCATTCCCAGACAAGGAAGCAGCATATATCCAGTCTTCTCCTGGCCCTATCATCGACGCTTCTAAGTTAACAGCCACACCCATTTCTGAAAATTTGATGTGTTCCTCATACGCTACATGCTTATAATAGACTTTTTCCTGTTCAAATTCGTTTGGCTTGGCCTTTTCACCAGTCAAAATTTCAAAAGCACTATTAAGCTTTTGCATCCTTTCGTTTGCCAGTGGCTCATTGGGGTTTTTATCTGGATGCCAGCGTTTTGCAAGTTCTCTATATCGTGTTTTGATATCATCGGGACAATATGGGAAACCGAGATCCAGCAGACTTAGCGCCTGTGTGACCTCTTTGACTTCATTGGTTGTCCCAAAAGAGTTAACGCGCTCAACAATTTTTTGCCAGCCTTCCTTTGGGGGCAGTTTGATAGTCCAACAGGTTCGGCCTTGTCTGTCAACACACCATGCTTTATCGATTATGGTATATAGTATTCGATCAACACTAGGTGACACATCCACGCATCGAACGTAGTTCTTCTTGGTTCCAATGTCACAAAGATCACTGAAAAAAATGCAGGTAAGACTGTTGTTGTAGACATATAGCCCACAATCTGATGAGAGGGCAGCGAACCCATGTCCAATTGGAGACACAGTTAAGCGGTAGATGTCGTGGGTGAACCCGAATTCAATAACCATTTGGCCGGTTTGGTTGCGGAGTTGCACCGCGGAATTTGCGTCTGGGAATTGGGTGGTCTGACCACGAGTGTTGAAGTAAAGCACTCCATCCGCTGTGGGATAAATCGTGTCAAACGATGTGTCCGGCTTTTCAGTTTTGGGGATTGACCTTTGTTCCTTCAGTGTCCAGCGACTCTGTTGCGATGTTGAAAACCACCCCTCTTTCTGTTTGGTGGGTTTTGATATATCAAGTTTCTTGAATGTATCCTTTAGCCCTGTGGATTCGAGTTCAATGATCAGTTTGTTATGTCGCCTGCGATCAGTATCCGTAATAAGGTGGGGAAGATTGTCTAACATTAGGGCGGACCACTTCAGGGCCGGAGCGGGCTTGTTCCTATTTCGCCAATTCTGGATTAAGTTTCTGTATGCCTTTAGAAAAGTTTGCCCAATTGCGCCATCTCGCTCAGCCAATGGTATTCTATCTATGAAACCGACCACCTTGTTATACTGCCCCTTCCGGTATGCCTCGATGACTGGACGCTTTTGTGGATCATCGTATATGCTGTAGAAATCTTGATTTTGCTCGCGACGCAATTGCCATGTGAGAGGTGAAGGAGGCAGCGAGATATACGGTATTCCAAATAGGGTAATCTCCTGAGGAATGTCATCTTTGTGCGAATGGCCACTCTTGACTAGAGAATTAGATGGCGCTCTGTTTTGATCAATCCTTGCATCTGTGGCTTCCGTCGCCTTATCTTTTTTCCTCTTGCTGAATAATCCCACGATAGTCTCTCTTATCAGAGTTTGCGAGCCAGCTTCCCAGAACCAACCAGCGATATGCATACCATAAGCCCGCTAGCGGGCGCTGTCAACTTGCTGTGCTGGCTGACCACATACGTAACACTGGGCTATGGGTTTTAGCAAGTTTATTTTCAATATACTCCACAGGGGTAAGATAGGCAAGAGATTCATGAGGGTAGCTGAAGTTATACTCAATAAGCCACAATGTTAATTAAACCAATACTGGCTTCTATTCAGGGGCTTCCAAAATTGGACGAATCTTATGAGACTACTTGAATTTCACCTTCAAATACTGAGCTTGGTTTCAGCACAAGTGTCGACCTATGCAGATAATGCAAATCTGTTGTCCACCCACTCCAAAGCCCAGTTGCCCCTATTAACGAAATAGCATTCTTGGCTGTAACGGCGTTTACTTTTTGTAAGTTATGTTCATTATCAAAGAAGAAAACGGCTGCTGTTGCTGCGTCCTTTATGTGTTTGTCGCTATGAGCTTGTCCAGAAACAAAAGCTTCCCAGCAAAGTAGGACTGGTCGATGACCAGAGGGTGGCCAGCACCGCCAATCTAGCGTGAACTCACATTTACAGGATGATGACTCGTACAACCTTTTCAAAATCCAAGCGGACTGGTGAACGCCTAGAGTGCAGACTGTCAGTCCTACTTGAGATGCAAAGGAACGATTGCTTTCTCCATCACGCCCCTTACTTAGGTCTTTTGAACTTTCAGGAATTGGAATGAATAGTGGCGCTTCAAAGCCGAGAGCGACGCTATATCCCTGCTCAATGTCAAGCTCCAGTCTCTTAACAAGCTGCTGAATGTCTGAGGATCCCTGAATCGATTGGCTTCCCTTATTCGGCAATAGCCTAGCCCAAGCGAAAGCTTGGCGCCGAGTCGACCCAATGTCACATGCGTAGATCACACGTTGCCTTTCCAAATCCGCTGCAGGACTACTCATCAGGTAAACCTACGGTTGCCTAGGTTATTGTAATGGTAGCATTATTTGAGAGATTATTCGCTTCAGTTACATTGCTGGTGGATGGTGCTGTAGACAAAGGTTCTGCCCATAGCCCTAAGCTTGCCGCCTGGGCCCTCCACCTGAAGTTGCAAAAAATACTCATGATACTTAACATCGGGCGGATAGGTTACAGCTTGAGCATATCCAAGCCTGATAAGCTCAGCATTAACCATCATATCATCTACCCATACATACCTGAGCAAGCGGCCATACTGATCAACCTCTGAAACATCCTTTTCCATGAGAACTGTTTTCCCCTCAACAGCACAGGTTATCTTCATTATCTGAGCCTCCTGCTTTGGATTCTCATTGGTGAGGTGCTGACTACATTTCTATAAGGATTTCATCATCTTCAACTCTAACTTTGTATGTGGTAAGCTGCCTCGGTGATTTCAGCGTCTTACCAACCTTAGAGAGAAACCCAGATCCCTTTAGCCAGCGAACTACCTGACCATTCCTCAAGTCAAATTGGGAACCATGCAGAGGACAGGTGACTATCGTTCCTTCTAGTTTTCCACTCGATAGCTTGCCCCCCATGTGTGGGCAACGGTTATCAACGGCGTAGTAGCTATCGCCAATTTTGGCCCATAGAATAGCCTTGCCCCTGACCAGGACCTCCTTCATGGCCCCATCTTCGAGTTCGGTTATTTTACCGACTTCTACCATGTTACTCATCTGACTCCCTCCTCTTATTGGGCAATAAGTTCCCGCGATTTCACGATTATTCAATCTCTATTTCATTCTGCCTTCGTATCAAAATGGGCTCGCTGGGGACGATAACGAGCCCATTACATAAAAAGGAGAAAAATGAGAAAAAGAGGAAATGTCACATACCCATTAGCCCACTTCATACAACTAACCTTCACCACAAGTTACCACCTATTTCCATGCTAACGCTGGCGCTTGTTTGTGTCAAGTCAGCCTTGGGCTGCAAACTCCATGGTTTCTTTACAAAAAGCTCGCTCTGAACAAGAAACTGTGACTTGTTTGCTTTTCAATAGACCTCAAGAGCCATGAAGTGCCACAAGATGCTCTCGAGTGATGTTTTGATTTATGGGTGAGAAAGAAAAGTACCCACAAAGCAGAAGTTCCTCAGTGCAGGGGTATCCAATGTTAATGGTACTTAAGGTTTGCGCCTTCAGTCATCCAGATATTACCGATTTGACGAGGTCATTGTTTGTCTATCCTCAAGGTTACTCGATGAGCAGTTTATCATGTGAATTCTTAGTTCACTGAAGAACTAACCCAGCCACACAACAAGCTAGCGTTTCGTTACCTGATTACACAAAAATCCATAATGTGCGTTTTGGGCAACAAAAGCCTGGAATGTTACCTGCCAGCTGCTGTACCTCAATACCACTTAGAATGAAAGGACCTGTGTTACCATACCTGAGTAGGCCGAATTAGAGAATTCTAGGCATAGTCAGAATATTTCCATTTAGGCTATCAGCTGTAAGGGGTTTACTCTGCCAAACCTTCCTATCCTAAAGTATCCAGCTTCAGGAGTTCACTCCAGTGATTTTACCAGCAGTATTTGATGGGAATGTCGCAGAGTTTTGTAGGGCACTCAGGAGCGTTAAATCTCATAGCTAAGATTTCAATTCCAAGTAGTTCACTTGCTCAACAAACTACAATAATAAGCTGGGTTTTTCCTCCAAACTGCAGTGCGCTCAGAAATTGTCGCCGAAATCTAGCGGCCTGCCAAGTCTGGCTGGTTTCCTAACCTAATCTGTCCAGTTTTAGGAGTTCACTCCACTTCATTCGGCCCTTGGTTACCGCTCACTGAATGACTTCGAGAAATTGGTGCTTATTCAGGAGAACAATGGATTATCCCGCCAGACTCTCCTAACCCTTTCTGTCCAATCATAGGGGTGCAGTCCATTATTTTATTCTTCGTATAAAACCAAATAAAGAAAAAACAACTAAAACACTTAAATATACCTGGTAACTTTTGAAAAAGGACGATGGAAAGGATTATAATAGCGGCGCTGGTATAGCTGTAGTTTCAAATAAAGAGCATAAGGTGAAGCTATTTTTAGGCCATCTTTCATATACATATGAGTATAGAGCTGGTATTGAAGTGAGTATGAATAATGAGATGCATTACGGAACAATGGCTGATTTTGAAACAACAAGCCGTGCTATAGCTGAGTCTCAGGTAATTTGGTTTCTTGCTGGTGTCATTCTCACATTTGTAGTTGGTTTCTTAACTAAGTTTCTTTAAGTTGAGATACCAAATGAACACCATACAATGTAAGTACTGCCAGCCCGAAAACATAGTCAAATACGGCATATACAAAGGCGTCCAGCGATATTACTGTTATGTGGAAGGTAGCGAGGACTTTGGAAAAATCAAAACAACCACGAGTTAACTTGACCAAAAATGCTATGTTAATAAAGGGATGTGATAGGGATAAATCAAATTGTACTCCCGTGGGAAAAGCGATGCGAAGAAAAGTCATCATATTGAATGGCAAAGACAATGTTGCTGTTGCGTTGGCTAACTTAAAGGCAAAAGAGCTTATCAGGATAGAGACAGGTAAAGGCGCTCCTTGTGTGCTACTAATAGACAATATACCCTTTGGGCATAAGTTTAGCCTTACTCGTATAAAATCCAATTCACCTGTGATAAAATATGGTGAAAACATCGGTGTGGCTAGCACAGATATTCAGCTTGGGCAGCATGTTCATGTACACAATGTAACCAGTATCCGGGGTCGCGGTGACCTTGCCAAAGAGAGGAAGAAATGAGCTTTTATGGCTATCCTCGCTCAGATGGCTCCGTAGGTATTAGAAATTATGTGGGCATTATCGCCACAGTTGGTTGCTCCTCAGACGTAGCACAGGATATTAGCAAGCAGATAGAGGGAACAGTGCCATTTCTGCATTACCAGGGTTGTGCTCATCTGCAACCTGACACAAAACTAGTGGAACGGACACTAAGCAACTTAGGGCAAAATCCTAATTTAGCAGCAGTGCTTTTAATAAGCCTAGGCTGTGAATCAGTCGATGTTGATTCTATACTGAATAATATTGCCATATCAGGAAAACCTGTAGCTAAATTGGTAATACAGGAAATAGGGACTATTTCAACTATTGCTGAAGGCTCGCGGATTGCTCGACAAATGGTCTCAGATGTTTCAAGAATAAAGCGCGAAACATTTGATGATTCTAATTTGATATTTGGTTGTGAGTGTGGGGGCTCTGATGCCACCTCAGGTCTTGTTTCTAATCCTGTCATAGGGGCAGCATGCGATCGATTGATTGAGAATAACGGTAGCGTTGTTTTCAGCGAAACCACAGAGTTTATTGGCGCTGAACATCTCTTGACCAAGAGAGCAGAATCACCTGAAGTAAAGCAGAGAATCTTACACATAGTAGATCGTTATGAAAAACTTATTCTCTCATGGGGTGGTGACATGAGGGGAGGAAATCCTAGCAGAGGCAACATAGAGGGAGGACTGACCACTATTGAGGAGAAATCTCTTGGCGCTATCAGTAAAGGGGGTAGCAAACCTATAAAGCAGGTATATGAATATGGAGAGAGGATAAAAGGTAAAGGATTATTCATAGTAGACGGCCCCGGGTTGGATTACAAATCTATGACTGCTCTGGCTGCTGCTGGCGCTCAAGTTATTCTCTTCAGTACAGGGCGAGGAAGCCCTATAGGATTTCCTTTCGTTCCTGTAGTAAAGATCACGGCAAATCCAGTTGCATATGAGCACATGAGAGAGAATATGGATGTTTATATAAATATTGACGAATTTGAAAATGCTGAGACAGAGGGGCAATTATTATACGATGAAGTGGTGGAAATCGCTTCAGGGAAGTTGACTAAAGCTGAAGTGCTTGGCATAACTAACTTCGGGGGCATCTATACATTTGGACCAATACTCTAGCGAGGAACTCGGATAAACAGCTTCGGTTTACATAGGCAAATAAAAGCTGGGCGGATTATCATTCATGTTTGCTGGATATTAACCAGTAGGAGAACAATTAAAGTATAATTAGTGAAACTAAACAAGAAAATTGGTTGTCCTGGCTGACCACATAGGTAAAGGGGAAGTAAGGGTACTTAACTTATGCCCGACAAGTAGCCAAGCTAAATATATTTGGCACTGTCTTATTGGAACTATAGTTTATTCCTCACCATTTTTCTGGCTGGCTATTAATCGTACGCATCCACTTTATTGAATCCAAGTCCAAGGACAGTAAATACCCGAGGCTTACTGGCCTATAATTTATTAACTCTACGCTGACATTTATCGTCCTTCGCTCGCCGTTGATGAAAGGATACCTGTCCATTTTATTATTGTGAACGTGACCATGGATGATCCATCCACGCCATTCTGTTTTTCTTTCGGAAGGATCATGTATTAGTAGGAAACTGTAGCCGCTGGCATGTAACACTCTAGTTCTTTCAAGTTCGATGTCTCTCGCTTCGCGGTCGTGACTACCTTGTATGGAGAAAAACCCTTTAATTGACTTACCCAATATTTTGCAGATTTATGCTCCCTTCCGTAGCTATTTTAGCCAAAGTGTTAACAGTTTTACCTCCACCACAACCGATATCTAGAATCTTATCATCTATATTTACTGATATATGACCTAATCCCCACCGGGTAAGATTACTATGGCCAATGTTCATTAATCTTGCATAGAATGTGCCGAATCTTCCTGTTGGCATTCTAGCCTGCTTTAATATCTTTTCCATTACCCCCATATTGATCCCCTCAATTTAGCTTGTTCAGAGCATACAAGTGCACGTTACCACATGGCCGATCTTACTTACAAGAATCAAATATCCCGATGTTCGTGCACAGGTTCAATATGGTAAAATACATCCGAATTCGGTTTCCAAAGTAGTCCGCAACACCTTTATTAATGAAGTTACTATTTCCTGAAGGAGGCTTGAGCCATGGAATTTTTTGACCTTATGAGTATCGCACACCGCTATATGGAGATACTAAACCCTTCCACATCTGAAAAAATCATCAAACTTGGCAAACTACTTAAATTGAAAGAAGGAAACCGGGTCATCGACTTCGGTTGTGGTTGTGCTGAGCCCCTCATTATCTGGGCTGAGGAATTCGGGATCACTGGTATTGGCATTGATATATCCGATGATTTCTGTGACCGGGCTAAGAAAAAGCTGGCTGTGAGAGGGTTATCGGACAGAATCGAAATCGTTTGCTCCAACGGAGCTGACTACGTATTTGAAGAGAGAGCTTTCGATGCCGCAACATGTATCGGGGCAACGTTTATTTGGGGTGGCTACAAGGAGACAATCCAGGCAATGAAGCGGGCTGTTCATCAGAATGGACGCCTTGGTATTGGTGAAACCCACTGGCTTAGCAATCAGATACATCCGGAATACGCCCAAAAACAGGTAACTACCCACACAGAACCGGAACTAACTCAATTTACCCGGGACGAAGGCTTTGAACTCGAATACATCATCCGTGCTAGCCACGACGACTGGGATAGATACTCTTCGGATAGTTGGTATGGATTGATACGTTGGCTTGAAGAAAATCCCACGCACCCTGACCATGAACAGGTATTCAAGCATTTTCGTACTGACCAGGATGATTATTTACAGTTCCAGCACCAATATATGGGTTGGGCAATGTACTGCCTCACTCCCATGAAATCTCATTCGGTGTGATAGATTGGATTGCCTGTCTGCGGTAAGATACTTAAGGATTCTTTTCCAGTAGAATTATTATAGTGCAAGAGAATCAGACATGCCTATATTCGTGCACTAGTGATTATTGCTTTACAGAAAAAGCAAACGGAATCAAATATTTGTACGCATCAGTTGTCAAACATCCCGATGTTTTTACAATGGTAATTCTAGTTCCAATGGTAGCTATGAGCTCAAGTTCACATTCGAATGGCTTTGACGTTCATTTTGACGTTGACGCGCAGCCACAGCTAATTACAAGCAACCACACCAATCGAGGGTTTGGGATTTACAGCACTGTCCCAAACTATATGGGACATGATGAAACGGTACATAGAACTGGAGATTACGAAACCGCTGCTCTACCTCTGAGCTACACTGGCGCAGAATTAGTATAGGTGGTAATGGTAATTTTGGCCAGTAAGTTTACTATGACGTGCAGTTACGGAATTCATTATAGATGATAGGGGTTAGTTGCTTGAGGGAATGCTGTATGGAATTACTAACAGAGCTGTCAGGTAATGGGGTAATAGAGACTTTGTTTTGTTCTAATGCGTGTGAATCAGTCCTGGGATTGCTATAATGTGAAGCGTCTTTGTTATTACGCATGATGTGGTAATGCGCATCGATGTCACCCGGGTCTTTTTCTACCCTGTCACAGTAGCTTTGCTTGCTTAGCCTGGTAATTTCTATGCCGGCAATTTCACCTGGAGGTAAATCTGGCAAGTTAATATTCAGCAGGATTTGTTGACATAAAATCCCATCTTTAATCTTAATAGCCAGCAAAGAAGCTAACTTAGCTGCAGCATCAAAATTTAAATTCGAGTAGGCGTTTATAGAGATAGCTATTGATGGTATGCCATGTAAATAACCCTGGAGGGCAGCGCCTACGGTACCTGAGACGAAGACGTCATGCCCCATATTAGCGCCTCTGTTGATACCGGAAACGACCAAATTTATCTCGCCAGGAAATAGGGATTGAATAGCAATAATGACACTATCTGATGGCGTGCCTTCTACTGAGTAAGCTTCTATCTCTCCCCCCCAGTGGTCTAATTTCTGTATTTTAATGGGTTGGCGAAGGCTGATGGAAGTTCCTACTCCGCTCTGTTCCTGCTTGGGAGCTATTACTATTACTTGCCCTGCTTTTTGGAGTTCCCTCGCCAGTACTTGGAGCCCCGGGGCGTCTATGCCGTCATCGTTGGTAACCAATATTTTCATGTAGATTAATTGACTCTATATTGTGCTTTCTAAACCAGCAACTGTCAAGAATCAAGAAACAGTAAATGAATTTTGTGAAAAGTGATAAAATACTGTACGTCATGGCGAAAATGAATTCTCCTTTTAAGCTGGAAGATGTTTTAGAAAAATCTTATACGGGGCGATGTTTGTCCAGTGAAGAGATTGTCTTTCTGCTTGGTTTGAAAGAGAGAGGAGAAGTAGATCAACTTTTTAATGTTGCCCGAAATTTAAGACAGAGATATTTTGGTGACCAGATATTCCTGTATGGGTTTGTGTACTTCTCTACATATTGCCGAAACTCCTGTAATTTTTGTTATTATCGGAAGCCTAACAAATTATGTAAACGATATCGAAAAACTGAGAATGAAATTGTAGAGGTTGCTCAAGGGTTAGCGGAGTCTGGAGTTCACCTGATCGATCTTACTATGGGAGAAGACCCTTTTTATTATTTAAGAGATGGTGGATTTAAATCACTTGTTGATATGGTGGGAAGAGTGAAGGCGGAGACAAATTTGCCTGTGATGATTTCTCCTGGGGTGGTTCCAGCGCAGGTTTTAGCTGATTTAGCTAATGTGGGTGTTGATTGGTATGCATGTTACCAGGAAACACATAATAGGCAACTGTTTTGCCGTTTGCGCTCCGATCAGGATTATGATTTGCGCGTTGAGGAGAAATACCTGGCTAAGAAGTTAGGTTTGTTGGTGGAGGAGGGTATTTTAGCTGGTGTGGGTGAGTCTCGGATGGATGTTGCCACTTCGATGCAAGCCATGAGGGATATGGGCGCTAAT
>Ga0114918_10003961_pt1 | contig 12949 bp, 9 predicted proteins | sample LantaG_FD_87015 | JGI IMG/M metagenome (GOLD analysis project Ga0114918, IMG submission 87015) | Deep subsurface microbial communities from Baltic Sea to uncover new lineages of life (NeLLi) - Landsort_02402 metaG | ecosystem: Environmental > Aquatic > Marine > Oceanic > Sediment | place: Baltic...
AGATATTGTTGATGGAAGACCAATATTTAGTTCTGTAGAAGAGGCAGTTCAGTTTCTATCAGATATTACAGATGCAAAGATCATAATAAAGGGATAGATAAATGGCAACAATATCTCCAACAACAGGCGAACCGTTTTATTCCGGAGAATGGGATAAGAATATTGAGCCTCTTGTCAAAGCTTTAAATATAGGAGCGGGAAGATTAAACACGATAAATTCTGCTCTAGTTCAACGATATCAAGAGCAAGTAGATAGGATGATAGACAACCAACTAATGCCTCTCTATGTTGTTCCGATTTCAAGAATGAGAATTTACAATCGAACAAGAGATGTTTTTGTATTGACATATCCAGGTAGAGTTCAAGAAGCTGCTCGTTATTGGGTTGCTGGTTTGTTAATGAAATCCGAGTTTCAACAAATGGATGGAAATGTTAATGAGGCTGTACAAAATTATATAGATTATGCCTTAACAATTGTTGAGCAAAGTAAATCGATGATAGACAGATTGGAAGGCCAAGAGTGGAGGTCTGATCTTAGTAGATTTTTACCACCAGGAGCCTTACCAATAGTTCGACCAGAGCCTCCAAGCTCAGTTTAAGGATCATGAATGTATACAGATGCAGGACATGTAGTTGATACAATTATGCACATTTTAAATAATGAGCAAGAATTCTTTAGAGACTATATTCGACAATATGATCAAGATATTGCAGATCGAGAAATTCCACTCGCAATAGCTAAAGGAATTTTTGACAATAGACCAATATCTGTTCTGCCAATTTTAGAAATAGAACCTGATTCTAAAGACAACGAATGGGCAGCAACACAGGCACAAAGACCTCAGTTTGATTGTACGCTTAGATTAAGTGTAGTAAATTCAAATAGAGAGTTGGCTGTGGAGTATATAACTGGTTTGGTTAGAAGGATTAAAATTGTTTTAAACGATCCAAGAAGACTTCAAAGTAGAGTAATTGATATATATGGTCGTCAACAAATGAAGTATAATTGGGATGGATCGTTACTGGCAATAAATTTTTTAGACTCATTAATTACGAGAGTTGAATATAAAACGGTACAAAGTGGAACAGTAAGACAGGCTACAATGTCCTGGTTCTGTAAAATTCACGAGCCATTGCAAGCTTCATATTTTCTTGATAATTGGCCCCATGCTACAGATCCTACGAATACTGGAAACTATGGGCCAGGAAAACAATAAAGATTTATTTTTCTTTTATTTAATATCTAAGAGTAAGAGTTAAAAATCTCTAAAAATAAGGAGGATTAGATATGGGTTTAATGGATCCGAGAGACGTTCTTGCTATATCCGATAGGGTTGGAAAAAGATATTACTATTCGCTTTTAGCAGCGGTTAGTGGATCTCTTGATAGCGGATCGATTCGTGGTAATGATTTCTATGCTATGGCGCATGTATGTCCAGATGGCGATCCGGAAATCGAAATCACAACTTTGTCACAAGCAACAGCTTCTGATGCGGCATGGAATACGACCAGTGATATGTTTGGTCTTGCCACTACCTTGATAGGTGGTTTAAGCAGTTCGTACTCTATCATTGGAGCTTTGACTACTCATTTTAATACGGCAACATCTGGTGGTCAAAGGGCATTGACGGGCAGTTGGAATCAGTATCTTGAAAATGCAGATACAACGGGAACAGATTATGTAGATAAACCCACATTTCCTGGTTCCGGTCTTGGCGTCCGAGTGTCTGAGTATTTCCGCAGAGTTTATACTAATGCGGGTGGACCTCAATTAAGAGCAAGGAACGTTTTTTATGATGCTCCAGATCCGTTTACTTTTGGAACAATTACCGGAGCAGCAGGCAATACAGTAACATATACTGATTCTGGTGATTTTGGTACTGGAACTGCAAATAATGTTGCTAATGGTAGTGCATTTGCCGCAACCAGAATGAAGTTGGTAGCTGGTGTTGGAGGTTGGACCGGAGCAACTCTTTCGATTCAATTAGTAACTGAACCGAATGGAGATATTGTAACTAAATCGGTCGTTGTTCCTGCCCTTATCGCAGGTGCTCAAGTCTATATTGGTTCTCTTTCGACTGATAGATACACGAAGGTTAGTGGGGTATCTGTTACAGCAGGAACAACCGGTATTGGTGAGACTCTTGATGTCGTGAATGTGTTTGAAAGAGTCATTGAATTATAAATTGAAATATTGGACATAGACAAAAGGAGAACAGCACTATGGCTATGGGTTATCAGGGTCTAGCGCAAATTGAAATCAAGCGTGATGGCACATTAGGCTTTGTACCGCTACTCATCGAAAGCTCATCTATCAATTTGGTGCTTGAACCAATTTATAGTGAGGCGATTTGGGGTGCTGGTTGGTACAACGCAGCAACTAACGTAAATTATGCGGATAATGCTGTTCGGTACGAAGGTGGACTTGACTTCCAGCTACAAGCTTCGGCTAATATTTGGAATTTGATTCGCGACTGGTGTATCGAATATCGTGCATTATCTCGTGCCGCTCGAATTACTCCAGATGCATCGTGGGTTTATTTTTACGGTCCATCACAGGCAACTAGAGCGGATTACAACGACTTAGGTGATGGAACGAGTTCGGATATTGTTCTGAATCAAGGTAAAGGTCGTATGGGTCTCTGGTCTCAGGGAATGTCTCTGAACACAAGTGTTGGTAACTTCGTTGCTGGTACAATTAACGCTGTTGCTTTGTTTAGACAGGTTCTTGGTCCAGGAAATAATGCACCATCAGGGTTTACAGGAACACCTTGGGCAGATCCTTTCCAACAGAATGACCCAGATCTTAGAACCTTTAATGATCCTGGCGATGTATCGTACATTGATAACAGATTTGGTCTTTCGAAGCCTAATCAGCCTTTGAATCCAATTCATTCAGAGTACAATAATCAGCCTAACTTTGATCCCATTCCTTATTGGAGAACAAAGAGCTACATTAAGAGATTTGATGGGGCGATATGGGATCCCGTTAAGATTCATGGGTTAGATTCCGAAACAGTTGAATGGAGTGTCGATCTTACTAACAACACTCAGGTTCTCTATACCTGTCGTGGTGTTCGTGGTGCTTCTGCTGTTCTTCAAGGTGCTATTGATGTAACAGGTTCGGTTACCATGTATAACCCATACGGTTTGCCTGATCCGATCTTTGGTGATGGTTCTGGTGCATACAATGAATTTAATCCTTACTTCCTTGCTGAGAACACAGAATTTACAGTTGAGATTGTTGGTACTGACACTGGTTCTGGTGACAACTTAACTATCGCTTTACCTGCTATCGTTCTTGAATCTGACGATTATGGTATTCGAGGTCAGAACGATGTCACAAACCGTACCTACTCGATTAAAGCTCTTGGCGGTCGTTCACTTGCCAATTTAGATCCGAACATAGCCTACACCCCTGATGGATATGTCGGCGGAACAGATTTGTCGTTGCCTCCCATGATCATGACTTCGGCATAAATAATCGGGATTTAGAATTTTCCTGGTTATAATAAAAGCATATCGAGGGGGTGAGTAGATCAGCTCACCCCCTCACCCAACTCCCACCTAATAAAAAATAACTTCTTTCCGGAGGTAGTTTAAGAATGGCATTAGGTTATCAGGGTCTACTCTTAATTGAAGATCGTCAGTATTTAGTTTCTGACAGCAATCTTGATCACGTAAGACCTGAAATTGCTTCCGATGGAACATATTCTCCAAAAACTATTGGAGAGGCAACGGGAAGAGTTCATCTATATGATTTAGATCAATTTACTGGTGGTTTTAATATAGACGCAAGTGCTGATCTATTAGATATGCTTTTTGATTCAACAAATGGATGGGTTTTAAAGAGAGATGAGCCCAAAGATGTTTTACTATATTCAAATAAAGAAAATGATTATAATTTTGGCAATACGTTTTGGACTAGAATATCTTTATCTACTGGTCCCGGAAATATACTAATTTCATCATTTGATATAACAATGATTCCAGGAGCAGAGCCAAGTGGAGGAGGAAAGTATTCATTACCTCTAAGAAAACTACAAGTTGGAGACGACTATATCGGCCAGAGGTTTGGTTTTGAAGTTGGTGGAAACAATACAAATCCAATTTCTTTCGAACTTCCTGCAATAAAACAACCAATTCCTTACTGGCAAACCAAGTTTAATTTTAAAGATGAAGTTGGCAATCCCATTCCTGATGGAATTTATGTTACAAATTGGTCTCTTGAAATAATTAACAATATTTCTGGAAGAAATACTTGTGCTGCCGTTAGTGGAACAAACGATCATCCAGGACCAAACTTAATACAGGTGGGATTGGCATCGGTGACACTCAATGTAACATTTGTAACCGTAGTTACTCCAGGAAGTGAGGGAGAGAAAGAATATAACATTCCAGAACGATTTAGTGACGTTACAATTAATATAGGAAATATTGACGAACCAAGAACCTTATCATTAGGTCGTATTGATGGATCTGTTGATGGTAATGATAACAGTACATCTGCGCAACAAACATCAGATGCAACAAACATTACTGGTGTAGGTTCTATGACTGAGTTTACTTATATTGCTTCTGGTTATTTCACGTTACCTCATCTAGTTTGAGAAATTAAGGAAATTTAAAAATGGCAGACGTTCCGGTATTTAAATCCAAATGGCAATTACAAAAAAACGAGACGTTTAGAATTAGATTTAATCTTGAAGAAATTGAAAATCAAAGAGTTAAATTATCATTAAGAGAAAAAGGAGAAGGTTCTGTTGAGCATTGGGTTGAGTTTTATTAATGGGACTACAACGCAATGATCAAACTAAGAAAACAAGCAACACAACATCATCAAGAAAGCAATACCTTTTATGTTGATGCCGATTTGTTTAATGATCTTAAGGTTAGATTCTTATTAAAGGATTGGTCGTTTGGACAAATAGAACCCCAAATGAAACTAGCACATCTTAATAACGCTTTATCTGACGAATCTTTTATGATGTTTAAGTCCTTTCTTCCGTGGATTGCCAGTGCGATTATTGCCAAAATGAATGAAGTCTTAGAAGGGTATGAAGGGTATGAAGACTAATGGCAAAAAATCGAAAATCAGAAAGTTTGTTTGATAACACCGAGCTAAATAATTCTAAGCCAACAATTGTTAGAAGAACTCCAGAAGAAAGAGAAGAGCACAGAAAGAAGATCGAAGAAGTAAGCTCAAAAGATTGCATTTTTAGAGGAGAACTAAAAAAAGCATTTAGATCTGAAACAGAGCTGGCTAGATCTGATTCTAATTTAAGTATTATCAAAGAACTTGAGGCGATTAGAGAAAATGTTTCAGAAAAGGAAATGGATGTTGTTGTTAAAGCCAATCGAAGACGAAAGAGACACTATTTATTAAATGGAGATATATGTGTTTATTGTTATGTTCGCAATAAATGGCCCAAGCTTATCATAAGACCTCTAACTATAGATTTAGATAAGTCTGTGGTGCCAAAAATCGAAGGATACGACAAAAAAGACGAGTTTGTAATTAAGGCAAAATTCAGTCCAATAACAATAGGAGTAAGAAGAAAAATTGATCCATATATTTTCGATCAATTAGACGGAGATTATTCTCATGCAAGTATTAATTTTGATGAGTATAAAAAACTGTCATTTATAAGCTGTTTTAAAGAATGGAATTTACCAATAGAGGTAAAACTCGACGACAATAGAGTTTCAGAAGAATCGTGGGAGATCATAGAAAAAACAATTCATCCTAGATTATTTGATGTTCTGATGGGTGAATTTATTTCTTTAAATGAAATTAACGAAGAAGAGTTGAATATATTGGAGCAACAATGCGAGAGGCTTTTCTCTAAAAATAGTAAGGGTGTTACAAATCCAATAGAGGGGATTCGTTTGTATTGTGAGGCTTCCGTTTTTGCTAAAGAATTTCATTTGTCAGGCAAAGATTTAAATTCTTTATCCTATAGAGTTGCTTCTATGATGAAATATGTTTCAAATAAAGGAAATGAAATCCAAATAAGACAGATGGACCAATCTTCAAAGAGTAGTTCTAAATCAGCAAAATCGGCAAAATCTGGGAGAAAATAAGTGGCAATAGATAGATTCAAATTAGGTTGGAGTGTTGGTGGCAAATTGATTCTTGGCACTAAGCCTTTTATTCCCAATAAGACTTGGACTGAGGGATCTGGCGATGTTTCATTAGATGTATTAATGACCGCAGGAGAGGTTTCTAGAACTAGAACTCCTATAATTCAAACTATGGCATCTATTAGAGAAATTAACGATAGTGGAAGCGTAGTAAAAGTCTTGATGACTGATGGAGTTGATGCGATTAATGGATCAATGACTTTTGATTGTAATAAGTCATACATGCAAAGCCTTTTAGAGTGGGTATTTGAAAAGCGAAAGGAAAGTTTCTCTGCATACATCGGAACTGAGGATTTCAGTTACATAAAAGTAGCAAGTTGTATGTGGAATAGCATATCATTAAATGTATCGGAGGGAACAACACTAAATTGCTCAATGTCATTTATGTCTAACCAAGCTCCTGAAAAGAAAACACCATCATCTCAGTTTTTTGAGGAAATATACAAATCATCAAATTTAATCCCATATTGGCAAACTGGTGCATTGCTAGATAATGACGTTTTAAGAGTAACTGGATGGAGTCTTTCAATTAATCAAAACCTTACCCCTCAATATCTAAACACTAAAGATTTTGATTTGCCTGCATATTTTAGAGCCGCACAATGGGAATTTCAATTAAATGTTCAAACATTAACAAAAACACAAGAATACAATAAACTTCAAATTGGCGTAATTGATACATTAAATCCTATAATAATGAACTTAAATGAATCAATTAATGTTAGTTCTTCGGTTTCGTTTGGCGGTCTGGATTCTATGGGTAACTACCAGTACAATATAGAACTTATAGGAAAACCAACAAGTTATACAGACGATGCATCCAGACACACCCCATTTTCAATAAGTTTTAGTTAATCGGAATACTCAGAAAAGTTGCATATCTATCTTATATGATAGAAGGAAAACAAAAGGAGAAAAAATGTTAGAAGAGAATGGAGTAGAACAAGCAGAAAGCTTTATGCCCGAATTGAATGAGGCAAATGTCGTTAGTGGAAATAATGTTGTTGATGGAGAGTCTGGTGGAGCGGAATTAAATGGGGGAGATAAAATCTCTGTTGCTCCTACCGTAGAATCGGTAACAAATACAGAAGGAATGTATATAGCCGAGGAAAAAGCAAAAAAAAGCGGAGTCGTTGAGAAAAAGTTTAAATTTCCAAACTTGTTCGTAGAAAAAGACAGTTTGGTTGATGTAGAAGTCGATGTAATATTTGACCCATCAAATGGGGATGTCTATAGCATTACTCAGGCAGATCTTATTGATTTGGCTGAATTGCATGCGTTAGAGTGTGTAACTTATAAATTCGGGTTTAAGCCTATAAGTTACAATGATATTCGTAGATATCGAGAACAAGCATCATTTTACGATTCTACTGCCGGAGATTTAGTCATTAACAGACTGACATTAAGAAGTTTGTTTATGATTAGTCACCTGAGAAGTACAAATATGGTGGGTGTAGATGGAAGTCCTATTGAACTTGAGATTGATGGAAAAACAGACCATCTCACAATAGATTCGCTTAGACAAATAACAGAAACTTTACCTGCACTAATGGACGTTGTTATGAGTTTGTTTGAAAGAAAACAAATGATGTTATTCCAAGTTGGTGGATAACGCACAGGGGATTAAGAGATGGCTGAAGGATTTTTTGAAGAGATATTGGGCGATTTTGATCCTGGTCCGTTGAAAGATTTTCAACGGCAAATTGAGCGTATAAAAAATGAATTTGCATCACTCAAAGAGGGTGCAGATTTATCGTCAATTCTAAACGGATTACGCGCTCTATCCACAGAATCAGAAAAATATCAAAAAAGTTTAAAGTCGTCGAACACTGTTCATAAACTCAACAATATACAAATTGAAAAAGAGAGAAAAGAACTAAACGCACTTATATCAGATTTAGTAAATATTCAAAAGGCCGGTGGTGCTTCTACTAAGACGATAGAGGGCATAGCAATAGCCGGAAGAAAAGTAGTTTCTTCATTTGAACGTGCCGGAAATAAAATTAGTGGTGTTCAATCTGGTATGGCTTCTTACGAAAAATCCGTAACTAGTGCTACTAAATCAGGAAAGGAATTTTCTAGTGGATTAGGAAATATTGCTAGCAGTTCTGTATTAGCAACTGGTGGTTTGCTTTTGATGGGTAAAGAGGTGGGAGGATTAGATAATAGGATAAGATCTGCAATTAAATCTTTAAACCAATATCAAGTCAATTTAGAAGTTACAGCAAAAACAAGCTTAGTTTCTCCTAAGGGAGTTGGAGGATTAGAAAGTTTACGAAAAACTATAGGAACAACGAGAGAGGAATTCAGTCCATTTCTTCAGACGTTAAAAGAAGCAGGAAAAATAGGATTAGATACTGGAAGATTAGAAGTTGCAGCCAAAAACATAACATCTTTATATGGACAGGGAGGAGAAGCGCAAAATGCCCTAAAAGAGTATGCAGATCTTATAAAATCAATCCCAACTTTAGAGCAAGATATACAATTAAATTTAGGCACAGACGATCAAGCGGCAGCTCTTTTTGCTTTGGCTGAAACCGGAACTGTTGATGTTGCAATTAAAGCTGGTTTGTTTGGTGGAGTAGGAGAATCATCTGAGGCCGCAGGAATTCAATCAGATATTCAAGCATCTAAAAATGTACAAGAAGACGTTGCGAATTCTATTAAAAATATGATATCGGTTATCTCTCCAGCACTTCCCATATTAACGGCAATAGGTGAATATTCAAAATTAACACTAATTGCCATTGGTGGGTTTAAAGCGGCAAATATTTTATTTATGAGTCGGGCATCTAGAGAAAGACAGGGGATCATTAGTGCTATCGGATCTATTGGATCGGGTACTGGTTTAGGAATGTCAGGAGGAATGGCAGAAGGTGGTCTTGGTGGACCGGTAAAAAAATACAACTTGGCGTCTAAATCAAGATCCGTAGGCTCAACTGTTGGTGGTGCTTTTGGTGGTAGGGCTGGAAAATTTGCAGAGCGCAGTACATTTAAACTTGGAAGAGGAATAAACAAATTATCTAGAGGTGTATCGCAATCCGTTTCTGGGCTGGGCAAATTTGTATCATCTGCTGCAGGTGCTAGTGCTGCAATTGGTGGAATTATTGGTGGAGGTTTGGCAATAAAATCCACATTTGACGAAATTCCGGAAATTCGAAAACGCCTAAAAGAATCAAATGAGGCTTTGAGTAAATTTAACAATGAACTAAATTCCTCATTTCATAGTGTTGATGGACTTAAGAGATTTTTAAAATCCGGAAACGAAGTTTCTAAGTCCGCAGAAGCTATGGCTTATTCGTTGGAATATGCTGGCAGTTTTACTACACGATTTAAAGAATCAGTCGGTCTCTTAGTAGATTCAACAAAAGCACATTCAAATACATTATTGGGTTTAGCTGGTGGTGCGGCTGCTATGGGCGCAGGCATTGGTGCTCTTGTCACCTCATGGACTGGCCCAGGAGCTGTTTTGGGGGCGGCAATTGGTGCTGTTACCGGTGCTATTGTTGGATTTGGTATTGCGATTTATGATTCAATAACAATGTCAGATTCTGTAATAAAGTCTATGGAACGAACAGCCGCTATGCATGGAGAAATGGTAACATTTCTAGATGATATAACAAGACATCCTGGAGATATTCAAAAAGACATTAAGGGTCTCGGTTCTCAACTACAAAGAAACGATAAAATAACTAAAGATCTAGCAAAAGGATCTCAAGTTTTAGAGCAAACATTTAAAATGATAGATGCAGAAGCAAATTCTGCATCTACTAAACTATTTGAATTTAGAAAAGCACTAGCTACTACTCATGCAGATGTAGCCAAAAAACTTGGTGCTTCCTCTGATTCTTATGTTCGCTCTATTAAACAAATATCTCAAGCAAATATGCAAAGATTTGCAAAACGAATTAATAATCTTGGAGGTATTATGGAATCACAGATGAAAAAATTAGAATCTGTAGATCCCAAAGTTTTAACAATGGCATTTCAAAGATCCGAAAGATTAATGATAGAAGAAACCTCGAGATTTGTAACAGAACTCGAATCTGTAATAGAAAGATTGGCAACAACACCTGAGATGATGATAGCAGCAATGAGAGGAGAAATGGCTGGGGCTGGGTTGGAAATTATGAAAGTTTTTGGTGCTGGATTAGACCCTGCGCAATTTGCCAGTATGATAGACGAAAAGCTAACACAATTCGAAAAAGGTCTAACGGAATCACAGAAAACAATATCTGCTCGATCAGAGGAGTTAGCAGAAAAATTAGGAACACTAGCAAAAACACAAGAGACATACAGGAAATCGGTTGCAAGGTCTATTTCTTCGGGAGGAGGGGTAGGGAGAGAAGCGACAGAAAGAATAATGGCGGTAAAAGATATAGATGCGGAAAAATTATTAAAGCAAGTGGCTTCTGCACAAAAGGTCGATGATGCAGAAAAAATAAAGAAAGCTCTTGCTCCCATACAAGAAAAAGCCAATAAAGAATTTGCCGACGCATTTGCCGCAAATAATGCAATTTTAGAAATTTCAAATTCGGCTGGTTTGTCTACCGCAAGTAGAATGGAAAATGAATTAAAGAAACTAGAAAAGAAAAGTCAATATATCGAATTAACAATTAAACAAAAAGAATCTGGGTCTACATCAGATAAAGAAAGACTTAGTAAAGAAAAAGAAAAAATTAACACCGAACTTAAGGAAGATCTTGGTGTTGATAAAATGGAACAGTCTATATCCGATCTGGATATATCAGAATTAAAAGCCAGAATAGAAGAGCAAGAATCTCAAGCTAAAGGATTAAAAGACGCAATAGATAATTTTGTTCCGATACTAAGCAACTCTCTTGCGAATTTGGCAAATATAGATCCAGAAGCATTTAAGAAAGCAGTTGCCGGAACAAAATTTGAAGCAATCCCTGTTGAGCATTTTCAAAAAGGAATACAATCCGTAGCCAAACAATGGAAAGAGTGGACCGAATCTGCAGAAGGACAAATCGCAGGAAACATAGAACACACTAATAAATTACGAGAATTACTTCAGGGTGCAGCTGTTGGAAAACAAGGGATTAAATATCTTGCAGCAATGGGCATAATTACAGAAAAGGTAGCAATTCAAGCGCAAAAATTAGCCGGTGGCGTTTCAAGAATTGGAATTGCCGTTGAGGCGTCTGCCCAGGAAATATTAAGTGGAGATATACTTATAACCAAACATGTAAACACAATAAATATGGAAATAAGAGCCAAAGCAGAAGAAGGAATGAAGATATTTAAAACAGCTATGGAAGTAGAAACTGGTAGAATGAAGGTTGCTGCGGCAGAGGCCAAAAAGATTGAGTCGTTAGAAAAAGCCTTTGGCGATATAGGTCTTCCCATTGAAAGATTTCGCGATAAGTTTTTAGCAAACCTAGAACAAGCAGAAGCTGCAGTAGAATCTCTGGCGGTTATGAGAGAACAAATCCCGAAAACCGCGCAAAGAATAGTAAAAAGCCTAAGCAATGTAAATTTTAGCGAATGGGATGATAAAAAGATTCTTGACGAATTAAAGAAAGATTCTAGTTTTGCTGCAAAAGACGTAGACGCTCAGCAAATAATAATTGATAAAATACACGATGAATTTGAAAAAGGTGGTGGAAAAATAAACCCCGAACAAATTGGAAAAATATTGGAAGCTGAGGGTATTGCTGCAGTAGTTGAAAGAAGATTTGGAAAATTAAACACGCTACTTAAAATTGGTGCAGCCCAGTTTGAAACCTCTGATGTTTCAAAGTCTCTAGAAATTGGAATTTCTGGAATAACTAAAGCTATTAGTTTGGCCGAATTTGGAGGAATTGATGCACCTAAAGCCATACAGGGAGCCAGTGCTATTTTTGATCAATTAGCAGAAAAAGAAACTAAATTTTATCAAGACAGATTGGCCGATCTAGATATGGCAGAAGCTGTAGCAATCAAAGCAAGAAATAATGATTTGAAAGCAGCAAAAACAGATGAAGAGAGAAACAAAATCAACGAAAATTTTGCTGCGCAATCGTTGTTTATTGAGCAAAGCAAAGCAAAGGCAGCCGTGGATGCTCAAACTGCAGTTAATAAGGTTAGGGGCAAAGAATTTGAGTTGGTAGTCAAGTCTTTAGATATACAAAAAAGAATGGTAGACGTTCAAAGACAAGGAGCCGAAGTTCAGTTAGGATTGTTGGAACAAATTGGTGCTCCATATAGTTTAATTTTAGAGAAGCAAATTGATATCGTTTCGGCAGCAAAACAGGCGGCATCAATTCAGGCCGAGCAATTAAAGAAAGCCGAATTGCATTTCAAATCTGGCCCTAAGGTTGAAGAAGAAAGGTTAAAACTCATTAAAGCTGAAGCTGAGGTCATCAGATTATCAGTGCAAGCTCAAAGATCTGCAATGGAAAAGTTATTAGGTGCAGCTATAGGTCAATTGGGTGAAATTGGTGGCTTTAAAAGAAACTTATTGGCTCAACAGAAAGGAACAGGACTGGTTATTGGTCCTGGTGGAGTCGTTCAGGGTGGGCAAGGCGAAGCAAAAACCAAAAGTCAACAAGCTGCAGCAATTCAGTTCGGATCAATAATAAAGGGATCACAAAAGAGTTCGAATAAAGTAAGTAAAGATCAGAAAGAAGCAACTGATAAAAATTCAACAGAGTTAGGCACAAACTCGACAGAATTAAGCACAAACTCAAAAGAACTAAGAACCCTTTCCGATGCTATGAATAAGGGAACTGGTGGGGGTATACCCAAATCTAACGTAATTAATGCAAAAAATGACGGAAAGCCAAGAGATGTAACAAATGCT
>Ga0114918_10003962_pt1 | contig 12947 bp, 10 predicted proteins | sample LantaG_FD_87015 | JGI IMG/M metagenome (GOLD analysis project Ga0114918, IMG submission 87015) | Deep subsurface microbial communities from Baltic Sea to uncover new lineages of life (NeLLi) - Landsort_02402 metaG | ecosystem: Environmental > Aquatic > Marine > Oceanic > Sediment | place...
TGCAGAGGCTGCGGCGGCGGCGGCGGCAGAGGCGGCGCCTCCTCCTCCGTTGGCGCCGGCGGCGGTGTTGCCGCCGTTTGCGGCGACGCCAGTCACCGCAGCAGCAGCAGCGGCGGCAGCGGCGGCGGCGTTCGTGACGGCCGCGGCGGAGGCGGACCGCACGAGCGCGCCCAGGTCGGAGACCGACAGCGACCACGACGCCCCTCCTCGCCGCTGCTGCTCCCGGGCCTGAGCCCCCCCCCCCGCGCTGCTGCCTCCTTTCCCGCCGCCGTCGCCGTCTCCACCGCCGATGCCGCCGCCGCCGCCACCGACGGGGAGCAGCCTCCCGGCCTCGGCACAGGCGACCAGCCACGCACCGCGGACCAGCTGCGTCGCCCCTGGGAAGGCCGCGGCGTGGGCCCGCAGGGCGTCGGCCTCCTCGGCGGTGAGGTCGGCTCCTGGGAGTCGGTTTCCGATTTTTTATTTTTTTGTGAAGTTGGTTTCGTTTTCGCTTCACTCCTCTTCTCCTCTCTCTCTCTCGTCTCTCATCTTCTTCCTCCCCCCAAAGCTAAAAAAATACCAACTCACCGACCACGGCGTGCGTGACGGCGTTCCCGGGCAGCAGCGCCCTCTCCAGCGTCGCCCCGCCCTGCCGCAGCGCCGCCAACAGCCCGCGGCGCTCGGCGGCGCCCGAGGTTCCCGTGAGGAAGACGCGGCAGCCGTCGAGGACCATGGCGTCCTCCTCTGATTCTGCCCGGCTCCTCCGCGTCTCCGGGGGAGGAGAACGCGCGGGAGCGGGAGGGGCGGGCTTCCCGAGGGCGGGGGAGGCGTCGGCGGCGCAGGGAGGGGCCGCCGCGGCCGCGGCTGCCTCCTCCTCTCGCGCTTCTTGCTCCTCCTCATCCTGCTCCTCCTTCAGCCTCCGCTGCTGCTGCTCCTCCTGCAGGAGCATCTCCGCCTCTCGCTGCGCCTTCTTCTTGGCCGCTGCGGCAGCAGCAGCCGCTGCGGCAGCAGCGGCAGCAGCGGCGGCGGCGTCGCCCGCGTGCGCCGCCGCCGCCGCCCCCGCCGAAGCGCCCAAAGGGCCGCCCGAGATCCCCGCGCCTCGCCCCTTCGCCCCCCCGCTGCTCCCGCCGGCTCCGCGACCGGCGGCATTCCCGGGGCCCGAGGACAGCCCTGGCGGCGCCTCCGGGACCGCGTGGTCGGCCTCGAGGCTCCGCGAGTACCGCGGCCTCTGCGCCGCCGCGGCGACCCACGAGTCCCACAGGACAGAGATGCCCCACTGCCTCGCCTTGTCCTCCTTGAGCGATGGGGGGAAGGCGTCGAGGCTGCGCGGGAGGTACCTGGAGGGCGGCGGAGGGATCTGCAGGCGCGCGGGGGAGGCCGAGGAGGAGGGAGAGGGGCGGGCGGCGGCGGTCGCCGCCGCCGCCGCTGCGGCCGGCGGCGGGGGCAGCCCCCGGACGACGACGAGGTGCGTGCAGTCGCGGGTCAGGTCGCCCGAGTAGAAAGCCCCGGCCCTCTCCAGAGCCTGCGCGATCGGCCTCTTGTCCTCTCCCGTGCCGCCCGTGAGGCAGATGCGGAGGCCGGCCAGCGGTCCCAGGGCGTGCTTCTTGTCGAACGGGACCTGGGGAGGGAGAGGAAGGAGAGAGGTCAAGGAGGTCCGGGAAGGGGGGTGAGCGTCGAAGGAAAGCGCAGCGTGCGAAGCGCACCGGTTTTGGTGTCGATGACGGTCGATGTGGCGAGAAAACGTGTTCTCTTCCTCTCCAACTCTCTCTCTCCCTCCATCCAATCTCTCTCTTACCAGCTTCTTCGCCTCGACGCACGCGCGCAGCCAGCTCGGCTTCACCACGGGCACGGGCATGGGCAGCAGCAGGCTTGCGCAGGCGGCGTAGCGGGCGGTGCTGACCGAGCCGGCGACGCAGGCGACGGGCGGGTCTTGTCGGTTCAGGACGGCGTCGGCGGCAGGCACGGTGCCGCCGAGCTCGGCCACGGCCTTCTCGACGCGATCGCGCTCGCGGGAGCGTAGGCCCGTGACAACGACGGTCATGCCGTGGAGCGGGAGGCGGTTGGGGATGGCCATTTTTTTGAGGCGGGGGAATTGAAGGTCTTCGCCGCTGCTTCCTCTTCCCTACTGCTCTCTCTGTTTCTCGCTCGCTCGGCCTCCCTGCTCTCGATCTCCGTGCTCTCTTCTCGCTGGTATCTGGCGGAGAGGAGACAAGAATGAGCAGAAAGGAGAGAGGAGGCGAGGAGAGAGGGATGCCTCCAGTCGCATCGAGAGAATTCGAGAGTGAACAGAGGTCACCAGAACCTCGATTTTCCCTCTCTTTCTCTTTCGTTTCTCTCTTCCTACGACAGAGGCTCTCTAGCGCTCGCTCGCACACAAGCGCGCCGCGCGTTGCTTTCCTTCTCGTCGTCGTCTGCATCGCGAACGTCGGCAAACGTGTTCCCCCAGACAGAGAGAGAGAGAACTCACTCGAGCGAGTCCCCAAAAAACTCAAACAACTGATCGACGACGACGACGACGATGGCCAACGCCCGGTGGTCGCTCGGCTACCTCCTGGTGCGTTCTCTCGCTGCTTGCCTCTCTCTCTCACCGAAGCGACTCCTCGTGTCGGTCACAAGAGGAAGAGAGAGAGAGAGAGGGGGGATGGAGCCTGGCGTCTCAGAAACGGAAGAGACGAAAAAAAACAGCCGAGGGCAAAACGTTGACGACGCCACGCGTTCGCTTTTTTCTTTTCAACCTCGACCCTCACCCCCTCTCCCTATCTCTCGAAACCAAACAAAAACACATCCCCCTCAAGGCCCGCTACGTCGACGCCATGGCCGTCTCGGCGCGCGCCGCCGAGGCCGGCAAGTCCCTCGGCGAGGCGGTCTCCGCCGGCGTCTCGGCAGCGCTCGCGCCGAGGCTGACCCGTGTCGTCTTCCACGCCGGCGGTGCGATGGCGCCCGCTTTGAACGCCGCGGCGGCGATTGCCGCCGCTCCTGCGCGGAAAAAGGCCTCCGCTGCCGCAGCGACGACGGCAGCAGCAGCAGCAGCTACCGTTGCTCCTGCTACAGCAGCTCCCCTCTCTCCGGTCGAGGGCTTGCTTGTCCGCGTCCTCCCGAGCCCGTCGGCCTCGTCGGTCGCCGTCGGCGACGTCGTCGCGTTCCGCGCTCCCGCAGTGTCGCCCGAGGAGGCGCGCGCCGTCGGGGCCTGGCCATCCGAGGGGCAGGCGGAAGTGCGTGTATAGTGGGGGTTTAGGGAAGGATAAAGCGGGCGGGAGTTGTTTATCTTCCGCTCCCAAAGAGAACGCTCCTGACAGAAACAGAAACTTCGACAACAACAAAAAAAAAACTCGACATCCCAGGTCCTCGTCAGGCGCGTCGCGGCCTCCGAGGGAGAGCAGCTCCTGTTCGCCTCTTCGTCGAGCCCCACCTCCTCCGAGAGCAGAGAGCAGGGCGCGGAAGCGACGGCAGCCGCAGCGGAAGGGGAGGCGCGCGGGGCGCCCCCCCCGCCGCCGCCCTTCGTCGTCCCCCACGGGCACTGCTGGGTCCTCGCCGACAACGAGGCGCTGCCGCTGCCCGCCGCGAGGGACTCGAGGGCCTTTGGTCCCCTGCCGTACGGGGCGATCCTGGGGCGCGTCGTCTACGCCGCGGCGTCGGTGACCGACCACCGCCCCATCCTGCGAGGGGGGAGCGGGAGCTCCTTCGCGTCCTCGTCCTCCTTAAGCGGCGGCGGCGGTGGCGACTCGGGCGCCTTTGCCGCAAACGGCTCGTTCGCCTCTGACTCTGGCTCCTCTCCTTTCGCTTCTGCGTCCTCCGCGGCTTCTCGGGGATCATTTGACGAGGACGTGCTCGAGGCGGAGCTGGACATCCGGGAGCTGGCCCCGCCGGCGCCGGTGAGCTGAGGAGAAGAGAAAGAAAAGAAGAGGAGGAGCTTTTATTGTTTTGTCTTTTCCGCCGCCGAGTTTTTTCTTTTCTTTCTTTGCGAACGACCCCGTGCCTTGCTCTCGCTCCCGTTTTGGTCATGAAGGCCCCCCCCTTTTTTGAAACCCCTCACCGACGGCGCCCTCTGCTTTTGTAAAAAAAAACGACAACCAATCCATCTTCTTTCTTGAAGAGCAAAAGGGAAAGAATTTTGATGCGAAATTCTCTCTCGGGCCCTTCTTTTTTTGGAAACGCGGTATGTTTGGGGATCTTGTTTTACATTCTTTCTAGTTCGCGCTAGGGGAAAATAGGGCGCCTACGAGCGCTGCGAGCGCTGGGGGCGGCGCTCTCTCTCGCGCGCACAAATTGGGGGGTTAAAACACACACACAGGTAAAGGCTCCCCCTCAGACTTCGACTCTTCCTACTCTTTTTTTCTCTTCCTCGTCTCTCTCTCATCATCTCTCGTTGATTTGGTTTTTTCGCAGATTCCTCTCGAGCGCGCGCAGTGCCCAGCGTGCGGGTGGAAGGGTCCCCGCGCGGCGGAGCAAAAAACAAAAATTCTTTTTCGGGTCGTTTTTTAGAAAATTGGCTAAGTTGGGGTGCGCGACTTGAGAGGAAAAAAACTAAAAGGGGGTCGGCGGGAGAAGGCTGCGAAGAAAAAGGAAGAAAAAATCATCGTCTCTCTCTATCTTTATCTGTGGGATCCGAGGGATGCGCGCGTTTTGGGTGTATGCGCGCGCGTGTGTGTGTGTATGTGTGTGTGTGTTTGTATGTGCGAGTTGCCGCGAATAAAAAAGAATGTGTTTCTTGTTGTTTTTGATTGGTTGCGTTTCCTGTTTTTTTTTGTTCTCTCTCTCTCTCGCCGCCGGCGTTGGCGAGCGCCGCAGAAGGAAGGCCCACCCTCGAAGCGTTGCTCCATCTCTATCGTCTGAGAGCGAGCGCAGCCAAGAAAGACGAGCTCCCTACGCCGTTGCCGCCGCCGTGTTTTTTGTGTGTCTCTCTCTCTTCTCTCTCTCTCTCCCTCCCTCCATACATGAGAAGGTGGCACCTAAAATCAAAAAATGGAACAGAAAGCAACATCGATTGGTAGTGCTGGAGAAGCTGCAGCAAACGCGGGGGCAAAAGTATAAGAAGGCCAAAAGGGAAAAGGGTAAAGGGTAAAAAGAAGCTCTCATTGAACGTTTTTCCTTTAGTCCCAAGCGGACTGGCCTCCGTAGGCGCCGCCGCCGCCGCCTCCGTAGCCGCCGCCGCCCTGGTAGCCGCCACCGCCTCCGTAGCCGCCGCTGGTGGTTGTTGTTTTTGGTTCGGGGTTGAAGAGGAAGAGGAGGAAGAAGTGTGAGAACAAAAAGAAAAGTGGGCAAAATGTCTCGAGCGAATTGTTGTCGCCCTCTCTCTCTCCCTCGACCCCTTCGAAACGAACTCACCCGCCGTAGCCGCCGCCGCCACCGCCGCCGTAGCCGCCGCTGTTGTATTTGTGTTTGTGTGTGGATGAAAGGATATGATAAAGTGAGCGGGAAAAGTCTCGTTCTTCTTCTTCTTTGGGAACGGCGGCGACGCCGTCGCCGCCGTTCCCTCTTCTCTCAGAAAACCAAAAACAAAACTCACCCTCCGTAGCCCCCGCCGTGGCCACCACCGCCCCCACCGTGCCCGCCCCCTCCGCCGCGCGAGTAGTCCGAGTCCCTGCGGAAGTCCCTCCCGCCAAACCTCGACCCGCCCCCACCGCGGCCGCCGCCGCGGCGCCCGCCGCCGCCGCCGCCGAACGACACGCGCGCGCCCATGTTGGCCAGCCAGCCGGGGACCTCCTGCGACGTCTCGGTGAGCAGCTCAGCCAGCCCGCGGGCCAGCGGGGCGTCCTTGTCGGAGAAGAAGGCCGTGGCGAGGCCCTTCTTTCCCGCGCGGCCCGTGCGGCCGATCCGGTGGACCTAAGGTAGATTTTGAAGTTTTTTTGGTCATTGTTAAAAGGTGAGAGCGAGAGATTTTCCTCGGCGAACGAGAGGGAGAAAAAACTTCCAAAAAAAACCAAAAACACAACGCACGTAGTCGTCGATGTCAGCCGGCAGGTCGAAGTTTATCACGTGCGTCACGTGCGGGATGTCGAGCCCCCTCGCGGCGACGTCGGTCGCGACCAGGATCGGCGTGCGCCCCGACCGGAAGCTCTTCAGCGCCATCTCGCGCTCCTGCTGCGAGCGGTCCCCGTGGATCGACGTCGCCGGGAAGCCGTTGCCGCAGAGGAAGTCCTCGAGCGCGTCGGCGCCGCGCTTGGTCTCGACGAAGACGAGAGTGAGGCCCTCGACGGTGTTGATGAGGTCGAGCAGGACCTGGCGCTTGTCGGCGCCTTTGGGGGGATTTTTTTTCGTTCGGGGTTTTAGACGGAAGGAGTGAGGTTTTTTTTGCAACTCCTCCGTGACGGCGGCGACGGCGACGAGAAGATTTCCGCTTCCTCGCCTTTCTCTCCTCTCAAAACCTCCAAAAAATGATCTTACCGGAGACGTATTCGATGTGCTGGACAATCAAATCCGTGGAGGAGCCGACGCGGCCGACGGCCAGGAAGATGTAGTTGGACATGAAGTCGGCCGCGAGCCTCTGGATCTCCTTGGGGAACGTGGCCGAGAAGAGCAGCGTCTGGGGCTCGCCCGTGCGGGGCATGTCCTCCTGTGGTTTCGAGCAAAAGTGAGAAAAGGGGAGGGAGAAAAGAGGAGGAAAGAGAAGCGGTGAGAAAAAAATGGGAGCATTCAAACAAAGAAGAAGAAGAGGAAGGAAGAAATAAAAACCCAAAAAGGGGGAAAACTTCAAAAAAAACTCCGAAAAAACTCTTTCTTTCTCTGACCTGCTCCACGATCCTGCGGATCTGCGGCTCGAAGCCCATGTCGAGCATCCTGTCGGCCTCGTCCAGCGCCAGGTACCCGACGCGCTGCAGAGAGACCCTCGCGCGCTCGATCAGGTCGGAGAGGCGGCCGGGCGTGGCCACCAAGAGGTCGCAGCCGCGCTCCATGTCGCGGAGCTGGTTGACGACGGGAGCCCCGCCGTAGACGACGACGGCGCGGATGCCCGTCTGGTAGCAGAACTTGCGCGCCTCCTCGTAGATCTGCGACGACAGCTCGCGGGTCGGGGAGAGGATCAGCGCGAGCGGGAACGCCTTGCGCGAGCGCCCCGTCGGCTGCACGCCCGAGCGCAGGATGTTGTGGATGATCGGGAAGCAGAAGGCGGCCGTCTTGCCGGAGCCCGTCTGCGCGCAGGCCATCAGGTCGCGCCCGGCCAGGCCGATTGGGATCGAGTAGCGCTGGACCGGCGTCGGCTTCGAGTACTTGCAGCGCGCGACGTTGGCCATCAGCGCGGGCCCGAGGTCGACGTCGGCAAACGTCGAGATGGGCTCCGGGACGGCGTCGCCCGTCGCCTCGACGGGGATGTCCTCGTAGGCGTCGAAGTTGATCCCGGTGTTCTCCTGGGTCTGGAATAGGGAGTCGACCTCGGCCTTGGCGCGGTTGTCGGCCTCAAAGGGGTTCTCCTCGCTGTTGTTTTGGTTGTTTTGGTTTTTTTTTCAACAGAGAGGTCGGGGGTGAGCGAAGAAGGAGAACAGGAGCGAGAGCGTCCAGGCGTTGCCTCCTCTCCGATCGAAGCGATCGGTCGACAGCCTCCCGGCTTTTTCGCCGCTGAGGAAGGCACGTCAAGGGCCGAACCTCGTCCCCTCTTCACGTCAAGCGCGAGCGGCGAACGCGCCTCGTTGTTCTTCAAGAAGAGAGACGGACAACACGGGCGCTGCAGATGCGGGAACAGCGAAAGAGGAAGACCGGACGACAGCGAAGAAAGGAAAGGGCGGCGCCAGCGGTCGAGTGCGATCGAAAGAACGACTGCGTCGTCGCCTGCTTCTTCGCCCTCCTCGCGCGCAAGTCGCGCTCCAGGTCCGTTTGCGGACGCAGGACGGTCAAAATCGTCCTCTGTCGCGAAGAAGCAGATCAACAGGGCTCTCCCAGAACAGCAGCAAACGCAAGAGTCCATCGAACTCGAGTGCCTCCTTCGTCGTCATCGGAAAAAGCTAGTCGAGTTTTCGCTGGCTAAGAAGTCAAATGCTTTTCTTTTTTCCCTTCGATCGGCCCCGCGCTTCTGCCCGCCTTGTCGCCGCATTCTTCGCGCTACGTCGCAAATAACGACGCCACCTGCCCTCTCGAGGAAAAGGATGACCGAAAGCAAGCCCACAACAGTAAAAAACTCACCGGTCGTTGCCACCGCCGCCCCAGCCGCCGCCGTAGCCTCCGCCGCCGCCGCCGTAGCCCCCTCCGCCGCGGCCGCCGCCGCGATAGCCGCCGCCGCCGCCGTAGCCGCCGCCGCCGCGGCCGCCGCCGCCGCCGCCGCCAAAGGACCCGCCGTATGAGGGAGCGCCGTAGCCGCCGCCTCCGCCGCGGGAGGGCGGCGGGCCGCGGCCGCCGCTGCCGCGGAGATGCGGCGGCACGTAGCCGGCGTCGCCAGCGCCGTCATGGTACTGCTGCTGCTGCTGCGGGGGCACGCCTCCGACCATTCCCTGGGCGGGAATTCCGGGAGGAGGGCCCGCGGGTGGGGGCGCGCCGCCGTTGGCAGGGTCCCACGACATGGTTTTGAAAAGGTGTTTTTGAGTTGAGAGGTTGGTGTTGATGGAAAAGAGAGAGGGAAAGTAGAGAATCGCTTGAATCGAAAGTGACAGCGACGCTGCGTTTTTTTTCCCTCTCCCGACCTGCCGTCTCTCTCTCCTCGTCCTCTTTCTCTCTCTGCGTCTTCGTGTTTCTTCTTTCGTCTCCTGCCTGGAATCTCATCCAAAGCAACAACCTCATGGTAAAAACAAAAGAAAAAAAGAATTCGGAGGGACGGACTTCACGTGGCTCTTCTCTCTACCGAATCGCGACGCGGGCGACGGCCGCAGTGGCCTCAGCAACTCCCTCCTCCTTCCCTCCTCCCCCACGTCTCCCGCCCCCTCTCCCAACGTCCCTCCCGGCGCTCTCGAGCATTCTCCGCAGCCCGCCCGTCATGGAGGAGTCCCGCTCCATCTCCTCGACGCTCGCGTGGCACCTCCAGCGCCAGTAGTGCCTCCTGACTGAGGGGTCATTGATGCTCTCGGCGCCCGGCGGCGGCGGCGGGCGCGAGTAGCAGCTCGGCGGGGGCGGAGGAGAGGAACCGCCGTCGGGGTCGCCGCCGCAGCTGCCGTCGGCGTCGCCGCCGCTCGCCCCCCTGTACGCCTCGGAGCTCATTGCCAGCACGTCCTGCAGGGCGAACACGGCCAGCATCGCGGGCGAATGCGCGTGCGAGCCCACGATCGACGCCGCGAGGTCGGGCGTCCACTCGGCCGGCGGAGCGCCCGAGCGGCCGAGCGCCGCGCGCCAGAACCGCTCGCGGAGCCCCTGCGCCCGCCGCGCGTCCGCCACTCCCGCGCCCGCGCCCGCCCCCTCCCACCACGCCCGCAGCGGGGGCATGTCGTGCGTCGACGGGCTCGCCACTGACAGGTACGGGTAGAGCGCCGGGTCGCCAAACTCGGCGGCGCCGCCCTTCTCCGCGGCGACGCAGCCCTCGCCGCGTGCCGGCATCCGCTGCACTCTGAGTCCGAGCACGCCCAGGTCGCGGAGCACGCCGGCGGCGCAGGCCGGGACAAGTCCCAGGTCCTCGCCGCAGACCAGCATGTTTGAGGCGTCGAGCAAGGGGAGAAGGGTCTTGGAGCCGTGGCGGGCCCACTGGGACTCGTGGCGGTCGCCTAAGGGAGAGTTTTTTTTCCTCGCCAGAGAGAGACAAGAGTGAGTTTTTTTTCGACCTCGAAAGAACCCGAAGAAACAATGCGGGGGGGGATGAAAACCCTATCTTCACGTACCGTAGTAGTAATCGTCGTGGAGCCTCGCGAGCGCATCCCTCCACCCCTGCGGGCCCAGCTCGCAGAAGGAGGGGGTTGAGGTGAGGTTGAAGCGCGGGTGGAGGAGCGGGAGGGCGTTCGGGTGGCGCGGAGGGGGCGGGGAGGTTCGACCCGCCTCGGCCGCCGCTGCCGCCGACGCCGCCGACGCCGCCGGCGCCGCGTGCGAGCTCCTCTCCTCCGAGGAGGAGGGGGCGGAAGAAAAATTCTCCCCCTCCCCGCCGCCTCCGTCATCGAAGAGGTCCGGGTCTTCGATCAGGCAGACGTTCTGCCTCAGCGACAGCAGGCCCTGTCGCAGAGCCTCGAAGGAAACAGAAGTAGAAGAGGGAGAAGAAGAAGCCTCGGAGCTCTCTTTAACCTTTCCTCCTCGGCCGAGGGCGTCGATCGCGGCCTCGCTGTCGACCGCGGCCCGGAAGCGCAGCCTCCCGGGCACTCCCGGCACGGGCTCGAGGAACCTGTCGATCAGCGAGTCGACCTCCTTCGTAAGAGCTGCTGCTGTTGCAGAGGAAGGAGAAGCGGCGGCGGGAGAAGCGGCGGCAGAAGGAGAAGAAGAGGCGGAGGAAGCCAGCAAGCGTGCCGCCGCCGGCGAGAGCGCCCGCGCGGCGAGCTCGCGCGTGATGTGCGGCTTCGTCAGCCTGTCGATGTCCCACAGCCCGGCGCCCTCGAGCAGCTCCCTCCTCGACACGGGCCTCGCCGGCCTGAACCGCCCGCAGGCCCCTGTGATCGCGCCCGGCTCGAGCTCCCAGATGCGGAAAAAGCCCAGGACGTGGTCGATGCGCAGCGCGTGGAAGAACTTGGCCATCCGCGACAGCCTCGCGCGCCACCACGCGAAGCCCTCGGCCGCCGCCGCCTCCCAGTCGTAGGTGGGAAAGCCCCACGCCTGGCCCCTGGCGTCGAACGCGTCGGGGGGCGCGCCCGTCGAGCCCTTGCCGAGGCGGAAGAGCTCCGGGCGGTGCCACGCGTCGACGCCGCAGGCGTCGACGCCGATCGGCAGGTCGCCCTTGAGGACGACGCCAAACTCCTGAGAGGCGATCCCGGAGGCGCGCAGCAGCTGCAGATGGAGCTTCCACTGGAGCCACCACTCGAATTGGGCATCGGCCGAGGCCACGGAGAAGGCGTGCCTCGGGGAGGGAGGAGGAGAGGAAGAAGGAGGAACAGGAGAGGAAGCCCCTCTCTCGCTCCCTAGGGAGAGCACCCGGTCGAGGTCCACCTCCCTGGCCCTCCCCTCGTCCCTCTCCGCCTCGGCTCCCGCCGCTCCCGCCGCTCCCGAAGCTCCCGCTCCTCCTCCCTTTCCTCCTCCGCCTCCCGACAGGCTCCCCCACCGCCAGTGCTCCGGGTGGCCGAAGACTTTGGTCGCCAGGATGCGGTGCGCCGCGTGCGGGCGGAGCCATTGGGCGTTCTCCTCGAAGAAGGCGACGAAGGACGGGGAGGGGGCCGGCGTCGGAGCGGCGGCGGCGGCGGCGGAGGAGGAGGTGGAGAGCGGCGGCATGCCGAGCTCGGCCCTTCCCGAGGCGTCGAAGACCGCCCTCGCGGCCTCCATCTTGAGCTCCAGCACGCGCTCGTAGTCGACGGAGTCGAGGGGCTCGAGCTCCTCGCGGAGCCTCGCGACCGCCGTGGCGGCTCTGGGGGGGAGGAGGGGGCGCGCTGCTCCTTCCGCCTCGCCGCCGCCGCCCTCGCCGCTGCCCTCTCCTTCTTCACCGCCGCTTTCGGGCATCAGCCCGCGCTCGACGTCGCAGTACAGCGGGTGCAGCGCGAACGCCGACAGCGTCGCATAGGGGTAAGAGTCGCGCCAGTCGCCCATCACGCGCGTGTCGCAGAGCGGCAGCAGCTGCAAGACGCGGAGGCCGGCAGCGGCGCACCAGCGCGCGAGCGGCGCGATATCGGCGAAGCCGCCGACGCCCAGGGAGTATTTCGATCGGACAGAAAACAGCGGGACAGCGAGGCCCGCCCCTCGCCAGCGCCTCCAGTCGGGCGGGCGGAGCCAGCCCCCGTCCGCTGCGACGAGGACGAGAGCGGGAGAGGGAGGGGGCGGGGATTGGTCGAGGCAGACGATTCGGTTCTCGCCGGCCTCGAGCCGCAGCGGCGGCGGCCCGCCAAAGGGGTCGTTGGCCGAGTTGCCGACGCTGCTCGCGCTGCCGCGCCCGCCGCCACCGCCGCCGCCGCCGAGGACCGCGAAGCGGTAGGTCACGGGGAAGTGCGCCGCGGGGAGGGAGAGCTCGAGCTCCCATCGCGGGGGCTCGGGGCGCCGCGAAGGGGGCGGAGAGGGGGCGGCCGGGGGAGGCCCGCCGGCGCCCTCCGACTCCGCCGCCCCCTCCCCCTCGCCGCCCCGCCGGGCGGTCATCCTCACCGCGCGCGAGGTCTGCCACGACCCCAGCGACGGAGAGGAGCCCAGAACGGCCAGCGACTCCCCCGGCCTGAGGTCCCAGGCGCGGACCGAGAGGCGCAGCAGCACCGAACCCGGCTCGAGGGCGGCCGCGGCGGCGGCGGGGGGGGACTGTTGGCGATGGTGCAGCAACTGCGACGGCGGGGAGGAGGGCGGGTCGGCCTCGTCGCCGCTGTTTGATGCCGCTGCTGCTGCCGCTGCTGCTGCCGCTGCTGCTGCTGCGTCGAGGAGGGAGGGCGCCGAGGACGAGAGCGAGGGGTTGATTCCCCCCTCGCTTTCGCCCTCGCCGCCGCCGTCGCTCCCTCCTCTGCCGTCGCCGCCACCGCCGCCGCCGCCGTGCCTCGGACCCGATTTGTCGTTGTCGAATGGAGCGATGGCGTCGATGAACGCCGACCTCCCCAGCAGCGCCCCCGGCTCGGCGTCGTCGAGCCAGGTGTCGGAGAGCAGAGCCGCCGCCGCTGCCGCCGTCGCCGGGAGGGCCACTGCTCTCGCAGTCGGCTCCCTCCTCGCGACGCTGCCGTCTTCCGACAGGAGCAGGTATTTGTAAGAAACAGCGGTTCCCGAGGATCCTTTCCTCGGGAGCTCGACGCAGGCCTCCCAGACGGGGACGGGCGGAGGGGACTGAGGCTGCTGCTGGTGGTGCTGTTGCTGCTGATGATGATGATGATGAGGCGGGTCGGCACCGACGGCAGCAGCAGCACCGCCGGCAGCCGAGGCCGAGGTCGCCGACGACGACGTTCCGTCGACGGCGTTTTCGTGTCCGCTGCTCGGCGTCGCCGGGGAGCTCGTCGCCGCGGCCGTGTAAGACGCTCTGCAGGCCA
>Ga0114918_10003963_pt1 | contig 12946 bp, 13 predicted proteins | sample LantaG_FD_87015 | JGI IMG/M metagenome (GOLD analysis project Ga0114918, IMG submission 87015) | Deep subsurface microbial communities from Baltic Sea to uncover new lineages of life (NeLLi) - Landsort_02402 metaG | ecosystem: Environmental > Aquatic > Marine > Oceanic > Sediment | place...
TAACCTCGATATGGACATTTAAAGCATCCTAAAGTTGAATAAGATAAATTAAAGGGTTTTTCTTTCATTCTATATATGAAACACCGTTTATTCTTTTAGTTTTAAACACTTTATCACTTTCTTCTATTAACTCATATTTATGGGTAACTATGATAAACTGAATCTTTAAGAGAGAATTTAGTGTCCTTAACAGTTTATTTATATTGACCAAATATTCTCTACTAACCCACTTAAACGGTTCATCCAATATCATAACCATTCTAAGTACAGGTTTATACAAAGCCAAAATTATCACTCTATTCAAAAAAGAAATAATATCAGAAATGCCTCCGCCCCTAGAATCTAAAATTGGGGTTTTTAACTTCTTACCATCAATAAATTGAATTACATAAGGAGAAACATAAATGCTATCCCTTTTAATTTCATAATCCAATTCATACTCATAATTTTCACTATAAACAGAGCTTAATCCTCTAGTAATCAATTTTTCAATTTTATTTTTAATTTTATCTTTTTTCATATCAGAAAGGGTTTGCAACAATTTTAAGATCTTATCGTAATCCTCTTTATTAGCTTCATATTCTCTTATTTTATCATTAGATTTAGAAATATCTTCTAGAATTATATCTCTAGCTCCTATCCTTCTATCAATATTACTTCTAATAGCACCCAATTCCTCCTTAATATTTAATAAAATATTTTTCATATAAATAATTTATTGAGCTCTTCCATGTCCGAACCATTGTCATCTGATTTTATTTTTTCTAGCTCTTTTTCTATTTTAGAAATACGCCTTTTTAATTCGCCCTCAATTTTAGAAACTATTGTATCAGCTTTATCTGGATCAACTCTAAGTTCTTCCAATTTTATAATAATAGTTTGCTTCTCTTTTAAAATTTGTTTCTTTCGTTCTTCAAGTCTTATCTTATCCTTCTTTGCATCATCAACAATTTTAGAAAATTCTTCAAGTTTTTTTGAAACATCTTCCATTTTTTATTCCTCATTTTTTACATTAATTTCCTCATCAGCTTCAAGCTTCTCAAGTTCTTTATTAATTTCATCATCAAGATCAGGATCTTCTACTTTTTTTTCTACCTTTACTTTTTTTGCTACTTCTATTTTCTTTTTCGGTTTAATATCTTCAACTTTTCTGATTACTTCAAGTTCTTCTGGAGATACATTACCAATTAATTTCCTATAAGTAAGCATAACAGCTTCTTTTTCTTTTCTTGTTTGAAGGAGTTCATTATGATATGCTTCCATCTTTTCTTTTTCTTTAATTACCAATTCTATTTCTTTATCACTTATATAAGGGCTTTTTTTAGCAGCATCTATTACGCCATCAAACATATCCACTTTATTTTTTGAAAGAAAAACCGCATCTTGAGACACATTAAAATTAAGAAAAGCTTTAATTTCATTTATTTCACTTTTTACCATTCCTTGTGTATTTAAATCCATTTTTATCCTCCCTGTTGTTCTGCTTTTTCTATATATAATTTTGCTTTATTGATAATATCTACACCCATGTTTACTATTTTAGCAACTTCATCTAAAGCTAACATAATATCTTCTGATTCTATATCTCTTATCTCGTTATTTAACATCTCCCCAAATTCTTGAATTTCTTTATTATATTCTTCTTCAATTTTTTTTTCTTCATATTTAAATATATCTTTACCAGGTAAAGAACTTTTTAATTTTCTGATTTCAACATTAACATTTTTTTTATCTATTTCAATTATAGCAATTGATGGTGTTCTATCGAAATTGTTCTGTATAAACGTGCCTCTTGAAATTGCTCCTGGATTTATAAAATGTTTTCCATTCTTTTTAATATAACCAAAACCAGGATGATAATGACCACAAATAATTATATCAGCATTCGTACTTTTAGATATTTCATCAATTGTACTATATTTTCCAAAGAAACTATTTTCAACTAACATTCCATGTACAACATGTACAATCAAAGCACTCTTTTCAGAAATTTCAGAATTATAAGATTTTTTATTTGTATCATAATCTTCTGAATATGATTTACCAGTAATATATATTTCCTCATTTTCTTTTTTAATATGGAATGGTTTTTTATCTAAAAGATTAATTATTTTAGAAGCAATAAGAACTCCAATGCCATTATCATTTAATGTCTTAATATTATGACCAATAAGATCGTGGTTGCCAGCTATTCCATAAATTGGGATGTCCGTAGATAAAAATATACTCATTAAATCAATTACTTCTGAAAATTCTACAAACTTACCTTTCTTATGAAAAAGATCTCCTGAACTAATAAAAGCATCTACTTTTTCTTCTTCACCGATTTCTATTATTTCTACAAGTTTATTTAAAATAGCCATTTTATAGTTATCTTTTCTAGATCTTGGTGTTCCTCTCATATAATGTGGATCTATGAAAGCCGCAATTTTAATCATCTTGTCTCAACCTTTCCAAACAACCATTTTTATATACATCTTTTATGATTGGACATAATTCTAAGCTATTCACATAATTTAAATAGTTATTTTTAAAATTTCTTATATTATCCTCAGCATTTTTTATATCGCTATTTATATTGTATTCATTTTCTTTAATTTTTATAAAATCATTAACATAATTTTTAATAATTTTGAATTTACCAAAATCATCGGCAATTTTTTTGACTAAAGCAGAAATATTATCTAATAAATTATATTTTTGGATGCTATTATCTAAATCTTTTATTAATTTATTCGTGCACGACAGCTTCTCAAAATGATATTTTATATCAATTAATTTAATATTAAATTGATTTAATTTTTCAGTATCATCTGAAAATTTAGATAATTCTTTATATTTTGAAATTAAAATATTAATACGTCTTTCATAATCATTGCACTTGTTAAAATTTAATATAAGTTCTTTTATAGAATCTAGTTTTTCACGTGTTTTATCCACAATATTATACTGTTGTGTCAACTGATCCACACGATCTTTTTCTTCATCTATTTTTTTGTATTCTTTTATTTTTTTTTCTTTCTCCTCTTTAATCTTCAATTCATTCTTTAGTGAACTGTTGTTTCTACTTTTATCCAAATTTACTAATTTTATGGCTAAAAGAATAGAATTAATATTTGTAATTTTACCAAGTACTTTAGCGGTCTTTTGTCCCGGTTCAATTAAAAAATTATTATCTCTTTGATCACTAAAATTTAAGGCTTTTTTGAAGACATCAAAATCGATTTCTTTAATATTTATAAGATCAGAAATTTTATCTGGAACATTATTTCTTCCAACAGACGAGAATTCATCATCGTTGTTTAAAGTATATTTATTCTTTGGTTTTTCAAGTTTTACCGTACAATTATCAAAAATTCCTTCAATAGAATATTCTTTGCTTTCATAATTTAAAAAATCCATATTATCGGTATTAAAGCACAATGCCTTTAATGCTCTAACAACCGCAGATTTACCCGTGTCTGTCTCACCAATAATAACGTTAATTCCTAAATCAAAATCTAATTCGATATTTTTTAAAGATTGAAAATTATTTATCTTTAATTTTTTTATCATCAGTCTTACCTTCTAGTATATCTTCCAATGAAAAATCTTTATATACTTTAGAACCTTCATCTTGGATCATTTTTTCTTCTTGCTCTTTTGCTTCTTTTTGTTTCTTTTCTTCAAGAAGATATAATATTTTAGATTGAAATTTTTCTTTTATAACATTGTTTTTCTTAAGAAATGAAATAGCTTGGTTTCTTCCATTAAACTTACCAAGACTTTTCATATCAATCCAAGCACTCTTTATTTCTATTAAATTAAATTCACTAGCGAAATCTATAATTTCATCTTCAACCATTATACCAGTACCATCATTTGATATTTTAAATTCTGCCGTTGCTTGTAGCCCAGAAATTTTATTTTTCTTAATCTTGGCCAAAACTTCTAAATATCCTTCTTTTGCGGATCCTTTCATTTCTATTCTTATAGAAGAATAAAATTTCAATGCTCTTCCACCAGGAGTTGTAGTTCCACCATATCCACCAATTTTATCTCTAATCTGATTGATAAAAATACAAATAACTTGATGTTTATTTACTATACCCTTTAATTTTCTCATTGCTCTTCCCATTATTCTTGCTTGCAACCCCATAGTCTCCTTATCCATATCACCTTCCAATTCTGCCTTAGGACAAAGAGCTGCAACTGAATCTATAATCACTACATGAAATGCTCCACTAATTATCAGTACTTCAGCAACGTCTAATGCTTGTTCTGCATAGTCAGGCTGAGAGAAAACCCAATTATCATCAGATAGATTGACTCCAAGTTTTTTAGCATAATTTAAATCAACGGCATGCTCAACATCAATATACGCTACGGCCCCTCCCATTTTTTGGGCTTGGGCTGCAGTTGTAAGCGCCAATGTAGTTTTTCCACTACTTTCTGGACCGAATACTTCGATTATCCTGCCTCTTGGCATGCCCCCAATACCAGTGGCTGAATCAACTGATGTGGAACCGGAAGAAATAACTGGGAATTTTTTCAATACTTTTTTTGTAGCAATTATTCCATCACCATATTTTTTATCTAAAAACCCTATTGCAGCTTGTATAGCTTTATTAACCATTATCAACCCCCAGCCTCATTTAATATATGTTCCCATTGATTTTTTTCTCTAGCAAAAATTTCTGTAGCTCTTGAATCAACTTTAGCTGATATTATCATTTGTTTATCTAATATATTGATGATCATTTTAGCAATATTAGCATCAACTTTTTGAAAATCGTGAATTATAGTTTTTAAATCTTTCGAATCTAAATCAGTATTTTTACTTAAAAAATCTAATAACTGTCCCTTGAAACTTTCAAAATCATCATGATCTAATTTTAATGAATATTTTTTAAGTATATTTAAAACAAATATTGAAACTAAAAACTCCTGTGTATATTTCTTGATAGAATCGGTGTATTCCTCTTCTAAAATTTGTTCCATAGCCGTGTCTTTCATAATAAATAGAATCCTTTCTCCGAATCCTGTAGCTTTAACCATTTTTTTAAACCAAGTTTTTTACTTTTCAATTTATCTTCATCTAATATACATTCAATCTGATAATCGTATAATTCTTTAATGTGAGAAATATCTTTTTTAGTTCTTATCAAGTGAAATAAAAGATTAGCAACCATATAAGAATCCACTTCATCATCTGTATTAAATCGGATTTTTGTCTTTTCGTATATATTTAAAAGATAAGCTGTATCTTTTTTAAAATTTCCTTTTGATAACGTGAATTTTTTTACTTTTGTAGGCTGGACGATAAGATAATTATTATTTGCTTCGGTAAAATCATTTTTTAATAAATAATGTTCTACAACACCATTTAATTCAGCTAACGGGGTTATTGAAGAACTACCACGAAATCTCATAGAACCAAAGGAATAACCTTCTTTAGCAATAAAACATATCGAATGCTGTTTTATTAAATCTGCAATATATTCTGCTGTACAGGCTATTCTCACAGTTCTATGAGATTTTTTAACTTGTTTAGTATAAATTGAATTAAGATTGACGGTAAAAAAAATTTTACCGTCATTATCCAAAATACATAAGCCGGTGCCATTTATTGATAGATCTATTCCAAGGTACATAGTTATTCCTTATCGAAAAAATCATCAATATCCTGTTCACTTATATTAGAATCGTTCGACGTTTCAGTTTTCTTTTCTTCTTTTTTAGGTTCTTTAGGCTCTTCTTTTACAACTTTAGGTTCTTCTTTTACTTTTTCACTTTTTTTCTCTGCTTTTTCATCGTTATTATCTTCCAAAAACTTTTGTAAATCATCATCATCTTCATTAGTTAAAGATTCATCATATACCTGCTCAGCTGGACTTGTGGCTTGTCCAACAAGTTTTTCTATATCTTCTATACTTCTGGATTTCACTAATGATTCTGTTTTATAACGATTTGGATTACTCGAAAATTTATCGACCATCGTCATTTTAATTTTAGAATCTCTTAATGGAATAATAGAAGAAATATTTTGATATTTAAGATTATCACAATTAGCAGAAATGTCATATGAATTAATCTTGCCAACTTGCTCTTCCAAATCCATCAAAACTTTCATTGCTTTCTTGCTAACTGTCCATAGCTTGACTTTTTTCTCGTCAAGATCAAGAACGTTGAACATAAATTTTTGTGCCGGTACATTCCCCATAGCGCAAATAGGACATCTTCCATGTTCCATTTTTGAACATATGATATACTTGTTATTAGGGAAGTTTTCCATGTAATGTTGATAAAACATTTCGGCTTCTGCATCAAGGATCCTAATTTTATTGGCACCCTTTTTCAATTTGAAACGTACAATATTAGAGCTAGACGGCTCAAGTTTTTCTTTTTGATCAAATCTTACTTTCAAGTTTCTCCTCCTTGTTAATAGTTATTTTTCCACGATCCATATTAAGTCTTCTTTTGTAAGCAATTAATTCTCCTCCTTATTTTTTAATTTTCCTTCGTTTACCAACTAAATCTTCAGCACTCAACAACTGTAAATTAATCTCTTCTTGAATAATAGAAAATTGTCTTGATACGGTCTCCTTTTTATCAGATAAATCGTTATATGTGTGACTGACACAATCAAAAAATGCTTGTGATTCTAAACTTTCTGATTCCATACTACTTATTTCTTCTTGTAAATTTTTTAATTTATCACTTGCTGCAGCTTGCCGTTTATCAGATGATTTTTGTTCTTTTACATCGGGATCATTTACCATCAAATCTTCAGTTCTAATTTTTAATTCTGCTTTTTTTGATTTAAATCCTATCTTCTTGCTCGATATTTTTCTTATAGAAGCCCTATATAATTTGGAGAGTATGGTTTTCCTATTAGAAATATCAGCTACTAAATCTTCTATTCCTTCCAATCCTAATTCTAAATATTCTTCTGGAATAAAAATATTTGAAATCATATCTAGAAATCTGTAAGATTTAACATAATCATTTTCATCTTCTATAGATTTACATAAACTATCTACTTGCCCATACAACTGATAAAAATTTAATTTTTTCTTTTCTTCATCAGCCATTTGTATTTTCCTCCACCAGTTTTTTCAATTTTTCAATATCATTATCTACAAGTTTTTTAAATTTATCAGAATCAAAAGCAGCTAATAATTTTGCTTGTTTAACTTTATATTCTTTTACTTTTAATAAAGCATAATTAAACTCTAGAACTCCTCTTGAATAAGCATCAAGAGTTGCACTAATAAATCTTAATTCTTGTTGGATTGGTACTCTTGACATAATTTCAGATGTTAATGTTTTAATGGATTTTTTTTCATCTTCAATATTAAATTCTATTGAACAGAAAACATCAGTCCCACTAAAACCATTTAAATTATATTTATCAGATCCACCAGTTACTATTTTCATAGTGCCAATTCTTCTCTTATTGTTTTAACATTTCTTTCAATTTCTTTTTTATCCAATGTTTCCATGATCTTATCAAATTTATCACCTTTAGAAACGGTAATCGTCATTTGGTATTTTTCTTCCCAAACTTTCAAAGAAATTTTATCAGTTATATCCTTTTTCAAGTTTGTGATCTCTTTAGCTTTCTTCTCATCGAGACCAAGTTTTTTATCTACTTGGGCCTTAACTTTTCGTACTGTAAAACTTGACGGATCTTTTAAGATTTTATTCACCAATTTTACCTGATCCTCATGATCCTCAATTCTAGTTATTTCTAAAGCCATGGTCTCAGAAATATCTGCTCCAACTACTTTTTGGACCTTTTCATCAAGGTCCAATAATTTAATAATTTGTGACACCCTAGCTTGTGTCTTATTCACTGTTTCGGCAAGTTCTTTATAGGATCCAAAAATCTTTTTGTCTATCATGTCTTTATATATTTGAGCTCTTTCACAAGGCATATAATCTTGTCGTTCCTCATTTTCAATCAGAGATTCCAGATAAGCCTGATTTAAATCAATTTCTTTTACTAAACATAGCACTTCTTTAAGTCCAACTTCTTTAGCTGCGGTATACCTGCGTATTCCAGCTATTATACCAAACTTATCAGGACTAATCTTATTAACTATTATTGGTGAAACTATGCCCTTTGAACTTATAGATTTAATTAAACTTTGTAAGGTGGTTGGATCGATGATTAATCTGGAACGGTAAACTTCGGGGTCTAATTTAAAAATTGAAAGTGTTTCAATATTAGACATATATCCTCCTATCAGTTAGTTTTCTTATTAGTATTATATAAATATGGTACATATTTTAAAAATTATTTTTATATTTTAATCATGTTCCTCTGATAGAAAGAATATAATCGTTGTATATTTCAGTCTTGCAAATCTCCTTTATTATCTGGTTTATTCTGATAACAGTCAAATTTAAATGCTTAGCAATTCTTTTCTTATCACCATCAAATTCAATCAATAGCCCTAAAACTTTAACAAAAGTATTTTTTTTCTTTTTACGATAAAATTTCTCTAAATTGGTCATTAACTCATTAAATTCTATCATAAAAAACGGTTTCTTAGTCGTTGTTATGACTTCTTCATATTTTCTGTTGCTAGTACCTATAAATTCCCATATATCTTTATAGTTTGTCATAATTTCATGTATCATACTCTTGCCACTTCTTTTTGTTTTATTCACAGAATATCCATTAAGCAAGAGGGAAGATTTAATTAATCGATATAAAAATGTATTGAAAGAAGCGCGTTTATTATCATATTTATCTAATTTTTTCCATATATAACAATATATTTCTTGCGTTAAATCTTCTTCATTATTAAAATAAAAACGATAATTACCCATTTTAAATTTTTGAATAGCGGCCATTATTTTATTTTTATATATCACACTTGTAAAAATATCTTCTTTAAAAATTTTGGAACCATCAGAGTCTACAATAAAATCCATTCAACACCTCCGCCACGACTAGAAATTACGTTTTATGTGATATATTTTTTTGGTAGGAAATTCTTTCGGAAAAACTTAAAATGAAAAAACAAGTGTGAAAACATACTCAAGGGTTCCTATATGAATTAAAATCTAAAAGTTAGATTATAATTTTTTATGAATTCATCTTTATATATAAAAATTGCTTTGTAAATGCTTATTTTTAAAAAATTAATCTTTTTTTTACATAATTGATATTTTACCAAAAGGACCCATTATTATATACTAATAAAAATTGCTCGTAAACACTTTTTTTTATTTATTTTTCATATGCAAATGATCTTCAGGTTTTTTAAATAAAGCTCCATTAGCACGCCAAATACCATTAACTCTTTGAGGTTCATTATATTGTTGTGCTTTATCCTCAAACATTCTTAATTCAACTTGATTATAATGTTTGCTATAAAAATAACATGCACGTAATATTATAAATGATGATGTTCCAAAATTATTTTTTAAATTCAGATATCTTCTATAGGATCTATCAAATTTTTGTGGATCCATTATATAATAACGAAACATTATACTATGCTTCGATGTATTGTTCAATTTAAATTCTATCATCGCTTGATATCTACCACTTTCTGGTTCAAAATCTGGTAATGTAGTTTTATCTAAAAACTTGACATCAGAAATTTGACCAATAACATAAAAATAATTACCGTTTGCTTTGAATTTCAACAGTTCACTAACGAAATAAATCTTAAGACAATCTTTTTTATCTGCTAATGCTTTGATATTAAAATTATTAACTGGTTCACGATACAATATTTCTAAATTGGAATGATATGCGGGAAAATTATAGATTGAATTTTCCTTCTCTATGGCTTTTGCTGATAACCCACCAGTATATTTTTCGTCATAAAAATCTATTTCTTCGTATACTTTATCTTTTCTAATATCTTTATGATATTCTGTATAAATTTTGTTCCTGATTTCGCCCTTTGTTATTTTAGATCGGAATTGATCAAAAGCTCCACAGAAAATTAATCCATCAACGACCCTTTTATTACAGACTCTTCCAGGTATTCTATCAATAAAATCTTTGAAAGATTTAAACTTCCCATTTTTTTCTCTTTCTTCAGTTATAGAAAAAGCTGCCTTGTCACCAACACCTTTTAAATTTCCAAATCCCCAAATAATTCTTCTATCTGATCCACCTATACCACTACTAGTAATTATATCAAAGTTAATAATAGAAAGATTGATTGAAACTTGTTCTATCTTAATTCTTGCGCCATTTTTATCTTTAAAATTATTAGAAATTTCATTAAATATAATTTGTAGTTTATTCCTTCTAGTTTTTGCATCTTCGGTATTAGGGCTAAACATTAACAATGCGCAGCTGAACTCTAATCGATATTCTATTTTCAAATACTGAGTTTGACAATACAATATAGCATAAGAAACGGCGTGGGCCTTATTAAACGAATATTTGGCAAACTTTACCATTTTATCCAATAATTTATCGATATTTTCTTCACTCATTTTATCTCTTACATTGTTCCTAAATTCTTCAAAAAGTTCTACTTGTTTGTGTGGCTGTGTTCCTTTAAGTAATATTTTTCTTGCTTCATCAGCACGAATAAGATCCATGCCACCTAATTTATGGCATATTTGAATTATCTGTTCTTGATATGCCATAACACCATAAGTTTCACCTAATATTTCTTCAAGAATCGGATGCTCATATTCTATTTTATGCTTTCCATGCTTATTCTCATGAAATCTTTGAGCTTCACCCGATTCTAATGTAGCGGGTCTGTATAAAGCGTTTGCAGCAGCAATATCTTCAAAAGATGAAGGGCTTATTTTTCTAAGAAGGTTAGTCATTCCTGAACCTGAAAATTGGAATGTTCCTTGATTTTTTCCATTTTTACCTTCATCCAGAATTCTTTTATCATTTAGATCTATTTTCCAAATTTCTTCATAAATATCTTTTCCATCTTTTTCTATACCATATTTTTTTACCAAATCCATCGTTGTTTTAATAATAGAACATGTACTTAATCCAAGAATATCTACTTTAAGCAAGCCTGAATCTGAAAGTTCTTTATAACTTCCTGATTCTTGAAAAGCAGTTGCCAAAACCTTTTTAACCATTTGTATTGGAATAAAATTATACAAAGGCTCTGGTGCTATGATTACACCAGCGGCATGTAAAGAATAATTTCTATTAAGACCTAATAATTTATCTACTAACCAGAAAAAATGTTTGTAATCATTAGGATGATGTTCAATAAATTTCTTTATTCCTGGAAAACCCGCTGGATTCTTTGAATATTCTTTAAGAGTTTCACGAAATTCTTTACTTTGTAAAAAATCTTTAGCCAATTTATCTATTCCAGCAAGACCATATTTTTTAACTCTACCGAGATCTCTTATAGCTCCTCTCATATGTAGACGGCCATAAGCAATTATATGAGCCACTTTATCTTCTCCATACTTTCCTATTAAATACGTTTCAACTTCTTTCTTTCTAAGACTATCAAAATCTAAATCTATATCAGGAGCATCTCCAAACCTTACATATGAATATTCTATATTCTCTTTTATTGGATTTTTATCACAAACCCCAAGACAATAAGCTAATAACAACCCATGACCATCATCTACTTTTATTTTATTTGTAATAAGATCAGACCAATAGCCAGATAATTTTTGCTTCTTGAGTTCTATTAATTCATATTTTAATTTTTCTTTATATTCACTCGTAATAAGATCATTTTCTTTTAAAAAATTAATAGCTTTATTTTTTAACTCTGAATATAAAAGTTTTTCTGGATTATCATCGTTTTTAAGATTCAAAAATCTTAATCTTAGTTTTTTACCACTTCTTCCTTCATTCAAAAATCTTTCAAAAATAAGTCCATGTTTTATAGGATCAACTTCAGTAATTTTAAGAACATAACTTATTAAGGATGCAGCGGCTGAACCTCGACCAGCACCAACAAAAATACCGTCATCTTTTGCCCATTTTACAAAATCATGAATAACCAAAAAATATGATTCAAAATCTTTTCTACATACAACATCTACTTCATGTTTTAATTGATTTTTATAAATTGTAATTTCTTCTCTTGGAATGAATCCTTTCTCAATTCTTTTTTTAAATCCATCCAGAACTAATTCTTTAAAATATGTTTTTGAATCTTTACCACCGGTATCTATTTTTGGAAAATTAAATTGACCAAATTCAAATTCAAGAAAAGTTTCATCAGCAATTTTTTGAGTAAGTTCTATTGATGGAATCAAAATATCATCGTTAATATCATATCCAAATTTTTTAGCAGACTGATAGACCATATCCCCATCTTTAATAAACAATTCCCTTGCTTCATATATCCTAGTTTTTGACTCAACAAGTTTAGCCTTTATAAGAAAAACAAGATCCTGAATCTCAGCTCCTTTTTCATAAGCATAATGACAATCTACAGTAGATACTAGTGGGATATTTAAAATTTTAGCCCATTTAATAAGACCTTGATTTAATTGATGTTGGATTTCTATTTCATTGTATTGTAATTCAAAATAAAAATTATTACCAAAAGCTTCTTTATAAATACCAGCAAACTTTCTTACATCTTCGCTTTTATTGTCCGTTATAGCTTTAGGAATTTGTCCGCCCATACATGCAGTAAGAGCAATAAGCCCTTCAGCGTGTTCACAAATAAATTCAGTAGTTGAAAGAGGTTTATAATAAAACCCATTTTGATTTGCATCATAGATAATTTTTAAAAGATTTTTATATCCTGTAATATTTTTAGCTAAAAGAACTAAATGATTATTATGTCTTTTATATCTATCATCAGTTTGAATAGAATCTTCATCAATTTTTATGGTTCTATCTTTTTTGCTCTTACCCTTATTGGCTACTAATTCATCTCTTTTATCGTTTATATAAACTTCACAGCCAATAATAGGTTTTATTTTATTTTCGGTGCATGATTTATAAAAACTTAATACTCCGCCCATAGCCCCA
>Ga0114918_10003964_pt1 | contig 12946 bp, 10 predicted proteins | sample LantaG_FD_87015 | JGI IMG/M metagenome (GOLD analysis project Ga0114918, IMG submission 87015) | Deep subsurface microbial communities from Baltic Sea to uncover new lineages of life (NeLLi) - Landsort_02402 metaG | ecosystem: Environmental > Aquatic > Marine > Oceanic > Sediment | place...
CCCCCCCCCCCCCCCCTCCCTCCCCCCCATCCTCCGACCGTTCCAGGCCACCGTCGCGGCCTGGAGGCGCGCCCGCTACCAGGACTCGCCCGAGCACGCCGCCTTCGCGCAGCTGCTCGCCGCGCCGCGCCGCGACGCCGAGGCGCTGGCCCGGCAGCGCTTCCCGGTCCCGCGCCTCGTCGACTGCGCCCAGGGCGGCTCGCAGGCGCGGTTCCTGCTCGCCAAGCTCAACCCGTCGGCGACGCACTCGTCGGGCGGCGCCGGCGGGGCCGCGCCGGCGGGCGGGTTCGGCGCCGGCGGCGGCTTTGGCGGCGCGGGCGGCGGCTTTGGCGGCGGCGCGGCCGGCGCAGGGGCCGAGGTCATCCTGACCGACGACGTCTCGCTCGCCGTCTTCATGGACCACCTGAAGAAGCTGGCTGTCCAGTCCTGACGGGACGCGCGCGCGGGAGGAGGAGGCTGGTTTGGAGGGGCGGGAGGAGACGAGGACGAGAGCGGAGAGAGCAGGGGCCGAGAGGCGGCGCGAGCGCTCGAGCTCGCGGCGCTCGCTTGGTGAAAGGAAAGTTTCTGCCCTCTCTTTCTCGACCTCCGCCTCTGCTTCTCCCTCTTGCCTTTCCTCCGAATCCTCCTCTCGCGTGCGGACTCGAACGTTTTTTATTTGCCGGCGCGTGATCTTTCTCAAGGAAGCGAGAGGGAGAGAGGGAGAGGGTGGTGGGATAGAGAGGGGGAGACAAAAAAATGGAAAAAAAAATGATTTTACCCCCTTACTTTTTCCTTTCTTTTCTCTCCTTCTCGTCTCTCTCTCTCAAGTGTGCTCCTTTTTCGTGGAGGAGCGCGAGGATGCTGTCGTCTTCGTCTTCCTCGAGAGCAGCCTCGCTGTCGATGACGCCGCGGCTCGCAGCAGCAGGCCGTCGACGCGACGGTGTCGTTGTCGCCGTCTCGTCGATGCCGCCGTTGCTGTCACCGTCGCTGCCAACTTTGCCGCATTCCTCCTCCTCTTTCCGCCCGCAGTGGCCTTCCCGCCGCGCCTCTTCCCGCCGCGCGTCCGTCACGGCGAAATCATCTCGAAGCGAGGGTTACGGGAACACGGGCGTGACCGCTCGCTGGTGCCTGGACGCGAGGTGAGGAGCTTGATGTTTCCGGGAGCATTGGTTTTTTTCGAGACGAGCGCTCGCTCGCTCGCTGCTGGCCAAAAAAAAATAAACTCTAAACGAACACCCTCGCGTCATCACCTCAACCAAAACAGGTTCGGCTCCAAGGCCGAGGCCGCGGCCCTCCTCGCCGAGTGGGCCACCAAGATCGCCCCGCGGGCCCTCGCGGAAGCCGGCAAGCTCGGAGCAGGGGCGGGACGACGAGCCGCTCCCTCCGTCCGCGTCCTCTCCGGCGCGGTCGGCGCCTCCGAGTCGCGCCTCGAGGTCGAGGTCAGCGGCCTGCCGTCGCTCGCGGCGCTCGAGGTGTTGTGGGAGGCGCTGCCGCGGGAGGAGCATCGGCACTGGCAGGAGAGGCTGGCGAGGCACGTCGTGGACGGGAGCACGCGGTGGGAGGTGTTCCACGAGCTCGGGGCCGTCGTCGGTCGGGGCGGCGGCGGAGAGAGCGAGGCGAGAGCTCCGACGGCGGCGTTCTCTTCGCCTTCGCCGCCGGCGACGACGGCAGAGGAAGCACCTTCCTCCCCCTCGCCCCTCCTCGTCGTCTCGGGAGACGAGGCCGCGGCGATCCTCCAATCAGACGCCGTCGCAGCCGCGGCCGCAATAGAGAAGAGCGGAAACGGGGGCGCGTCCGCGGCGGACGGGGGCCCCTCTCGCGCCTCGCCCCCTCCCGCTCCCGCGGCGGGACGAGGCCGCCCGCGGTCGCTGGAGCGCGCGGCGGCGGCGGGGGCCCGGGCCGCCGCTGCCGAGGCCTCGAAAGGGCGGCCTCCTCCCCCTTCGCCGCCCTACTCTCCCCCGCTTCCCCCGATCACGATCAGCAGCATCCTCGGAGCGGCAAAGAGCAGCAACGGAAGCAGCAGCAGCAACGGAGGCAGCAGCAGCGACGGAGGCAGCAGCAGCAACGGAGGCAGCAGCAGCGACGGCTTCGGCGGCAGTGGCGGCGACCTTGACACCCTCGACACCTCCAAGCTTGTCCCCGGGCAGCGCCTCCCCGACGGCAGCGTCGTCGCGACGGACTGGAAGGGGGACGTGATGATCATCAGGCCCGGGGACAGGGGCGTCGCGGGCCTGTGAAAAAAAATGTAAAAATGGGGAAAAGGGGATTCATTTTCTACAAGCTCTCAATGGGGACGTTTTTTTTTTTCAATTTTCAATTTTCTCTTTTTTCTTTCTATCTAGTCTTTCATTTCTTCTATATAAAAAAATTCTACCTCTTGCCCGCGTCGCGGGAGAGCACCAGCGCTCTTTCGTCCGGGACGATACCCCCATTTTCGTTCAGCACCCTGCGCGGGGCGCGCTTGCGGAAGCCGACGGCGGAGTTTTGCTGGGAAGTCGAAGTCGCCGGCGACGGCGAAGGAGCGGAAGAAGCACTCGCTGCCGCCGTCGCGGCCGTCGCGGCCGTCGCCGCCTCCTCTGCTGCCGCCGCGGCCGCCGCGGCCTCCCTCTCCGCCCTCTGCGCCGGGGACACCGAAGCCTCCGCCGCCGCGGTCGCGGCGCTCGTCGCGGCGCTCGCGGCCGCCTCTACCGCCGACGCGAACCCGTACCACGCACCAAACTGCTCCTTTCGGATCGCGTCTGCGGCTTCTTGTCGGGCCTTGACCGCCGCGGGGCTCGCCGCTGCGGCGGCTTTCCGGGCTGCCTCGGCCTTCTGCTCGCGCTTCTTGAGGAAGCGCGCCGCCGCGGCGAAGGGGTCGTCGATGGCGCCGCCCTGGCCGGACATCATCGCGGCGACGCCGGGGCGCTCTGGAGTGGTGTTTTTGAGGGGGGTCGAAGGAAGAGAGAAGGAGCGAGAGGAGAGGAGTGAGTTTCTTTTTCTTTTTTTTCTTTTTTTCCGCCCAACGGAAAAAAAAAATCCGAAAAAATCAAAGAAACTTCCAAAACCTCTTACCCGTCAAGACCTTCTGCGTCACGTGCTCCAGCGCGGGAAGGTCCTCCTTCTCGACCCAATGGATGCATGACACGGGGCAGCTGTCGATCGACCGCTGGATCTTGGCCTCCTCGTCGATCCACTGCGCGAACACGCGCGCTCGGCCGTGCTCGCGCTCGACGCGGAACGTCGCCGCCGCCTCAAAGATGCAGTTTTTGCATCCGATGCACGAAAGCTCGTCGACAAAGACCGCGCGCGTCTCGCCAGGCATGGCCTTGCCCCTCCTATGATCCGCGAGCCACTTCGATAAGGGTTTCCCAGTGTAGTCGTCGTCGGCGGCGTCGAGCGCCGCCTGAAGCTTCGCGTTGTAAGACCTGCGCGCCTCGAGCGAGCTCAGCGTCTCGTAGGCTTCGTTCAGAAGGATGCAGAGTGCATGGCCTTCGGAGTGCACGTCCGGGTGGCAGGTCTTGGCGAGGAGGCGGTAGGCGGCCTTGATGGCCTCGGGGGAGGCGTCGTCGTCGACCTGGAGAGAGAGGGGAGAAGAGGAATGAAGAGTGAGTTTTTTTTCTTTCCAAGTTGGTCGAAGTCGTCGAGAAAGAAAGGAGACCTTTTTCTGTCTCGTTTTTTCAAGAGAGAACGAGAAACAAAAACTTCGTACCCCAAGCAGCTCATAAAAATCGACGACGTCTCCACGCATGGGAGGGGGGCCGCTGGAGTTGGAGGCCGAGGGAGGAGAAGGGCCTGCTTGTTTGTTGTTTAGTGTTGTTATCCGGTTCGAGTTTTCGGAGGTGAGAAAGGTGAACAAGGTCGAGAGATGACGAGCGTGCGGGCGGCGCAAGCGATGAAGACGATGCCTCTCTCTCGAGAAATCCAGCACAAGTTTTTTGTCCTTCCTCCTTGCGTATCCATCGAGAAGGCAACGAAAGAAGCCGCGCTCCACGCTCTGAGAGAAAGAGAGACGGAGCGAAGAAGAAGATGAAGAACAAGCAAGTGAAAAGAAACAAACGGACCTCGCAGACGAGGCGCTCGAATCGCTGGCGACGCCCTCATCGCTGCCGCCGCTCTCCGCACGACGCTGCCGCCGCTTCGCCGCGCAGTCGTCGCAGCCGCGGAGCCGCTGAGGCGTCTCGCCGCCATGAATGGCATGGAGCTCAGAGAAAGAGAGGGAAAGCGAGAAGAAGAAGAAGAAGAAGAAGAAAAGGAAAACGGGACGAGATTTGAATGGAAAAGGTCCGTCTCGAGACGAAGTAAATATCTTCTTTTTTCTTTTTTACATTTTCCTTTCAAAACCTCCTCCCACCGCCTCCACCGCCGCCGCGGGGACGATTATACTGCGGTCGCTGGTGGTTGTTCTGCTGCTGCTGTTGCTGCTGCCATTGCTGCTGCTGCTGCTGCTGCTGCTCTCCTCCCCCTCGAGGGAAAGAAGAAGAGTCTTCCCTTCTCCTACTTTTGCTGCCGCCGCTCCTCTCCTCCCTCTCCTCCTCCTCCTCCCCCCGAGCCTTCCTCTTCTTTGTCTTCCCCGGCGACGCGCGAGGCAGGGGCGGCGGCGGACCCCTTTTCAATTCTCCGACTTCTTCTTCCTCTCTGGTTCCTTCCTCGGTCATGAAGAACGGGGACTCGCGCCCCCTGAGAGCGCCGTCGACCCTGATGCACCTCGCGAGCACCGAGCAGCGCTCGCCGCCACCGACGGCGCCCTCCGGGAGCGGCGCCGCGAACAGGGTGCCCATGTGCTCGAGCGCCGAGCGCACGCGGGCGATGTGAAAGGAGCCTCCAGAGAGGTCGTTGGACGGGTCGCAGGGGTCGAGGACCGAGAGGGCGCCCGGGCGAGGGGAGTTCCTCCTTTGCTGCTCGGTCTTGGCGAAAAAGACGCCGCCGCCGCCGCCTTCTCGGTTCTTGTTCCGCTCGCCTCTCCCTTCGTGCTCCTCTTCCTCCTCCTCCATCAGCATCCGCACCCCGATCTTGTCGTAGTCGAGATGCCTGCCGTAGAGGGCGCAGAAATCCAGGATCAAGGTGCCGAGGCAGGGCTCCAGCGGAGAAGCAGCAGAGGAAGAGGAAGAGGAAGCGCTCTTTCCCGCCGCCGCCTTTCCCGGCTGCTTCCGAGCGTGCTCCCCTCCGCCTGCGCCCCCGCCAGCAGCCGAACCGTTGTACCTGCTCCGGTGGCCCTGCAGGAAGGCGACCACCATCACCAGCAGCGCGTACGACCCCAGCCCGCCCGTGTACACCTCGCTGAGCCCGCGCTGCGCCAGCGAGGCCTTCAGCACCGACAGCAGCGGCCGCGCCGCGGGAAGCGCGTCGAGGGCCGCGACGGCCCTGCGCGCGGCCGCGGGCCCGCCCTCGGCGTCGAACGACGCGTCGACCTTGAGGCCCGAGGCCGAGTCGACGTACTTCGCCAGGGGCACCCGCGCCCTCGTGATGAGCTGCAGGTCGCGCGCGACGCCCGAACGGGCCAGGGCGGCGGCCAGGGCGCAGAGCCTGGTCGCGGCGTCGCCGCCGCCGGCCGCGCCGCGGACGACGACGTCGACGTCGGAGCCGGGCAGGGCGAGCCCGGTCGCGCTCGAGCCGAAGACCTCGACGGCGACGCCGTCCCCGGGCCAGATCGCGGACACCAGGGACCGGAGCCTCTGCGCGGCCTCGGCGCGCGCGAGGGTCTCCCGTCGGGTCGGGCGCGTGAAGGCCCAGAAGGAGAGGACCTCGTTGTGGAGGCGGAGGAGGTGCGAGCGCAGCGAGGGGGGCGGGAGGTGCCAGGGGACGAGGGCTTCGACCTCGCCGCCGCTTCGGGTCCTCGCTGCTGCCGCCGTTCCCGTTCCTGGTCTTCTCGAGGGATCGACGGGCAGCGCCATCGGGGTGTCCCACTCGCTCGCGGGGCCGGCCCCCGCCGCGTTTCGGTTTTCGTTTTGGTTCTGGCCCCGGCCGCCGCCATCGTCCTTCTTCTTCTTCTTCCTCTTGGGCTCTCCATCTTCATCTGCCGTCGTTACCGCCTCTTCCGGTTCCTTCTCTTCTTCATCTTCTCTCTCCGCGAGGTCGACGTCGGCAAAGATGTCGTCGAGGAGCTGCTGCTGCGGGGGCTGTCGTTCGCGTGCGTTGTGGTTGTTGTGGAGGCGCGGGAAAAGTCAGCAAAGGGGGGGCATTGGCTAGTCGCCGCCGCTTCAATCGAAGAAATAAACCAACCTCTTTCGCCGCCGCTGGCTGCTCCTTTTCTACGGCTGCTGTTGCTGCCTCCTCTTCTGGATGAACATGGATGCCTCCCAGGCCCACAAGTGAGCGGTCAAATAGGATCATCGGGGCCGCCATGGCGGTGTTTAACGACGAATGCCGCAGCTCACCCTTCGTCTAAAAAACACGGAAAATGAAACTCGGCCTCTAACCTTGAACAATTTCTAGTTCTCGGCGTCGTCGTTTCTCAACGCTCTCTCGGCGACATCTCGACCAATCGGTTATCATCATCTCTCTCTCTTACAGAAAAAGGCATTGTGCGTTGTCTTTGGGGGGAAAAGGTGGTGATGTTTTCGGTCGAAAAAGTCTAAAGGCAACATCAAAATTTCTTTCTTTCTTCTTCCTCTCCTCTTCTCCTTCTCCTTCTACTCCTGCAGCGCCGAGACCACGTACCCGGCCGCGAACAGCGTCACGAACGCTCCCACCAGCACGGCCACGAGCGAGTACTTGACGGCCGCGAGAACGCCGTTGTCGTCTGGGAACAGCGCGAGCACGAGCGACGCGCCGACAAACGGCGCGATCGACGTGGCGACGATCTTTCCGGGGTCGCCGACGAGCGCCGACTCCGCGACCTCGAGCAGTCCAAGGTTCTCCGCCGTCGACAGCAGGCCCGACTTCTCGATGAACGAAAGCGTCAGGCCGGCCTTCTCCGCCTGGGACAGCAGGCCCGACCTCTCGACCGAGGAGAGCAGCTTCTTCTTCTCGATCTTGGCGAGGTAGTTGCCCCCGCCCCGGGCCTCGTTCCCTTCCATGAAGAGGCTCGAGGTCCAGAAGCCCTTCTTCCAGGAGTCGTCGTAAGAGAGGGCCTTCTTGTTGGGGACGGCGCGAACGATGGAGGAGGGGGAGGAGGTGGAGGGGGCTCCGGCGCGGCGGGCCGGGGCGAGGGTGGCGGCGCGCGTGGAGGCGAGGACGGAAGCCATGGCTGTTTTTTTTTTCTCGATCTGGGGGTGTTCGACTGAACCGTCGTTGTTTTTTGTTTGATTGACAGCGTCGGTGAGTTGAGTGCGGGTGCGCTGTCGGCTGCTGAGCGAAGAATGCGAGCGAAAAACGACAAACGGGAGGGCGGCTGCGCGAGAGAGAAAGAGAGAGAAAGAAGGCGCTCTCTCGTTTTCTTCTTGCTTGACGCCGCTCGTCGCTAACGTTGGCGTGACGAATCGATGCCTCGTTTTTCTAGCACACGAAGAGCTCGCGTTCCCGTTTTCACTCTGCAGAGCGAGAGAACTGGGTCGGTGGCGTCTTGGCGACAAGGTCGAAAGAAGAGAAATGGCGACGTAGCAGGTGCTCCGGCGCATGGGAACGAGCGAAGGGGAAAACCAAGCCGAAACAAAAAAAGATCCGATCTTTGGGGAAACAACCCCGCCCTTCTGCGCCTTGCATTCCTGCGAATTAGCGCCCGCGCGTCGCGTCCAAAGTGCTGGGTCCATAGACAAGATCAAGATCTCGCTTCTTTGCAGGGATTGAGCGAGAAAAGACAGAGGCGAGTGCGAGCGCGGAGGCGAGTGCGAGTTCGCAATTCCTTACCGAAAGAGGGAGAGCTTGCTTTTGAGAGTAGAGTGGCCAAGACGGAGAAAACTAGCGGCTTACAAAAAAAAAATCGTCTCGACCTCCTCTTCTTCCTCACTCGCCATCTTTCAGACAGGGGGGGCTCGCGGCAACTCTTTGGAACCCCGAAAGCGTAGGCAAGAGAGAGAAAAAGCGCTCCACTGCCCTGACTCGAATTAAAAGAGGGTTTCACAAGAAGGGAACTCTCAACGCTCTCCCCTCTCTGCCCCCCTCTCTTTCAGCGCGCCTTCCTCGGCCCCAGCAGCTCGACGTCAAACACCAGCGTCGCATTCCCGGGAATTACGCCCCCGGCGCCCCTCTCCCCGTACGCCAGCTCCGGGGGGATGACCAGCCTCCGCTTGCCGCCCTCGCGCATCGCCGGGATCTGGTCGCCGTCGCCCCAGATGCCGAGGCCCCACCCCTTGACCACCTGGTCCCTCTTGAACTCTAGCGGCCTGCGGCGCTCGTAGCTCGAGTCGAAGACAGCGCCCCCCGGGGAGAGCCTGCCCGTGTAGTGCGCGCGGACGCGGGCGTTGGCCGAGGGGGATGCGCCGGCCCCGACGACGGCGTCGCAGAACTGGATGTGGGTTTTTTCCGCGGTCGCCAGGGAGCATCCCGGGAGGTCCGGGATGCCCGACGCGAGGGCCGCAGAGGGAACGGGAGAGAAGGCAAGGAGCGCCGAGGCGGCGGCTGCCGCGGCGGCCGCGGCGAGGAGGGAGCGAGGGCGGGAGGAAGGGAGGGGGGCGGCGGGAGAGGCGTCGTTCAGAGGAGGTCGTCGCGCCGTGGCGGCGGTCGGAGGAGCTTGCGGGGATGACGCTGAGGCCTTCGTCGGCGTCGAGACGGGACTCATCGCCCTGTTACCAGCAAGCTTGAGGAACTGCATTGTCGACAGAGCAGCTAGCAATAGAAATCAGAAGAAAAGAAGCGCGCTAGAGAGGAAGGAATGCGGGGGCTGAGAAATCGAGAGCGACTAGATCAATAGAGTATCGAGTGTATCCGTGCTTGTTTTCACTCGCTCAGCTTTCCTCTCTTCTTCCAAATGATCCGACCCTCTCGCATCGCCAGCTCGCACCCTCTCTCTGGTTTGCCTCTTTTGCAGAGGACGGCTCGAGCTCGAATTTATCAAGCTCCGCCTCCTCGCGCGCATCGCGCGACCTCCTTAACCGGGAAAAAGGCGCCGGCATTTCACAGAACGAGCCGCGTCGCCATCGCTGCGATGGCTTCTCCTTCGTCGCCTCCGTCGCTCGCCGTCGACCCCAACAACCTCCCTCCCGCGATCTCCGCCCGCGCCCTCGCGGACCTCCTTCAGAAGTCCCCGGAAGGCGGCAACAAAGACAAAGACGTCTGCATCCTCGACGGCAGCTGGTTCATGCCAAACGCAGGCCGCGACGGCCGCGCCGAGTTCCTCCGGGGCCCGCGAATCCCAACCTCGGCCTTTTTCGACGTCGCGGGCGTCTGCGACAGAGAGACGGATCTGCCTCACATGCTCCCGACCGCCGCGGCCTTCGCCGCGGCCGCCGACCGCCTCGGGATCCGCGGGCTCGAAACGCCGGTGGTGGTCTACGACCGGGCGGGGGTCTTCTCGGCCCCGAGGGTGTGGTGGACCTTCCGGGTCTTTGGCCACAGGAACGTCTCTGTCCTCGACGGCGGGCTCCCCGCCTGGCAGCGCGCGGGCCTCCCTCTGGAGGAGGGGCCGGCCTCGGCGGAGGCCGCCGACGCCCCCGCCGAGGCCGCGGCCGCCGCCGCGGGAGCTCGCTCCTCGCCCGCTGCGAGCTACCCCGCGGCCCTGCAGCGCCACCTCCTCCGCGACCTGCGGCAGGTCCGCGAGCTCGTCGCCGGCGGCTGCGAGGCCGCCGCGCTCGTCGACGCGCGCGGCGCAGCGAGGTTCTCGGGGGCGGCCCCGGAGCCGCGCCCCGGCCTCCCCTCGGGCTCGATCCCGGGCTCCTCCAACTGCCCCTACGACTCGCTCCTCGACGGCGAGACGAAGGCGCTGAAGGACCCGGCCGAGGTGCGCTCGATCCTGGGGCGGGCGGGCTTCGGGGCGGCGGCCCCAGAGGGGGCAGGGGGGGCAGTGGGGGCCAGGGGCGCCGTCGCGACGTGCGGCACGGGCGTGACCGCGTCGGTGCTCGCGTGGGCCTGCGCCGCGTCGGGCCTCAGGGGAGATGTCGCGGTGTACGACGGGTCATGGAGTGAGTGGGGGTCGCTGGAGGACACGCCCAAGGCGACGGGGGGGGGGGTAAAAAATGCTTGAGGTTTTTTCCATTTTTTTTTCTAATGTTTGTGGTAGTGATACAAAGAAGGAAGAAAACTTAACTAGAGTTCGCTCCGGAGGACGCCGCCAAAGCCTCTCAGATCCTCTTCGGTTTCCCGCAGCCACTCCGCGGCGGGCCGCAGCCTGCCCCCCTCCTCCCCGAGGAGACCCTCGACGTCGAGGGGGAGCTGCTTCTCGAATATTGCGGTGCGGACCTTGGCAGCCGCGATCGCGGAGGGGGCCGTCGGCGGGGCGAGGGGAGGGAGAGGAGGCGGCGCGGTTTCGCCGCCGGTCCTCCTGGACTTGACCACCGCAACGATGACGTTCCCCTCCTCGAGCGGCGAGGGAGGAGGGAGCGCTACGAAGGCGAACGAGGAGCGAGGAGGGGAACGAGGCGGGGCGCCGCCGGTGCCACCGGCGTCGGCGTCGTCTTCGCGAGCGAGGAGGCCAAAGGCCCTCTCCGAGCGGAACACGAGCCTCTCGACCAGCGCCCTCCTCTCCGCCTCGCCTCCCGAGGTCATCACGTTGGCGACGAGCACGCCCCCCGGTCGTAGCGCCCTCGCGGCGGAGAGCAGGAAGGAGTCGTCGAAGGCGACGGGGGAGGTGGAGTCGAGAGGCAGGGCGGCGGCGGCGGCGGCGCTGCTGCTGCTGCTGCTGCTGCTTCTGTGGCTGCTCCACTCCTTCTTCCCGTCCCCGCCGCTGTTGTTCCAGGTTTCTCCGCCGACGCCGCTACCGCCGCCGCCGCCGATGCCAGAAAAGGCGTCGAGGAAGATGGCGGAGAGCGATGAAGGCTCTGAGCTCGCGACGGCGGCGAAGCCGTCCCCGAGCCTCACTCTCAGGTGCTGCTGGTGGCGGCTTGAGGGAGGGAGGAGGGCCGCAGGAGGAGGGAGCGTCAGCAGCTTCCTCGGGAGGGGCGGGGGCCGGGGCGGCGGGGGGTGCCTGCGGTGCCTGGCGCGCTCGTGCTCCCTCCGCCGCCGCCGGGACTCGGGCGTCGCCTTCGCCTTGTGCTCCTTCTTCCCGGCTCCGCCGGCGTCCTTCCGCTCCCCGTTCCCGGCTGCTTCGGGCAGACCCAACGAGGCCGAGGCCGCTCGCATGACGACGGGGTCGATCTCCACGGCCTCCACGAGAGAGCGAGGAGGGGGGGAGGACCGCGGAGAGGAGGACGCCGGTGGGACCGAGGAGAGGATCTCGGCGAGGGCCAGCGGCAGCGCGCCCCCGCCGGCCCCCACGACCAGCAGCCTGGCGTCCCTGGCGAGCAGGCCCCGCCGCCGCGGCCCCTCTCCTTCGCTCCCATCCGCGCCTCCCCCGCCCTCCTGCTCGGCTGCTTCGCAGAGCGCGACCGCCGCCGCCGCCATCGCCCTCGCGTAGCCCGCGACCAGCACCCCGGGCTGCACCGCCGGCTCCAGCTGCTCCTTTGGCTCTCTGCCTTTTTCCGTCAGCATTAGCGCCACGGACTGGACGTGGCGGTCCCCGAACATCAGGAGGCGGTACCGAGGAGGAGGAGGTACAGGAGGCGAAGACGGCTCTGCCGAAGAGGAAGAAGAAGCCTCGTCACCTCCTTTCTCCTTCCGTTTCCCTCCTCCCCCCTCCTTCTCCTCCTCCTCCTTCCTCCAGAACTCGGCCTCCCTGACGGTGACCCTGCCGTTCAGCTCCGAGTACTCTTCGAAGACCACCGAGGCCCGCGGCGAGGAGGCGATGGAGGCGACGTGAGCCTGTTTTTCGTAAGTGAAAGGGCGGAGGAAGAAAGAGGTTTTTTTTGTTTTTTCAAAGCGAGAGTTTGGATGGAAAACGAAAACGACAACCTTCTTCTTTTTCTTTTCTCTCTCTCTCTTTCGTTATTCACTCACCCACCACGGCGCGTCGTTCGGCGGGGCGGTCCTCATTCGAGCCGCGGCCGACGCCGAAGTCCACGCGTTGTTGCTTATCGGACGAGTCAGGACGGAGGACGACGAGGGGCGAGAGCTCGATCGATCATTCTCGTCGTCGTCGGGAAGGCGCTTGCCCCAGAGCGTCCACTTCCCGGGGCCGCTGCTTGCTGGTGGAGCAGCAACAGCAGCAGCAGCAGCGGGAGCATCGATCTGCCCTGATGAAGACGCTGCGGCGGCGGCGAGGGAGAAGAGCAGCAGGAGCGGCGCGAGGAGCGAAAACTTTGGCATCACGAAAGAGGGCGAATTCTTTCTCGCTTCTGTCGATGGCTCGTGTTTGCTCTCTCACTCTTCGACAATTTTTAATTGCACCCCCCCTTCTCGCAAGCAGGTACGCAAGCACTGAGCCTGGCGTGTTGCTCCTCCTCTCTCCGCCGCCGCTGCGCACGTCCGCTGTCATCGCTCAGCAGCCGGCGGCAGAGAGAGCAATGGCGCACCGCTCGCTCGCAGGCCCTTCCGAACAAAATGCAGAGCCTCGCTCGAGCGACGCGACGCCATTGGCGGCGAAGAATGGTTTCGCTTTCTTCTTTTTCTACTCTCTCTCGCCCTGGACCTCGATGCATTTGCTCTCTCTCTCTCTCTTCTCGATTTTTCGAGAAAGGAGAAAGTGTGCTCCCGAGGCTCCCACGAGAGACGAGTCGAATCGAACACAGACAAGTGGAAAAAAGAAGAAGAGAAGCGGAGGAAGAAAAAGCAGGCTCTGCACCCTGTGATGTCACCACATGCTGCTGCGCTTCTCTTTCCCTCTCTCTGCTCCTGCTCGCCCGCGCCTCTCTTCCGCGCACTCCTTTTCCTCCTCTGGAAAGGGAGAGCAGCACGCGCGCAGGTGGTTCTGATGGGTGCAGGAAGGCCGCAATTGCAGCAAACGGAGAGGGAGAGACGCGCGCGCGCCCGCGAAAGCAATTGAGAGAGCTGTTTCCCAATTCTCGGCGACCGCGACGGGAAGCTCACTCTTTCGACGGCGACGGCGAACCCTTTCTCCCTCCTCACCACCTCCACCCCCCCC
>Ga0114918_10003966_pt1 | contig 12945 bp, 15 predicted proteins | sample LantaG_FD_87015 | JGI IMG/M metagenome (GOLD analysis project Ga0114918, IMG submission 87015) | Deep subsurface microbial communities from Baltic Sea to uncover new lineages of life (NeLLi) - Landsort_02402 metaG | ecosystem: Environmental > Aquatic > Marine > Oceanic > Sediment | place...
CCAACTCGTCGTGAACCTCGCGGGCCATACGGGCGCGCTCTTCTTCGCGTCTGACTTGCTCGTGCTGGGTCAGGAGCAGCAACTGCGTGCGTGACTTCTCCAGCTGCGTAATGGCCGCCTGCAGTTCAGCGGTGCGCTCCAGGACCCGTTCCTCCAATGCGGCGTTCAGTTGCTGCGCCTCGGCGTATAGCCGTGAATTGTCCACTGCCAGCGCGGCGCGGCGCGCCAGTTCTTCGGCCAGGGCCAGGTCAACCTCGGTGTACTGGCGTCCGGACTCGGCCGACACCACCAGGGTGATCGTGCCAAGCGTGTGGCCCCGCGTCACGAGTGGCACGATCATCGCCGACTTGACACCCAGCGACCGCACGAGCTCGATCTGGTCGGCGTCCCGGGCGATCGCGGCGAGCAACTCATCCGATGCTTCTGGAAAGAATTCCGGCCGCCCGGTGCGCAGCACCTGGACTGCCCCTGGCGGCGTGTCCGGGTTGGAGGGATCCCGCCGCAGCAGATCGTTGGCCACTGCCAGTTTTTGTGGGTCAGCGTGCGCCACGGCCACAGGCTGTATCGGCTCGCCTTCTTCGGTCATGTGTACCACGCACCAGTCGGCCAAAAGCGGCACCACCACCTGGGCGATGTTGGCCAACCGGCTGACAGCGTCGAGCGACGACATCAGCACCGGCTCAGCCTCGGCCAGCAGGCGCTGGGAACGTTCGGCCTGCCTGCGCTCGGTGATGTCGGTGCCGATCTCCACAATGGCGACGGGAGCGCCGCAATCTTGTTGCCACACGACCCAGCGGCTGGTCACCACCAGGGGAGTGCCGTCTCGCCGTGTGTGGACGAGTTCACCTTCCCAGTGGCCCGTACGCAGGGCCTCGGCTTCGATCGCCTCCCACGGTTGTGGAAACTGGGTGCGTAACAGCGTGTTGGCGTGGCTGCCCAGGGCCTCGTCGCTTGCCCAGCCATACAACTCCTCGGCCCCGCGGTTCCAAAAGGTGATCACGCCCTGCATATCGCGCAGGATGATAGCGTCGAGCACCAGGTCCAGCAGGTGTGCCTGTTCGCCCAAGACCCGAAGATATTCCTCGGGGGTATTCACATCCAAACCTCCCAACAAGGTGAAGCCGGAATCATCCTGAATGCAAGTATAGACCCGGTCAAGCCAGGTGTCAAATGAAGCACGGCCTGGCTCGAAACCAGAATGCCCAACCGGCTGGCGGCGTCGCTCGGAAGGTTCCATGTTCGAGAGGACGCATCCTGTCGTTTGACGGAGGAGCGCCGCCGTCATAGAATATGACGTGGGGTGGCAAAGGCGGACCGGTTGGAAGCCAACCATGGAAACGAAGCAAAGATCAAAAGCATGCGATGAGTATCGCTCTGATCGAAATGACTGGAGGTACTCTCGTGACGCAAACACAAGCTCATGACAAAGAGCACCGCGCTATTCTGCAGGGCCTCGCCCACAGGGCGATGATCGAGAGAGGCCTGCTCCCTGACTATTCTGCCGCAGCACTCGCCGAGATGGGCAGGATTCAGGCACCCGCAACAATGAACGGCGAGCCAGACGGTAAAGGGCATCCTGTTCGTGATCTGAGGGATCTTCTGTGGGCCTCCATTGACAACGATGACTCCCGCGACCTCGATCAGTTGACCGTGGCCGAGGCACTGCAAGGAGAAACAGTCAAGATCTTGGTTGCCGTGGCGGATGTAGACGCGCTCGTCAAAAAGGGATCAGCCATTGACGAATACGCTCGCCACAACACGACCTCGCTCTATACCGCGGCCATTAGTTTCCCAATGCTGCCCGAAGAGCTGTCCACCAACCTCACCTCACTGAACCTCAATGAGGATCGCCTGGCCGTGGTCATTGAAATGGTGATTGGCGTGGACGGATCCCTGCAGGACTCTGATATCTATCGAGCGCGGGTCCGCAATCATGCCCAGCTCGCCTATAACCGCGTGGCACTCTGGCTGGAAGGGAATGGGCCGGCACCGGAGGCGGTCGCTGCGGTCGATGGGTTGGCTGAGAATCTGCGCCTACAGGACAAGATAGCACAGAAGATGAGAAACCTCCGATATATCCACGGGGCGCTTGATCTGGAGACCATTGAGGCGAAACCGGTCTTTGACGGCGACCAAATCCGTGATCTCGAGGTGGAGAAAAAGAACAGCGCCACGGAAATCATCGAGGATTTCATGATTGCAGCCAACGGCGTGACTGCCCGCTATCTCGCCTCCAAGAGATCTCCTTCGATCCGCCGCGTGGTCCGCACTCCCCGGCGCTGGGAACGGATTGTCGAGCTGGCCGGGGAGTATGGGTACAAGCTACCTAGTGATCCAGATTCAAAAGCGTTGGATGAATTCCTGGCCAAAGAGAAAGCCGCCGATCGCACGCGATTCCCCGACCTATCCCTGGCGGTGATCAAGCTTCTAGGCCCGGGTGAATATACTGCAGAACTTCCAGGCGACACGGCCCCCGGGCACTTTGGTCTCGCGGTCAAGGACTATACCCATTCCACCGCCCCTAATCGACGCTATCCCGATCTGGTCACCCAACGCTTGTTGAAAGCGGCTATTGAGGGCCGAGCTGCGCCGTATACCTATGATGAACTGGGCGTCCTGGCGGTGCATTTCACCAAAGCAGAGGATGCCGCCAACAAGGTCGAGCGTCAGGTCGGCAAATCCGCTGCCGCGCTTCTGCTTGAGTCGAGAATCGGGGAGCAGTTTGATGCGATTGTCACTGGCGCTTCGTCGAAGGGCACCTGGGTTCGGCTTCTCACTGTGCCGGTTGAAGGCAAAGTGGTGCAGGGGTTCAGTGGCCTGGATGTCGGCGACCGGTTGCGCGTACAGTTGGTTGATACGAACGTTGAACGGGGCTATATTGATTTCAAGCAAGTCGGTTCATCCAAACAATCATAAGACACAGAAAGGAGTATCGTCATGTTCCCCATCGGTGATGACAATACCTCGCGTAGGACCGTTCCGCTGGTCACATATGCCTTGGTCGCTCTGAACGTCCTGTTCTTCTTTGCAGAGCTAAGTGGCGGTGACGCTTTTATCGAGCAGTGGGCCTTTGTTCCGAGCCGCTTCATCGCCAATCCCTCCGGTGATTCCCTGACGCTTTTCACTTCCATGTTCATGCATGCCGGGTGGGTTCACCTGGGCGGTAACATGCTCTACCTATGGATCTTTGGTGACAATGTGGAAGACCGTTTCGGGCACATTAAGTTCACAGTCTTCTACCTACTCTGTGGGCTTGCGGCAACATTCGCGCAGTTGGCTTTTGACGTCGGATCGGACGTGCCGAATCTGGGGGCCTCGGGGGCGATTGCCGGCGTGCTCGGCGCCTACATCCTATTGTTCCCTCAGGGGAGGGTCAAGGTATTGCAGGGAGCACGAGTGGTCCAAGTGCCCGCGCTGATAGTCATTGGGCTCTGGATCGTTCTACAGTTCTTTAGCGGCATCGGTTCCATTGCCAGCACAGCGCAGACGGGTGGTGTCGCTTACATGGCGCATATCGGCGGATTCGTGGCAGGGTTTGTGTTGACCTTTCTGTTTCGTGGGAGTCGCGGGACGCGGGCGACGGGCTGAATTGTTGCAAGAGTACAGGGTAACAGAATCCCTACCGATCTATTCCTCCTTTCCAACGACTGCCTCTGTTCCGAGAAGTTCCTCGAACAGAGACCGGTAATGGATCATCGCATGCCGTAGTTCTTCGGTATCTGCCTGGTGCTCCTCGTTCTTGAGCGCGATCGCCCGCGCAGCACGGTAGTTGCTGGCTAGAGCCGGGTAGTTGACTGAGATATCGGCCGCCCGCTGCTCAAAATCAGACACCGGATAGGCACGCGCCTGCATGACCTGCATAATCAGCCGGTCGGCATCTCCGACCGCCTGTCCCGGTTGGTCAACGAATCTGGATTGGACAGCAGCCCAATCAGCCTGGTAACGCTCGCGCTCGCTTACGGAAAGTGGACGAATATCCAGAGCCTCAACATGCTTCTGCCGTTCTTCTAGCTCCGCTTGTGCTTTCTTCTCGCCACCCATGGTCTGCACAGTGCGATCATACTCAGGTCCGAAGTGATCATGGAGCCGCTCCGAACGTCTTCGGCGGGAAAAAACGAGGCCCAGTATGGCGCCTACTATCACCAATACCACGACTACGATGATGATCATATACGTGTCATTCACAGAACACCTCCTCTAGTAACCGAACTCTACACCGCAGCCCACGGTTCCGCGAGCTTGCGATAGGACACATACAGATCAGATAGCAGATCTGCGGAAGCACCATCCCCACGGGCAAGCAGCGTGACGATCTGATCCCGCTGGGCAAACAGAGGCTGTGCACCGTCGATTCGTGCCTGCGAGAAGGCTGAATCAACGCCTTTGTCCGTTTCAGCTCGTAGGGCAGTGAAGAAGTCACTGGCAACCTGACGCGCTGTCTCATACTCTCCCCGCCGCGCACCAATGGCTGCGGAGGCAAGGTCATTCTCCATCCTAGCCAGGCTTAGTTGGCGCTCTGCCTCAGCGAGACTGCTGGCGCATCCGCGAGACCTGAGCCACATGGGCACGAAGCCGCGTAGGAAGGCGACGATCGGGAGGGCGGTATAGAGGATGGCCCGCCGCACCCAGTGAGTGGACTTGACCGGTCTAGGCTGCATATCTTCGCTCATTGCTACTCCCCTATCTGGTCTTACTCGCGAACGCGCAAAGGACGCCTACGACGCTATCGGGCGGCATGCTGACAAGTATCCATCCGCTCCATCACCACTCCAGCACCACGCAGACCCCACCGTAGTCAGGCTTGGACTGCCTTCCCCCAACGTTTGAGGGTTTTGGACAAGTGGCCCCTTTGCTCATCGACCATATCCTCACCGCGTTGCTGTAGGTCTGCAGCCTGCTCGTGTACGTCATCCGTGATCTGGCGAGCTTCGCCGCGGACCTGCGCCACCGCGCCTTCCACGGCCTTGACCGTCTGATCGCGTAGTTCGATACTCTTCTTCTGGATCTGGGCGCGTGTCTTCTTCCCCGACTGCGGCGCCAGCAACAGCATCGCCCCCGCGCCAACCAGGCCACCCACCAGCAGCCCGGCCAAGAAGCTCCATGTAGCTCCTGCGTTGTTCCAGTTTTCCTGACTGTGGTTGTCCATTCTGTCCTCTCCTTGTTTACCCGGTTAAACGCTGTTAGCCGCTGCGGGTGGTGCGTGTCGTACGCTCGTTTCCTGCCCCACCCGCCGTCTGCTCATGCGTCGAGCGCGTCGACGTGCGAGCGATCGGACGATTCGATGCGATTCGGATCACGCTAGCGACACCCCAAAAGAGCAGCGCGTAGACCACCATGGCGATGACTGTCGTCACTTCAAGGATCACTCCACCGGCTTGGGGTGTCCCTACCAAGAGCGCGAATGGCGCAAGGAACGGTGCTGTGATTCCATAGATAAAAACTGCAAAACCGCTGTCTGGATTGGCCGCGATCAACTTCAACATGAAGCGCAGCCCCAGCATAATCTCCAGTAACCCCAGAATGGCCCAAATGATCTGTGTGACCAGCCCAAAACGCAGCCGTCGCTCCGCCGCCACATCGCGTGTAACCGCCTCGGTTGCCGCGTAGCCCGGTTGTTGAGTCACCACCGTTTCCGCGCGGCGATCCACAGATACTTCGCTGAGTCGTTGATCTTCAGACATCGTTCTCCTTTATGCGTTTGACTACTCCGGGTGACATCTTTCCCCACGCGGGGGCGTCTGTCACCCGGAGTGCTTCCTGCTCTTCAGTAATGCCGCCCAGACCACGGTGTCTGCTGGGCAAAGTGACGGGCCGTTAGCGCCCCCGGAAGAGGAGCTTCACGATCGCCAGCAGGATGATCGCGCCCAGCAACGACCACAGCAGCGACGTCACGTCGAAACTGCCCGAGGTGAGTGTGGCGCGACCAAACAGAAAGCTTGCCAACAGGGCGCCGACGATACCTACGACGATATCGACCAGAAGGCCTCCCCGTGTCCGCATGATCATGCCGGCTACCCAGCCGACAATCGCCCCCACGATGAGCACTATGAGCAGGTTCATTGTGTCCTCTCCTATCTCTGTGTTTGCTCGACTTGCTGCGCCCAAAGCTGCTTGGCACCAGACATTCAGCCCGCCAAGGCACGAATCCGTGATCCGCTGCTAGCCGACCTTGGCCTCTTCCAGCCGACGATTGAACTCCTCTTCGGCTTGCTCGCGAGTATAGCCATACTTCTGCTGCAGCAGGCCGATAAGCTGATCGGCTTTGCCCGCCGCCCGATCCAGATCGTCGTCGGTGAGTTGGCCCCACCACTCTTTGACCTGGCCACGCATCTGCTTCCATTTGCCTTCGAATATGTCTTTGTTCATCCTATGACTCTCCTGTCTCCTACGAATAGGCTGCCCTCAGCTTGCGCGGGCACTCCGGGGAGCGTCGCGCGCCGGCCTTCTAGCCACATCCACCTCCGGCAGGTCCAACAGCATAGTGATCAGGCGTTCCCGTACGGCGGTTGAAGCGTCGGCAGTGAGAACCTTGAGCATGTCCATCACTTACGATAGTACACGCTCGGCACGCTCAAGTCTGTCGGTGAGGGTCTGATTCCATTGTAGGCGGCGGGCTCGCTCGTCTGTCGGTGTTTATCCTACAGCACGCTTGCGGGAGGAGCAGAGAGATTGGGGAACGAGGAGGGAAGTCAGTAGCATAGCAGATCCGCTCCCGCATTCCCGGCGAGCCAAGGGACTTGGAGCCGTTCAGTTCACTTTCGGTAATCGGCGCCGCCAGGACACTTTGGTCTCGCGGCCAAGGACCATGCCTGTTTCGCCGTAGCAGAGGATGCTGCCGGCAAAGCCAAACGCCTGCAGGGGTTCAGTGGCCTCGGCCTCGACGACCGAGTGAATGAGCATGCCCGGATTTTCCGAGGCGGGCCCGCGGATGGCTCGTCGGAGGATCTGCGCGATAGGCAGTTTGAGGGCTATCTCAACGACCACTGCCAAGACAAGGCCGTTCCATCCTGACCTATGCCGACGGCAAGGCATGCAATGCCGGGCCTCCGGAGGTCCTGGGACTGGAGTAGGTCACCCTGCCGCTGCCGGGATTGGCCTTCGTAGCTCGCCCGGCATCGCCAGGAGCCAGCCGTCGCGCTGGCTCTGGAGCGATCCCCCTCATCCTATCTTTGCTTGAGCTCGCCCTGATGCTAGAGGTGGACTAATGGTGCGCATAGAACTTCGCCGAATGTGCGCACACGTTCTGTGGCCTGGTGCGCGCCTCTACACCAGGCTTACAGCCGCATACCCTGTGCCGTCTATACCAACCGGCTGCTGGACCACGCGGATCTGTTGCAGATCAGGCCGTTGGCCTTCCCAAACATCCAGCACAGGGCCCTAGTAGTTGCGCTGTTGAACACGACGTTCACGAACTTGCTGTTCAACAGCATGTAAAGCACCCGCCAATGTGGCTACAAACTGCTCACTTTGCTCGGTAGCGACGATTTGCTCTGATCCCATATAGACGACGATCGTGACTTCGTAACTGTACGATGTCTCATGTTCTTTTGCCGGCTTCTTCACGTTGACAACCGCCCCTGAAATATCATCGTGACCTTCTGCCAGCTTACTGAGTCGATCTACGGCAAGCGTGTAGTATTCGTTTTCACTCTTCTTTATATCATCGACTTCATTGTTGAACTCAACAGGGAAATTCACTTCGTCCATTTTCTCTCTCTTTCTGAGTCTGTCCGATGGAGTTTATCCGAAAATCAGGGAGGAATTGCCAAAAACGGCGTAACCTGCCATAGCTTGAGTCGATCAAGATCAGGCAAAGCGACGTCACCCCGTAGCTCAGTACTGTATCACAAAACCGAAGAATGCCCATTCACATGTCTGAAATGTACCAGAATGGAATCTTTCCCCAAAATGGTAGTGCTACGAGGCATTTTGTGACCACAGAAGACACGATGGCCATCCATGCCGCGAAATCTGAGAAAGATGGCCGGCCCACAGAGATCGAAGCAGCCGACCGGCTCGGAGCGGTAGCGTGATAGCTAGATGCCTGCTTTCCCTGCCCAAAATCGTCTCCAGTCAAACGGGGTCACTTCAACATCACCTGCATCCCCCCGATCGTCGATGGTCATCTTGTCTTCCGTGGTCATCATTGCCTCCAGTAACATTATCCAATGAGGCAACGATTCGCCAAAAGTAAGATTTAGCCTGAGCCAATTCGATCTCTTGACGGTTTTGGGGGATGTGGGTATAATGCTGAACGAAGTGAGCGATCCTCGGTAGCTCAATTGGCAGAGCGACCGGCTGTTAACCGGTTGGTTCCTGGTTCGAGTCCAGGCCGAGGAGCCTCTTGATGGGAGGTGGGTCACGCCTGCGCCTGGCAGCGCCACGTGACCCACCTTTCTTTCTACACCACTTTCCCCGGATCCGGCGCAGTGCCCGCAACGATGACATCCAGCTCGTGCCCGATGATCACCGCGACCGTCCGCACGGTCTCAGACCAGGCCGCCTCCATCTCAGGGCAGTTCACCGCGATCCTCACCGCCGTGGGTTCGTTCTGCAGCGCGCGCAGCGTCTCGTCGAACCCCACGTCCCACAGCTCTCGGATCACCGGAGCGTACTGCCCGCTGAACTGGATCCGGTGGCTCTCGTCGGTGCTCACGCCGCCGTCGGGCAGCCGGTACGTCGTCTGAATCTGGAACTCGCCCCTGGGGTACCGATCGCGCACGTAGTTGATCGCCACCGTTGCCTGCGAGCCGATCCGCTGGCTGAAGGATTCGTATCGGTGCGCTCCCTCTTGGGCCGGCCCTGATGGCGCCGGGTCGAGGTAGGGCCGAAAGATCGCGCGCAAGGTGTCGGCGTCCGTGACGGTTGTCGCGCCGGCTTCAACGCGGTCGAGAATGCGCCTCAGCGCTTGGATGTCCATGATGTCCTTTCGGTGAAGGGGAGGCCCGAACCCCGCGGTTGATTCGGGCCAGGGCAAGGGGAGACCTCGACGAGGTGCGTTGCGGGGCGTCGAGACGAGGCACGCGAAGTCGGCCTACAGGGCGGCCCATAGGGCTGGGCCGGTTGGACAGCCGGATAGCGTAGAACGATGGATCACCTCCTGTATGGGTGGCGGCACGAGTGCGGCGCCGGCGGATGGCACAGGCTCAGGCGGGCGGACCTGAGGGGAGGTTCGCCGGCGCCGACTCTGGCTCAGGGCGAATGCCCTAAGCGGGGCAGGTGACGTGGTGCGTCAGGCTGCGCGGGCGGATGTCGGGTCGTCGCGCCGAGACCCAGTGCCCCGACTGGTGACGGTGACGTGCCGCCGGAGGTCTGCTGCGTTCTGCAGTGTAGTGCGTATTCATGCCCCTATTATAGAACTAATGTTCTATCCATTCAAGGCTGGAGCCGCACCAATCTGCGACGAGAAAGCGAGGCGCGTCGGAACGCGTATGCGAAAAGGTGTAAGGGCGGAGTCGGTAATAAGGCGGACAGACGTGGGAAACAGCTCAGCCACGGGACCATGTTTGACGACAACTAGAATTACCCATCGATGACAATTAGAAATGCCCACTCGGAAAGCGGAGCGGTCAGAGTAGACTGGGTGCCAGGAGGCCCAGCCAGCCGAGGGCTAACCCTACGGCATGGGCGTTTCTAGTTGTCGCTGATGTCCCTTTCTAATTGTCGTTTGACAAAGGGAAAAGTCATTTACAGTCCTCCTTACCACTACTTCAGACACTTTTCTCGCTTCATCAAGCCGGGCGCCAAGCGGATTGCCTGTACATCCAGCAGTGATGATTTTGTAGCTACGGCTTTTGTCAATGTGGATGGTCGGGCGGCCGTCGTGATTCTCAATCTGAGCGATGCGGATCGCATCTTCCAGCTTTGGGTGAATGGCAACGTGGTGAGACATCTTGCGCCGTCGCAAGCCATCGTCACGATAGTGTTTTGAGATCAGAGTTGGCCCGCTGCTGGCACCGAGTGCAGCTAGACGCGACAAAACCTGCGCCAGACTGTCGCTCCCATGAGCTTTTCGCTTGGGGTCAGGTCAAAGCTCTGCCTTATCTGACCGCAACCAACCATACTAAGAGCGATCCCAGGTGACGACCGGAAAAATGGAGAGCAAAATCGTAGGTCATTTCGAGAGAAAAGGGTAGGAGTCTAGCCGTTCTATTGATGTCGCAACGGGACAATTCATCGGCCCGCCACTCATTATCGATTCACAGTCTCCCTATGGCACCCTTGGTATAGCCCACAGCCTGGCCTTTTGTGGCGGATGGGGGATGTAGCCCTTCCTCGCATCCGCGCAGGCATGTGGTCGCGCGCTGGATTTGCAGGCGACGGTCGCGGAATTGTTGGCGGAACTGGAACCTAAGCCGTCGCGCGACGCGGAAGATGGCTGTGCTCCTCCCAAACAACCAGCAACGGCACGGCCACACACAGCGAGGTATAGGTCTCGCTGACCATGCCGATCAGCATCACGGCGATAAAGGGTTTGATCGTTGCTCCGCCAAACAGCAGGATCGCCACCATCACAAACATCGCATTCAATTGCGTGGCCAACGACCGTACAACCGTCTCGGCGACACTACGGTTCACGATCATCTCAAACGATTCGCTGCGATGACGCGGGATGTTCTCACGGATACGGTCGAAAACCACAATCAGGTCCTGCACCGAGAAGCCGATCACCGTCAACAGCGCGGTCAAAAACAGCGCGTCCGCTTCCCAGCCATGCAGAATCCCCATCAAGGCATAGAAGCCCAAGCTGATGACGACGTTGACGAGCATGGCGACAATCGTCACCACACCATAGCGAATGGGATTAGGCACACGCCGGAACGAATACCAGATGAAGGTCAGCACCACGGCAGAGGCGACCGACACCGCCAAAGCGGCCTGTTTCGCTACTTGTGCACCCACCGTCGGCTCAACGATACTCCAGTTTGAAAGCCGGCGGTCAATCGTGCCCACCGTCGCATCCAGATCTTCCAGGATTTGCTCGACCTCATCAGCATCCGTAAAGCGCGTCCGTACCTGCCACGTGTTGTCTTCCACCGCCCCCAACTGCTGCACAATAGCGCCGGTCTGGTCATGATCGGCGAAAACCCCACGGATGTCACTCTCAAGTGCAGGCTTCACAAAGTGCAGGACAAACATCGTACCACCGGCAAAATCAGTGCTGATGCGCAAAGCCTGACCTTGGAACAGCACCGCAGAGGCAACTAACGCAGCTAAACTCAGCAGGATGAGAATGCCGGTGATGGTCAGGAAAAGTTTGCGTCGTTGTACGAAGTTAGTCATTGCCCCTCCCAAGCCCCAGCAGCCACGGTCTATCCTGAAGCCACGTCTCCAGCACACCAAAAACCATCCGAATCAAGGTGCGTGTCACAACTATCGCCGTGAACAGATTGATGAGCGTTCCCAAGGCCAGGGTAATGGCAAAACCCTTGACCAGACTCGCGGCAAACGCCGAACCGAACATATAAAGGATGACGCACGTCAGCAACGTGGCGATGTTGGAATCACGCACCGACGTCCACGCGCGAGAAAATCCACTCTCGGCGGCCCGGTTCAATGTAGCGCCCCGGCGCAACTCTTCCTTCATCCGCTCAAAAACCAGGATATTCGCGTCCACGGCCATCCCCACGGAAAGCAGGAAACCGGCGATGCCTGGCAGCGTCAATGTGACGGGAATCAGCTTGTAGACCAGCAGGTTCAGGACTACGTAAAGGGCCAGCGCTAGATCAGCAGCCAGACCGTTGAAACGATAATACAGCAACATAAAGATGAAAACGACTGCCAGTCCAACCGCGCCTGCCCGGATGCTTTTCTCGACCGAGATACTCCCCAGGCTGGGGCCGATGGACTCATAGCTCTCAATCCTCAAGGGAACGGGAAGCGCACCGTACTGCAATTGCAGCGCCAACTGAACGGCGGACTGCATCGTGTAGTTCCCTTTGATCACAGCTCTTCCGTCGGGGATACTGGTGCTAATCCGCGGGCAGGACAGGATTTCTTTGTCCAGCACCATACAGAGCACCTTCCCCACGTGCGTTGCCGTGTAATCGGCAAAAGTACGCGTTCCCGCCTTCGTGAAATTGATGGCGACCACAGGTTCAGAAGTCGTGGAATTTCGGGTTGCATACGCCCTCTCCAAATCCCCTCCCGCCAGAATCGTAGTGAAAAGCGGTGTTTGCGTCACCGACTCAGAGGATGTGATCAGGGTTGTATCGGTCATCGCGTAGGTGGTGCGAACGACGTTGCCCGCGACCAGACTTTGAGAAGAGACACCGGAGGGCGGCTCGACAAACTCGAGCAGGGAAGTTTCGCGGATCGTCGCAACAGCCTGGGCCGGATTGTCGACACCGGGGATCTCTACCACAATGCGATCCGTTCCCTGTATCTGGACAACCGGCTCGGTCAACCCGAGAGCATTCACACGATTCTCGATGATTTTGCGCGCCGTCCCCATCGCACCAGGCACCAGCTCTTGCCCCGGTTCCAGATCGGCCACCAACAGGACCTGAATACCGCCGCGCAGGTCCAACCCCAATTGAAAGTCGAGGGTCCGCATCCCTTCTGGACGCCAAAAGAGCAGGCTAGACAGCCACTCCGGATGCGGGAGCGGCGCCACCAGGTAAATCGCCACCACTGCCAAGACAGAAATCGCAATAAAACGGTTGCGAGTAAGCCCTTCGTTACGATCATAAGTACGTTTTTCCATGCCCCCTCCATTTCGGAAGCTACACACGCACAGTGCACGCCAAAAAAAGAGGCCGCTCCCCATCAGATAGATGGGAGGGCCTACACAAGCAGAATTATAGTCCTGCTGGGTAATCTGTCAAACGAGAGCCGGGTTGTACTGCTTCCGTTTCCTCGCCATATCGACCTCTATCCTCTGCACTATCTCATGGGAGGCTAAACTCCATTTCCGTCTGAAGCAATACACTACAGCTGGCCTCC
>Ga0114918_10003967_pt1 | contig 12944 bp, 10 predicted proteins | sample LantaG_FD_87015 | JGI IMG/M metagenome (GOLD analysis project Ga0114918, IMG submission 87015) | Deep subsurface microbial communities from Baltic Sea to uncover new lineages of life (NeLLi) - Landsort_02402 metaG | ecosystem: Environmental > Aquatic > Marine > Oceanic > Sediment | place...
TACCCATATGCTGGATGTAGGTACAAGTGGAGCTTACTGTAATGGTGGAGCCTGGGTGAATGGTTCCAGTATAGAATATAAGGAGAATATACGGAATGTGGGATTGGATGAAGCAATTGACACATTGAGGAATCTCAAGCCTGTAAAGTACAATTACAAGGAAGATAAAGAGGAACAGTATCTGGGTTTTATAGCAGAGGATGTTCCTGAACTTGTAGCTATGAATGAGAGAAATGGCTTGAACACTATGGATGTGGTAACAGTGCTTACTAAAGTAGTCCAGAATCAGCAAAAAAAACTAAAAACACAAAATGAGAAAATTAAAAAACAACAAAAGCAATATAATGAACTATTAATGCGAATTGAGAAATTAGAGGTAGAAAAAAAGAAATAGAAAGATAAAAGGGTCATGGGGTCCTGACCCCTGTACTATTGTTTTTTTTTATGATATTTTAAAATTACAATGTATGAAAAAGATTATAAAATAGAGAAATCTTTAGATGATTTGATAAGGTTGAAAAATGATATATTAAGTAGAGTAAAAATTGTTAAACTTAAAGAATTTGAAGGAGAATTTTTAAATTTTCCAGATGAATTAGCTTCAGATGTTGCAAAAATCTATAATCAAAAGGGGATAGAAAAGCTTTTTTCACATCAGGCAAAAGCAATTAAGGAAATTTTAAAAGGAAAAAATGTCGTAGTTTCTACACCAACAGCCTCAGGTAAAACTCTAATATATAATTCAGTCACACTTGATGCCATTACAAGAAATCCATCATCAAAATCATTATATCTTTTTCCTACAAAGGCTCTTTCTCAGGATCAACTATCTGAGTTGTTCGAGTTGAATAAATTAATGGGAGATAAGGTTGGTTTGTATACTTATGATGGAGATACTCCCCAGAGTATGAGAAAAGCAATAAGAAAGCAAGCTCAGATTGTAATAACTAACCCATATATGATGCATTCTGGAATACTCCCGCATCATACAAAGTGGATTAACCTTTTCGAAAATTTAAAATATATTGTGATTGATGAATTGCATTGTTATACAGGTGTTTTTGGTTCTCATATGGCAAATATAATAAGAAGATTAAAGAGGATTTGTGATTTTTATGGAACAAAGCCCATATTTATTATGTCGTCTGCAACAATTTCTAATCCAAAAGAGCTTGCTGAAAAGATAGTTGAACAAGATGTGGAATTAATTGATAATAATGGTGCTCCAAGGGGTGAAAAATATTTGGTTTTTTTTAATCCACCTGTTGTTAATAAGCAGTTAGGTATTAGAAGATCTTATGTTTCAGTTGCAAGACAGGTAGCTGGGATATTTCTCAAAAATGGGCTTCAGGTTATTACATTTGCAAATTCAAGGTTAATAACCGAAGTTCTTGTAAAATATTTAAAAAATGATTTTGAAAAAAATGTCACTGATTCCGGGAAGGTGAGAGGATATAGAGGAGGTTATCTTCCTAAAAAAAGAAGGGAGATTGAAAGAGGATTAAGGAAAGGGGAAATAATAGCTGTAGTCTCAACCAATGCTCTTGAGCTTGGGATAGATATAGGTTCTCTGGATGTGGCTGTTCTTGCAGGATATCCAGGAACAATCACATCTACATGGCAGAGGATTGGGAGAGCGGGGCGTAGATCAAGCAAATCAGTTGGTGTATTAGTTTCCTCCTCCTCTCCGGTTAATCAATTCATTGTTAATCACCCGGAGTATTTTATTGAAAAATCTCCGGAAATAGGAAGGTTAAATCCAGATAATCTAACGATTCTTTTAGATCATGTAAAGTGTGCATGTTTTGAGCTTCCGTTCATTAAAGGAGAAAATTTTGGGAATGAGGATCTTGAAGAAATATTGAATTTTCTTTCAAAAAACAATGTCCTTTTTCAGAATAAGGATAAATGGTTCTGGACAGAAGAGGGATATCCTGCAGATGCTGTTAGTATTAACAGGATAAGTTCTGATAATTTTGTTGTGGTTGATCGTACAGGAGCAGAACGAGTAATTGCTGAAGTTGATTTTTCATCTGCATTGGAAACTCTTCATCCTAAAGCCATATATATGCTGGAGGGAGAGCAATATGTGGTTGAAGAATTTGATTATGAAAATAGAAAAGCTTATGTAAGAAGATCAGACGCAGACTATTTTACTGATTCGATAACATATACTAAAATATCTGTTCTCGATATATTTGATGAAACTAAAACTAAGAATTATAATTTTTTTTATGGAGATGTTCATGTGTTTTCCCAGGTTGTAGGATTTAAAAAGTTAAAATTTTTTACTAATGAAAATGTTGGGGCAGGGGATTTGCAGCTTCCTCAGCAGGATATGCATACAACAGCTTTCTGGGTTTCAATGAAAAATGAATTGATAAATGCAATAGATATATGTCCGGAGGAAAAGATAGAGGCTATATCAGGTATTGCTTATCTTATGAGGCAGATAAGTACTGTATTATTGATGTGTGATGTGAGAGATATTGGAGTTTCGCTTGAAGATAATATTACTAAATCGTCTATTAATTTAAATAGTATACGTGATAAAGTTATGATTAAGGAAAAAGAAGTTTTAAGTAATTTTGAGCCAACTATTTATATTTATGATAATTATCCAAATGGTATCGGGTTATCAGAGACTCTCTATGAAAATGTGAGCGAAGTCTTTATAAAAATTCTTGATGTGATTGAGAATTGCAATTGTAAAAGAGGTTGTCCATCCTGCGTGGGTCCACCCATAAAACAAGAGGGTAATCACAAACAGGCTGCTGAATTTATAATTAAACTACTTTTAGGCAAAGTTTATAATTAATCCTGTTTTATTGTTAAATTGAAGTATAGTCTTCATCTTTTTCTAAGAGAATAACTTCATCTTTATTTTGCTTTTTTTCTATCTTTTCAATCAATTTTTCAATATGACTTTTTTTTGCTATGTATGGAATAAGCTTATATCTCTTTAATTCATCTTGTGTTTTTAATTTTAATAAGTCACTTTCTGGAGAAAATGCAAATCTAAGAATGGGTTGGTCATTTAGGTGAAAAATTTCTATTGGAATAATTTTTTGAGTTATACAAAAATCTTTCCCAATTTTTTCAACAAGCTTGTGGTCAATATTAAAATTTTCTAGATTTATCTCGTTAACTTTATTTTGATCTAAAAGATAAAGTTGTAATTCTTCTGGAGTTAAAAGATTCATCATAATAAAGATTTCACCAATCTTTTTGTTTAATATGTTTTGTTTTTTAAGTGCATACCATAATTGTCTTTTTGTTATTTTGCCAGCTTTAATAAGTGTCTCGCCCAATCTTAAACTGATTCTATTTTCTAATATTAATTTTTCTTCTAATAGGTCTTTTGGGCAATTTTCGTAAAAATTATTTTTATATTCTTCAGGGGCATCACAAAAACAATGAAAACAATAAGGGCAAATTTTTGTAGGCTTTAAATGATTACAGAAAGATGCATCTAAAGCATCATATTCAGCGGAACAACTCCAACATTTTATTAAATACATTGTCTCTTAATTTAAACTTCCTTAAAAATCTAGAACCTGCATATTACATTATAACAAAAAAAAATAAAAGTCAAATTAAAATCTATCTAATTAAGCTTAATGTTTTGTGAATAATCATGTTAAAAAAAACTCAAAAAAATAAGCCTGTTAGATTGACAATGAAATTCTAATAGATGGCACTAAAATAATTTGATTTTTACTTGTTTATAGATTATATTATATTATTTTCCATTAAATAGGGTGAAGCATGAGTAGTATATATATGATTGATTGGGCAATTACAAATAAGTGTAACCTCAAGTGTTTGCATTGTAGAGGAATGGCCAAAGAAGAACTTGATGGTGAAACTATTTTAAGAGTAGCTAATGAGATAGTATTACTTAAACCAGGGTGGGTGATTATAGAGGGTGGAGAACCACTTTTGTGTAAGGAATTATTTGAGGTTGTTAAAATATTTCATAAGCATAAAATTAAAGTTTATATTATAAGCAATGGTATGTTGTTTGATGAGAGTTTTGCAAGAATATTTAATGATCTGGATGTTAATCTTATGATAAGTATAGATGGAGCAGATAAAGCGAGTTATGAAAAGATAAGGAGAGGAGCAAACTTTGATAGATTAAAAGAATCTGTTTTAATTGCAAATGAGTATAATATTCTTGATTCCTGTCCGATAACTATTGGGAAACAAAACTTTTTACAAATTGACAAATTGTTTAAATTTGTAAAAGAGATAGGTTATAGAAAAGTTACTTTTTTAGGGTTAAAACCATGTAAGGATTATGAAAAGTATGTTTTGAATGCAGAAGAGTATGAAAAATTTTTCTTTTCAGTTATTAGGTATCAAAAGGATTATAACATTGATGTATATGTTGATGAGCCTTTTTTTAAACCTTTTTTAAAGAAACATAACTTTGACTATTCACCAAACCCTGAAAATGGTATCATTGTATCTGATGTTTCTCGCTGTATTTTTGGGGACTATATGTTTATTGAAACAAATGGAGATGTAAAACCATGCACATTTGCTCCTGTTGTAATGGGAAATGTAAATGAGAAAAGTCTTTGTGAAATATGGGCAAGTATGCAAGATTCAGAATTTATAAAAAAGATAAAGGATTTTTCAACAAGAGAAGACCAATGTAAAGAATGTGAGTATCTATATGAATGTGGAGGATGCAGGTCACGAACATTTGGTTTAACTAAAAGCTGGACAGGATCTGATCCTTGTTGTCCAATTCATTCTAAAACAAAGAAAATCTCTGTTACAGTTCAAAAGCCCATATTAGTAATATAAGGAGGGAAAAAATGAGAGTTGTTGGAATAGATCCTGGAACATACAGTTTTGATCTCTTTGGCATGGAGGATAACAAAAAGATTATTATAGATGAGTCAATAAAATCTGAAGAAATTTTTAAAAATAATATATTAATTGAAAAACTTGAGGAATTAATGCCATTGGACATTATAATTGGCCCATCAGGATATGGTTTACCCACAAAGAAAATAAAAAATATGTCAGAGATGGATATTGCAAAGATGATCCCATTGGATACAAAAGTATCTGTAAATATAGGGATAAAAAAAATTCTTTTAAAGATGAAACATAAAAAAATGCCAGTTTACTTTACACCAGGTGTTGTGCATATTGAAACTGTTCCTACTTATAGAAAGTGGAATAAGTTTGATATGGGGACTTCAGATAAGGTGTGTTGTGTAGCATTGGGAATAAAAGATCAATCGGATAGATTAGAGATTCCTGTAAAAAAAACATCTTTTGTGTATGTGGAAATCGGATATGGATTTACTGCTGTAATTGCTGTTGATCATGGAAAAATAATTGATGGAATAGGCGGGACAAATGGTAGTATAGGGTTTCTTGCGTGCGGCGGAATGGATGCTGAAAATGCAATCAGATTAAAACCGCCCTTAACACAAGATATTGTTTTCAAAGGTGGATTGAGAGATTTTGTAGGCGAAAATATTGAGCCAGAAGATTTAATAAATTTTGAGGAAGCTTTAATACTTTTAGCAGAGAGTATTGAGAAGGATGTTGCATCAGTACTTGTTTCCATATCTGATGCAAAGGAGATTATTTTATCTGGTAGGTTAATGGGATATGATTTTATAAGGGATGAACTTAAATATAGACTTAAAAAATATGCTCCTGTAAAAAGAGTGAAAAAATTATCAAACATAGCTAAAGAAGCTGCATGTGGTGCATACATTATTGGAGAAGGGATGCTTGGCGGAAGATATTCCAAACTTGTAGAAAATATGAAGATAGGTAGTGTTAGAGATACGGATTAGAAATTCTGTCAAAACTCAAAAATAATCTATATTATCTTATCCAGAAATTATTATTTTTTTATCTTTGGGAGAATATTTTTAAGCATATCTTTGTGCACTGCGAATGTTAACATCTTTAGCTTGATAAAATCTTCTCTATAAAAGAAATATCCCTTTTCTTTTCCCTTTCTTGCAGATCTTGAAGAATCTTTTATAAGAAACCAATCTTTGCCTTTGATCCTTTTGTAGCCAACAAGATGAATTCCATGGTCATCACCTGTTGACCTGTTATAAATTCTATACTCTCTGGAGTCCTGATCTATGTATTTTGCAGGGATATCAAATGTTGGAATAAATGCAATATCTTTTTCCCCTAATTTACCAGGCTCTGATACATCTCCTCCGATAATAATTGTATATCCTGACTTTATTGATTTTTTAATAATTTCAAACCATACTTTTAATGGCAAGTTTATATATTCTTTACTGTGCCACCAGTTGTCTGGAACCTTAAACTCCTGCATTGTATAAAAGGGCTCACGACTTGTAGAAATTAAACATAAGTAATCATCTAAATTTAAGCCTATTTCATTGTGAAGAAATTCAAGAGGGGTTATTGTTTTTCCATTTAATTCAAAAGTTTTTGGGGGTTTCCCCATATATTCGTTAAGTATTAAAGCAACATGTTTTAAGTTTTCTTCTTCATCCCAAAGGTTGTTTTGCTTTATAAAAGTAAGATAATTTTTTAGTTCTTTCATCAATGGAATATGGTCGTACTTATCACCTTTATTTATTAAGCCTGAGTAAACTTCTGCTGGAACTGCGCCATATTTCTTCCATATTTTTGGGACTGCATTTGATTCACTACCGCCTGCAACATATGAGTTGCCTCTTTCTTTTATAAATCTTCTCGATTTTTCTATTAATTCATAGTAAACTGTCCACATTTCAGAAAGTTTTATCTTTTTCTTTGTAAGTCTGTAGATTTCAGATTCGAAAAAGGAGGTTGCTGAAAAACACCAGCATGTACCTGTATAGTATTGCGGTATCGGTAGAAAATGGAAGTATGATTTAAAGGATTCTTTTGATTTAGGTGGAAAAACACCATAGGTGTCAGTTTTTAGGGTTTTTCTTTCCTTTCTCTTTAAATTTTTGTCCTTTTTTTGTTTTTCTTCAATCTTTTTTGTGATTGCATCTTTTTTCTTCTGAATTTCATCTCTTTTTTCTTTAATCTGTTTAAGAACAGCATCTTGCTCATACTTCTCATATTTGGCTTTATTGTTTCTGTCTGGGTTTGAAAAAAGATAGAGACTCATAATAAAAACCAATGAAATAGTAAAAATAAATAATTTTTTCATAATTTCCTCCTAATTTTTAATAATTTATAGTCTACATAGATCATCAATTAGTAGACTTGCGTCCAACAAAAAAACCGATAACAAATCCCATTACCATGGTTAAAGGCAACAAAATAATTCGCGACATATTTAATTCCCAGAATAAAAAACGCACAGAAACAACTTGAGTATTTTGCAGTAAAATAATTAATAATATTCCTACCAAAATAAATATCGCAATGGTTTTAGGTTTCATTAAAACACCTCCTTATTATTACATCCATTTTTTTCTTCTAAAATGAAGCAGCAGCCCAAAGCCAATTACTGCCATGAGGCCTAAAAGAGAAAAATAACCCCATTTCCATTTAAGTTCGGGCATAAATTCAAAATTCATGCCATAAACGCCGGCCATAAACGTCAAAGGAATAAAGATTGCTGCAAATATCGTTAATATCTTCATTACTTCATTCATACGATTGCTTACGCTTGATAAATATATATCCAACATTCCTGAAATCATGTCTCTAAAAGTCTCTATAGTGTCAATAACATGTATAGTGTGGTCATAAAGGTCACGTAAAAATATAGATGTCCCTTTTTTTATTAATTTTGATTCTCCACGCTCAAGACTATTTACAACTTCCCGCAAAGGCCAAACTGATTTACGTAAAAATATCGTATCCCGCTTTAAATTATGAATAGTCTGCAAGATAGATGGGATAGGTTTACTAACTACCTCTTCTTCTATCTCTTCAATTTTTTCTCCCAATTTCTCTAGAATTGAAAAATAGTTATCAACAACGGCGTCCAAAAGACTGTAAGCAAGATAATCCGCTCCCATTTTTCTGATCCTTCCTTTAGCATTACGTATGCGTTCACGAATAGGGTTAAAAACATCTCCTTCACTCTCTTGAAAAGATATCACATAATTAGAACCAAATATTAAGCTCACCTGCTCTGAAATTATTTCTTTCTTTACCTCATCAAACATAAGCATTTTTAAAGCTAAAAAGATATACTTATCAAAATCTTCATATTTAGGACGTTGACCTGTATTAACAATATCTTCAAGAGTCAAAGGGTGCATTTCAAAATTATTGCCAATCTTTTCAATAATATCTACTTCATGCAATCCGTTAATATTAACCCAGGTAACCGTTGGGGTATCTTTAAATGGAAAGGTCTCTTCAATATTAGTAATTTCTTTTTCGTGAAAATTCTTATCATCATAATCTATTACCGATATTTTTACTTTATCTACCTTTTTTTCTCCTACATGAATAAGCTCGCCGGGCATATGGCCGGCAGTTTTTGAAATCTTTTTAATAAACTTAACCATTTTTACCTCCTACATTACCTTTAATTTAGAGATTAAAATATATTATAACAATTTATTTTATAAATTAAAGTCTTTGTCTTTGACTAAAATTTTATATTATATCTAAAATATTAAAGAGTCAAATAATTCATATTCATGTTGAAAAAAAATTGTGTATTTGTTATAAGGATGTAAAGGCATAAGATATGAAAGGTGAGATTGTTTCTCATTACAAAATTATAAAAAAGATCGGTGGGGGCGGAATGGGAGTCCTATACCTGGCTGAAGATACTCAGCTCAACAGAAAGGTTGCCTTGAAGTTTTTGCCACCTGATCTAACCCGTGATCCTGAAGCCAGGATACGGTTAGTACATGAGGCTCAGGCTGCCTCAGCATTAGATCATCCCACAATTTGTACGGTGTATGAGATAGATCAAACCAGAGATGGTCATATGTTTATTGCTATGGCTTTTTATGAGGGATGTACATTAAGAGAAAAAATAGGGAAAGGTCATATTGAATATGAAGAAGTTCTTTATATTGGAGTTGAGATTGGCAGTGGTCTGGCAAAAGTTCATGAAAAGGGGATCGTTCATCGTGATATAAAGCCTGCAAATATAATCATAACGAACGATAAGCGAATTAAGATTGTTGACTTTGGACTTGCAATTCTTAGTGGTCAGAATCGTCTGACATTAAAGGGTGAAATGACCATTGGAACTGTAAATTACATGTCTCCTGAGCAGGCCAGAGGAAGAGATATTGACCATAGAACAGATATCTGGTCTCTCGGTGTTATCCTGTATGAAATGGTTACAGGTAAACATCCATTCAGAGGAGCTAATGCTCAGAGTGTTATTCATTCTCTATTAAATGATGTGCCAGAGCCTATGATGAATATGACGAAAAAAATTCCTAAAGGATTTGAATGTGTAATTAATAGGTGCCTGGAAAAGGATCCTAAAAATCGTTTTTACTCAATGGATGATGTAAAAGAAAGTTTACAGCGGTTGCAACAGTGTGATTCAGGTGATTTACTGATTGCTCAAGAGATTGTTTATGAAAAGAAACCATCTATTGCGGTGCTTCCTTTTTCTAACCTGAGCGAGGACAGGGAACAGGATTATTTTTGTGATGGAGTAACTGATGAAATTATCCATGTTCTTGGGCATGTGGATGGACTTCGAGTGCTAGCTCGTGGGTCTGTATTCTCATTAAAGGATAATAATCTTGGTATCCAGGAGATAGGTAACAGGCTTAAAGTGGAACATGTGCTCCATGGGCGTGTACGCAGTTCTGATAACAGGTTACGTATATTTGTGGAATTGATAAGTGTGACTAATGCTTATACAATCTGGTCTGAGAGGTATGATAGAAAGATGGAGGATGTTTTTGCCATACAGGATGAGATAAGCCTGGCAATTGTGGAAACATTAAAGGTAAAGTTGCTGGGGAAGGAGAGGAATTTAATAGGAAAACGTCCAACTGGTGATATTGAGGCTTATCATTTATATTTACAGGGGAATTATTTCTTGAACAAACGAACTACAGCCGGGTTGGAAAAAGCAATGAGATTTTTCAATCAAGCAGTTGAAAAAGATCCCTCTTATGCTCTAGCATATGTTGGTATTGCAGATACATACACGCTTCTTGCTGGTTATGAAGTGATTTTATCTATTGATGCATATAAACTGGCAAGAAAAGCCGTGCTTTGTGCTTTAAAAAAGGATAATTCGCTTGCACTTGGGCACAGTACTTTAGCTGTTTTATTGTGGGAGGATTCAGTAGAACAGCAGTCTGCTGAACAGGAGTTTCGTAAGGCTATTGATCTTGCACCTGGTCTGGCTTTGCTTCATCATTTATATGCTGAATTTCTGGCAGCATTGGGGCGTTATGAGCAGGCTCTTGTTGAAGTCAGGCTTGCTATTGAGCTGGATCCGCTTTCTTTAATTTCTCATGTTTTGAGGGGGTTTATATATTATTTGATGAGACACTATGATCAGGCAATCAAACATTATTATTCTGTTATTGAGATGGATCCTAATTTCATACCTGGTCAATGTGAACTTGGAATGACTTTAATTCAGCACAGGAAATATGATGAGGGTATTGAAACTTTAAAGAAGGCAGTTGAACTCTCAAACAACAGTCCCATGTATCTCTCTCGTCTGGCTTATGCTTATGGTGTATCTGGAGATAGAAAACGAGCTAGAGAATATCTTTGTCAATTAGAACAGTTATCTAAAAATACTTATGTGTCAGCCTTTTCTCTTGCGATTATTTTCCTGGGGCTGAATGATAAAGAACAGGCAATTTCCTTTTTTGTAAAGGCGTTTGAAGAAAAGCATTACCATATACTTATGCTAAAAACGGAGCCTCTATTTGATTCAATACGTTCTGATCTTCGTATACAAAAATTACTGGAAAAGATGGGATTTTCCACTCATTGATCAAATGTGTTATGATCAAACTCTTTTCTTTTTAAATTAAATAAATAATTATATGTAAACACGCAAGTGCATAGAGCCCAGCAAGAACATCATCTAACATTATACCCAATCCGCCATGCATTTTTTTATCTATTAATCCTATTGGAAATGGTTTAAAAATGTCAAAGATTCTAAATAGAAGAAATCCTGCAAAATAGTATGCTAATGTTAGAGGAATAAATAATAGAGCTATCATCTGTCCCGCAACTTCGTCTATTACGATTTCACCAGGGTCCTTTTTTTTAAAATATTTTTCACCAGCTGAAGATGCTGGAATACCTAAAAAAAATATAATAATGATTGCGATTATCTGTGTAAAACAAGAGGTGTGCAAAAGTATATTTACAAAATAAAATATTAACATGGTTATAAGGGAGGTTAGGGTTCCTTGTGCAATTGGGAATTTGCCAATATTGAAAAAAGTACCAATGAAAATTAGTAATTTCTTTTGTCTCATGTTCTTTCTCCTTTCAAGATTTCATTTTCATATCCGGATATTTTTATGTTGTAGATTTTGTATATATCTTTAAATACTTCATTTACAACTGTTAAGCCATCTATTTCCGGAGCCTGGGATTTTATTCTCCCTATAGTTGATTTATTATTCCATGGGCATGGACCCAGAGGTAAAAATTCCTGAATTGAATTGATAAGAGTTTTATTATAGTTTTCAATATTTCTATCTGAAACATCCATTAAAATTTCTATTCGATCTTTTATAATTTCAGGAGGAACTCTTTTTTTTAGTTTAAAAGCAGCTGTATTTTCTTCTTCGGAAAATTCAAACGCACCAATTCTTTCTATACTGGTTTTTTTTGCAAATTCAATGAGCTCATTGAAGTCTGATTCTTTTTCTCCGGGGAAACCAATTATAAAAGTAGTTCTTATAATTGCATTTTTGAATTTTTTTCTGATATTTTTTATTAATTCAAGATTTTTTTCCGTTCCACCGCTCCTATTCATTTTTTTTAGTATTTTTAAAGATATATGCTGAAAAGGGAGATCAAAATAGGGAAGTATTGTGGGATTTAAAAAGGATTCGATTATCTCTATATCTACTTCTTCCGGCATTAAATATAATACTCTTACCCATTTAAAACCTATTTTAGAAATCTCTTTTAATAATTCCGGGAGTTTTGATTTTTTTCCTTTATCTTTTCCAAAATAGGTTGAATTCTGGGAAATCAGGTTTATTTCCTGAAATCCTCTTTTTTTATAATTTTCCGCCTCTCTTATAATTGATCTGATCTCTCTTGATCTAAAACTGCCTTTTATCTGTGGAATAACACAAAAGCTGCACTGCATGTTGCAGCCTTCTGATATTTTTATAAATGTTGTATTTGGGGGCGTGGTAAGTATTCTATTATATGTGTCATTGTAAAGAAATGGTTTATTATCTTTATAATCCATTATTTTTGTCTTTGAAATTAATTCTGCAAGTTTTTCTGGCTCATTAACACCCCATATGATATCTGCATTTTTAAAGTTGCTCTTTATATCATCATAATATCTCTGTGACAAACACCCAATAACTGCAACATATTTTACTTCTCCATTTTCTTTTTTTTCAATAGCTTCTAAGATAGTATCAATGCTTTCCTCTTTTGCATCTCTTATGAATCCACACGTGTTCACTATCAGCCAGTCAGATTTCTCATAGGAAGAGACTATTTTAATTCCCTTTTTCTCAAGTAACCCGCCAAGGACTTCTGTGTCTACTACATTTTTAAAACATCCAAGGCTAACAAACGATGCTGTTGTTTTTTCTGTTTTCATTTAAAGCTGATTGTATCAAACTCTTTGCTATTTTCCAAATTTATTGACAAAGTTTGTTGTATAGAATAATATGCAATAAGAATGAAATGTGATAATGAAAGAACTGATAATCATATAGAAGGTATTCTGTATGATTAAATAAAAGTGGTAAAATACCTTCAAATAGTTAATAAAGGAGGTGTTTTATGATAAATTATGTTGGAATGGATCTTCA
>Ga0114918_10003968_pt1 | contig 12943 bp, 12 predicted proteins | sample LantaG_FD_87015 | JGI IMG/M metagenome (GOLD analysis project Ga0114918, IMG submission 87015) | Deep subsurface microbial communities from Baltic Sea to uncover new lineages of life (NeLLi) - Landsort_02402 metaG | ecosystem: Environmental > Aquatic > Marine > Oceanic > Sediment | place...
TCATATGTTGAATGGCGCCGGAGATTCCCAGCGCAATATATAGTTTCGGCCCGATGGCGGTGCCTGTCTGCCCGACCTGGTGAACGCGTTCGATAAAGCCTTGTTCGACGGCCGCACGCGAGGCGCCTCTTTCGACCTGCGTTCCCAGCTTATTACTCAAGCCGTCGCAAAGTGTCCCCAGAAGCGAATTGTAGTTATCCCTGCTCTGCATTCCCTTGCCGCCGCTGACAATGACCTCGGCACCGAAGTTCACTTCGCCGGAGCCCAGTTCAGTCTGTATAATCTCCAGGCTGACATCGTCTTCGGAAAGCTCGACCTGGTGTTTGACAACCTTCCCTTTTCTCGACGGGTCGGGTGGAAGCCTTTTCATAACGCCCGGCCTTGCGGTCGCCATCTGCGACTTCGAGTTCTTGGTGCGAATCGTTGCCATAACGTTGCCGCCCAGCGCCGGTCGCGTCTGCAGCAGCAAGCCTATGTCGCCCTTTCGAGAGCTGTCGCGAATATCCAATCCCGTACAGTCGGCGGTCAGGCCGCTATGAACACGATACGATACCATCGGCGCCAACATCCGGCCCTGGGGCGTGGCCGCGTAAAGAACAATCTGCGGTACATATTTTTCGATAGCATCGGCTACGGCCTTGCGATAGGCCGTCGGATCGAACTGTTTGAGAACCTTATGCTCGATCGCATAGACGGTGTCGGCACCGGCGGCGATCAGTTCTTCGGCCATATGCCCGACGTTATCGCCGGCGATGCAAACACCAACCTTGGTTTCGAGCGAATCGGCTAATTCGCGGGCCTTACCGGTCAGTTCGTAAGTCGCCGGGTGAACCACGCCGTCACTGTGCTCGGCTACAACCCAAACCTCACCCTTGAAGGCAGGCTCGGTCGCCTTAAAGCCCTCTATCATGTCATCCAGCGTCTTCTTATGGATACTATTACCGATAGTTTCAAGAATCTTCTCTTTGACGGAATCGTCTATTTGTACCGCCGATTTTATGCCGAGCTCTTTGATCTTTTCGATCAGGAGTTGATAATCATCCTGTTCCTTTTGTGTCGCCTCGAACATTCTTTGAAATTTGTCTTTACGTTTGTTGGGCAGAATATAGCTGCCTGCCTGTGCGTCGCCATTCTGGTCCGCCTCGCCATTGCCGCTCTTGACAGAATCAATGAGCACTTTAGCCAAAGATTTCACGTCGCTGAGATGCTGACATTTGCGGGTGCTTTTGCCCGGGGGGAAGACTCTGATGACTGCCGTCTTGGAACCCTTTGCGCCAATGTGGGCAGCTTTAATGTCATCGGCGCCCCATTTGACAAGATCGGCCTTATTAGCCCAGCGGGTTCTGCTAAACGTAGCAAACAGGGTATGTTCGTACTTGGCGACGGTAAGTACGGCCGGCAGCTTCTTGGTGGCCACAATCTGGCTTCCGCCGCTGATGATTCGTGTAAACTCGAAACGTTTTTTCTTGTATTCGGCGCCGGTGACATAGGCGATGCAGGGCAAACCCAGCTCTTCGGCTATCTGAGCCGGCACCTGTGCCGTATCGCCATCGACCGATTGCATGCCGGAGACCACAAAATAGTCGTCGCCGCATTTAAGCAGCTCCTTTGTGATTTTTCGAATCGCATAGGCAAGCGGATTGGCCGTCGCCCACGTATCGGCTCCGCCGAGCGCCCGATCGGTTAGAAGCACTACTTGATCGGCTAAGCGAGCCAGACTGTAACGAAGAACCTCCTCGGCCATCGGCGGGCCCATCGTCAAGGCGATGACGCGAGCCTTTTTGTCGCCGCTCATCTTTTTCATCATGTTCGCAAACGCCAGCGCCTGGGCGTCCAGCTCGTTGATTACGCTGGCCAGCCTTGTCCGGACGAGTGTGCCGGTTTCAGGGTCAAAAGCGTTGTCAGTAATTTGCGAGACGTCGGGAACCTGTTTTACCAAAACTATATAGTCACTCATGTTTCGTATCTCGTCTTTCGTACCTCGTATTCTGTTTGAACTGCTTCATAACTCAACACAAAAACGTTAAGATATAACTGCCTTCAATTCCAAAGCCATCATTGTAGAGCAAACAACAATAGGTAATAAAGGTAAGGATTATATCATGTATTAATATTTTTTCAAACGATATAAATTCTGTTTTGGTATTTTTTGCTTTACATGTACGTCAAAACAGCTCGCACCCCTAAAAAAGTTTTATTTAGGACTTGTTTTGAATAAGTAAATGATGTTAAATTACACCCCTGATTATTGGTTTTAAGGAATGTCAATAGGAATAGTATGGTTTTTTATTGAGGTGAATCGGAATGGCAGATTTGAAGGCATTAGCTGACGCTGTTATCAATGGGGACCAAAACACAGCGTTGGAATTGACGAAGGCGGCTCTTGAAGAGGGCACAGCGGCAAAGGATGTTCTGGACAATGGACTAATCGCTGGTATGGACACAGTGGGCGCTCTTTTCAAGAAAAATGAAATCTACATCCCCGAAGTTCTTATCGCTGCTCGGGCGATGAAAATGGCGATGGAAGTTCTTGAGCCGGAACTTGTTAAAGCCGGCGTCGAACCGGTCGGAAAACTGCTGATCGGCACCGTCCAGGGCGATTTGCATGATATCGGCAAAAATCTGGTCGCAATGATGCTCAAGGGAGCCGGCTTCAAGGTTATAGATCTCGGTGTGGATGTCGGGCCTGAAAAGTTTGTCGAGCAAGTCAAAGCGGCGAATGCCCAGTTGATTGGCATGAGCGCACTTCTGACGACAACAATGCCCGGCATGGAAAAAACCATCAAGGCGCTGAAGGATGCCGGGATTCCTGTCAAGGTGATGATCGGCGGAGCACCGGTAACACAGGATTATGCCGACAAAATCGGGGCCGACGGCTATGCACCGGATGCCGCTTCAGCCGTCGATCTTGCCAAGAGCCTCGTAGCCTGAGAAGGTACAGAGGAGCGGAAAACGCAAGGCAACAAGGAGAATTCGCCGGGCATGATTCCCATGTCCCTGGTTCACATTTTTGTATGAAGTTTTTGAATCCATGATAAAACTCCTGAACAGCCGTTCGTTCGGCTGTTTTTTTGCGCCCAATTCTGGTAAAATGGACAGTCGATTATGCGACCTATAAACAGTCAGAATTTGGCGCGATTGCTAATGCAGCTTCGATTTACGCCTGAGAAGAAGCGACGAAAACAGCTCGATGCGGCCGAGAAGCTCGTTGCCATCATCGACAAAGACAAGGAATATCCTTTCGAATTTGTGAGCTTTCGCATCACGGGCTTCAACCTCAAAAGCGAAAACGAGGGCGAGCTTATCAAAGGCGACGAACTGCTCGAAGACCTGAGAATTTTCATTTCCAAGCTGAGCGGCAAACTCGCTCTTCCCGTCACCGAACAAAGTCAGAAAATCTACAGTATCGAAGATCTGGCGAAAAACGTCGGTGTTTCAACTAAAACTATTTATCGCTGGCGAAAACAAGGCATGGTCGCGAGAAAGTACATATTCGGCGACGACAAAAGGCGTCTCGGCTTTTTACAATCGACAGTCGATGAATTCCTTTCGTCACATCCGGATCTTGCCGGCCAGGCCAAAAACTTCTCGCGGCTGACGGATCGACAAAAACAGCAGATTGTAAAGCAGGCCGTCAAGATTGCCGCCGGCACAAATCTGTCCCGCCACCAGATAATAGCCAGGATAAGTGCAAAGACCGGCAAGTGTCACGAAACCGTAAGATACACGCTGCTCAATTATGAAAACGCCCATCCTGACAAACCCGTTTTCAAAAAGTCAACCGGTATAATTGAACCGGCTCAGGCCGCGGAAATCTATCGGCTGTTCAAACAGGGCTGTAGTATCAAAGAGCTGATGGTGCGTTTCGATCGCAACAAAAGTTCGATATACCGAATCATCAATCGACGAAGGGCAAAGGTGCTTTTAGGCAAAAAAATCGAATTCGTCGACAGCGATGAATTTCTCGAACAAGATGCCCATGATCGCATTCTGACCGAGCCGCCCGACAAATCAGAGCCGACTGTCATCAGGAATACTGAGCCGATCAAATTGACAGGCAGCTCCCTTTCCGAATATCTGCACACATTAAGTGATACACCTGTTCTCAACAGAGAAGAAGAAGTCGAGCTGTTCCGTCGATACAATTTTCTGAAATATTTAGCCTGCCAAAGCCTTGCCGGCATTAAACTTTCTCACGTCTCGGGCATTATGCTAAGTCAAATAGAATCATATTTAACCCAGGCCGAAGAGATCAAAAGAAGAATAATCGAAGCGAACCTGCGGCTTGTCGTCAACATCGCTCGAAAACATACACTCAGCGGAGCGAATTTGCTCGACCTGGTCAGCGAGGGCAATATTTCGCTGATGCGTACGGTCGAAAAATTCGATTACGGCAGAGGTTATCGATTTTCCACTTTCGCATCCTGGGCCATAGCAAAAGACTACGCCCGCAAAATTCCGGACCAGATCGGCCGGCTCGGCAAAGCCACGAAAGCTTCGCTGGCAAACATCCACCGCGAAATGAGAACCGAAGACGCGGCGGATTTCGATGCCATCGAACGCGCACACCAGAGCCTTACCCAGGTCATAAAAGATAACCTCACAAAACGCGAGCAGTATGTAATAATGAATCGTTTCGGTCTTGTCGGCCCTCCGATAAAAAAGGAAACAAAAACACTGGTACAAATCGGCCAGGAACTCAATTTGAGCAAGGAAAGAATCCGCCAGATCGAACTTCTCGCCCTGCAAAAATTACGCCAATCACTCAGCCCCGAAGAATTCGAGCTGCTCACCGGCTAATCTTTCACTTTGACGGCAGCTTTTTGCCGCTTGGTTCCGACTCATCCGGCTAACCGGTAGCTGCCGCGACCGATTTATCTCTTTTTTCCGCCCCTTTGAGCGGTTCGGAAGCGTGAGATTGGCTTTGATTGGCTTTGTTTTCTTCGAAGTCACAGGCCGGCATGTTACCGTATTCTCCTTCCATTAAAGACTTTGCGATAAGATGGTCCGTTACGAATTGGCTTTGTTTTTTCAAATCGCTCAATTTATACGCCGGCGCTGCCCGGGCGGCAGCCTCATCCTGTGCCGGTGGGGATGGCTTGCTGGTTTCGTCCAGTTTTATTTGCCGTATCACCTGGTATTGTTTAAGCTTGTTTATCGTCTTGTACAGGCTGTTTTCTATCCTGCGTTCGTACATCAACAGCCTGTCGATCACCCTGCAGTTGGACCAGTCACTTGTGGCGATTCGTCCCAGCGGCAAATCGTCCAGGTTCATTCTCGGATCGCCCTTATATATTCCCTTGTTTACGTAATAACATTCTCGTTCGCGTCTGGCCGGATTATTGGTAACTTTACGGCCTATCATATCGTCGAAAACCTCGTTCTGCATACGCTCTGCCCGTTTTAACCGCCACGACAGGCTGACAACCCGCTCGGCCAGCATCGATTCAACCATCCCCGCCGGAGCCAGCTCGGCGAGCATCTCATCGCGGAACAGTTCATAATCACCCGGATTTTCACCCATGACTACCGCCTCGGCGGCAAAAAGCCCGTGTTTGACCGCATTCTGTGAAACTGCCGCCTTACCCTCAGCCGTCCACGGCCCGGTAGATTTTTGCGCGTTTTGTCGATTTGCGTTGATTTGTGCTGTAGTTGACATGAAATTTCCTCCCGTTTTGAGATTTGCGATTTTCGGTTTGCAATTTATTTCTACCGTTAACCATCTAAATATTAAGTTTAGTATCTATCATACTATCGCAAAGATTGAGCGTCAAGAGAAAAAATTAAAAAAACAGGAAATTTATTTAGACACGGATACCTATGGCATAAATTAACACTGGTAAACACGGTTTAAAGAAAAAGGATAAAAAATCTGTGTAAATCTTGTAAACTTGTCCTGAGCGAAGCCGAACGGATCCCGTCCAAAAACAGCCTTTTTTCCTTTTGCCTTTTTACTTTTTACTTGTTTGCATGCAAACAACATCTATAATTGAAAATAGCAGATATGACAGCTCTGAAGCGGCAACGTCGTAATTTGGGAAAATTTTTGATATATTTGCATCTAATCAAGAAGTTCAAGGGACTCAAAAAGACATTCGGAAACTGTTAAAGATTAAAGAAAGGGCTGACCCTAAAATTCCAAAATTCCTACTTATCAGTAAAAACATATAATAACTTGTTAGGTACAACAGAAGGTAAAGAAATGACAGACATCACTATCGTAGAGATCTTCGGTATTAAGATGGAGAATCGCTATGCAAGCCTCCTTCGAGTTGTGTGCGACAAGGAAGTCCACTGGGACCTTCGTATGCAGGCTTGTGGCAAACTCTGTAAAGCAGGTGCGACAAGCGCACTTGAGTATATTGTAAGGGACAAAAGCCTACACTGGGATCTCAGGCAGAAGGCAATGGATCATCTTTGATTCTCAGGGATCCAAGAAAATAGATACCTAACATCGTGGTCCAGATCGATGCCGCTGCGCGTCGCGACTGACCACGTGCGTTAGCTATAGGGACACGACGGTATGTGGGAACAAGATGCACGTATAGAAAGAATCAATTTGGCGGCGTTTGAAGAGGACGTTGTATTCGCCTCAGTCAAGGGTAAAGGTGCACATGGCGAAATTGAGGTCTGTGACGGGCTGATCTTGTTTTGGGATGGTTACATCTGCCTTCAAATGAAAATGAGGGATTCGGAAGCAGAAGGAGAAGACCGAGGGATAAAATGGATTGAGAAGAAAGTATACGGTAAGGCAGTCGGCCAACTTCGGAAAACCTTAGACGAAATCGAAGCAGATGGAATGATTGACTACATCAATTCCAGGGGAGTCAGAGTGCGGCCAGGCGATATTTGCAGGAAATGTCTGCATGCAATAGTCATATACCGTTTTGGTGACGCTTTTGGCCCCAATCGACACGTAGCATTCATTAGAGGTTCCAAAAGAGTAGGAACGGTTCATTTCATTCATGAGGATGATTGGCATCGAATCCTTTCAAGTCTGAAGTCTCCGAGCGAATTGAAGGAGTATCTTGAGTATAGAAAAATGATTACCAGCAGCAAGGAAGGTCACCAACCCAACGAGGGCTGTATCTTTGCTGCTTATGCGATGGAAGATGATTGCCTGGCTCGAGATGAAGACGGATGGCGGCACTTGTGTCGACAAGTTATAGATGATGACCGTTTTGATTTCGTAGGTTTTCTCCGAGAGTTATATGCCCATGTAGATTCGGGGCACAAAGAACGTACTGCAAAGTTGATATGCGCGATCAATGAATTCCCAAGCTCATCATACAGAAGCATTCGGGAGTATTTGCGACTCAGTATTAAGGCGGTCAAAGAACAGAAATATAACCGCCCATACAAGGTAATCTATGAGGATACTCATATTGGCCTTATCGTGGCGGCGAATCCCCACAAGGGACGTCAGTCCAGTATTGAGTTTGGAATGTGCGTAGCTGGAGCTGCCAAAGAACTATTTGAACTTAGGTTCTGCATAGGTGTGGTTGCTAGTCACGAAGGTGGTGAGTTCTTTCTCGATTGGCTTTTGGTTGACCAATCTGTGATTAGCAGACAACAGGCAGAAGAATTTCAATCGGAGACCAATGTATTCCGAAAGGGCAAAAGGCGTGCCATACCTTCTCGGCACTTCTACGAGGAGGCATAGGGGCCAGCCCTTAAAATATAAATAATGATTGACTGCCTTCCTGTTCCTAAATCGGGGGACACCTTACTTATTTCTCCTTTTGGTTGAAGTCCTTTCGTATCTCGCATAGGATAGCACTAACGAAAAGGTTGCCATTCCCGAGGACTTGGTTTATCCTTGCCAGGTGAATGGAAACATGGTTTTATCAGTGGACAGTCAACCCTTTTCTGTGACCATGAATAGTTTGACTGTCCCGAGTCTTACCTAAGTTTTAGAAAGGAGTCACCCATGGGCGACAAGAAAGGCAAGAAAGACAAGGCCAAAGAGAATCGGCAGAAGGATGCCAAACAAGCGAAAGCCACAAAGCAGAAACAGGACAAGCGGCAGCCCCGGACCCCCTAAGCCTGGGGCCAACAAGACGGATGCACGGTACCCAGCAGGGCACGCGGACACGCCCCACTGGTTCCGTGATCCGCGCAGTTCGGGTCATAGAGATGAAAACGAAACACCTCATCATCGCAACTTGGGGAGTCAAAGGTGTGCGACTGACTCATGGGCAGTACACTATCTAGTGGATTCAACACTTCGGACAATTATTCAGCCCGGCAGGAAGCTAAAAATAGGTTTTGCACAAGCGGGGCAGGTGATTATGATGGTTTTATGTCAACCAATAAAACTCACATTGCCCGGGAGGTAAAACCATGAGACAGAAAGTGTTACGCTACAGTATGCCGCTGCTGGTGATTGTACTGGTATCAGGATGCCAGATGGACAAGATGATTGAAGAGAATACCGAAGGCATTAAGACCACCAGCCAGGCCATTGATAAAAACACGGCGGCAATCACCGCGACGACACAGACTATGGAAAGCCTCGAAACGACTTTGCAGCAGGTAAATTCACTGAGGGAGCCCATGCAGGAGCTGGCCGCTCTGGATACGAAGTTCGACGAGGTCGCCGGTCTCAAGAGGCCTATGGAGGAATTGGCCGGCCTGCGCGATCCGATGGAACAGGTTGCAGACTTGCAAGAACCGCTGCGGCAGGTTGCCGGTCTCAAAGGCCCTATGGAGGAACTGGCCGGCCTGCGAAGTCCAATGGAACAGGTTGCAGACTTGAATGAACCGTTGCAACAGGTTGCCGGTTTGCAGGCAGACCTGGAAGCTGTGGCGCGGCTCGGGGAACCGCTCCATGCAGTAGCCGAACTGAGGGATGCCATGGAGAACGTTGCCGGACTCGATACCCCTATGGAGAATCTGGCCGGCCTGCGGGATCCGATGGTACAGCTTGCAACGCTGAGAGTCTCGCTGGATAAGGTCGCAAGGCTTGAAAAGCCGATGTCGGATCTTCTCCGGCTGGAAGAACCCCTGAAGGCGGTGGCACAGCTCAACGAACCCATGTCTTTTCTGGTCGGCATTACTCCGGCGAAGATCGCCGCATCAATGATTATCACCACTCTTGTCTTTTTTATACTGCTCTTTCTAACGATATGGGGGGCGGTGAGGCTGGGTTTACAGCATCGTTCCGCTTGAAATGATAGGGGAAATAGCAAGGTAATCCCTTTTGGCGTTTACGAAGTCTTGACAGCGGCCGATTAATTTGCGAATATTTCATTCTTGGATATGTAACACGTCAGTAGCGTTGTAGTAGAAAGGATATTACTTATGACTATCGAATTTCGACAGGATTATAGTTATAGCCTCCTCGCGCCTACGAGTATGGGGGTTCGCATTACCCCGGTCAACGGCCAGCCTGTTTACAGTAGTAACACGTTCACCATGCAGGCCACCAGTGCCGAATCCAATGTGGCCAGTGTATCCAGCTTTTTGGGCCTGCCTGTCAAGGTACTGACGAGGTTTGTCAAGGGCAGTCCGATCGCCCGGTTCATAAAGGACGATCTTGCCGGCCGGCACATCGACTATGAGGGCAAAGAGGTAGATCAGGACGGACCATGGGGCTATCGCCACCAGTTCAATATCGCCGACAGCGGCTACGGCTCTCGCGGACCGCGGGTTCATAATGACCGTGCCGGCGAGGTGGGACGAACCCTGAACGCCAAAGACTTCGATCTGGATCGAATCTTCGGCACCGAAGGTGTACAAATCGTTCACCTGTCAGGTCTTATCGCGGCGCTTTCGCCCGAAACAGGCACCTTCTGCCTCGAACTGGCCCGGGCCGCCAAAAAGCACGGAACCAGGATTTCATTCGATCTGAACCATCGCGCCTCGTTCTGGAAGGGCCGCGAGGCCGAGCTGCACGAGATCTTCGCGGAAATCGCCGGCATTTCGGACATACTCGTCGGCAATGAAGAGGACTTCCAACTCTGCCTGGGAATCGAGGGCCCGGAGGCGGGCGGCACGGATCTGGCGAATAAGATCGAGACTTTCAAGGTAATGATCAATAAGGTTAAGAAGGCATTCGGCAACGCCACGGTATTTGCCACCACGCTCCGCCAGGTCGTCAGCACCAACTGTCATCTCTGGGGCGCGATTATGGCCGAGGGCGACAACTGGCATGTGGTCGAACCGCGGGAAATAACAGTGCTCGACCGGATCGGAGGCGGCGACGGCTTCGTCGGGGGTATGCTCTACGGCATCCTCAGAGGATGGGAGCCGGCCAAGTGGGCCCAGTTCGGATGGGCCACGGGAGCATTGGTCACGACGCTGTTAACCGACTACGCCCAGCCCGCGGACGAGGATCAGATATGGAGCATCTGGCAGGGCAATGCACGGGTAAGGCGGTAGAAGAATTGACTATTGACTATTGCCAGTCGATAGTCAATTCAAGATGCCGGGCCTAATTTATGGCCGGGGCCTTTCGTGTAGAGGCGTTTCTTCGGCTCTGTGTTCATATGGGAGCAAACTACCATTCCTACGAAGATTATATGGTCGCCGACGGGGACCTGCGAATCGAGCATGCATTCGAAATTTGCTACGGCATCGTTTAACAAAACCGAGTCAATTTCTTTGGCCGGCTCTGTTTCGCAATCGAATTCGGCGAATTTATCGATTTCCCGGCCGGACTTAGAGCCGAAGAATAAAGCCGCATCGGCCATATCCGAAGATGGAAACGCAATCGTAAAACATTCCGATTCTGTGATAGCTTCGATCGAATAATGCTTTTTCGCTACGGCGATCGCCATCATGGGAGGGTTACCGGATGCAATCATTGTCCAGCCTAATGTGACGGGATTGGCTCGGCCTTTTCTGTCCTTAGCGATTGCTATAACGACCTGCTCGGGATACTTGGTTTTGATTGCATCGGAATATTCAACTCTTTTTTGCATTGCTTTTCTCCGTGACTGGTTCTATATTGACCGCAGAATAATTTAACGTTGAAATTATAAATTCACAAATCGATTCTAACAAGGAGAAAGTGTGGATAAGATAGGTTTTGTCGGCAGCGGGAATATGGCGGAAGCCCTGATAAAGGGAATCATCGCAGCAAAAATTTACGCACCTGAAAATGTTTTCGTAAGCGATATTCGGGCCGAACGGCTTGAATTTCTTGCGGACAAGTACGGCGTCACGATAGTCGAGAATAACGCCGAGCTGGCTGGAAAGGTTGAAACTCTCGTTTTGAGCGTTAAGCCGCAGAATATGACCGATGCGCTGGGCAGTATAAAAGACGCCATCGGCGGCGAAACGCTGGTAATATCTATCGCTGCGGGAATTAAAGTCGCAAAGATCGCCGCGGTTTTGGGTGAAATGGCCATCGTTCGGGTCATGCCCAATACGCCGGCCCTGATCGGAGAAGGGGCAAGCGCGCTGTATGCCAACGAGCGGGCAAAGTCCCTGCTGGAACAAGCCCTGTCGATTTTCTCGTCGGTGGGCAAGGCGGTTGTCGTGGATAATGAAGATTTGATCGACGCCGTAACGGCTGTCAGCGGCAGCGGACCTGCTTATTATTTCCTGCTGATGGAAGAGATGGTTAAGGCCGGCGTAAAACTGGGTCTGCCCGAGGATGTCGCGAAAGACCTGGTTCTGCAAACCGCCAAGGGAGCCGGGCTGCTCGCAGTCGAAGCCGACAAAAATGGTGAAAGCCCAGCCGAGCTTCGCAGGAAGGTAACCTCACCGGGCGGAACTACCGAAGCGGCATTGAAAACACTCGCCGCAAACGATTACAGCCGGCTGATAACCGACGCTTTGACAGCAGCCTGCGACAGAAGCAAGGAGCTGTCAGGCTGATTTATTCGACTATGATTGCCTCGACTGGGCATTCATCGGCGGCCTGCTGGACATCGTCTTCGTGCTCGGCGGGAACTTCATCGACAATAACTTCTGCTATTTCGTCGCCCATCTCGAACACCTCGGGGCAGGTATCGACGCAAAGTCCGCATGCTGTGCATGTATCTTCAACTCTGGCTATCATAGGAATTCTCCTTCCCTGCACCTGAGATTCGCCGCCCGCCTTCCAGAAGCTCAGAATCACAGGTAGGTCGCTATGGTATTCATTTTCTTGACACTTCTCGAATTATCGGATTCGTTCGCGCAGAAAATAGCTGCTTAAACAATATTTGTCAAATCGAAAATGTTTTTGTGGAAAATTGTTTTTTTGCCGCTATAATGGCATCAAATCGGAAATATTTTGGATTACCGGTAATAAATCAACCGTAAGTGATTTTTACGGCCGGGTCCCATGCAGACCGAGCCCGTGAACCTGGTCAGGCGGGGAACCGAGCAGCCATAAACGAGCCGCTTGGTCGTGCTGTGGGTAAACCCGGCCATCTTTTTAATGATAAATGATTGTTGATTATTGATAAATCATTAGTGATAATATGGGAGCAGATGAGTAAAAATGACCTGAAAATGCGAACCAAAGAATTCGCGCATCGCTGCGTCAAACTGAGTCTGGCTCTCCCAAAAACTGATTTAGGAAATCACATTAGAAAGCAGTTGATCAGGTGTTCGACTTCTGTTGCTTCCAACTATCGAGCCGTTTGTGTTGCACAGTCAAAGGCTGACTTTGCTTCAAAGCTAAGTATTGTCGTAGAAGAAACAGATGAGTCTTGCTTCTGGATGGATTTTATAATCGAAGAAAAATTGCTCGCTAAAAACCAGGTTTTTAGTCTAATCGAAGAATGTAAGGAGTTGACCGCTATTTTTATAAAGTCAAGAAAGACGACAAAGAACAGAAGTTCGGAATTTACAGCCAAAAGATGAGTACGATGAAATAATCATTAATCAATAATCAATAATCATTTAAAAATGTCCTATACCGTTTTAGCCAGGAAATATCGCTCGCAGACGTTCGATGATGTCATCGGGCAGGACCCTATTGCCCAGACGCTGAAGAACGCTATCA
>Ga0114918_10003969_pt1 | contig 12942 bp, 8 predicted proteins | sample LantaG_FD_87015 | JGI IMG/M metagenome (GOLD analysis project Ga0114918, IMG submission 87015) | Deep subsurface microbial communities from Baltic Sea to uncover new lineages of life (NeLLi) - Landsort_02402 metaG | ecosystem: Environmental > Aquatic > Marine > Oceanic > Sediment | place: Baltic...
TCTCTCTCTCTCTCTCTCTCTCTCTCTCTCTCTCTCTCTCTCTCTCTCTCTCTCTCTCTCTCTCTCTCTCTCTCTCTCTCTCTCTCCCAATTTATCACCCAGGATCTACGTCGACGACGTCGCGGCCTTGCGCAAGGCGGCAGACATCAAGGGACTCGTCCACGTCACGGGAGGGGGCCTCCCAGAGAACCTCCCCCGCGTCCTGCCGAAAAAAGGTGCGGGCCTGACTCTGAGAATTCAAAGGTCGTCGTGGACGGTCCCAGCCATGTTCCGCTGGATGCAGTCCTCGGGGCGCGTCGCAGACGCCGAGATGTTCCGCACGTTCAACATGGGCGTCGGGATGGTGGCGTTCGTGGCCGCCGGCGACGCGGAAAAGGCCGTGGGCGCCGTTGAGGGGGCGTGGGTCCTCGGCGAGGTGGTCGCCGGAGGGGAAGGGAGCGTGGAGCTGGTTTGATTGAGGTCTTTTTTTTTTGTTTCTTTTGTTCTGTTTTTATTTTAGTTTGTTTTCAAGTCCTGCATCTCTTTGTTCTTTGTCCTCTGGGAGAGCAACGTGTGGGCGGCGGGGTGGGGGTGGGGGTGAGTGGCGAGAGAGAGAGGGAGAGAGAATTCGAGGGAGCGATAGAAAACTTTTTTTAGTTCCTCAGCCTTTTCATTTTCACTGGAAGAAACAACAACAACACGAGAGTTTCTGTTTGCAGAACGCTTGATGCAATAACAAATGAGAGATGAAAAAAATTGAAACCTTTCTGAAACTGGTGTGAAGAGTGGCGTGGCGGGGTGGGGAGAAGAAGAAGAAGAGAGAGCGAGAGAGTTGGAAGAGAAGGAAGAAGAAGAAGAAGAGTTCGTCGTTTTTTTTTTACATTTTCGGTTTTCTTCGAGAGCCCATCGCTCTTCTCTTGTCTTCTTCTTCCTTCTTTTCTCTCTCCACCTTGTGCGCCACCATGGCCGGCGCGGCGCCTGCCGCTGCCGCCGCCTCCGAGCACACCAAAGGCACGCTCGTGTGGGTGCGGCCAGCAGCAGCAGCAGCAGCAGCAGCAGCAGCTGGAGGAGGAGGGAAGGCAAGCACAAACGAGGAGGAATGGGTCAAGGCGACCGTCGCCCGCGTGCTCGACAGCGGCTCGACGCTCGAGGTCGTGCTCGAGGGGTCCAGCAGCGAGGACGGGTCCCAGGCGACGTCGACGATCAGTGTCTCTGCCGCCGACGCGCCGCTGCAGAATCCGGCGTCGAGGCTGGGCGTGGAGGTAAGGAAGACAGAGAAAAGAGAATGAAGAGGCGGATGGAGAGAAATCGAAAGAAAGAAAGAAGGCGCGCCTTTTTTCCTTTTCCTTTTCGAAAAGCGGCGGGAGAGGCCTTCTGCCGTCCTTGGGCTCTCTCTGTTCCCTTGGGCGTCAAGAGGAGAGCGTGCTGAAGCTGCTCGATGATTCAAAAGGCGATGGGAAGCAGCAGAAGGAGGTTCGAAAGAAGGGCTCGTTTTTTTCTTCTTCTTTTGATGAAAATCTCCACCACGGTCGCCGAGGATCGAATTCGAGTTTCTTTTCTTTTTCTGCACTGCCGTTTTCGTCCCCCTCTTCCGAGCTCCGTTCGTATCCCGCGCCAGTGCGGCACTGTCTGTGTCTCAAAGAGGCCCGTGAGCACGAAAGCGCAGAAAAGCCAGAGGAGGACTGCTGCCAGGGGGGAAAGAGAGTTGATTTTCTTCTTCCTCATCGCTCTTTGCTCTCTCGTCGCTCGCTCTCTCTCTCTCTCGATCTTTTCCTTTGTCTTTCTTCAACCTCAACCCCCTCTTCCTTCCCCGCTTCCACCACCACCCCACCCCAACACCAACACCAACGCCAGGACATGACCACCCTCCCGCACCTCAACGAGCCCGGCGTCCTCCACAACCTCCGGACGCGCTACGCAACGGACGCCATCTACACCTACACCGGCTCGATCCTCATCGCCGTCAACCCCTTCGCGCGCCTTCCGGCGCTCTATGGGAAACACATGATGGAGCAGTACCGCGGGGCTCGTTTAGGTGAACTAAGCCCGCACGTGTACGCCGTGGCGGACGCGGCGTACAGGGCGATGAGGAGCGACGCGCCAGGCGGCGGAGGTGGAGGTGGCGGAGCTGAAAACGGGGGACCGAAGCAGCGCCGCCGACGCAACCAGTCGATCTTGGTCTCCGGGGAATCCGGGGCGGGCAAGACCGAAACGGCCAAGCTGATCATGCAGTACCTGGCGTGGGTTGGCGACGAGGCGGCCGCTGCCGCAGGTGGAGGAGAAAATGGCGAGAGAGTCCCTTCGGCGCCTTCTTCTCCCCGCAACAACGGCAACAGCAACGACCCCTCTTCTTCGACGACCCCTGGCGTCGAGCAGCAGGTCCTCGAGTCCAACCCTCTGCTCGAGGCTTTCGGAAACGCCAAGACCGTCCGCAACGACAATTCCTCCCGCTTCGGCAAGTTCGTCGAGATCCAGTTCTCGAAGGCAGGACGCATTTCGGGCGCAGCAGTGAGGACTTACCTGCTGGAACGGTCCCGTGTTGTCGGAACAAACGACCCGGAACGCAACTTCCACGTCTTCTACCAGCTCTGCGCCGGGGCCTCTCCCGCAGAGAGAGAGCTCCTCCACCTGCCAGAGGACTCGCCGGGGGGTGCCGCGGCGAGGTCGTTCGCCTTTCTCGGAGGAAGGTCGAGCTGCGTCGAGCTCGAGGGGGTCGACAACGCCGCCGAGTGGGGGCGCACGCGAAGGGCGATGCAGCTGGTCGGCATCTCCGAGGAGGACGCCAACGCCGCCGCGAAGGTGGTCGCCGCGGTGCTACACCTGGGCAACATCGCCCTGGAGCCCGTCGGGGACGGGGAGGCGTGCGCGCCTTCCTCCAGCGACGGGGGCAGGGCCGCGGCCGCCCTCGACGCGGCGGCGTGCTTGCTCTCGGTCGAGCCCGAGGCGCTGCTGAAAGCGCTGACGACGCGGACCCGCCAGACCCCCGAGGGCGCCATCGTCTCCCCTCTGGACGCCCAGGCCTCGACCGACAACCGCGACGCCCTGGCGAAGTCGCTCTACTCTCGCCTGTTCGACTGGCTGGTGGCGAGGGTCAACGGCGCGATCGGGCAGGACCCGGAAGCGGCGTCGTCGATCGGCGTGCTCGACATTTACGGTACGAGATTTTTTTGAAACCTTTTTTCTTCTTCTGCTTCTTCTGCTTCTTCTTCCTCTTCTCTCTCTCTTTTCAAAAAACCAACACAAACTCACGCTCTCAATCTTTCTCCCTTTCCCAATAACAAAAAACAAAAAACAAACAGGCTTTGAGCAGTTTGCCGTCAACGACTTTGAGCAGTTCTGCATCAACCTCGCCAACGAGAAGCTCCAGCAGCACTTCAACGCGCACGTGTTCAAGCAGGAGCAGGCCGAGTACGTGCGGGAGGGGATCGACTGGAGCTATATCGAGTTCGTCGACAACCAGGACGTCTTGGACCTGGTCGAGAAGAGGCCCGGAGGCGTGATCGACAACTTGGACGAGGCGTGCCGCTTCCCCCGCGCGACGGCGTCGGACTTTGTCGACAAGCTCTGTTCTTCCAAAATCGTCAGCGAGTCGCCGAGGTTCACGAGGGCGAGGAGGCTTCCCAATGGGTTCACCGTGGAGCACTACGCCGGGGCCGTGACTTATACAGCCGACCACTTCCTGGGCAAGAACCGGGACTTCGTGGTGGCCGAGCACGAGCAGCTCGTACAGGGCTCCGGCGACGCTTTCGTCGCGGCGCTGTTCCCCAAAAGCGCCGACGCCGCCGACGGCGATGAAAATTCTTCTTCCAACTTTCTTCTGCCCGCTCTTCCTACCGCTTCTCCTCGGTCGCCTCGAGGTTCAAGGCCCAGCTCGCGGACCTCATGGCGGCGCTGGCGGAGATGGAGCCCCACTACGTCCGCTGCGTGAAACCAAACGGCCTCAACTCCCCGGCTCTCTTCGAGCCCGCTCCGGTTTTACACCAGCTGCGGTGCGGCGGGGTGCTCGAGGCGGTGAGGATCTCTTGCGCCGGCTTCCCTGCCAAAATCCCCTACGCGGACTTTGTGGACCACTTCTGGGCGCTGGCGCCGAGCGGAGCCGCCGCCGCTGCGGCCAACGCAAACGCGAACGCTTCCTCCGATGACGACGTCGACGCCGCGGCGGCGAGAGCGATCGTCTCTGCCGCGGGCCTCTCTTCCTCTTCCCAGGCAGGGAAGACGAAGGTCTTCCTGCGCGCCGGTGGCATGGCCAGGCTCGAGAGGCTCCGCACCGACGCACTCAACGCCGCAGCCGTCACCTTACAGAGGCACGCCCGCGGATTCGTCGCCCGGCGCAGGGCCGCACGCGCGCGCCGCGCCGTCGTCATCTGTCAAGCTTACACCCGCGGCTTCCTGGCCCGCCGCGCCACGCGCGAGCTCCGCGCCGCCACCTCGGCCACCAAGATCCAGGCCGCATGGAGGGCGCACTCGGCCAGGCAGAGCTTCCTGCGGGCCAGGGGCGCGGCCGTGGTCGTCCAGGCGCACTGGCGCGGCAACCGCTCCAGGATCGCGACGCGCGACCTGCTGTCGTGGAGGGCAGCGACCGCGATCCAGGCCGCGTGGCGCGGCGCCCGCGCGCGGCGCAATCTGTCCAAGTGGAGGCGCGCCGCGCTGGCGGCGCAGTGCGCCTGGAGGTGCAAGCAAGCCAGGAAGGTCTTGCGCCGCAGGAGGGCCGAGGCGAGGGACACGGGCAAGCTCGTCGCCGACAAGGCCAACGCCGAGGCTCGGCTCGCGGAAACAACGAAGGTGCTTGAACAAGTCACGAGGCAGCGCAACGAGATGAAGTCGATCCTGAAAGAAGAGAAGATCGCTCGCGAGCAGGCCCTGGCCTCGGCCAAGGAGGCCGCGGCAGCTCTGGAGGCGGCGAGGGCCAAAGCCGCCAGAGACGCTGAGGCCGCGTCGGAGGCCGCGGCCTCGGAGCTCGCCGCGCTGCGCGACGCGGTGGAGCAGGCCAAGGCCGAAGCAGAACAAGCCCGCGCCGCCGCAGCCGCCGCCCGCGCCGCCGCCGCGGCCGAGGCCATCTCCGCCGCCCAGAAGGTTTCGGCAGCGGAGCGCGCCAGGCTCGAGGCCGAATCCAAGGCGGCGGCGGCGAAGGAAGACCTGATGACGCGGCTGGCCAACGCCGTCAAGCAGCGCGACGCCGCTCGGGAAGAGGCGCTGGTCGCGACCGAGAAGCTGGCGAAGCTCGAGGAGGACGTCTCGAGCGGGGCCGTGGCTGTTGCTGCGAGGGGCGGATCTGCTGCTGCTGTTGCTGCCGGAGGCGCTCTCGTGGCGGCGTCGTTCTCTGGCGGAGGAGGAAACGCCCTCGCTGTCCCTCAAGCGGGCGCGACCGCGACGCTCTCGGAGGTCGACCGGCGCCAGCGCGAGCTCTACACGAAACAGCAGCTTTTACTTCGGGAGCAGCGCACCGCCGACCAGGAGAAGCTCCTGGCCGCCCTGGCCTCGGCCTCCGACCTGGGATTCACCCCGGGTATCAACGGCGGGGCCCCCTTCGCCGCGGTGCTCGTGTTCAGGTGCTGCCTGCAGTGGAGGGCCTTCGGCGCCGACCGCACCTCGCTGTTCGACCGGCTGATCGGCGCGATGGGCGCGCAGATCGAGCGCAGGCAGGACGACAACGACGCGCTGGCGCACTGGCTGGCGACGACGGTGACACTGCTGCACCTGCTGCAGCGGAACATCAAGCCGGCGAGCGGCGGGGCCTTCTCGGCGAGGATCAGGGGCGCGAACGGAGGCGGTGGGAGCTCTTCTTCGGCGCTCGGCTCGTCTTCATCGCCGGTCTCGCGCTCGTTCTTCGGGTCCCGCGGCGGGGCCTTCTCGTCGTTCTTCAGCCGCGCCGCCGGCGTGGCCACGGGCAGCGGCTCGCCGATGGGAGGCAGCTACGACAACGGAGGCAGCAACATCTCCCCGGAAGGGAGGGGTCTGGGAGGAACAGGAAACGGAGTCGGAGGTCGAGGCCCGGCGTCGGCGCTCGACGCCTCGATCCACGCCGGCGCCGCGGGGGGCTTCCGCCCCGTCGAGGCCAAGTATCCGGCCCTGCTCTTCAAGCAGCAGCTGGACGCGTTCGTGCAGAAGATCTTCCCCCTGCTGCGGGACAACGTCAAGAAGGAGATCGCGCCGCAGCTGGCGGCGTGCGTGCACGCGCCGAGGGCCGGGCCGGGGGTCCGGCGGAGGAACGCCGCCGCCGCCGCCGCGGCCGCGGCCGTCGCCGCTCCTGGTGCTAATGCTCCTGCTTCCACTGCTGCTTCTCTTTCTTCCGCTGCCTCCTCCTCGCTCTCCCCGCACTGGGGCGCCGTCCTCGGGGCCTTTGACCGCACCTTAATCACCTTGCAGAGGGCCCACGTGCCTCGTTTCTTATCGCGCGCGCTCTTCCGGCAGCTCGCCGCGTTTGTCAACGTCCAGCTCTTCAACCAGCTGTTGCTGCGGAGGGAGTGCTGCTCCTTCTCGAACGGCGAGTACGTCAAGACGGGGCTGGCGGAGGTCGAGGCGTGGGTGACCGCCAGGGCCAGCGAGGTGGAGGGAGGAGCAGGAGGAGAAGGTGGCGGGCCGTATTCTTCTCCCGGCGGCGGCGTTTCGGGAGTTGGAGGAGGCCTTGCGTCCGACAGGGGGCCCTGGGTCTCGGCCGACGCGTGGGAGGCTTTGAGACCAATCAGGCAGGCGGTCACCTTCCTCGTCATCCACCAGAAGCACCGCAAGTCGCTCGAGGAGATCACCACCGAGCTCTGCCCGGGCCTGAGCGTGCAGCAGCTGTACCGGATCTCGACGATGTACTGGGACGACAGGTACGGGACCGAGACGGTTTCGGCCGAGGTGCTCGCGGCGATGAAGGGCGCGATGATGGTCGGCAATTCGTCGCAATCGCAATCTGCAAACAACGGCAACGACGCCGCCGCCGCCGCCGCTGCGGCCGCGGCGCACTCTTTCTTACTGGACGACGACTCGTCCATCCCGTTCACGGCCGAGGACGTCGCGAACAGGGTCGACGACGGCGGGCTCTACGGCGAGCTGCCCGTGCCGGCGTGCCTGGCCGACGGGGGGTCGTTTGATTTCTTGAGGCGCGACCTCAGGAGAGGAGGAAGTTCGACAACGAGCAACGGAGCTGGAGCTGCTGCTTCGTCTTCCCCGGTCGGGTCGACTGTGACGCCGCCCGGGCTGCCCCGCGCTGGAGGGGCGGCGGCGGCGGCGACAACGCCAGCGGGAGTTGGAGGAGGCGGAGGGGGCCCCTCTCCGCTCGCGCCGCCGCAGCCGCCGCAGCGGCAGCCTTGACTTTTTTTGAATTTGAAGAGGAACTCTAGCGTTCTCCTCCTTCTCTTCCCCCCCTTTCCATTATTTTGTGTGTTTGTTCTATCCGTTCAGAAAGAGAGAGAAGAGAGAGAGTTTTTTCCAATTGTTTGGCGAGAGAGAGATCAAGAGAATGAAAAAAAAACGAAAAAAACCCGCGATGAAAATTTCCAAGTCCTCTTTTTCCGTTTTTACATTCTTTCTTCTTTTCCTTCACATCGGCGACAGCAGCTGCGCCAGACTCGGCCTGGGCTCGGTATAGAGCATGCCCAGCACGAGGATGGTCGGGATGAAGCCGTAGTGGACGATCGGCTGGGTGAAAAAGTTGGAAGAGAGTTTTTTTTTTTTTGGAAGAACAGGTTGAGGTTGAGAGAAGAAAAAAAAAACGTCGAGCGCAACGGCAACAACGACGCATCCACCCCCTTCGATTTCGCCCTCTCTCCGTGTTCTGTTGCTTGGTCTGACCCTCTCAGCGCAGAGAGCTCATCGGGATCTCGCGAGACATCGATGGCGCAGAGCAGAAGAAGGGACAGCAGCGGAGGGAGAGCGAAGAGAAGGTCGATGATGACGATGATGATGATGCCATCAAAACCGTCGACTTTCTTTCTTCTGTTTTTCTTCTTTCCTCACCTTGCCGTACTCGACCACCTTGTCGACGGCCCTGGAGATCGCGGCCTCGACGTCGCCGACGGTGATGGTCATTGTTTCGAGAAAGCTTTGCGGGTGAGCGAGAGCGAGAGCGAGAGAGAGAGAGAAAGCGAAGAAAAAGAGAGCAAGAGAAAAGTGGAGGCCGAGGCCGTGGCGCTCACCCCGGAGGTCGCCGCGCGGCTCGACGCGTCGGCCGGGGGCTTCCGCGCCGCCGCCGGGGCGGAAGCTCTTTCCTTCTTCACTGTTTCTTCTTCGGCGGAAAAAAAATCAACTCGACGACGATGATGTCGCCGTCGTCGCCCTCCCCTTCCACGGCGTCCGAGGACGACTCGTCCTCCCCTCGCAAGCGCCGCGCTCCCTCGGCGAGGGTCGCCGCCGCGGCCTCTGCCGCTGCAGCTGCAGCAGCGGCGGCGGGGGCGCCTGCCGGAGGAGCTCGAGGAGGCCAGGCGACGACGACTTCTTCGCCGTCTTCGATGGCTCCCTCTTCGCCAAACCGAATCCGTGCTGCTGCCCTCCCTCCTCCCCCGGCTCCTTCCGCCCTCCTCCCGCCGCCTCCCCCACCGCTCGACGGCATCCGCCAGTTCGCTGCCCTCGACGACCCGCTCGCGCAGGCCACCCCGCAGTTCGCGCGCGAGCTGGGCGAGGCCATGAGCCGCGCGACCTGGGTCAGCGAGGGGGGCGAGCCGGCCGACATCGCCGCGGTCGTGCCTGCCGGCGCCGCCGTCTCGATCCTGGAGGCGCTGGCCGAGAGGCTCGCGCTCGACGCGACGGTGGTGGATGTGAGTGTTTGATGTTGTGCTGACACGTTCTCGAGGCGTGGAAAAGGCAGCAGAGAGAAAGGAAGAGAGGGCGAACGCGAGAAAGGAGAAGAAGGAAGGCGGATGAATCGAAACATCGACGTCGAGCTGAGCGGCAAAAAAAAAAGAAAAAAAAGCCCGCCGAAAACGAAGGGGAAAAAAATCTCAAAAACCTTTTGACGTCTCTCTTCTCTCAAAACCAAAAACAGGTCGAGCCCCCGGACCACGCGCGCGTCGTGGTCGTCGGCGACACGCACGGGCACTTTCACGACGTCCTGGCGATGTGAGTTTTCGGGTGGTTGGTTTGGGAGGGAGGGAGAGAAAGAGGGAGAGAAAGAGAGAGAAAGAGAGAGAAAGAGAGCGAAGAAAGAGGACGACGGAGTTTCTTGGAGTTGCCGAAAAAAAACTCAAAAACTCATTTTTTTCGAAAAATCAAAATATCAGGCTCGAGCTCGTCGGCGAGCCCTCGCCCGACACCCGCTACGTCTTCAACGGCGACTTCGTGGACCGCGGCGCCTGGGGGCTCGAGACCCTGCTGCTCCTGTCCGCGTGGAGGCTGGCCACGGGCGCCGGGAGCGCCGTGGCGGCGGAAGCGAGGGGAGGAGGAGAGAGAGGAGGAGGAGGAGGAGGTAAAAAGGCAGCTGTCGCTGGAAGCAAAAGGGCAAACGGAGCCGAAAACGGCACCAACGCCAACGGCAACGCGACGACGACCTCTTCTTCTTCTCAACCTCCTCAACAACAGCCCCGTCGCCGAGACGACCGCGGGGGCTGCCTCACCATGCTCCGCGGCAACCACGAGTCGGCCACCTGCACGCTCGTCTACGGCTTCCGGGCCGAGTGCGAGGCCAAGTACGGCCTCAAAGCCGGCAACCTGGTCTACAAGGCAGCGAGGCGCGCGTTTGCCCGCCTGCCGCTCGCGGCGTGCGTGGCGCGTTCCACGCTGGTGCTCCATGGCGGGCTGTTCCGCGCGCCTCCCAGCGTGACGGGCTCCAAGAGGAGGAAGCGCGGGGCCGGGAGGCACCGGGGCTCGCGCAGGACCGGCGGCGGAGGCGAGGGCGGGTTCGACGACGATGCCAGCGGCAACAACGGCGTCGTCGTCGTGCTCGGCTCGCTCGATGACCTCCGGGCCTGCTCCAAGGGAGGCCCCGACCCTTCTGGCCGCGGCGCCTCGGCCGTCGCGGCCGACGTGCTCTGGTCGGACCCCGCCCCGGACGACGGCCTCGAACCCAACGACGCGCGAGGGGTCGGCGTCTTGTTCGGGCCGGACATCACGCAGCTCTTCTTGCAAAAGAACCAGCTCCGGCTGCTGCTGCGGTCGCACGAGGGGCCGGACGCGCGCGACGGCCGCGACGGCATGGCTGGCGTTTTGGGCGGGTGGGCCCTCGACCACTCGGGACCACACGGCTCGCTCTACACGGTCTTCTCGGCCCCTTCCTACCCGATGTTCCAGGCCCCCGGGGACGACCCTTATGTCAACCTGGGCGCTGTCGCCGTCTTGACGTCTCCGACTTTCTGCGACCCGAATTTCGTGCAGTACGCCGCCGCGCCTCGCCCGGGGTCGGCTCGTCCCTTTTACGCGCTCTGTGACGTCTGCGACTCGGACGAGGACGTCCCAGTCGGGTTCGGGGAGAATGGGATGAGCGACATGAGCGGGTCGGAGGGAGGAGGGAGTGGGATGATGAGTGACGGCGGGTTTTCTTCGGAGGAAGAAGAGGAGGAAGTCGGAGGAGGGGGGGTCGAGGTCGAAACGACGACGATGGCGGCGGCGGCGGCGACGACGACGACGACAGCTCTTGCCTCTCTCGTCCGTCCTCCTCCTCCTCCTCCGGTCGCCGTCTCTTCCTCGTCGCCGCCGCGCGCCTCTTCCTCCTTTGTCGTCGGCGGCGGCGGCGGCCTGAGCGCGCTGCTGCCTTCGCCGCCGCCGCTCAGGACGACGCCGCTGAGGATGAGCGGCGGCGGCGGCGGGAATGCGAGCGGGAGCGCGAGCGGCCTTCTTCCTCCTCCGTCGCCGCTCGCCGCCCCCGCCGCCGGCCCTTCCGCCGCCCCCTCCGCCGCTCTCTCCCAGCTCAGAGAGCGCGCTGGGGCCCCCTCCCCTTCACCCTCCGTCGCCATCGCCGCCCTGCCCCTGCGTATGCAGCTTGTCCCTTCTTCCCCTTCCTCGCCGCCGAAGAACAACAATCCGCCGCACCACTCGCACACGGGACTGGCGGCGTCGGCGAGGAGATGGAGCAGCGGCGGAGGCGGCGCGCAGCAGCAGCAGTAGCCTGGGAGCCCCGGAGGAGGGAGGCGGAGCCCGAGGGGCCTCGCCGCCGCGGCGGCCGCCCTCAATGCCTTCTTCCCTCCCGGCTCTCCGAGCCCTCTCGTCAGCAACAGCGCTCCCGCTGCCGCTGCGTTGCCGTTCTCGAACTCGCAGCAGCAGCAGCAGCGCCCGCCCGTCAGCCCTCGCCTGGCCGCTGCCGCAGCAGCAGCAGTAGCGGCAGCGACGACGACGACGGCAGCGCCTCCTCCTCCTCCTGCCGACTCGCGCTCGCCCGACGAAAACGCAAACGCGACGGCGGCAACGGCCGCCGCTTCGGAAGAGCCGCAGCTGTCGCTCTCGCTGTCTCCCAACGGGAAAGCGGCGGCGGCAGCTGCTTCGCCCTCCCCGCAGAGACAGCAGCAGCAGTCCCTGACCGTGCGCGCGTCGCCGGCGTCGCCGAGAAGAGCTGCTGCTGCTACTGCCGCTGCGGTGGCGAACGGAGGAAACAAAAGATGATTTGATTTGACTTTTTTCCATTTGTTTAGGATTTGCCCCAACCCCAAACTCAACAAATGTAAAAAGACACGAACCCGCCTTCCCCCTTTTCTTTTTGTTCGATTTATTTAATCGCAATTTACATACAGCAACGGTGGGGTGAGGAAAAATGGGGGGAAATGAAATGAATCAGTTTTAGTTTTTTTTCTTTCTCTCTTCTCTTTTTCATGCGACAGCAGCTCCAACCTCGTTCCTCCTTTTCCTTGCCTTCTCCTTCTCTTTCTCCCTCTCTTTTTCTTCCTTCTCCGAGTCCCGCTCCATCTCCTGCAGGATCATGTTGTCCTGCGGCTTGAAAAGCCACACGAAGCCCCTCTCCGCGAAGCGGTGACCGAACGTGGCCAGCGCGCACAGCAGGCAGACGAGCCAGAACCGCGGCGAGCTGAAGATTGCGAGCGCCGAGCCCGCCTGCGCCGCATCGGACGTGCCTTTCGCCCGCAGGAACGCGGCGTAGCCGATCTGGAAGGGGAAAACTAAAGCATAGGAGCCCACGAGAACAAAAACAAACAGCGGAGTCCAGAAGCGGGAGACGAGCCCGACTTCGAGGGTCACGCAGCCCAAAAGCGCGACAAACACCGCCTTGCCGAGGGAGTAGACGTCGACGGCCGAGGCGTCGGCCCAGGGCCCGCGCGCCGCCGCGGCACTGTTGTTGGAGTCTGCGGAAACGGAATGTCGCCCACCTCCACCCAGCGAGCCCAGGCCGTAGAGGGGCACGAAGAAGCAGATCGCCGCGTCGACGCAGGCCATCAGCACGCCGTTCTTCCAAAAGGAGCGAGTCGTCAGGCTCGAGCGCGGGTGGTAGGTCGCCGGGGAATCCAGTAAAGCGGAGACGCGGTCGACAGGCCTGTCGAGAACGGCAAAGGCCATCACGGGCAGTGACGTGAAAATCACGTTGTAGGCCGCCGCGGAGATGTCGTCGACCAGGGCCTGGCCCGAGAAGCCGCAGTAGAACTGGTAGAGGAAGAGGGCGGCTGGTTTGCAATGGAGAAGAAAGAAGGAAAAAAGTTGAGTTTTTTTTTCCGCTCTCTCTCTTCTCTCTCGAAGAAACGCCCCCCAAAAACCCCCTCCCCAACTCTCCTCACCTCCGAAAGCCACATTCTTGTAGAACGAGTACTTGATCAGCCTCGAGAGCCTGTAGGCCGACAGCGAGCCGTGCACCAGCAGCAGCCTCACCAAAAAACGAAACTGCGAGATCGCAAAGTCGGCGTTGTTGACGGCCTGTCTCCCTTCCTTGCCGATGATGCCGACGCCGACGTCCGCGGCCTGGATCATCGCGACGTCGTTGGCGCCGTCACCCACGGAGAGCATGCGGCTGTGTGTGTGTGGGGGGGGGGGGGGGGGGGCGGCACAAAAAAAACGCGGGTTTCTTCTACCCGCGCCCTTTCCCCCCCCCCCCCCCCCCTTCCCCACAAA
>Ga0114918_10003972_pt1 | contig 12940 bp, 21 predicted proteins | sample LantaG_FD_87015 | JGI IMG/M metagenome (GOLD analysis project Ga0114918, IMG submission 87015) | Deep subsurface microbial communities from Baltic Sea to uncover new lineages of life (NeLLi) - Landsort_02402 metaG | ecosystem: Environmental > Aquatic > Marine > Oceanic > Sediment | place...
CTGGTGTTTGTTCTTTTACATATCGGAGAGCGTCACCATATTGTTTAACTGCTGCTAAACAGAGTTCTGGTGTTTGTTCTTTTACGTATTGAAGAGCGTAACCATCTTCTTTAACTTTTTTTAAATTTTTTTCATATGTTAAATTATAATTATAAAATATTTCATCATATTTTCTTCCATATTTCATAATACAATACCACTCTCAACAAATGTTAATAAATTTAATTTAGACATTAGATCTCCATTTACACTATCGAATCTATTCAAAGAAAACGTCCCTATACTAGTTTTATAGGAACGCTTGTCTTTTATATCATCATAAGCTGGATAATAATCATGAAACAAAACCCATGTATACAAATTCTCAGCACGAATATAGTAAAAATCGAAAAAAGGTTTATCATAATATAACTCTATATGTTCTAATTCTGCACCATTCTTGTGTAAATAATCTTTAATTGATACATTAAGATTAGAAAACTCATCATAATTAGATGATAAGCAATCACTAAAGTAAATTTTCTTATGAAATTCTATTAAATCTAATATACCCCTCCTTCTTTTATTTAAAACATATTGAATAATTGTTTCCCATGATAAACTAAACATCACCTATCCTTATTTTTTAGAAATTAGCTTAATGACTTTTTTAGAATTTTTATCTTTATTACTTTCTTTTTCGGGTCCAGGATCATCAGAAACTACTATAAAACCAGTCTCTAAAATATATTTAGGAATAATAAAATTACAAGGACTATCTTCGTTATTATTAGAATTTATTACAAGACAATCATTATCATCTGTATTTAAAATATTCTGTAATTTTTTAGATATATTTTCATATGTATCATTTACAAAAAATCCCACATCACCCACATGTTCAGAATGTATTTCTATAAACGATCCCATTGTATTAATCCTCATCTTCTTCGGCTGAAACTATTTTACTTATACACCATACAGATATAGGAATATCTCTAACTGTTGAATTAAAATTCAAAAGTAAGTTTGCTCCATCATTTCTAAAAAAACACGTTAAAAGAACATCGTCATTTCCCAAAAGAAATGGTTGTATTGGAAATACACACTCCCCTTCAACTTCTCGTTCCAATGGTACTGTTATAACTTTTCCTGTTGTATTTGAAGAATTATCAGATGTAGTTACTAAAAAATCAGCTACATCACCCTTAAATACAATTTTAACCATTGTTGCAGCCAATCCTTTCTGCATAGCAGTTAATCTCTCTACCAAAAATTTTTTCAGTTCATAACTAAATATTTGTTCATCATCGATCATCAATTTTCCAGTCAGTTCTTCGTCTGTCATATATTTGTTATTTAGATATTTTAACAATGGTTTTGTAAATAAAAGATGTGAAAATTCATCTTTTATAATATATGTAGATTCATTTGTAACCAATTCTACGCTGGCTTGTTGCTTTCTAAATGGTTCCAATAATTCGTTCTTAGAACCTATACTGCTAAAGAAAAACGAATTATCATTTAAAATAGAACTAACATCAATAGATAAAATAGAACTCTTCTTATCTGAATGTTGGCATATCTTACCGTTTACAATACTAATATCAGTACATAGTCTTGACACTGTATCAAATACAGATAATAATTTGTCCAACGATTCACTATTTAATGATATATTTTCTTCCACTTCATTACTTACTATATTTTGTAAATCTTCACTCATCATCGCTCCTTAAACTTTGTATACTTTGTGAACTACCACAACTTCAAACTTTTAATTGCTTTTTCGGTAAATTCTTCTTCTACACTTTTTTTACCGCACCATTCTATTTCGGTCATAATTTTAGACGATCCCACCACAATAAACTCATTATATTTATATGGATTGTAGTCATTTTCAATGATTAACAATGTATCATAGAATATTTTCCTTAACACTTGTTTTAAACAATTTCCTCTATATCTTTGACTATATCCATCTGGATTATAATTATTATCAATCAATACCTGATATATGAAATAAAATTCGTCTTCGGTGGGATTCATTATCTATAATTATGATATTAAAATTTCTTCATTTGGGAAAAACACCACAACTTGAAGTTGTGGTAGTTCACAAATGTATCTACTAAATTCCCCATATTAAACCCTTTTAATTAACTGTTTTACTACCAACCAAAATTATAGACTTCTCCAAATTTCCTTTTACTTTATCGTTTAACCCCTCTAATAATATATCATCGTTATGGAAATCCATTGGTCTCATAAATGCTTCAGAACTATTTATGAAAAAATTCTCATGTCCGTCCAGTTGCTTGTCGCTGATATTTACTTCTAAATCAAGTGGTGGCAATGCTAATAATTTAAAACTAACATTTCTTAGTCCCTCATTATTCTTCTCGCCTATCTTTTTAATATAACCCCACATCATAATATTATCTGTAACAATGACGACTATATCACTTTCTTGTGTAGATTTTTTAAATGGCATCTTGTTACCGTGTTTCTCTAATACTTCATCAAAAATTTTAAATCCCATATTAGCCCCTTAACCTCGTAGTTTTAAAACCCCATCCTTTTTCTTTATAAATTATAATACGTTCCTCTGCTTTCTTTATAAAATACCCAACACGCTGATCCACCAATCTAATAGATTTAACAAGTGGTCCTTCTGTATCTACCAAATCTATAGCAATTGGTTGTGGTTTATTTTTCAACTGTCGTTGTTCTCTCCCTATACTTTGCTCTGGGTTTGTAGATGGTGTAGTATGAATCACACAGTCTATATCCTTTCTATTATTACCATCCCTAGCAGCAAGATATGTTGAAACTATAACTTTTTTCTTATGAAACGCTTCGTCTAGATCATCTGTATCTGATACTGATAATCTTTCTTTACTATTTGTACCTGGTATAAATACTCCTATATCCTCTTTTGGAACACCACATTGTTCTGCTAACTTTAAAAGAACTAGTTTTCTTTCTCCCAATACTAATGTTATTCTTTTATTATCATAACATTTTTTTATAAGATTAGATGTATTTTCTATATAAACTTTAGATTTCAACATCTGCTTTAAATATCTAGGATAACTAAATCTACCACCCAATTCTAAATATTTCTTATATCTTTTATATACACCAAAAGGAAAACATATAATATGAATAAATGGTTTTAGAAGCTCGCCTTCTTCTGGTTCAAAATAAGTAGTATCTCCAACATGAAACTTTATAATATCTTCATTCCCATCGTTTCTAACAGGCGTGGCACTTAATCCATAAACACGCTTACATGTAAGATGGAGAGAAGTTTTGGAAAATTCTTGTGGACCTATTCCAATATGAACTTCATCTATAAAAGCAACTCCTATACCAGAATTATGTAATGCTTCTAAGAAATCTTTATTTTCATGTTTTATAGCATATGGTATTATATGCTCTGTACACAAAATTATTTTTTTCTTAAATACATCATTATAATTCTTAGTAGACAATTTCCCAATATCTTCTTCTTTAAGATCTGTAAATTCTAGAAATTCAGATTTCCATTGTTCTAAGAGTTTGACTTTGTGAGCAAAAATTATGGCTCTCTTTTTTATTTTAGATATTGCTGCAATAGAACATACCGTTTTGCCCGATCCTGGCTCGATTGAAAGCAAACCATTACTATTATTATATAATAATTCTATAGCCTTTTGTTGTCTTTCGTTTCTAGGAATAATATTAGATTCAATATTAATATAAACACCATCATTGGTCATGTCATCTATTTCATCATCTACTGGATAGAATCTAGGAATTAAGATATTATCTCCAACATCTTCATAGAATGTCATTCTACCTATATCACCATTGTAACCAACAGTTGTTCTTGTTAGATCTTTTTTAATAATATCAAAATGTGGGTGGGTTTTTGGTAAAAGAATTCCTCCTACCCTCTTTAACCTCATTTATTCTCCTTATTTTAGAATGGTAGATCTGGAATATCAAAATTATTATTTTGTGATTCGAACGGTGTAGTACTTTGAGTAGTGGGTTTGACATATGACTTATTTTGAGCAGGGGGCTGATTAAATGAATTATTTTGAGTCGCTGGTTTAGTCTTTATTACTTTAGATACCATATTTGCAATTATTTGAATCTGTTTTATTTTCTGCCCTTCGTTATTTGTCCACTCATTTGGATCTAATAAACCAGAAACCATTACTCTATCACCCTTTCGGAGATTAGTACCTACAGCCTCTGCTAATTCTTTAAAGATAACAACCTTAATCCATCCTTCTTTATATGCTCCTTCTTTAGTTTTCATAGATGATCTATATGCAATAGATATTGTTGTTACTGCATTACCATTTGTCGAAAATCTTACTTCTGGATCTTGACCTAAATTTCCTACTAAATTTACTTGATTAATCATATACTTACTCCTATTATCTTTTCTTTAATAAATTATAAATATTCTCTACACCTAATTGCATCTTTTTCCTAGCAGATAGATTAAATGTATGTAATATTATTTCTGGTAGGTTAAAATTTTTTGTTGCTACTTCATTTTCAATCCATACAATAACATCATATCCCGTACCATTAAAATCATCTCCTAAATCATGATCAATACTCACTATACTTACCTTAGACGTTTTTAATACTGCTATTGCTTCTTTAGCAGTTTTAACAAGTTTTCAATCAGGTGGTGCTTCTCTGACATCATCTAAATATAATTTAATATCATTTGCCATCTGATTCTTTCCTTACTAGAGGTACTATCCTATCAAATTTATAAACAACCTCAAATGTGTTATTACATTCACCACAATACCAGATTTCTCTTAATTCCATAATTCCATTCATGATATCGTCTGGTCCAGCAACTCTTCTTAGTGTCATACCATGCTCAAATGAATTATCGTGATCAGTATCACCATTACAATGTGGACACTTTAAAATTAATTCTTTGTTCATGACACACTCCCGTCTTCTATAACAGATTTTTCTCTATAATTATTATATAAATATTGCTTAGTATATTCATTCATATCTTTTTTGGTTAATATACAACAACTACTAGGTGTCTCCCAAAATTTAATACGCTTTAGATTATTAAATCCTGAAAATTCTAACTTCTCCCATATCCACTTCACTATATTTTCTGCTGTAGGTTTTTTTATGATTCTATTCAAAAAAGAGTGATCCAATTCATTCACTATTTCTTCTTTGATCACCTTATTAATTTCAACAAAATCCATAACCATCCCTGTTTCTGGGTTTACATAGTCCTCAATCTCTATCAGGAGCCTACCACGGTGACCATGAAGTTTTCTACATTTTCCTAAATAGTTAGGAAGAAAATGTGCAAAATCAAATTCAAATGTTTTAGAAACTGTCATCTTAAGGGTTTTCATCATCATCCTCCCTTTTAAATGCTAAAATAGATATTCCAATTGTAACCAATGAAGTTATAATAGAATAAATAAGCAATTGTTGTAACGATACCATAAGCATTACTTTTTGAACAAATGCACAAAACGATGTCGCCCATAATATCATTGTTATAAAAATACCTATAATTGACAACTTTACTAACAAAAATCTCATATATTTCCCCTTATCTATTCTAAATGTTTAATTACCCATAAAACAAGCCCCATTATAGTACATATTAACACACCAATACATGCAGTATGTAGTGGTACATTACAAAACATTTCAATATATGAACTTATCGTCTCATATGATGAACAAGATTCAGTGAACGCAACTGCTAATATAGACCCACATAAAACAATAACAATTGTAATCATAGTTATTGTTATATAATACACTATATTAAATAAATTTTTCAAATTCATATAGTCATCTCCTTATAGATAACAACCTTCTCTAAAAATAATATTTAACATATTATACACACTCATGATATATATAAACTCAACTGATTCTACATCATTTTTAACTGCTGCTAAACAAATGTCTGATGTTTGTTCTTTTACATATTGGAGAGCGTCACCATTTTGTTTAACTGCTGCTAGACAGATTTCTGGTGTTTGTTTTCTTACGTATTGGAGGGCATGTCGTTTAACTGCTGCTAGACAGATTTCTGGTGTTTGTTCTTTTACATATTGAATAACGTAACCATCTTGTTTAACTGCTGCTAAACAGATTTCTGGTGTCTGTTCTTTTACGTATCGGATGGCATAACCATTTTGTTTAACTGCTGCTAAACAGAGTTCTGGTGTCTGTTCTTTCATATATTGGAGAGCGTCACCATTTTGTTTAACTGCTACTAAACAGATTTCTGGTGTTTGTTTTTTTATATATTGGAGAGCGTAACCATTTTGTTCAAATGCTGCTAAACAGATTTCTGGTGTTTGTTCTTTTATATATTGGAGAGCGTAACCATTTTGTTTAACTGCTGCTAAACAGAGTTCTGGTGTTTGTTCTTTTACGTATTGGAAAGCGTAACCATTTTGTTCAACTGCTGCTAGACAGATTTCTGGTGTTTGTTCTTTTACGTATTGGAGAGCAAGACCATTTTCTTTAACTGCTACTAAACAGATTTCTGGTGTTTGATCTACTACATGTTGTATATAGTAACCATTTCGTTTTACTTTTTTTAATACTTCTCCATTCGATAAACTATATATTTTGTATATATTATCATAATAATCTTTATAAGTCAACAACTTACCCATAAATTACTAATCTCCATCTATAATAATTCTTAACAAAAAACCCATTCCGACAAATTCAACAAAAACAAACAACGCATTATCTGGAGTTATACCTAAAAAATTATTCACAATGATTACATATATTTCACAGATTCTAAACAGGTTACATATTAATACACTACCTGCAATACCTCCTATTATTATTAAAACCACACTACATATATTTTTAATAATATTTTTCATATATTAATCCTTATTATTATGATGTTGTTTAAAACCATCATTAACCCCTAATTATCATTACAATGATGTTTATAACAATCATTATTCTAATTCAATATCTTCTATTTTTGTAATAGGAATAGGAAATTCACCTTGCAGTTGCCCACAATTTAAACACCATTCCATTACAATATGATCCCCCTCCACCAATGCCCATATCACTTGGTAGATATCCATCATAATCATAATTAAATCTTCCTATCACGCTAATGAATTATATTGTTCTAAACAAATATTATCAATATCATCCAAAGTATTCTGTATCACCTCTACTTTTTTATCTAATTCATCTATATCTAAAGACACAGATAACAATCTCTTTATTCTATATTTTTCAATAACACTCTTTACGGATTCTAAAGAACATTTTGATTTAATAGAAAGATTCTCACATAATTGTTCTATAGTTTCTTTGGTTTTAATAACACTAGATATATATGGTCTTATTTTTTTTATAACTTTCAAATCATCTATATCGCTTCCTATCTTTTTAATAGAATGTTGTAAAAATGTAGTCATTGCTAATTTATAATAATCATATGATCTCATTAACATTTCATCAACAGAAGAGAATTTTGTATTATCTCCATCAACCACGACTACGTGATAAGAAAGTGATGCTTTTAAAGATTCTGAAATTGCTTCAATCATTTTTTCAAATATCTGATCTTTGTTTCTTTGTTTCAAAATCTCAAATACTATTTTAGTACCATCATCACCAGATGATTCATCTATATATCTTATATCTCTATTTGATAATAAATTCCATTTTTTATATTTGTCTATTTTATCAAATAATGTTCTAAATATTGTTCTTGGGCTCCAACCTAATATCGTAACTTCTTTTTTTATTTTATCTATTTTATACCGTCCATGTATATATATTTTTCCTTCACCTGTAGTTAATAAGCTTTCACATTCTATAGGAGTTGATAAAATTTTACATCCTGTTATATTAGGTTTTATTAATACTTTATTTATTTTTCCTTGTAAATATAACATTCTTTTAATCAGATCTGTAAATTTATAACATGGTATTTCTGTTTTAAATCCAAATGCTATTGATGTTATTTCTCTTCTTGCCATTAAACAAAAAGGCATCATTGTGGGGATTGCTACTGGTTCAGGATCTGCTTCGTCTGGTTTCCATTCTACAAAATTAACATATTCAAATGCTAATTCTTCGACTTCTTTATTAGCTCTAACTGATGTATAACGGGGTGCTGCACATGATAATCTCTCTTCTCCTATAGTAGATCCCCATTGACCATCACCATCTAAAAACCCATTCTGAACTGCCCATTCTGCTGTTCCTAATGCAGTACTATGAGGATGCCATCTCGACATACATTCTCCTAATATCTTTGCAGTTTTTACAAATTTCTGTTTAGCTATTGTGTGTGCTGTAAGGAGAATTCTTCTTTGGACAGGGAGAAGACCATCAATTATATTAGGCAACATTTTTCTTTTGTTTGTATATAACCCATATTCTTTATAATATTTAGGGATTATATTATCCATAATTCTCCTTTGTAATTTAAATGGACTGATTTTAGAAATATATTTATATATTTGAAAAAAGGATGTGTTCGTGAACATATTAAATCAGCCCATTAATTTTTAGAATCTATGCTATGTGACCCCATGATTTACGTTTTACAATATTAATAGCATGTACTTTTGATATATCATATTTATTAGAAATATAATTATAAGTTCTACCTGCTCTTTTTAAGCTACGAATTCTAGACACTTTGTGATTTGTTAATTTTGCATTACCGTTTCTCTCTCCCAAATATGAAAGATTTCCACGGATAATACAATTAGCTAAGGGCCGATCTATATGCTTCCAATGTTTTCCTCTTGCTATACATCCTATTTGACCTTCTGTTATCTCTGGGAATATTTTATGTATTTCTATATATTTCATTCCTTTTTTTCGTAATGTAGATATTGCAATAACATCTCTTGATGTAACCTTTGCTGCTGGTGGGTTCTTTGAACCTGATGCAATATGATCAACATCATCATATGATAATTGCGGAAACAAATCCATTATCTTAGAATAACATATACATCGTTCAGCAAGAACTTCTATTGTTGTTTTTTCATTTTCTGTTACTTTGTCTAATGCCATTTTTAGATTTAATTCAAATATATTCATTATAAGATCCTTTAATTAAATTTGTTTATAAAATTTTAGTTTAAATTCTCTCTTTAACCTTTAGTTCATGTTCTAAAATTAATTATATGATCCAATAAGTCTGAATATATAACCAGTAACCACGCCTATTATCCAAAATATAAATGGAGCAGTAATATCAACCGTTTCTAGAAACTGACAACTCAATACACTAATTGTAATTATAACAAAAGCTGCTAAATGTCTCATCGATATCTCCTATTATAATGACCATTCTCCCATCACTAGTTTTCTTTTCTCACTAGACTGGGTCATTAAATCAAAAATATTTTTATAATTACTAGACCAAGTTACTTTTACAAGTTTTCTAGTAGCTTCATCTAATGTAAATACTTTTAAATCTCTAGGAGAAAATTCTCCTAATCCTTTAAATCTTTTTATATACTCCCCATTAGATCTTACTTGTTCCAATTCTTCTTCTGTCCATAAGGGTACTAATTTATTATTTCTTCTGGTTCCATATAATGGTGTTTGACATACATAAAGTTTTCCTTGCTTTATTATATCTGGTGTAAGCCTTGCAAATAATATTATTAACAACACAGTAATAAACGAACCGGCTGGATCTGCATCTGCTGATAATATGATTTTAGAATATCTTAATTTAGATACATCGCACTCACTTTCTATTCCCGTCCCTAATGCTTCTATTATCTCCTTTACTTCAACGTTCTTTAATAAATTAGTCTTTGTCAAGGCATTAACAACCACTCCCCTCAAGGGTAAAATAGCGTGCTTTTTTGAGTCCCTAACATGAAGCAGCCCACCTACTGCTGAATCGCCTTCTCCAATTAATAATTCACCACCAATATTTTTACAATCTCTCAATTTAGTAAAAGTAGTTGTTGCTTTTCTCCCCTTAGTTGTCTTTGATATTTTTTTCATCTGAATAGAATTTCGATATGACTGAAATCTTTCCAATAGATCAAGTAGAAAAGTTTTATTACTTTCCATATACTTTTTAATATCATTTTCAAGACTATCCATTATTGAAAGATCTGATTTGGATTCCAACTTTACTTTTACTTGTGCTTCAAATGAAGTTTTAATAATTTTCAAATTCAAATAACATCTTAAGAATGTTAGACAATCATCTGGTTTAAAATCATATTTATACTTTTTTCCTAGTTGCATAAATACATTTTTAAGTATATTAAATAATAAATTTATATGAACCCCACTGCTAACATGGACCAGATTAACACAACTTAATATTTTAGAAGAGGTGGGAGATTCTGTGTCCCAAGTTAATCTTAACTCACAACTTTCTGGACTCTTATCTATTTTAAAATTTGTCCATTGTAAGTCTGGAGTTTTTGTTAAATGTGAAAGAATCAAATCATTTATATCGCCTTTTATAACTTTATCAATTTCATCTACCCTCAGTACTGTCCTTAGTTTAGGAAAATTAGCACATGCTATTCTTAATCTTTCTTCTATTGTATTTATATCTATCCCAGTATCTGAAAAGAATCTTTCTGATGGTTTAACTGTTACCTTAGTAGAGAAAGGTTTTTTACCAGTAAACTTTTCTTGGGTTCTAGTCACTTTTGTTGCATCTTCAAACCTATACACGGCGTGTAGAGAATCTCTATATATTTCTATTTCCATCCAATCTGATAATGCATTTACTGCTACTGTACCAACACCATGTAACCCTGATGCTATTTGATAAGCGGATGCGTTAGTACCTTTTTTGAATTTACCGGATGAAAATAATTTCGTGGCGGTCATTATTGGTGGATCTTCTTCGGGTGGGAGTTCTTGATTGAATGGTATACCCCTGCCATAATCTAGGACTTTAAATGTTTTTTCTTTAGTGTCTATAAAAACACCTATTATATCACAATATCCAGCCTGAACTTCGTCTAATGCGTTATCAAGAAGTTCCTCTGCTAGACGAGTGGCTGTTTCTGTTGAGCCTACATACATACCCGAGGAGGTTCGTATGTGGTCTATTTCTTCCATAACAAAAATATCATCGGTGGTGTATTTTTTACTGGACATTCGGACCTCCTTTTAATTATTATTTAATTAAATATTTTTTAAGATATTCAAAATCTCTTTCTATTGATGATAAATCACTAAAATTATAACAGAAATAAAAAGCCACTTGATTAGGTTGAATAAAAAATTCATTTCCATCTGACGATGCTTTATATACCCATCGATTTACTTCTAATAGCCTTAAATAATCAAATAGTCTTTGTTTACCCTGTTTTAATAATATATCAAAAATAGACATTAGAACAGCAGCAGTTTGTATTGAAATTGATGCTCCTTTAACTCTAATATCTTTAAGATATGTTCCCCATAGTGTAATATGTATTACACTAGGATCACCTAGTTTATCATGAATTCTAAGAGGATTGATTTCTAATCCACTAAAATAATCTCTTTTACCCATAGGAATATCCATTTTATAATTTAATTTACCTAAAGAATAATTATACTTTTTACAAAAATCCAACTCACTGATTGACGCATCTTTTAATCCTGCTGGAACAAAAGGTCTATATTCAAATATATCAGATACCCACTTCTCGAGTAAAGGAATACAATCTTTGGGAACTCTATCATTAACAATATAATACAACCCAGGATCTTTAGCTTGGTCTGTGTCTGAAATAATTTTAAATTTGTTAGGGTATATATGAATCAAAGATTTAGGAAAAATGCAAGAAGATTCTACTTTTTGTGTTAACGATTTCTCTTCTAGAAGGTTATCATATTCTTGAAGAAGATTAAGAATTTTTATATATACATCATCATCTATTATTACATAATTCTTTGGAATATTATAAAGCTTCTCTAACTCTGAATGTGTATGTAAATTAATATCTAAATTTTTAAACATTGTTTAATTACCCCTGTAAAATTTATTTAAAATTAAACTTGCCAATTTTCAATATTCGCTAAATCTTTATCAATCCCCCTAGTTTCCTTCTTAATCCATTCCACACTAGGTATATAAATATAACACCGATACTCACCACCTATTTGAAATGTATCGTTACTTTCATCAATTTTAACATCTGATACAAGATTTATCCATCTTCTAATAGGAATATCCTGAAATATTTCAGCTCTATGTATTCCCGATATATTTATAACACCAACACTTGTGGAACATGAATTAATCATTTCTCTAGCATATACATTCCCTATCTTTTCGGCAAGTTCTATATTTTCTATAAACTTAATTGTAGACGTAAGAATGATTGGATTTAAAAATCGCTTACACCAACAACCTGTATAATTAGACATACCACTACAACACGGCGGTAAACTATATGTCAGTCTTATTTTATACAGAGATGTTTTATTATAATTAATAATAGTATTTTCCATAGCATCATTAAATGTTCTTATATTAAAATGCTTCATGTTTATTCCTTGTTTTTAAATATTATTAAATACAAAATAATCATCTTCCAACTTAGATAATATATAATCAATTGAAATTCCAAATCTAAATTCACCAATAACATCGGCATAACCAGCAAATTCAATTGCAATAACCTCACCATATATATTCAAGATTAAACTACCACTACTACCATGATCACATAATATGTCAAATTGAATTAATTCAGTATCACCATCTACCCAATCTGCACCCACATCACAAGCATATCTAAACGCACTAACATATCCTAAATTGGCAGACCATTCTAAATCTAAAGGATTTGAAATATTCATAATATTATCAAGAATATTAATCGAATCAAATTGCCCTATTATTACTGGTTCTATATTTTGAGGATCTACTTTTATAAATGCGATATCTCTTCGTTCTAAA
>Ga0114918_10003973_pt1 | contig 12934 bp, 23 predicted proteins | sample LantaG_FD_87015 | JGI IMG/M metagenome (GOLD analysis project Ga0114918, IMG submission 87015) | Deep subsurface microbial communities from Baltic Sea to uncover new lineages of life (NeLLi) - Landsort_02402 metaG | ecosystem: Environmental > Aquatic > Marine > Oceanic > Sediment | place...
AGTGTGCACACACACAGGTGGAAACTCAGTGCTGATCTGTGCTGTGGGGGTTTGGCACTTTTCCATACCTGGTAGAAGCGGAAAGTAACCCTTTATTATAATAAAAATGCACCCGGATGAAAAAAACCCTTGACAAACTGTGTGTGTTAATGATAGCGGTATATTTCGGGAGGTGACAGTCATGAAAAACAATTTATGGAGGCTGAAAGGCAGAAAAGGCAAAACCAAAGTTCTTTCTGTGTTTGAACATCTTACAGAAGTGCAGGAGAAACAGGAAGAGGCAAGCAAGAAAGCAAAAGAGCGTATAGCTAAAATTAACGCATATCTTGCTCTTTTAAGAAATCATGTAAAGGGTTAACTTTTATACCCGGAAAGGAGGTTTAGACCATGGACGATCTTTTTGAATTTTGTGTCAAAGTGGCTCTTGCTGTGGGCATAGTTGCTTTTCTACTGTTCTTTGTCCTGCCAAGTGCTTGCAATTTACTGTACCTTTAAAAGAAAGGAGGTGAAAGTCATGTGTCTTGATTACACGAATTGGTGCTTTGATTATGCAATGCGGAGGGTTCGTGATTTAGATGAATCCATCAGAAAGAAATGGCCCGATGAAAAGCTTAGCGGTCTGTACTACGATCTTGGACAGGCTTTAATATGTTTGAACAGAGCTTCAGAATTGTACAGGAGTTTTCTGAAGCGTAGAGAACAGGCAGAGGAGGCCAAAAGAAAATGTTGAAGTCAATAAGATATGGGGGAGTCGGATGGTCAATAATCATTATGAGAGATGAGGATGAAGAGTTGCATATCAGAGTAAATGGCACACAAGACCTCGACTTGATTCATCACGCCTTAGCAAAGGCCCTGTCTACTTTTAAATCATTCGATTATCTCGAAAGAATACCAGTGGAGGACGAAAAAAGTGGCTAAGATAATGATACTAATCGAAGATAGCAATAAGAAGCTGGAGTTGGTGCATGTCGACTGGCAGATTGACGATGAAGAGACGAAGAGTTTTACAGCGCCGGCAAGTCATGTTGGTCGCATGTTAGATCGAATGATTAGGGAAACATTTTATGAAGAAAAGAGAGGTGAAAAGAATGGTAAAAAGAAAGAGGTCTGAGGCAAAAGCTTCACCGATTAGATGCCCCACCTGTGATACATCGTTTTATTACTACCGGGCAAAGGCAGAGAATTACCGTTGCCGCAAATGCGGCACGCTGTTTGTGTGGAGCGAAAAGAAGGGCAAAACCGTTAAAAAACCAGCAAGGAAGGTGAAAGCATGAGTTATCAGGAAATGTACCAGAAAAGACAGGAAGAGGGCCGGATCAAGGACTTGACACCGGAATACGTAACCTTCAAGGAAGAAGGCGATAGCATCGTCGGTCGTTTGATCGGTGTGACGGATGTTATCAGCACGCTTAACGAGGGAACATATAACCAGTATCTTCTGGAAACAGACGAAGGCATGAAAAAGTTTGCCTTGGGAAACGCCACGGACAAGGAAATGATAAACACCTTGATCGTCGGCGGTATTTATGCCATAACCTTCGAAGGCAAGCAACAACTCAAAGGCGGTCGACGGGTAAATAAATTCAGTATTGAAAACATACCTGAATTTGACGATGTTTCAGTCGGCGGTGAAGACGATAATCCTTTTTAGAAAGGAGTGATCTGGAATGACATCCCGAAGCACAAGAAACAAATTGAAGCACCAAGGCGACAAGCTTGTTGAATCGTTTAACAAGCAGTTCGAGCATTTGAAATATATGCAAGAGCTGTCCGAAGGTGAAAGCGTGTATATCGAAACTTATGTGCCTATCATCGCTGAAGCTCTTGAGTATGTCCGCAAATCATGTGTTACGTTCCGTGAAGGTTTGTAACATACAGCGAGGCAGGGGTCAATTCGACCTCTGCCTTTTTCCGTTTTAATCCCATATGAAAGGAGTACAAAAAATGTTAATCAAAGCAGGGGTCGACATTTCAAGACTCGAAAGGAACACCAGGCGTTCATTAACCATAATTGACGAAGCCTGGAAATTTCACAATGAAGAGCTTACTATTAGCAGCACATATGAAGGCAATCACAGCGCCGGAAGCCTTCATTATGCAAACCAGGCATATGATTCAAGGTGGCCGACGGGCGATCATGACTATTGGGTGATTTTAGCCAAAAAATATCTACACGCGAACTTTGATGTAGTTGCTGAAGTTGATCATCTTCATATTGAATACGATCCAACATGAAAGGGTGTGAACAATGGCTATTACAGAGCTTAGAGCCTTTGGAAAGCCTTTCATACCTCAACTTGTCGCTCAAGGACTGTCTTCAAACCGCATTATCGGTGAACTGGCAAAGTACGGCGTCTCATACAGAAGGCAGAATATGCTTGCCGACATCCGGGAAATTACCGGACTTGCAAGAATGGAAGCCTTTACTCGTGCCGTAAATCCAGCTCAGGCCTTTCCGAAATTCGGCATGATCGAAACGGAATTACGCCGTGATCGCAAATACCGTGTGTTCGGTAAACTTGAATACCAGGATACTCTGACAGGTGAGACCTTCGAAAAGCAGGTATCCTTTTATACTGACATCAATAAAGGCAAGGACTTGTGGGATGAAGACTTTCTTGGCGAATATGAGGAAGGGGAATATAAACCGGCTAAATATGTGACAGGCTTTAACATCCTCAATGTGGAGCACCAGGCCGGATGGTCTTATTAACTCCGGATTGCAAGCAGAAGATACTGAAGAAAATCCATAAAAAAGGATTGCCGGGCAGAGTTATATATTTCGATACGGAAACGAAAACGAAGGAAGAGGGCAGCATCACAAAGCACCGGATGCTGTTCGCCTGGTCTTGCTTCACAAGATATAATCCTTCCGGATCTGTCATATCGGAAAAGTGGTTGTTATGGATAAATTCAAAAAAGCTTTGTGAGTACATACAGGAAAAAACAATAGCACGCAAACCGCTGTATCTCATTGCTCATAACATCTTTTTCGATCTCCAGGTATCCGATTTTTATTACTGGTTTACCCGGTGGGGATGGAAGCTTAAATTCTATTATGATAAAGGCCTGGTTTACATCCTGTCAATTCGAAAAGACAAGCACACCATAATCTGCCTTTCCAGCACGAATTATTTCGATACATCCATCAAAAAGATAGGTGAGTTCGTCGGCCTGCCGAAATTAGACATCGACTTTCAAGAGTCCTCGATTGACGAGCTGGTTACTTATTGCCGAAGGGATGTCGAGATAATGAAAAAAGCAATGGAATATTTCTATGAGTTTATCCGGTCGAACGACTTAGGTAAGTTTTCGTTTACCAGGGCAGCGCAATCCTTTACCGCATACCGTCACCGGTTTATGGATTCCAAAATATATTTGCACGACTCCGAAGAGATCCGAAAGCTGGAAAGAGAGGCATATTACGGCGGTCGAGTTGAATGTTTTTATATAGGTCATTGTGACAACGGCCCTTTTGTCTCATTAGACATCAATTCACAGTATCCTTATGTGATGATCAACAATGACTATCCGGTAAAGCTTATATCGTTGAGAAAGAATGTGGATCTACTTTTTGCCCGGGACATTTTAAAAACTTTTTGCGCTGTTTCCGAAGTTATTGTTGATACAAATCTACCAATTTACCCGGTGAGAGTTTCAGGAAAGCTTATTTTTCCAACTGGACAGTTTAAAACTTATCTATGCTCAAGAGGCCTTCAGAGCGCCCTGAAAAGGCATCATATTTTATCTATAGAGAACATGGCAGTTTATCAGAAAGCTCCTCTTTTCGATTCTTACGTCGCTTTCTTCTATGCTCTGAAAGAAAGGCAGACTCAAGAAGGTAATGAGATAATGATAAGACTGTCAAAGCTTTTCCTTAACTCGCTTTACGGGAAGTTTGGTCAAAAGAAGACATTAACGGAAACGATTGAAGATTGTACTTTTGACGGCTATTACAGGATTGAAACTATTGATCTTGTAACCGGTGAAAGAGAATTAGAATATAAGATGTTTAATAAAAGAGTGATTGAGTACGGCGAAGAAGACGGGAAGATGTCTTTTCCGGCAATAGCTTCACATATTACCGAAGACGCGAGGCTGCTTTTATGGCAGGTAATCGAGTCGACCGGGCAGGAAAAGGTGTTATACTGTGATACCGATTCAATCAAGATAAGGAAAGAGCACCTGGCAGATGTTAAATATCGCACTGATCAGTACGAATTAGGAGCCTTGAAGATCGAAGACGAGTTTAACGATCTCGAGATCATAGCACCGAAATGTTACATCACGGAAAAGAAAAGGGTTTTGAAGGGAGTGCCGAAAGATGCTCTTGAGATCTTGCCGGATACTTTTCAATACACAAGTTTTTTAAAGCAGGCGTCTCACATGAAACAACGAATCACAAGATATTTTATTACCAGGGAAACAAGCAAGACGTTGAATCGAAATTATGATAAGGGCATAGTTCATGCAGACGGCACTGTCACGCCTTTTCACTACGGGCCTTCTTTATGGCCTGTTTAGCCGCCTCTTGCTGCCGTTTTATGTTTTCAATCGAAGACAAGTCAACTATTGCCATCTTCTTGAACTTATCCGTGATAGCCTTCATCATTTTTTTCATAATATTATTTCACCACTTTAACACGTTTTGCTATGTCGATCTTCGAATACCAGTCGACATACTTGAAGTTGTAACCTAATTTGTCCATTTCAGTACGAAATTCATCTTCTGAAATAATCCCCTGAAGCAGCATCTTACTCAAATCACCCCTCGAGGGGAGCCTTCGATCTTTAAAGACACTAATTTCCCATTTGTCAAGTAAGGTTTGCGTTCTTATAGCCGGCAAATTTAGTGCGTCTAACAGTCTTCTTGCTTCGATATAATCTATCAGGTTATTCTGGTAACGGTCTTGAATATTGTCAATCACATCATCTTGCTGTTTTTTTGCCTCTTTGTAGTCTTCACAGATAAGGAAATACTCTGCCAGATCGACGTTGTAACCAATATTTCCAAGCAGTTCTATTGCTTCTTGTTGTGTGAAAAGCTTGTCATTATACCCTGTTATTATATTTCCTTTTGTAAGTGCCTTTTCAGCTCCTTGGTTATAGACCTTTGTAAAATCCGCCATTTTGGTAGCGTGTTCAAGGTCATAGCCTAAATCCATGTATGACTTAAGTAATTCAGCATCCGTTAAAACTCCCATCTTGTGCATACGTCGAACATCGACACGGGTGTACGGCATATATGCTATTTCAGTCAGCTTGTCACGCCAATATGGAGGTATTTCAACGGTGCGGTACAGCATGTCTAATTCTTCCATGCCGATAACGCCTCGATGCAGCATTTCGAAGCCCTGCTGAATCGGCGGCTGTTCCCAGTGAGCAATCCAGTATTTCATTGCCCAGTCTTCCGAAAGGCCTTGCTTTTGTAACCACTGCACCTGTTCTGCCGGAAATTCATCCGATAATCCCATTAACTTTATCATGTCCGGTTCAAATGCTTCCCTGGCTACCAGGTGAAACAAATCCGTTGGGCCCGGTATGATAGGCCATGCTTGAGACATCTCTTTGATGCGTGTATCTGTGTATCCCATTTCACGCATCCTCATAAACATCTCATCGTCTGAAAGAACGCCACGAAGCCAAAGCACCCTGACAGTCTCTTCATTATATAATTTGTATTGAGCTAAAAAGGCAAGGTCGATATGCTTGTCCGAAAGGCCGGATTGCTTTAATAATTCCCGAACTTCCGCCGTCTTTTCCGGTGCGGTAAAAGCGGCCTGAAGGATCTGTTCGATCCTTGGAAGTTCGGGAGTATATTTCGAAGCAAGATCGTGTCTTAATTCAGCGCTGGTATAATATAAGGTTGTTTCCAGCCATTGCTTTGCCAGACTCATAACAACATTAAGAAACATAACCAGATTGAAAGGATATGCAATATCTTTGAGCTTATACATTTCGGAGGCAGTATCTTCTGAAATGAATTTACGGTCGATGAAACTCTGTAACATTTGCTGCCATTGTTCGGGTTTAATGTCCATGAAGTACTCAAAGAGCACTTTGCCTACTTTCTGTCCCAGGGGTAAAAACATATCGGGAAAATCGGCCCAGACAGACTTGAACATTACAGCAAAGAATCCTTCGACGTTATCGACAAACCACTTTGCCATTATAGGTGGAGAATAATCGTCTTCAGCCATTAATAATCACCCACAAACCATGTTTTGCGAAATTCAGCCGGTACACCAGCCGGTCTTACCGGTGTTGCTATTTCAGGTATTTCATATTCAGGTTTTGGAAATGTTTTTCCAAGCATACCGGCAAGTTGCTGTAAGCCTTCCTTTATTGGATTAAATTCTTCAGCAATATAACCGGCTTCCCTTGTTACTGTCCTGGTAGTAAGTTCGGCAAGGTAGTTTTCCGCTTCAATCCGGTCTGTATCAGGCAAGGCGTCGATCTCTTTAACATACTTACCCGGATTCTTAAGACGTTTAACAAGGTCGTCTGCTTTCTTTTTAGCGTCGTCTTGCTTTATGCCTAACTGTCCTATCAGGGCATTAATAACCTTGAGCCGGGGATTAAATTCATCTTTTAGAAATTCATTAAATTCCTTTGTGATCTTATCGGTAAAAGGTTTAATCTCCGATCGTAACTTTTCAGGCAGATCGGCTACCAGATGGTTAATGTCGTCTCTTATAGTAATAATAGCGTGAACAGTTGCGTCAATGCCGGTTACCGTGTTGTCAATCGTTACAAGAATCGTTCTCATGTAGTGGCCTTTGGTATCAATAAAAGGCCGGTCCACCAAGTCTTCCATATCGTAAAACAGTTGTGCCGGGTTGTTTTTGTATGTTAGCGCTCTTTTGGAAAATTCTTTCAAATAACCCTGCAATGCTTGCAGCCACTGTATTTGAGCCATATCGTAAGGCATACCCATTGAAGAACTGACATCTAAAACGAGAGTCCTGGTATTTTGAAGAGCCAGGGCAAGAAATTGCGGCGCAAATCCTAACGCCGCTGAAGCTTTTGACAACTCGACGTAAACTCCTAACATCATGTTTCGGTAATCTTCCGACACCATGAAGGCAATGTTATTACAGGCCATGATTGCATCGAAATATATTGCCGTGAGAAAAGCACTCCAGGCCGAGCTAATGGCAATCCAGTAAGCGGCGATATACATATGTATCGTTGCCCAAGTTGTAGCTGTTTCCATATATAAAACCACTTGAGCTGTCTGCATTGCGGCATAAGTCGACATTAATTCAGGAATGAGATACCAGCAATATATGGCAATGCAGATCATAATAATGATCATAACCCAATCAAGATTATCTTTACACCATTCCCAAAAATCGGAAATCCAACGTCCAATAGTCGTAAAGATATCACCGATAAAGTCGAAAAAATCGTCAACAATACGTGTAACTTCATTCCAAATATCACCAAGCCAACTCACAGATTTTTGCCCCTTTCTCTGTTATTTATTCTTTTCACTTTCCGGTCTCCAGTTTCCGGTCTCCTTTCTTTTATGTGAAATCCCGTAACAGTATATCTCGTGCTTTTTCGGCCCAGGCAAGCTTCTCTTCAATTGCCGAAGTGTCCATGCCAAGCTCTTTCAGACTGTCCATCGCCTTCCTTATCTTAGCCGTTTCCTCAATCGAAGATTCGAGTCTTGCTTTGACTTCCGGCGTTACTTTGATCGCCGGTGTTTCAAGCTTCTTAGCCATTTTTATACCTCTTTTTCTTTGAAGCCGTTAATGATCGCCTTCAGTATGAAATAGATCAACTGAAAGATCGAATTTGATTTGACGCCGGGGATCAATGATAGACCTTCAGATACCGCAAGCGCCGCCGTTATCACTGTCATAATAGATGTTAAATCCATGGTTCACTCTCCTTTCTTTTTTCTATTGTTAATCTTGGTGCTTATCGCAAAAGCCAGACTTCCAGCCGTGATTAACAGAAAGCCGATATTTGCTGTATACCAGTACTCGATTGCAATACCGGAGGTTACCGCTATAACGCAAAATGTCTGAAGTGCCTGTTTCATGATTTGCTCTAATCTATTTGTGCTGTATAAAATCTTGCGTAATCAATAAATACCTCAAAATTTTTCACCCATATCTGATAAGATTCACTCGAAACACGAGTACTGTAATACAACTGGCATAAATCCCCAATGCCCCAGCCAGCGATATCTTCGGATCTTGTAGTATAAGGGACAGTTGCATTTTGAATTGTACCTACGGGCGCACCGTTTCTATATATGCGAGCTTGAGTATAATAAGTTAAATTGAAGCACTTTAAATCAAATTTAATTCGATTCGTACCTCTTTGAGATATTCTTATTTCTTTCACTTTTGTCCATGTCGCATCAGCCTGTTTGTATCTTTCGGTTCTTGCCCATCCTACCAGCTCGTTACCTGCTAAAGTCGGCGCAAGCTTTACATTTGTTACACTGTTGTCTGCTACAGTTCCAAATCTACCATCATTACCCGGCGCTGCCTGTTGCGCTCCAGCGCCTAATGTTCTTAACGATCCTGTGCCGACGGCTGCATCGACTTCCATTTCATCACCGCCGCCGGGTTCATGTTCGGCTGCATGAAGTGAAGGTGTAAAGGTTGCCGGTTTACCAGAAACTAATGCCCAGGACGAGTTTTGTTCATCGAACAGTATGCCGAAAAGATCGGTGACATCTATTTCATCGTCACCGAATGCTTCATGCCTTGCCGCATGGTCTGTCGGTGTCATTCCGGTAAGATCAATTTCATCGGCGCCGCCCGATTCATGCCTTGCCGAATGATCATCAATAACAGTATCTGAAAACTCAAGGCCGTCTTCCAATACCGTTACTTCAGGCACTGTGCCTTTTTTACCGGCGTATGAGCCTGGTACATCAATCAAACCTAAAAAATCTATCATAAGAAATGCCTCCGCTCGTTTCCACCAATCCGGTGTGCCGCTTGCCATGATTTATACCTCTTACTGTTCATTATCTAAAAACCGTTATGCTAACCCGTAAAATCAATTTTAGCCGCTGAAAATCTAACGTTATCAACCGAATCATAAGGATCAATACTTAGGGCCAGGCTATATGAATACAAACTGTTGTCAATTAAAGCATACGATATTGATTCGTCGGCAAGATTGCTCCAGCCTGTTGTCCAATCTGCACGAACTAATGCCATTTCAACAAGACCGCCGAGTCTGTGTATCCTGTAAAGAGCAATTTGAAGAATAGCCGTTGCATCGTCACTGTATCCGTATAAAGTCAATCTGACAACAGTAACACCGTGAGGGAAATAAACGGGAGCCACAAAAACCTGACTGTTAAGTGACGTTCGGTTTTGCAACATAGTGGTAGCGTTAACATAATCCTGCCCATCAGTATTAGAAATAAATGCGGCTGGAGGTACTGAAATTGGACTGAAATTGACTCTTGCCTCTGCATCCGTATATCTTGCATGATGAACGGCCGGTAATCCGGCGTGTGTCGCAAGGTCTGCGGATGTACCTTCTAAACCATCAATATCAATTTCATCGTCACCACCGTTTTCATGCCTTGCATGATGATCGTCGATAACGGTGTCTGAAAATTCCAGGCCGTCTTCTAATGCCGTAACTTGAATCACTTTGCCGTCTTTACCGGCATACGAGCCTGGAGTATCTGTTAAGTCGGTGAAGTCAAGCTCCATCAAGGCCCTTGTTCTACTCCACCAATCAGCTGTGCCGTGTGCCATGATATAATGCTCCTTTATTTAATACCAGTGCCACCAGGACTATTAAGCTTCCAGTCACCGTTATACCATGCTCCAGACCATGATCTGATAGATTCACCTTGACTATTATATGCCCCGGCCTTAAATAGAATCAGTCCACTGTCCGGCACATTCGGAATAACACAATTAGTGATATTTCCAACATCCGTAATTCCGGGCCATGTTGCGCCGTTGTCCACTGACACATAAATTCGATAGCCGGTTGCTCCTGGTGAAGCATCCCAGGATAAACCAACATCGGCACAAAAAGCACCTGTTGCAAACAGCATGAAAATCGCAATTATCAGGATTTGCAATATCTTTTTCATCTCTCTATTCTCCTTTCTGCCTGTTGTTAAATCCATGAAAAAGGCTTTTCCAGACTGCCCTCTGCCCTGGCCCTTTCTTCCTCTGCCATTTCCTGAAGCATCTTTTTGAAGTATTCGTATTCATAAGTCGGTAAGAATCGGGCAATGAATACTTCTTGAGATACCACGCCGATACGCCATTGACAACAATGTTCATAAGTATCGTCTTGATTATCGGTAAAGATTTGAAGCTCGAAGGGGGGCTGTGTCTTTAAAAGTAAGTCGTCAAAACCGATTGTCATACCGTCGGAGTGAAACCAGGTGTTTAAAGAAGACGGCCAAACCGGGTGCAAACCATCATAACAATTGGTATACAACAAACCGCATGGACCGGTCGGAAATTCAACCTCAATTTTATAAATCAAGCCGCCGGTAATCTTCAGGGTGGTTTTCTGTGGATGTAAACTGAGCGGTGATTCTTTGGTTATTATATCTGCTACAAATATCATTTTCTACTCCGTAAGCTAATGATAGTTGTGGGACAGAATTCAATTCTGTCCCTGCTATTCTTCAATATATTGAATCGTTACGCCGTCGGCGTTGTCATTCAATTCAACGTACAAACCCCTTGTAAAGTGTATCGGTGGACATGCATAATGCAACGGGTGAGCATATCGGGCCTTAAAATTTAAAAGTATATTTGATGTAACAAGTTCACCATTTCTCAAATAGACTCTTGATTTATTATCTGCATCGTCCGGCGTTATTACAGCACTGAAAAGAAAGCAGGGCCTTGAAGTTACCAGTCTTGAGCTTGTCACGTATTCAATATGGCAACTTTTAGCAAGTTCAAGAATTGCATCTCTGTACTTTTCCATGATAGTCCTTTCAAAAAAAGCCCACAGGCTTTTATACCTGTGGACTTTTCCATTTAATAACTTCTGAATTGCTGCAAGAAAACCTTGCTCACACCATGAGCCGAGCCGTCCGTAATGTCGAGCTTTAAATTACCAAGGCGAGTGACATCAAACCAGTCATCAGGATTATCCTGCTTTCCGAAGGGGATTTGAAGCGTGCCGTGAGGCGCCCAACCAGCAACATGCAATGCTATGTTGTTAGCAACTTCGCATATAGCCTGTAAGTGACCACCGCCGGATGCAAAACAAGCTATGTCCTTTGCTCCTAATGCTTCGGAAAATCCGTTAGCTGTAACTTGCACATTCACTGTCGGCGTGCAATGGTGTTCTCTTTGAGCTACAGCGCCCGGAGCGTTTATTGTTTCTCTAATATAAGCATTTTCTCTGCCTATACCCCACATCAATTCAGAAAAGGTGCTGTTAACAATCACTTTTTTATCACCGTCCGATGCAAGCTTGATATTAGCGAAGATCACACGAGGATCGTACTCTTCAATCCGATTCTGAAGCAAAAGCTTTCTGTACGGATAATCAAGAGGCAAATCAGTGTATTGATGGTCGTTTGCCGTAGCATTCCATTGTTTGATCTCTTTGGACATCAAGAAGCCTACCGGTGAAATGACCTTTTCATCGAATAAAGCAGCCATAACTTTCAGAATGCAAGTCGAAGGATTCATGCCACCAAGGGCATAATTGTGAGTGATTCTTAACTGTGGATTGTTGAATTTTGACGGGTCGAGGGCAAGTGATTCATCCCAAAGATGCCGACCGAAAGAGAGAGCAACATTGAAAACAGCATCAAGTGTGTTGAGATAATGAAAAGCGCCGCCCCTTGGATACATACCATTATTATATATATCAAGAGCTTGAGCTTCCGGGCCTTCCAGGGAAAATAGCACGTCACTGCCGTCTATAATCTCAATCCCTGTAATATTCAGCATGGGATGTTCGGTGCTGTCACCATCAGCGCCGTTTACTGTCGAATGCTCGATTATAATTTCACTGATACAATCAAGCATGTCGAGATCAATAACAGTTGTGCCGGTTGTTATTCCTGATTTGGTGTCTAACAATTTAACGATTCTGTGATTCATTGTTTATGCCTCCCTTCCAGCGTTACTTAGTACGCTTGAATTTTGACATGCCACGAATAAACGTAGTCATGCGGTTGATGTTATCCTCCAGGGTAACATCGGGCATTTTTGTGACCGTTGTTTTGAGATTGTCCTGGAAAGGCAAAAGCTCCGAAGCGAAGTTCTTTACCTTGTCTGAGGCTGCATCTATTCCTGCCGCCACTCTTCCTAATCCCTTGGTAATGGTCTTGTCTTTCCATTCCTCAAGGGATACTCGTCTCAAACCGGCCTCCCATTTGCCGGAGTCTAAGGCCTTATTGATATTTGTCCGCATCTTCTCTTTCTTCATTGCGGCCTTTGCGGTCGGAGCTTCAGTTACTCTTGAAATGCCCCTTTCCATATCAGTAATAGCGCCTTTAAGCCTCCGGGCATGTTTCTCTTGAAACTCTTCCGGTGTTAATTTTGCCATTAGATTTACTCCTTTCGATTGTATTGTGTGACTTCTTTTTTAATGCGTATGGTGTCAAACACCTGGCAAGATCATGCTCTCAGAAAATAATTAGTCTGTCAAGGATTATTTATTCTTTTTTTGAATACACGTTATTCAAAAAAGGCATAGTTAAGGACTACCCCTCTACATGAATTTGCTTTTAAGACATCCGGGTTTGATTGAAACGTTAATACCCTTGGAAATGGTCTTTTCGAGGTTCGACGGCTAAAAGACGGCGCCGCAAACCCCCACAGCACAGATCAGCACTGAGTTTCCACCTGTGTGTGTGCACACTTTTCCATGTGTGAAAAATGTGTGTTATGTGTGCAAGGAGGCCTTTTCGACGTAAGTTGCCGTAATTGCAGGGTAATCGGGACAGAGA
>Ga0114918_10003974_pt1 | contig 12933 bp, 19 predicted proteins | sample LantaG_FD_87015 | JGI IMG/M metagenome (GOLD analysis project Ga0114918, IMG submission 87015) | Deep subsurface microbial communities from Baltic Sea to uncover new lineages of life (NeLLi) - Landsort_02402 metaG | ecosystem: Environmental > Aquatic > Marine > Oceanic > Sediment | place...
ACCGATTTATCTTTCGCTTAACCGTGTACCACCACACGTCATCTCGCCGTGTTGCCAGCTATGTCACTGATTCACGGGCTCTGTGACCAGCCCCTCATAATGTGTTTCCCATTCGGAGGTACACATTAAACCCAAAGGTCTACCGACCTTCCACCTCCGCTTTACGGATTGTTTACATTATAACACATACCCTGAAACTTGTCAAGCCCAATTTCACTATTGACAGACTCAGCTTATATGCTATAATGTAGACATCTTAGAAGTAAGGAGGCTACATATATGATAAATGTACTAAGTGTATTCGATGGTATGTCTTGTGGACAAATAGCTCTTGAACGGGCTGGTATTGAAGTTGACAACTATTACGCCAGCGAGATTGATAAATATGCTATTTATGTTACACAACACAACTACCCTACCACCCTTCAGTGTGGTGATATAACCAATGTAACTGGTTATAGTCTTCCACACATTGATTTACTTATTGGAGGTTCCCCCTGTCAAGGTTTTTCATTTGCTGGGAAACAGCTCAACTTCGACGACCCACGCTCTAAATTATTTTTTGAGTTTGTTCGTTTGTTAAAAGAAACAAAACCCACTTACTTTTTACTAGAAAATGTAGTTATGAAACAAGAATATCAAGATATTATTACAAGTCTTCTAGGAGTTGAATCAGTAAAAATTAACTCTTCATTAGTATCAGCTCAGAATCGGAAACGTTTATACTGGACTAATATCCCTAATATTAGTCAACCAGAAGATAAAAATATATATCTTAAAGACGTACTTGATTTACATGTTAAAGGTAATTTAAGTGATGCTTATATTGAACACAAATTAAATCAAAAACGTTGGGGGAATCATTCTGGAACTATCAACACAAAGAAATCTAATACATTACTTGCTGCTGGGAAAAGTGATATAATACTTTTAACAGATTTAAAAAGATATCTTACTCCCTTAGAATGTGAACGATTACAAACTGTGCCAGATAATTACACATTGATACTCGATAATGCTGGAAAACAGATTATAAGTAATACTCAACGTTACAAAATGCTTGGAAATGGTTGGACAGTAGATGTGATAGCTCACATATTAAAAGGAATTAAACAATGAAAATAGAAGCAATAGAATCCAAACTAGTAGAAATAAACACTATGACTGATAGAGTCTATATTCTATCCACGACTAGCGAAGGTAAGTATCGTCTTGATTCAGAACAGTTTCTCCTCATTATAACAGATAACCTTCTATATATAGAGAACATCCTTAATGAGCTTATCTCATTGGTATACTAATATGAAATATATGGGCTCCAAAAGAAGAGTAGCCAAACATATTCTTCCAATTATATTAGACAATCGTACAGATAATCAAGTATATGTAGAACCATTCGTGGGAGGAGGAAATTTAATAGAACACGTAGCCAATCCCCGAATAGCCTCAGATATAAATCCATTTTTAATTGCTGCTCTATGTATAATTAAAGATTTTCCAAGTATGCTTCCGAAAACTCTTACTGAATCAGAATATAAAGAGTATAGAATGAAATCCAAATCATACAACTTATCCTTCTATGAACAAGGGCTTATAGGATATGTAGGTTTTGCATTATCTTATGGAGGTAAATGGTTTGGTGGGTATTGTAGAGATGGTGCTGGAAAAAGAGACTATATAATGGAAGCGTATCGCAACGCTCAAAAGCAAACCAAGCATTTACAGGATATTGTTTTCTATAATTATTCTTATGAAGGAGTACCAATTCCTCCCCAATCAATTATCTACTGTGACCCTCCTTATGCCAATACTACAAAATACTCTACCTCAAACTTTAATCATGAGAGATTCTGGGAATGGTGTAGAAAAATGACTGGTGATGGGCATACTGTTTTTATTAGTGAGTATAACGCCCCCCCAGATTTCAATTGTGTGTGGGAGAAACCAGTCTCATCATCATTAACAGCAGACACAGGTTCTAAACAAGCTATTGAATGTCTATTTACAATATAGAAGTATTAGAATAAATATACATGTCATAAATGACTTTCTAGTAAGTGTACTAAAAATATTAGGAGGTCATTATAATGACAAAATATGATTGGGATGCAATAGAACCATTGTATAAGGAACACACTGTTCCAGAAATATATCACATAACAAAAGTTGATATGGCAACATTACATAGACACGCACTAGACAAGGATATAGAAACTATAGATAAAAAAACAAAAGCTTATAACTATCTAAATGATTTTATGAAAAAGGAAAATATTTTTTCTCACAATACCTTACAAGAAATAAGTGAATCTACAAACATAAGTATAGAAATATTATCTTCTTATGCTAGAGATAATAATATACAAATCACTACAAAATGGGATAAATACTCCGAGTATCTAGGTTTTATGTCAGATAAAGACTTAGCAGAACTTACTAACATAAAACCCAACTCTGTAACTGTAAAAAGAATTCGTCTAGGAATAGAAGCACCAAAAAGACGTATGATGGAAAGAGTAGTTCAAGAAAGATTAACAGACACTTTAAATGATTATGAAGAATTTGTACGCTTAAATTGTGGTATTGCAGATGTAGTTACTTATGATACAATATATGAAGTAAAAGTTAAACTAACACAATCTTTAGCACAGAAAGCTGTTGGTCAGTTACTCTTGTATCAAGGTTCACTTCCAGACCATAAGTTATGCATAGTCGCAGAAACAGAAATTTTATCTGATAGTGTTAAAGAGCGTCTTGAAGAACTTGATATTCAGCTTCTTATTATATAGTACTAAAGTACTATTTTTGGAATTTGGTATCAAAAACCCTTGACAAATGAGAAATAATATGGTACAATGAATCGTACCAGCAGAGACATCACTTAAAGTAGTTAAAAACTTTTAGAAACTTAACAAAGCTTATATAAAATATAGAGCAAAGTTGAGAATGAGTAACTTGAAAACTCTAAAATGGTATAAAGAAAGACTTTACCTTGGAAGAACTATGCTACATACAGATTTAGCATTAAGGAGAAGTAGATGAAATACAAATACATAACTAAGCATGATAATACTATAGAACTAAATGGTAATGTGCTAGGTTTAGATGTAGAAACTGATGGATTAAATCCTAGAAAGAATAATGTACTACTTCTTCAGCTTTCTGATGGAAGTAATACATATATCTTTGATACTAGGGTTCTAAAAGAAGAGTATATTGTTTCCATATTATCTTCCTTAAGTGACAAAACTTTCATAGCTCACAATGCAAAGTTTGATATGGCTATGATTTATAATAACTTTGGGTATTTACTAGAAAAGATTCATGACACTATGCTTGCTGAATCTGTGCTATATGCTGGAAGAGATAAGATGATGAAGAGTTTGAAGGATGTTGTTTCTGAAAGATTTAATATTGAATTAGATAAATCTATGCAGAAATCTTTCTTAACTACTACTCGAAACTTTACTCAAGAACAGCTTCGTTATGCTGGAATGGATGCAGAACTTCTAATAGATATTTATCACGAACAAGTAAAAGAATTAGACGAAGGAGGTTTTAATGGAGTAATGAAGTTAGAACACAGTCTTCTTCCAGTAGTAATGAAGATGGAAAACTTTGGAGTAGTGTTATCTCCTGATAGATTATTCCCAGTGTTAGAAAGAGAGGGAGAAAGAGCAGATTTCTATGAGCAAGAGTTATTTGAGATTGCTGGAAGAGAGTTTAATCCTAGAAGTCCTCCTCAAGTTAAAGTAGTCTTTCATGAATTAGCTGAAAAGACTGGTGACAAAAGATTGTTAATTGAATCTACTGGAGAACCTGTTATTAAGAATATTAATCATCCTTTTGCAGTTAATATATTAAAGTATAGACATTCTAATAAATTAGTATCTACTTATGGTGCGAAACTTTTAGAGAAGATTGAAGACGATGGTAAAATTCATGGAGATTTTAACCAAATTGGTGCGAGCTGTATAACAGGAAACAATCTTTTAGTAACCTCTACTGGATATAAGAAAATGAACGCTCTTGTAGAGTACTCAACTGATAGAGAATTTATAAAGTATGAAGATACTATCGTAAATAAAAATTTTAGTTTAGAAAAAAGCTCTCATGCAATTAAATATAAAAATCAACCAACTATTACCATAACATTACAAAACGGTATGGTAATTCAAGGGACTTACAATCATCCAGTAATGAGCAACAAAGTAACCAAAGATAACATATTACATAATCACAGTAAAAAGCAATATAGAGAGTTTAATAACAACAAAGTATTTGTGCAACTTAAAGACTTAAAAATAGGGAGTTATATAGAAATACCTTTAAATATCGGAGTGTTTAATACAGAGTATCAATCTCTTGAATATAAAGATGTTTCTGTAAATAAGTTAAAAAATGAAATAGAAATTCCATTAGTTTTTAATGAGGATTTTGCAGAGTTTTTAGGGATGTATTATGCTGATGGAACAATAAGGGATTCTGGTGGTACATATGAAATTAGAATTCATAATAAAGATAAAGACGTGGAGGTAGAGTTTAGAAAGCTAGTAACTAACTTGTTTGGAGATATAAAAATTACAGTTGAGAAAGAGAAAGGTGGAAGTATTAGGTATATAGTAAGAGGAATAAAATTAAAAGGTTTTTCAAAATATTTTCCTCGCGGATGTCATAATAAAGAAATACCCAATGAATTACTAATATCTCCTAAAACAGTAATTGCTGCTTTTATTAAAGGAGTTACACTTGATAGTTCAATTTATTCAAAAAGAAATACGTTAGCATTATCTCAAGCAATTAAAGACAACGCAGTATTTATACAAAATGCTCTTATTAATATGGGCATTGCTACTACTATTAGCAAATATAAAAGTAGTAGAGGGATATATTTCTATAGATTAGGGATTAGAAATGAGCACTATGAAAAATTCAAAACTGACGTAGGCTTAATCCAACAGAGGAAAATAAAAAATACAAAAGCAACTAAACATAACAAAGGATATTTTATTTTAGACAACTCTTGGTGGTCACCAGTTGTAAAAATAGAGTATACACATGATGATGTTTACGATATACATGTACCTAAAACACATAGCTTTATTGCTAATGGAATAGTTAATCATAATACAGGGCGCTTCTCAAGTAGTAAGCCGAATCTTCAAAACATGCCAGGAACAAAAGAATTTAGGAGTATCTATACTGCTAGTGAAGGCTACGATTTTTTCACAGTAGATTATTCTCAAATTGAGTTACGTTTAGCAGGAGTAGTTTCTGGAGAACCTAAGATTATAGAAGAGTATAAGAAACCTGATGCTGATTTACATAGATTATCTGCTGCTGGTGTTTATAATGTACCAAGGGATGAAGTTACCAGTGACCAACGTAAAGATGGAAAAACAGCTAATTTTGAGTGCTTGTACGGGAGCTCTGCGTGGAGTCTAGCTAAGAAACAGGAGATTTCTATTAAGATGGCAGAGAAGATAGTTAATGGTTTTTGGGGTGGGTATCCTACCTTGCGGAGGTATAGAGATAAGATGTATAAACAAACAGTGAGGGATGAGTTTATGCGGACTCCGTTAGGAAGGATAAGATACTTCCAAAGACCTGCTCCTAGAGACCCTATCTACAAGTATAAGATTGCAGCGATTCAAAGAGCAGGTTGGAATATGCGTGTTCAAGGATATGCTGCTGATATAATGAAGTATGCTATGGTGTTAGTTGACAAAGCCTTGGGAGATAATGGAAGGATAGTCTTAACTGTTCATGATGAGATAGGTGTTGAGCTAAAGAAAGACCACTCAAAGGAACTTTCAAAACTGGTACTTGACACAATGGAAAAAGCTGGTACAATAATGGTAAGAGACATTGTACCGATGAAAGCAGAAGGAGTATTAATGGATAGCTGGACTAAATAGGAGAATTAATGCAAGAAATGGTGAATCATCCTGCTCATTACAATAAACATCCATCGGGAATTGAGTGTATTACTATTGTGCAGGAGTTTAATTTTAATTTAGGGAATGTAATTAAATATGTTTGGAGAGAAGGTTTAAAACCAAACACAGATAGTGTTGAGGATTTACGTAAAGCATTATTCTATTTAGAACAGGAAATAAAAAGGAGAACTAACAATGAATAAGGTTTATTTAGCAGGGCCAATTTCAGGGCAGTCTTATGATGATGTTGTAGCAGTAATTAATAAAAAGAAAAGTTACCTAGAGAATCTAGGTTACACTGTACTAAATCCAATGACTGCTAAGAAAGCAATAAGAACTGAAATAAAATTGCGTTCTAGCGGATATGGGAATCCTGAGTCTACTAATCATGCAATCTTTGAACGTGATAGATGGATGGTGGAAAATACAGATATTATTTTTGTTGATTTCTCTAGTGCAGAAGAACGAGTTAGTATTGGTTCTTGTATGGAGATGGCTTGGGGAAGTATCTTAGGTAAATATATTGTTGCAGTAATTCCCAAAGGTTCTGTACATGAGCATGCTTTTGTGCTTGAGGCAGCGGACATTGTTTATGAAACTACGGAAGAAGCTCTTAACTATCTAGAACAGTTTGCATTACAAGATTGTGAGTAAAGTGGCAATACTGTTGATTATACTAGACCAGATAGAGCCTGAAGGATAATAATCATGATATATTTCAGTTCAGACCATCACTTTAACCATAAGAATATAATTGAGTATTGTAACAGAGATTTCTCTTCAATAGAGAAAATGAACGATAAGTTTGTAGAAGAGTGGAACTCTACCGTAAATTGGAATGATATTGTTTATTATCTCGGTGATTTTTATTTTGGAAATAATATTCATGGGCTGTTTAAGATGCTTAATGGTTCTATTTATTATTTAGCAGACAGACACCACCACGATAGACATTGGTTAAATAATGTAGTTAAATACGCTCCTACTAAGATGGGAAGTGTTGTAGAGCTACCCCCACTTTATACAATAGAAGCAACATTGGCACGTAACCAAGTTATTGCACTGTGTCATTACCCATTAGCTGTATGGGATAGGAGACATTATGGAGCTTGGCATTTACATGGACACATTCATTCTCACAATAATAGCACTTACAAGGGACAAATACTTGATGTTGGGGTTGACAATGCTTATGCTATACTTGGCAGGTATAAACCGTTTTCTCTTGAAGAAGTTAAAACCATAATGAAAGTAAAAAATGACTAAAGTAATATATTTTTCAATTGGACTATTTTTGGCAGAAATAGTTGCAATACTTATTGCTATGGTGGTATATAGAAAGAGATATGAATAAAAATAGAATATTGTTTATAGGAGAAAAAAGAAGTCAACAAGCTATTGATAATAATTGGCATTGGTACATGGGAGTATCTACTGCTAAAGTCTTGTTTGACTCTTTACGTCAGATTGGCATAGACCCTGAGAAACAAGACTATATGAATCTATGGTCTGATGAGGGAGTACTACAAAGACTTCCATATAAATACAATGAATTTTACGGGAATATTGTAGCTATGGGGCAAAAAGTTCAGAAACAATTGGACAAACAAGGCATAAAATATATAGGAATTATACACCCTGCTGTTAGAGGAAAGTACCGTAAAAGAGAGTTGTATGTAGAACACCTAAAGGAAAGATTACAATGAAAACATTTGTAGTAACATGGTGGACTAACTACGGAGAGTTTGTAGAAATAATTGTAGCAAATTCTGAGAAACATGCCGAACAATTTTTCTTTAAAGAACATAAATTTAAGTGGGATATTATTAAAGAAGTAGATGCGTCTACTTTTGGAATTAAGTTTAGTGGAGGAGGAGATGTTGGATGAATATAAAGATTTAATGTGGAGCTGTGAATAATGTATATGGATGAATACAAAGATTACGGGTCATTTTTAACAGGCTTTCCCAGCCTTGACCATTACTTGATGGGAGTTCCTAGAGGTTTCTTCTTAGAGATTTCTGGAAGAGAGTCAAGTTACAAGACTACTTTACTTCAACAAGTGTTTGGTCACATTCAAGAAAGAAACAAGGAGGTTAGGTATTTATACATAGATACAGAAGGAAATGTTACTAAAGAATACTTTGAGGCGTGTGGAGGAGATTCTTCTATAACAGAATTTATTCAAGAGAATGTAATAGAAGAGATATTAACTTACGTGCATAAATTTGTAGTAGAAAGTAACAAAGAGGAGATTCCATGTTTAGTAGCAGTAGATTCTATTGCAGGGTTTACTACCCTTCACGAACTTAAACAAGGAATAAGCAAAGCTACGCAGGGAGATGTACCTAGAATCTTAAATAGATTCTTACGCACAACTGCTGTTAGACTAAAGGAATACGGGTCAACAGTAATATTTAATAACCAATTAAGAGATGATTTGAACAGTCAGTGGGGAGGTACAGTCACTCCTGGGGGACATGGCATGAGACACTGGGCAAAATATAGAGTAAAGATGTATGATTGGTCATCTAATTCTAAACAGTATGAACTTGCTAATGGAGAGATAGCTCACCCTGTTACCTTCCTTGTAGAGAAGGGAAAGAATCAGAATGTGTACAAAGGCTTTGGTTTCTCAATGGATGTCATACTAGGGAAAGGATTTTCTAGAGAGTTAGACGTTATACAATTCGGTATTGACAATGGCTTTATAGAACAAAAGGGACACTATTACACTCTTCCAACAGGGGAGAAATTCAATAGTAAGAACAACCTCCACTCCTTCCTAACAGAGACTCCCGATTTAGTTGACATGTTATATAAAGATATGCTTGACAAATAAAATATATATGGTATAATACAAGTATGAAGATACACATTAGGAAATGTGATGATTGGATGGCAGTATATGTTGATGGGGAGTTACAAATGCAGAGTCATAACTTTAGTTTTAGCGATGCTTTGCATTTTATAGCAAGTATGGAACCAGAGTTTCATATAGAAGTTACTAGCGAGTACTTGGAAGATGAGGTAAGTTTTCCAAATCTTTTATATTAAAAATGGAGACAAGAATGAACAGAATTGAAAAGGTGTTTCAAATTCCGAAAGCAGGTAACTTATACGAGAATATTAAAATCTCGGTAGAGGGAGAAGATACTGTAGAAATGTTATCAGATATCTATATCACTCTTTATATGGACAGGGTAGTTAGCGCCCTATTAAATGCTACAGGAGATATGGATAAATACGTGAGTATGGTGCGAAGAGTAGAGGATGTTAAAGAAGAATTAAGTATGGTTATGGAAGGGTAAGTGGAAGAAGAGCTAATCATCTATAAGTTTGGTGGCAGATACTACACCACTAACTGTTGCATCTTAGGGATTACTTTCAAGGATGATGTAGCTCAGTTGCTTATTGAAGACGAATTCGGAGAGAAACAGGAATTGCCAGTTGAAAGTGTCTATTTTAATCCTAGACAATTACCTAATAAAAAATAAATAAAAATAATGGAGAAAATATAAAATGTTTGCAGATATTTCGGAAACTACTACATTCGTTAGACGACAGTGGCTCTCGGTTCAAGAGGGAAGACCAGCTTTGTTTCAGATTCTTGATGCACAGTCAACAAAATTTATTGTGCATGTAGTACATACTTCTGATAATAAGTGGGTAAAGATTCCGCATAGGGATGATAGTGAACTGATGAATAGTCCAGGATTTTATAAAAAGCATCCAAAGACAGCAAAGTATCAAGTAAATGTTCTTGATGTTACGCCTTATGTTGTTAATGAAGCTACTAATAGTAAATTTCCTGCACTAAATGTACGAGTACCAGACAGAGACCCTGTTAATGGGGATGATTTAAGGGAACTTCCAAGACTACCTCTGAATGAAGTTAAGATTCTAGAGGGGGGCGTAACCCTGTTTGGACAACTAAATGGCAGAATTGGTACAATACTTGCCGAGAACCCTAAGGCTGTTATCAGTAATGTAGTATTTCAAATTGAAGCAGTAGGTAGGGGAAAGAATAAAATAACATCGGTATACCCACGAATGGAGAAAGCTCCTCAAGATACTTCTTCATATGAGACTCCTGAATTAATTTTATCAGACCTCTCTGACGCAGAAATTTCTAAACTTCTTACTGGAACTCCTTTAATGGATGTTTTCTCAGCACGTAGGGATGAAGAACAAGCTGAGGAAGATGAAACGTTAGACTTTACTAAAGGACTTCCTGGACTTTAGTAAATGATTAAGCTCTTTGAAAAAGTCTTCAATAAAAAAGCGTCTACGCAAGAAGCAGTAGTCTTGCGTAGACTCCTTAAAATTTACTCAGAAGAATTAGTAGCTGAAGCAATTCGTTTATCGGTAGCGGTTACTAATGGTAGCCCTATAAAATATATTGTAGCAGTAGCTAATAACTTATATAAGAATCCAGAAGCAGATTATGGGTCTTTGCTAGACTCAACCAATAGAAAACTAGAGGAGCTTAGAGAATATGGAACTGATTAGAGATAGTCGTTTAGAACAAGTAGCTCTAAGAATTATTGCGGAGCGTCCTGATATGAGGCATTTATTTTCCTCTGACATGTTCTCTACTGTTCAACACAATTTTATCTTTGAAAGAATCAATAGTGCTCATGATGAGAAGTTAGCTTTAGATATGAATCTGCTGGTAAGTTACTTGGATAACGCAGGGAAGCTGCAAGAAGTTGGTACAGAGCTTTTAACAAAAGTATTCTCACTAGACTACTCAGAAGAGTATATAGTAGAGTACGCTAAGAAATTATCCAGACTATCTTTATTTCGCAGGTCACAAGCTAGTTTATTTATGACAGCAGACAAGATATCAACATACGATATTCCTGATTTAGTATCTGCTTTAGACAAGATTCGTCAGGTTATTTTTGATGAAGTCGATATCACTGATGAAGATTATTCTTTTGACAACCTAGTTACACAAGAGCTTGGATTTATCTTAGAAGGAAGTATAGGTAAGTATCTTAAGACCGGCTTTAGAGATTTTGATACTCTTATTGGGGGATTAGAGTTAGGGGATTTAGTTATTATTGCAGGCAGACCCTCCATGGGCAAGTCCGCACTTATGATTAGATGGTTAGTAAACATGGCTAAGAGTGGTATCAAAGGGGAAATTTATTCTTTTGAAATGTCTAATGCGCCAATGGTGCGGAGGATTCTTTCGATGGAATCAGGTATTCCTACTCATAGGTTGCAACAAGGTCTGATTACTGAAGAGGAAAAAGAAATATTAAAGAAGTTAGCTACTCAGCTTAAACCAATCCCCCTTAGTTTTAGATATGCAGTAGGACAGAATATAGCAGAAATGTCTAACTTAATAAGGTTATCTGCTAAAGTAAATGATACGAAAATATTTGCGGTAGACTATGCTCAACAAATGGAGCTTACTCCAGGTAATGAAACTCAGGATTTAAATAATATTGCTAAGACACTGAAGAATTTAGCAGTAGAATTGGGAGTAGTTGTTATATTAGTGTCTCAATTAAATAGGGCAGTAGAGAGTCGGAAGATAAAGAAACCAGTGTTGTCTGATTTAAGACAAGCTGGAGGTTTAGAGGAAAGTTCAGACAAAGTAATCTTTCCATTCAGACAATATTATTATACAAAAGCTCCAGAGGATATGGGACTAGGGGAGTTACTTTTAGCAAAGAATCGTAACGGGCCAATTGCTGATTTTAATATAATGTTTGATGAAGAAATTACTAATTTTAGTATGTAAGAAAGGAGGATAAAGTGCATGATTTTAAATATATAACACTGATTAACGGGGATATGCTCGTTGTAAATGACGCGATAAATTCTGCTGATATGGTAGTTTGTACTATTGATACAGGCATTAGCAGTCACATTCTTTATTTAAAAAACAAAGAAATTCATAATGTAGCTGTGTATGTTCCAAAAAAGGATGACGAAATTTATGGCAACTTTAGTTGGAAAGAAGGCGTAGTTATCTTTATGGGAAATAAATACGTAGACTGTCTTGTTGCTGAGAACCCAAAGAACTCTGAAAGAGTATTATTTCTTATAGAAGACGAGGAGGAAAATATTCTATTCTCTTCTTGGAAACACTTAGTAGAGTATTTTATAAGAGAATAATGGTCAACAAAAATCGCGATTATGGCCTCGATTGGGAGCGAGAATTAGTCAGATTCTTTAAGGAGTTTGATGAGCATTGTATAAGGATGCCTAATTCTGGAGCATATGGAACAATGGCTAAAATCTCTTCCTTAACAGGGGATTTACGCTTTGACTTAGACGGACTTCATTTTATAATAGAAGCCAAGGCAGGTTATGGAGGAAGTAAGTCTATAACTTTCCAAAGAGATTGGATGGACAAGGTTATAAGTGAGTGTAAAAATAATCGTCCAAAGCGTATGCCTATAGTTGCTTTAAAGATGAGGGGAGCTAAGAAAGATTCAGGAAAACTTATAGTTGTAACCCTAAATACTTTTGGAGAGCTGATGAAAAAATACGAAGAGTTACTTAGTGACCTTAATGAGGCTAATGACTTCATCTTTTCTTTAAAAGAAAAAGGTGTAGATGTTTCAGAGTATTTAAAAGGATAAAGGAGAAAAATGTTTGAAAAATATTTGCCAGATATATCAGAGTATTTAGAAGCTTGGAGAATTGTAGTAGAGCTTTCAGCAGAGCTTCAAAAAGTAGATGGAGAATTAGAAGAAATTGTTGCTAATATTTATCTAGAATGTATTAGAGATAACAAGTATTTTCTTAACGGAAAAGCTCCAGCTATCTCTCTTATTAAAGAATCATATGCTGTAATCGGCCACACTGAAGATGCTACTGAAAAACTTGGTCAGTTAAAATATAACAAAATTGTTTTACAGAGAGCTATTTCAGAAGCTAAAGCTCAGATTAAAGCACAGGAAATGAAACTTAATCTATATCAAACCATGAGTGCCAACGCTAGAAACGTTGCAGGATTTACAGATGAATA
>Ga0114918_10003975_pt1 | contig 12931 bp, 9 predicted proteins | sample LantaG_FD_87015 | JGI IMG/M metagenome (GOLD analysis project Ga0114918, IMG submission 87015) | Deep subsurface microbial communities from Baltic Sea to uncover new lineages of life (NeLLi) - Landsort_02402 metaG | ecosystem: Environmental > Aquatic > Marine > Oceanic > Sediment | place: Baltic...
CGGGGAAGGGAGGAGCGGGGGGGGGGGGGGGGGGGGGGGGGGGGGGGGGGGGGTGGGGGGGGGGGGGGGGGGGGGGGGGGGGGGGGGGGGGGGGGGGTTTTTTTTTTTTTTTTTAAAGAGGAGCGAAGGAGGTGAGAGAGAGAGAGAGAGAGCGGCTAGAACGATTGCGACAACGACGGAACAACTCCTAGCGCTTCCGGAGGCGCTCTTGCGCTTTCTTTTTCTCTCTTCCACACTGCTCACCGTGACTCGGTCATCAAGGTCAAACTCCTTGAAGGATTCCGGGAGCTCTTCCTCCTCGTCCTCTTCCTGGGGCAATTGCGAGCCGACAAAGTCGATGTCGCCGCCGCCGGCTGCCGCCGCCGAAGACGAAGATGCCATGGCTTCGGCCCCTGCAGCGGCCGCTGACACTGCGCGGTGACTCGAGAACGACGTGGGATGGTGTCGAAACATCGCCTTCGACCTTTTCAGATGCGAATCAAGGCGCTTGAAGGCGCTGCGAGAGGGGAACGCGGCTGGCATTCGAACAGACGGCGTCGTTGCTGTCGTCGTCGTCAACGCCGCCGCCTGTGCTGCCTGCGACGAAGAGAGCGCTGTCAACGAGCGCATGGTTGCGGTGATTCGTGTTCGTGCTGCTGCTGCCGCGAACAAGAGGGACATGCGCTGGCGTGCTCTGCTCTACTGCTGCTTGTGTTGAGTCACTCAGAAGCAAGAAGAGAGCGGAGCGCGAGCGTTGAAGAAGAAAGTGAGCATTCGTTTTTTTTTCTTCGCCTTCAATTTTCGACGTCGTCACTGTCTTTCGAGAAAAGAAAAAAAAGGAAAAATGTCCTCTGAATCGCCTCCGCGCGCCGCTCTCTCTGATGATCCAGAGACCGCAGTGACACCACCAGGGCCCGCGGGCGTGTTGTCCTCGACCCCGCATCGCGTTCCGACGCCTGTGACGGCCTCGCTGTCGCCCTACTCGCAGCAACAGCAGCGTCGATTCAACAACAACAACAACATTTCCGACGACCTAAACCGCCCTCTCCTCCTCAACAACAACAACGCCTCCACCTCCGCCGCCTCGCCCTACCTCGACCTGGACGACTTCGGCAGACCGCGCCTCCCCTTCCACATCGTGCTCCTCAGGACTCTCTTCAAGTCCATCAACCTCCTGCTGTTAATCACGGGGATAGCCATGCTCGGGGCGGCAGCGGACGAGCTCGTTCGTTTCAGACAGACAGCGCCTCCCGAGGTCGCGAAAAGGGCGCCGTGGTTCCTGTTCGCGGTGGGAGGGACCGGGGCGGCTATCGCGCTCACCGCCTCCCTGGGGCTGGCGGGCGCTTCCGCGTCGAGCGGGAGGAGGTGGATGCGAAGGCGAAGGCGAGGGCGAGGGCGAGGAAGCCAAGGAAGGATCCGTCGCCTCTGCCGCTGCTGCTGCTGCTCCCCTGCGCCGTCGAGCTTCCTGCTCGGGTTCTACGCAGCCGTCCTGTCTTCCCTGCTGGTCTGCCAGGTCGCCCTGGCCCTGGCCCTCTCCGCCGACGCCTCCTGGAGGAGGGCTCACTTACCGGAAGACCCCACGGGAGACGAGGAGGCGATCGCGGCGCTCGTCGCTCGCCAGCTGGTCGCGGCGAGGGCGCTCGCGGCGCTGGCCTTGGCTTTACAATTAGCCAACGTCGGCATCGCCGGCGCCCTGGGCAGCGCGCACGTCTCCGCTCTGGAAGCGGCCGCCGAGGGGCGCGCCTTCGTCGTCGCCGCTGCGCAGGCGCAAGCGCAAACATCGGCAGCGCGGGAGAGCTCCTCCTATCTCGACGACGAGCCCGGGTGGGGCGCGACGCCGGCGCCGAGGCTCCCCTCTTCGCCGGCGAGGGGCACCTTCATCCCTATCGGGGGCGGCGGAGGCGGCGGCGGCGGCGGAGGCAGCCCCGATCTGGTGCTCCCTCCTCCTTCGATGTATCAGCAGCAGCAGGAGGCGGGGAGCAGAAGCGGCGGTCGCTGTTTGTTAATGTAAGAAAAAAAGCAAAGTCTCGCTCTTCGCTCTCTCGCTCGCTCTCTCGCTCTTCTCTCTTCTCTCGCTTCCTTTCACTTTCTCCGCCTCTTCTTTCTCTCTTTCCATCTCTGCTCTCTCTCTCTCATCTTCGATCCGCCATCGGGGCGTGGTGCCTGTTTTGGAGCAAGAGACCCTCCGCCACTCTTCTGCTTCCAGCTTCTTCTCCCTCTCGAGACCAGCGCGGAGGGCTTCTTGCTGCGGAGGCGGGGAAAGCAAAAGAAAAGGGGGAAAAAGGCGACGCCTTTTTTCTTTTCTTTTCTTTTCTTTTCTTCTTCAACCGCTTTCTCTCTCGCGTGCGCTCCCGGCTCCCGCCGCAGCCAACTGCCCCAACTCGCATCCGCCTGTGCGCAGCGATCTCTCTACATGGACGCGACACGGCGGCCGTGGTGTGGCAAGCGGCAGAGGCGCCCGAGAGACGGACGGCGTGGATCAAAGGCGACGGCGGCGACATCAAAAACGTCAAAAACGACGACGACGACGATGCTCCTCTTCGTCGCCCTTTTCTTCTTCGTCCTCGTTTCGTCGCTCGGCTTGCCTGCTGATGCTGTCCAGGGAACGCAGATCTTGGCCGCGATGACGCTCATGGTGAGTTTGCACGTGCACTGCGGTATCGGAGAGCGTCGAGTGGTGGCAATTGAGGCCCCTGGAAACGAGATGATGCAACAAACAGAGACATTCCGGCCGCCTTCTCGACCTCTTCCTCCCCTCACGCAACTTCCTCTCTCTCCTCTCTTTCTCTCTCTCTCTCCCTCCCTCCCTCTTTCGTCCTCGCAAAACAGCTCCGCGGCCCGGGCGTCTCGGACTCCAACGACTTTGTCCAGGTGATCGACGACGCCATCACGACGACGGTCAAGTTTTGCTCAAGTAAGAGAAGAGAGAGGGGCTTGTTTTTTTTTCTTTCTCCACCTCTCTTTCCTATTTCTTTTTTCGCTTTTGCTCACGAGGAAGGGAAAAAAAAACTTCAGTCGACGACTTTTCCCCTTTCAAGGTCGTCAAGTTCGGGCCCTGCTCGGAGATCGACAACGGGCCGGCTCCGAGCCCTGCTCCAGCAGCAGGAGCAGTAGGAGCAACAGGAGCAGCACCGGCAGCAGCACCGGCAGCAGCAGCGGCAGCGCCTGCAAGTGGCAGAAGGAAACGCTCCCTCCTCGCCCCGCTCCCGCCGCCGAAAAAGCCCCCTCCCCCTCCCCCCGAGGAGGCCTGCAAGGCCCTCGTCACCTCCTTCAGCGTCAGCCCGTTCCCCATCCCTTCCCCCAAGGAGTTCGAGCTGTTCCCGGGCGCCATCAACAGCGGGGCGGTCGCGGCCGAGCTCAGGAGGCGCGGGTACAACGTCCAGTCGGTCCGCTTCGTCGACCTCAAGGTCGACAACGCCCTGCTCGAGTCGAAAGGAGGGAAAGCGATCCTGCCCGAGGGCGCCACGGGCAAGGACACGGTCATGTTCACGCTCCGGCTGATGGGCCCCGACGCCGTGCTCGGCAACGGCGGGATGCTGCGCGTGCTGCTGTTCGACGGGATCGCGTCGCAGCTCGCGCCGAGGACGAACGCGACGAGCGGCGGCGTGGCGGCCGACGCCGTGTCTCTGACCAACTCCAGGCTGGTCAACGTCAAGCTGGTGCGCGCGCCGGCGGACTCGAGCGCCCGGAGGAGGAAGCAAAGGAGGAGGGCGAACAGGCGGTCCCTGCTGCTCCTGGAGGGCGCGCCCCCAGCGGGCTCGCCCGAGCGCGCCGCGGCCGTCGCCAAGGCGAGCGCCGAGACCGCCGCCGACGCGGCCACCATCAAGGTCGCCGCCGCCGTCGCCGCCGCCGCCGCAGCAGCAGCAGCAGAGAACAAGACAACAACGCCGTCATCGTTGTCGTCTTCGTCTTCCTCTTCTTCTTCGTCGTCCTCTTCGTCCTCGTCGTCCTCTTCCTCTTCTTCTCCTAGCCCCTCCCCTGCTTCCGTCTCTGCCCCCGTCGCCACCACCTCCCCTTCCCCTTACCAGTTCGATTACACCGCCGCGATGGAACCCACGATCGAGGTGACGGTGGCGATCACCAACTTGACGCCGGAAGGGGTCAGGCGCGTCTACGCCGACGTCAACACGCTGAGCGAGACCAACCAGTTCACCAACTTACTGAAGGCGGCGGGCTACCGCATCGACAGCGTGCGGGCCGCGCCGATCCCCGGGTGGTTCTCTGTCGACGGCAGGCCGTACGGCTCGAGGTCGAGCCTGGTCGACAGGGCGCGGGCCGGCGACGGCGGCCCACTCGCGGCGGCGGTCGTGATCCCGCTGCTGCTGGTCGGGACCCTGGCCGCGCTCTGCTGCCTGCTGTGCTCGCTGCAGCGGAAGCAGCTCCAGAGGGACCGCAAGGCCGGGGTCTACTACCGCAACGCCGGGTGGTGGCCTCGCTTCCTGGGGGGTCGGTCGCTGCCTCGCTCGACGGGTCTCGACGCCGCCGTCGCCGCCGCGGTCCGGAAAGCGGGGGGGCCCGTCTCCGCCGCCGAGCTGCTGCTGCGGGACATCGAGAGCGGGGGCAAGGCGGCCGCTTCTGCGGGGACGCCCGGTGGCGGCGGAGGGATCAGGAACGGGAGCGGCTCCCTGCACGGCGCGTTTGCCGCGGGCGCCGCCATCGCTGGCGGAGGAGGAGGAGGAGGAGGAGGAGGAGGAGGAAACAGCGGTGACGGAGGCCGCAACGGCAGCGCCGGAAACAGCGGCAAGCTCTTTGGCGAACGCACCTCCTCCACCTCCTCCATCGACGGCGGCGGGGGCGCCGCAGCCTCCTCCGCCGCCGCCTCAGCCTCCGCCGCCGCCTTCCTCGACGACGACCCCTACGGCAGGCTGGCCCGCGGCTGGCAGCTCGACCCTGCTTCGCTGCAGATTCTGACGAAGCCCAACGGCAGCGAGTGGGAGCTCGGGTCGGGGACCAGCGGTCGAGTCTATAAAGCTCTTTACAACGGCGTACAGGAGGTGGTCGTGAAGGTGTTCAACGAGGCGCTGCCCTCTCTGGCCGCGCTGGCCGAGGAGGAGGAGAGGGAGAGCGCCGGCGACGAGGTTGGCAATGGAAATGGGAACGGGAAGGCGGCGGGAGGGAAGAACAGTGGCGGCGGCCTCGGCGCGAGGAGGAGGTCGTCGGCGAGCAGCGCCGGCGGCGGAGGAGGACCAGGAGGAGCGGGCTCGGCCTCCAGGAAGAGGCTGGCCCTGAAGAACGCGTTCAGGGCCGCGATGGCCTTCCGCGCGAGCAGGAGCAGCGGCGACGGGAAGAGATCCGCGAGCGGGGACGCGGAAGCAGCAGGAGGAGGAGAAGACGAGGGCAAAGCTGCTGCCGCTGCTGTCGTTTCGACCCCTTCGTCGCTCGCGACCGAGCCCCCCGCGACCAACTCTTCTTCTTCCATGGCGACGGCGACGACGGCGGCGGCGACCAAGCATCAGGACGCAGCCAACGCGTCTTCCCCTCCCAACGACGTCACCTCGGCCCCCGCGGGCGGGCTCGGCTCCCCGCGGGCCTCTGCCTCGAGCAACCTGAGGAAGCCGCCGCTGTCGAGGCAGCGCGCCGCGGCCAAGCAGCAGCTCGAGGACCTGGCGAGAGAGGTGCTGCTGCTGCGCGCCTGCCACGACAGGAACGTGGTCTCTTTCGTCGGGGCGAGCGTGCAGTCGGGCCACGCGGTGCTGGTGACGGTAAGGAAGAAGAAGAGGAGGCTTTTTTTGGAAAGTTGAGAGAGAGAGAAAGAAAGGGGAAAAAAACTTCAAAAAACTCACTTTTCCCCCCCTTGTTCTTCCTCTTTTCTCCAACTAAAAAAAACACCACTCCATCCCCGCAGGAATTCATGCCCAACGGCGACCTCTACTCCGCCATCCGCGACGACGGCATCGGCCGCTTCGCCTGGACGCGGAAGCCCGGCCCCTCGGGCCGCCCCTTACCCAACACGGGCCTCAACCGGAGGATCGCGCTCGATATCGCTCGAGGCTTACACTTTTTGCACTCGCGCCGCGTGGTGCACCTGGACCTGAAAAGCCCCAACATCCTGCTGGCGAGGGACTTTACTGCGAAAGGTAAGGAGGGAGGGGGTTGTTTTTTTGAGATCAGAGAGAGAGAGAGAGGAAAAACAAAGGGAAAGAGAACGAGTTTTTTTCTTTCTTTCCGTTTTCGTTTTCACGCTCACTTTCTCTTTCCGATGCCGTCTCCACTCTCTCAACCACCACCAACCTCACCATCTAGTCGCCGACGTCGGCCTCTCCAAGATCCTTCGAGACCGCTTCCTCTCGACGATGCAGGCTGTCGGCACCTTCGCCTGGGCAGCCCCCGAAGTTTTGCTGGGAAAGCCCACTTCGGAGTCCGCCGACGTCTATTCCTTCGGCGTGCTGCTCTGGGAGCTCTCGACAGGCGAGGCGCCCCCTGGTAGGGCCCTGCGCGAGATCGAGGTCCCCGAGGAGGCCCCGCAGGAGGTCGCCGACCTAATCTCGCGGTGCATGGACGAGGAACCGACGAGGAGGCCTACGGCGCTCGAGCTGGTCCACTTCTTCAAGGACCTCGACGTCGCCACCGTTGGGGGAGCGTCGTCGCAGAGGAGCACCAGCAACGGAGGAGGAGGAGGAGCTGGTGCTCCTACGGAAGGGAACGAGGGAGGAGGGGGATCGACGCTCGCGAAGAGGCTCTCGAATAAGCTGTCGAAGAAGCTGTCGAACAAAGAGTCCAAGGAGCAGCAGCAGCAGCAGCAGCAGCAGCAGCAGCAGCAGGGCGGCGGCGGGGACTGCGGCGGCGCGAGAGAGGCGGCTCCTTCGCTTGCGCCTGCGCTTGCGCCGGCGCCGGTGCAGCAGGCGAGGCCGCAGCTGCCGAATCCGTTTGGCGGAGGTGGAAGTGGTGGAGCGACGGCGGCGGCGGCAACAGCGGCAGAGGCAGCTCCGGCTGCTCCTCCTGCTCCTTCTGCTCCAACTCCAGCTCCGACAGATCCAGCACCTAGCGCCGCTTCTGCCGCTCCGTCCCCCTTCGTGAGTCCCTTTGGAAACAGCGCCGGGGGCCCTCCGGCGAGCACCTTTGGTGATGGTGGTGCGAAGTAAGAGAAGAGAGAGAGAGTTTAATTTATTTTTCCATTCTTCTTCTGTTTGTAAAGATCTTCATTTTAATATTTTCTTCTTTTCACTTCTTCTTCCCCTTTTTTCCCTTCCTCGTTTGGCAAGCAACAGCAAAACTACCTCCCGAAATGATGCAACGCGTGCTAGACGCCTGCCGCTCCCTCGGGGGAACGTTGAAGAGTAGGGTCGGAGGAGGTTCGCCTCCGCATTCGGCCGAGCAATCGCGAGTCGTCGCCTCGGCGTCTCCCGCTTCTCAACCTCGTCCGCCGCGCCGCTTTGGCCCCAAGATCCCCTGGGACTCCCAGAGGGACGGCGGCATCGCCAACGCAGAGACGATGCGCGTCGCGTTCGCTCGCGCCGGGTGAGATTTGTGGTGCTGTTGGTTAAGTGAGAGCGAGCGGGATGTGCCGCATGCTCTTTTGCTCTCTTTTGCCCTCTTCTTTTCTCAAAACCTTCTCTCTCTTCTCTTCTTCTCCCCGCCTTTCGCCTTCCCTCCCCCAACAGCTTCCCGCGCACCAAGGCGCTGAACTTCCCGGCGGGCCACGTCCTCAAGGACCACGCGCACAACAAAAGGGGTTACAAGCGCGTCGGCGTCGTCTCCTCCGCCGCCGAGGGGGGAGGGGCGAAGTTCGCGATCCGCCCCAAGGCGTGGAAAGCCGGAAGCGGAGGCGACGCCGACTCGAGGAAGGCCGAGGCAGAGGCGCTGGTCGCTTCGATGAGCGACATCGAGCTCTCCCACGGCGACTGCGTCGATATCCCTCCCGGCCTGGTCCACTCCGCGTGGGTCGTCGGGGACCAAGGGATCGTCTTCGTCATGGGGGACGAGGAGGAGGAAGGGTAGGTGGAGGAAGATAAGAAAAAGAAGAATAACCAACAACGAAGGAAAGAAAAAACTCAAGTAAAAAAAAAAAAAGCAGAAGTGTAGTTACAAAGCAGTTTCAACAGCGCACGAGGCAAACGGATCAGCCAGGCACGCCACGCAGGCACGTTTTGTGTTTGAGCACATCTCGAGTTGGTGTGTAGGAGGAGGAAAAAAAAAGGGGTGGTTGATTTCTTCTAAGAAGTAAAAATGTGTTTTTTTTAAACAAAACGGGACTTTTCCTTTCTCTCTCTTGCCTTCTCTTCTTCACGCCCAGTGAGCAGCGCTGGGGGCACCCGAAGCAGCAGCAGTAGCTGCAGCTGCAGCTGCCGTGGGGGTCTCAGCAGGAGTGCTCGTCTGCGTCGACGAGGAGCCCGCGAGCAGAGAGCCCACGAGACCAGCGGAAGCGGAAGCGGAAGCAGAGGCAGAAGAGGCGGCGGCGGCAGTCGGAGAGGCGTCGCTTGTTCCTCCCGCCGCTCCACCTCCAACTCCAACTCCATCTCTACCATTTTTATTCCTCCTCAGCCGCATCGCCATGCCCACGGCCACGGCCACGCCCACCACAGCCAGCAGCAGAGCTCCCCCCGCGATCCCCAGCCCGGCCCAGACCCCCACCGCGGGCCCCGCGTCGGCCTTCTTGGGCCTCTTCCACCCGGGGTGCTTCGGGTCGGACGTGTCGCCGGCGTCCTCTGGCCCAGGGAGCCAGATGAAGCCCTTGGGGTCTCCTCCTGCTGATGCCTGGTTCTCCACCGCGGGCGGGGCCTCGGGCAGGCGCGCCTTGATCTCGTCGCCGAGCTGGGCGGCGGCGTCGGCGGCCTTCTCGGCGGCCGAGGCGGCGGTGGCCTTGGCCGAGTCTGTCAGGCGGGTCGCCGCCGCCTCGAGGCTGTCTCTGGCCTGCGTGATCGGGTTTTTGGACGCTGTCTTCTTGGGCACCAGGGGCGTGACGACGGCGCCGCCAATAAAGGGGACCTGCGGGGCAGAGGCGGCGGAGGCCTGGGGCTGAGAAGAGGCGTCGGAAGGTCCCGTCGAAGCCGCGGCAGCGCTCTCCTGTTGTTGCTGCTGCTGCTGCTCCCTCCTCGCCCTCGGGCTCAGCGCCTCGCGCGCGCTGGCGAGGAAGTTGGGCCCGTCCATCTCGAGGGGGACCATGATGTTGTCCCCGGGGGCCAGGAGCGAGCGGCGACCGCTGCTCGCTGCTGGGTACTGCTCGTGCTGCCGCTGCGGGGTCGAAGAGGAAGCTCGTGCTGCTGCTGCTGCTGCTCCTTCTTCGGCGCTCGCTCGCGCCTGCGACGACGACGACGACGACGGCGACGGCGACAATGCGACAAAGACGGCCGCGGCCAGGCACAGGGAGAGCACGAACTTTCGGACTCGCGCGCTCATCGTCGTCGGTGTGATGTATCGAGCCTGTGAGTGGCGTTTTACCATTGGAAGAGAGCTGGGTGAGTGAGACAGGCGAGCGCGAAACCGTTTTGGCATGCCGCCATGGTTGTTTTGCGAAGAACAAGAAATGTCTCTCTCTCTCTTTCCCCACGTCCGCTTCTCCCTTTGGCTGACCTTTTTCTTTGCGTGCTCTAATGCACTCCGAGCGTGTGCGGGGTTTCGTTCGAACTTTCTCTGCAGACCTGCGGTGTCGAATTGGAGCTGCGAGTCGAGGAGCGCGGCGCGAGAAAAAGAATCAAAGTGGAGCGCGGACAAAAAGAATTCGTCGCTGTTTTTTTTTCTCTTGGAAGGTGTGAAAGAAGAAGAGGAAAAAACTCGACCTCGACCTCAACTCTTCTTACTTCTTCTCTCTTCTCCGCTTTCTTCATCTCTTCTTTTTTCACTTTTCTTCGCAGAGGAATGATGGTTTATATGATGATACAGGGTAAACAAGAATACGAAATTTCAAAAAAGAAGAGTATTCAGCCCCAGGCACCGGGGCGAGACCGCTTCCTCGCTGCGCTGTCCCCTCCGACTCCGACAGCGAGCGAAGCAGCTGCTGCTGCTGCGTTTTGCTGCTGCCGCTGCTGCTGCTGCTGCTGCTGCCCTCCTCCTGCAACGCCTCCGGCCGCCGCAGCAACCGCGGCCGCCTTGACCGGCACCCGCGTCCTCCTCGGGTAGTTCACCGGCTGTTCTTGCTGATGACTCGGGAGAGAAGAATGATTATCGCTTCCATCTCCTCCACCTCCCCCTCCTCCCCCGGCGGCAAACGCGTCGTCGCTCGGGAGCGGCGCCTCGGAAAAAAAGGGGTGCGCCAGGGCCTCCTCGGCGGTCATCCTCCTCGAAGGGGAAAAGTCCAGGAGTCGGGCGATCAGGTCGCAGCCGGAATCCGGTAAGGGGCGGGCCAGGGACCCGCCGGCGGCCAGATGGCCGCGAGAGCGCAGCAGGTCGCGGAGGAGCGAGGTCGACGTCGCCGTTGGTGGTGTCGCCGTTGTTGTCGTCGCCGCTTCTCTGTTTGCTCCCTCTCCTTCTCCTCCTCCCCCTCCTCCTTCCCCTCCTCGTGCCGCCCTCTTCTCCGCGGCTTCCCGGACCTTGGCGGCCGCGGCGGGGGCCAGCCTCGACCGCACCCCTCCGGCGTCCCCGGCCCAGAAGGGGAGCGTCGCGAGCTCCGGGACGGATTCTTCGGTCGGCGGGCCGAGGATCGAAAAGATCGCCAAGAGCTGGTCGCCTTGAAAACCTCGAGGCGTGTTTTTCTGTTGGCGTTGCTGTTGCTGCTGCTGCTGCTGCTGCTGCTGCTGCTGTTGCTGCTGCTGCTGTTGTTGACGAGCTGAAGCTGCGTCAGCAGTGGCAGGAGCACCAGCAGAAGAGGAAGAAGGAGGAGGAGCCTTGGAGACTGGAGCAGCAGCAGAAGCAGTCGGATTCGCCGCCGTCGCTTGCCTCTTGCCCTCTTCCCCGTCCTCTTTCTCTCTCTCTCCACCTCCATTTCCACCTCCGCTCCCGCCGCTCTCCTTCCCGTGGAACAGCGGCGACAGCAGCAGCAGCTCCGCCAGCACGCACCCTACCGACCACATGTCCACCGCGGGACCGTGATGGGAGCTGCCCAGTAATAACTCTGGAGCTCGGTACCAGATCGTGACGACGACGCCATTGTCGGCCAGCGGCCGCAGCGGGCCGCGCACCGACCGCGCGAGGCCAAAGTCCGCGATCTTTACGGTACCCTTCTCGGCGCTCCCTTCCCCCATCACCAGCACGTTGGCAGGCTTCAGGTCGCGGTGGACGATCCAGCGGGAGTGCAAGGCGGCGAGGCCGGACAGCAGCTGGGCGGCGAGCGACTTGAAGGAGCGGAGCGGGAGGGCGACCGGCTGGCACGTCTTCGGAGGAGGAGGGAGCGGCGGCGGCGGCGCGCGGTGCTGCTGAAACTGCTGAAACGGCCGCTGCTGCTGCTGGCAGTAGAGCTTGTACTGCTGCTGGTGGTGGTGTGCCAGCCGCAATGATTCTCTGTGGAAGCAGACGATCTCGTAAAGATCGTGCTCTGCGTAGTCAAAGGCCAGGGCGAGCCCCGACGAAAACCCGGCAGCCGAAGAGTTGGAGTTGGAGTTTGAGTTTGACGCCGACGAAAAACTTGACGACGACGAAAAACTTCCTCCGCTGTTCGCGACAAGCAGCGAGTCGAGCCTGACGATGTTCTTCTGCCCGGCCAGGGCCGCGAGCAGGGAGGCCTCTCGCGTCGCTGTCGGGGAGATGCCGTCCTCGTCCTCGTTGGCATCATTGTTGAGGTTTTCTGCTGCTTCCTTTCCAACAACGCCTTTCTTCGCCGCCGAACTTGCCTTTTCTCGCTGCTTGAAGGCCTTGACCGCGAGCAGCCGGGGCCTCGACGAAGCGCCGCCCCCCTCCCCAGCTCCTCCCGCCCTGGTCTTCGCCAGGTAGACGACGCCATAGGTCCCCTCTCCGACGCGGGCCAGGACGTCGTACCTGGCCGCGATGAACGGTGGGGGGACGGCGGCTGGGTCCCTGTTCTCGTTCAGGGACTGAGCCGCCGCGTCGAGAGCAGAAGCGACAGGGGGAGGGGCAGCGGCGGAAGAGGACGAAGGAGGGGGAGGGGCCGAGGCCGAGGGAGCTGCGCTGGCGGTCCCGCAAGAGCTCTGCAAAACTCCTGTTGCTGCTGCGATACCTAAGCTGCTTCCGCCGCTGTAGCGCGGCGGGCGCGAAGGGTGGTAGGGAGGGCGGTCCTGTTGTCGTTTTGGAGGTGGAGTTTGAAGGTTGATGTTTTTTTTTAGCGGGAAGTGAAAGAGAGGAAAAAAGGGGGGCAATTGAGCGCGCCTCTTTCTCCCTGTTCTTCGCTTTTTTTCACAGTTCACGCACCATGAGCGTGCAGAGCTTGGACGCGTCCCGCGGACTGAGAAAAGTAAAAGCTCAGGAGAGGGGCATGGTGATGTGGAGAACGGCGCGGAAAGCGAGGACAAAGAATCACGTTGAAAAATGAAAAGCGACGATTGATCTCCCTCTTTTTCAGAAAAATCCGACGAGAAAAAAAGAAGAAAAAAAAACGGCCAGCTTTGACGTCGATTCGGGCCTTTTTCAACGTTCCGCCAGCTCTCCAACTCTCCCGGTCCCTCGCTCGTAACCTCCTGCTCGTGCACTTGCAGCCCGCAACAACCCGCATCACAAAAAAGCAATGTCTCCTCCCGTCCTCTCGACGCCGAGGAGCAACGCAAACTCCGCCGACGGCGCCCTCAAAAAGCCTGTCGGCAAGCTCACGCGCTACACGCTCTTCGTCTGCGTCGCCGCGGCCTTCGGCGGGCTCACGTTCGGCTACGACATCGGCGTGAGCGGCGGCGTGACCAGCAACAGGGATTTCTTGAAAACGGTAGGGAGAAAAGAGAGAGAAAGAAGACGAAGGAGAAAGGCATCGGAATTGGAGAGATGGCGACGAGGACGAGAGCGAGAGCAGCTTTCCTTCTTTTTTCAACTCACCCTCTTCGACCTCTTTTTTTCACTTCCACCACCACCGACCGCCCCCCCCCCCCCCCCCCCCCCCCCCCCCCCCCCCCCCCCCCCCCCCCCCCTCCCCCCCCGC
>Ga0114918_10003976_pt1 | contig 12928 bp, 9 predicted proteins | sample LantaG_FD_87015 | JGI IMG/M metagenome (GOLD analysis project Ga0114918, IMG submission 87015) | Deep subsurface microbial communities from Baltic Sea to uncover new lineages of life (NeLLi) - Landsort_02402 metaG | ecosystem: Environmental > Aquatic > Marine > Oceanic > Sediment | place: Baltic...
CTTACCATAGCTAGAAAAAATGCAAAGGATCTCAAAAAATATCAAAATAAAATAGAAGATGCAAAAAGTAAATTCAAAGAGGTTATGCTGTCTCTTCCGGAAAAGGAGGAGATACCCTCTCTCATATCAGCGATATCTGCATCCGGTCAGGAATCAGGACTTGAATTTTTACTCTTTCAACCTAAAGGTGAAAACAGAAAAGATTTTTATGCTGAAATTCCTGTATCCATTCAGGTAACAGGAAATTTTCACAACATTGTGCTTTTCTTTGACAAGGTTGCAAGGCTTTCCAGAATCGTGAACATCATAGACATAGAAATATTTGGACCGAAAGAAAAAGGCAAAAGCAAATCGACAACTTTAGACAGCGATAAACTGAGCACTTCATGTACGGCTGTTACATACAAATTTGTTGAACCTGTTGCTCAGAAGAAAGAACCTGTGAAAAAGGGAAGAAAAAAATAGATAATACGCAGGAAAAATAAAGATATCATGTATAAACATTTTATTATAATTAGCAGCGCTGCCTTTTTTATCTGTCTATCTATCATTTTTTCAGGCCTTTTTTCAGGATGTGACAGCCGGTCGGAGCTGCCTCGAAAACCTGAAATTGTCTATAAAAAGATAATTGCTAAATCGGAAGGTGCCCCAGGAGCTGCAAAAACAATACCCGGCAAAACCACACCCGCTGTTTCAAAAAAACCGGATCTAACAATAAATCCTAAGGCGGATATTTCAAGGACGAGGGATGTTGATATAAGTAAAAAACCTCCCGTGCTGCCATCAAAACCGCAAAAGATGGCTTTAGAGCCTAAATCGGACATTTCAAAGATACAGATTGCAAAAATAGAAAAAAAACCTGTCGACTCATCAGAGGAAAGTGAAAAGTCAACTGCAAAGAAAGATGCTTTGAAGCCTGAACCCGATACCTCAAAAGTCGCAGGTGGCCTGTCAGGCAAAACAGCCATTGCAACAACAAAAGGGGCGGATGGGATTATATCATCTGTTTCCGCCCCTGGTTCTGCACCCGGCCCTTACATCGCCCGTGGGAAGATTGACCCTTTTGAGCCGTTGTTTAAAGATGAGCCTGTTTCAAGGGAAAAAAAGAAAAAGCGTATCCCTCGCACGCCACTTGAAAAGCTTTCTTTAGGCCAGTTGAAACTTGTTGCAATAATTCGTGCTCCAAGCGGTAATAAAGCGCTTGTAGAAGAAAGTTCAGGCAAAGGTTATGTTGTAAAAATAGGTACATACATCGGGCTCAACTCGGGTAAAATAATAAAAGTAGAAAAAGACAATATTATTATTGAAGAAGAAGTTCAAGATATTCAAGGCAATATAGAAGTCCGCCAAAGAGAATTGAAACTTCAAAGGCCTTCCGGAGAATAATAGCATGATCTATTTAATCACACGATTTTTAAGAAAAGAAGCTTTAATTGTCTTCCTTTTATCAGCAGGAATGATATTTGCAGGATGTGCCTCCAACAAGGCTGATGTTGAAAAAATTGATGACGGTGAAGTTTCCGTCGCACCCAATCTCATCACCGATATAATTACGGCTGAAGATTTGGAATCGACTACTGTTACAGTCAGAGGAAATCGATTTTTGACCTACACTTCAATTAAGCAGGATATTCCTCTGGGAATTCTCTTTTATTTTCACGAAACAGGTCTTGATGGGTCAATTCAAAGCACCTATACGCCGGAAAGTGACATTATTACATCAATCGAAACTTCGGAATTGACTGATCAGGAAGGTACAACCAGAATTCTAATCTCTTTGAAAAATGACATTCCCTATGAAGTAACTCCTGATGATACCGGTATTAAAATATCTTTTTCAAAGGCATCTGATTTAAAGAAGACCGAAAGTGCAGCTGCCGACCTGACGGAAGATGATAAAGATTCACTTGGGGCAATACAGGCAGCAAAGTCTGTTGATGCAAGCATTCCTGCCGCAACCCGTCTGGAATCGGTTTATATATTAAAATATGAAGAAAATATAAAAGTCAATGTAAATGCAGATGGTGTGATTAAAGACTATAAGTTCTTTACAATAGCCAGCCCCGCCAGAATCGTTTTTGATATTTATAACGTTAAAAGCCCCTTTAAAAAACAAAAGACGGTTCCGGTAAACAGCAAGTGGATAAGCCGGGTTCGCCACTTTGGATATCCCGACAAGGTGCGGGTTGTCCTGGATACAAAAAAGAAGTTTCTTTCCGCTTTTTCAGCATATCCCGTGGAGACAGGTCTTGAGATTCATGTGGGCAAGGATGCAGGTGCTCCGGTCCTGGCAAGTTCTGAAAAAGTTTTAACCCCTGAGAAGAAAACTCCTGTGCCCGAAGAAAAACCTGTTGCCGCTGCTGAAAAAATGAAACCGGCATCTACATATACCAAACCCGCATGGGTCAATCGTATAGATTTTCTTAGCAAAGAAACTGGAAAATCAACTGTAATAATCGGCACAACCCATCCAGTTAACTACGATCTTGTTGATGTAACGGATAAATTACTTCGTATCAAACTGTTTAATACAAAACTTCCAAAATACCGAAGACGTCCGCTTATTACAACGCGTTTTGAAAGTGCAGTTGATCGAATAACTCCATTCTTCAAACCTGCTGTAAAGAATACATCAATAATTGCCTTAGAACTGCGAGAAAAGGTTCCTTACACTGTTGAACAAAAAGAAGATCTTCTTCTAATCCATTTTGAGGCATCTTCAATTCCGCCTAAGCCCTTTGAGCAGGCCAACCTGCCGTCGTGGAAAAGAGTTTTTGCTCAGATGGATGTTGGAGCTTCGGAAGATGATCTGAAAGAAGTCGAAGAAAAAATGCCGGGTTCTGTAGCTGGAACGTCGGTTGGGAAAATGCCAGCTGACAAAACACAGAGTTTGGGCCAGGAACCAGAGTATGAAAAAGTGTCAGGTGATAAACCAGAAGAAGTCTATTACGACAAGAGAGATCAAGACCTCTATGATATTAAACGCCAGGAAAAGATAGACAATTATACTGGAAAAACTCAGGATCTTGACGCTTATTATGGAGAAACAGCCAAAAGATATACTGGAGAAAAGATAGCCCTCGATTTTTATGAAACCGACATTAAAAATGTATTTCGCATCTTAAAAGAGATAAGCAGGCAGAACTTCGCTGTTGACAAAGATGTCACAGGCAAAGTTACGCTGTCCTTTGACCAACCTGTACCATGGGACCAGGTGCTTGATCTGGTTCTCAAGATGAATAAACTCGGAAGAATTTACGAAGGAAACATCATACGCATTGCCACTCTGGAAACATTAAAAGAAGAGGAGGACCAAAGAAGAGAAAAACTGAAAGCAAAGCAGGACGCAGATGCCCAGGAGGATCTGGTAACCGCATTCATACCTGTCAGTTACACTGATGCAAAGGAAATGGTAGAAAAACATATTGAGCCCATATTAAAAAGTGCGGAGACTCAATCAAAGGGTTTAAAGGATCGTTACAAAGTCACATCTGATGATCGGACTAATATGGTTATCATTACAGCTTCGCCTAAAGTAATAAAAAGGGCAAAAGAAATTATCCAGAAACTGGATAAAGTAACCCCCCAGGTGATGATCGAAGCAAAGGTTGTTGAAGTTAACAGCGATTTTACAAATGAGATCGGTGTTGACTGGTCCGGAACCATTGGTCCCAATACTTCAACAACTCTTGATGGTACTATGTCCGGGGATGTTGCAATGAATTTACCTGTCGCAAGTGCAGGGAGCATAGGTTTTGCTTTTACCAAGCTTCATGGGACTCCGTTTGTGTTAAATGCACAATTAACGGCAATGCAAACCCGTGGAGAGGGTAAAATAATCTCTTCCCCTAAAATATTAACACTTGACGGAAAGACAGCTATGATAAAGCATGGGTTTCAGTACCCTTACTTTGAAATAGATGATGGTGATATAACGGTTAAATTTAAAGATATAGTTCTATCGCTTGAAGTTACACCGATGGTAACCCCTGATGATCGGGTTTTAATGCAGATACATGTTACCAAAGACGATGTCGGTGATTTCGTGTCAGGCTCAGGTTTTGATGTGCCATCAATAATTAAAAATGAAGCTAATACGGAACTTTTAGTTAACGACGGGGATACGATTGTAATCGGCGGTATCGTTAAATCAAACAGAACCACTTCGACTTCAGGCTGGCCGGGGTTGCAAAATATTCCCCTGCTTGGCTGGCTCTTTAAAAAAGAGGGAAAATCAGAATTAAATGAAGAACTTCTTATATTTATCACACCTAAAATCGTTCAGCTTGAACAGCGTAATTTGGCGGAATAAAATTAAATAGCGGTCTTATCTTTTTAGCCTCTTAATCTCTTTTTCAGCCTTAACTGCCAGAGGCGTTCCTTGGGCAAGTTTAATTACTTTGTTATAGGCGCTATAGGTCTTTTTGTATTTACGTAGCAACTGATAAGCCCTGCCCAAATCAAAATATACTTCTGCAAATTTATATTTATTCGTCAACCGGTAGTTCCCGTTTAAAGTAAAATTTTCATTTGGAAATTTAGGCATTTGTCTCACTATACTCTCAAGAGCTGCCGCAGCCTCTGAAATTTTTCCCATGGCAATATATGTTTTGCCCAGATCATGGAGAGCGTCGGAATAATTTGGCCTTTCCTCTATAGCATCAAGAAAATATTTTTCTGAAAGCTTATACTCTTTTTTTTCGTAATAGGCTATTCCAAGATTATAAAGAGGATAGTAAGGGGTCGCATAAAGAAGATTGTCGGCAACCTCTTTGTAGCAGGCTATAGCATTATCCCAGTCCTTTTTATCAAAATAGGCTGCGCCCATATTATTTCTTGCAGGCGCATAATCATGTTTTATTTCCAGCGATTTTTTAAAATGCTTTATTGCAAGATCCGGTTTTCCTTTTTGTCTGTATGTTATTCCCAGGTAGTTGTGTAAAATATGATCGTTTGAGTAAAGTTTTTCTGCCTCTAGAAGTTCTTTTAAAGCATAGGTGTAGTTCTTATCTTCAAGATATGCTTTGCCGAGTTTTCTTGATGCTTCAGCCTGCTCTTTTCGCAGCTGGGCACCTCCGCATGACGCTATAAAAAAGATAAACAAAAGTATATATACTGGCCAGATAAGCTGGTTTTTTCTCATCTTTTTTCACCTTTTTAAAGTTAATGTTTTATCATTTTAGGTTCTTTTCCATGCTAAACCTTTTTCAGGTCCAAAATGGTTGCAATTTCATCAGATACGCTGTTTACAAACTGATCAAAATCGTCTCCTGTTAGCGGCTTTCCGGGAGAAGGAACCTTTCTAACATCTTTCGGGTGGATAAGTACAGGAGAATTTATGAGGTCAGGATTGGGATTAATTTTAAATTCCGGTGGAAAGCTTTTTTCAAAATACATCTGCTGAAAATTTGCAAATTTCAGTGCATGTGCTGTTGAATTAATAATGGCACTGTCATCGGCTTTAATGATCCCCCTTTTTATGGCCTCAACAAGGCCGGCTAAAGATTCGCCGCCGTGGGTACATGCAATGTGTCCATTCCTGTTTGCAAGAAGCTCCCAGTCCATTATGGCCTGTTCAGTTACCTCAACGAAAAAGACATTTTGTTTTCCGGCCGCTTGGTTATAAATATCTACAAGGTGTATGACTCTTGGCATGGAAACCGGGTTTCCTATCATTGCTGCCTGGGCGACACTCGGTTTTACAGTCATCGGAACAAATTTCCTTTTTTGAATATCAGGCTCCAGATAATAGCGATAAACAGGATTGGCATGGACAGATTGTACACCAAGAATTTTCGGTAGAGCATTGATGATGCCTGTTTCGAAAAACTTCAAGAACCCACTTAAAACTGCTGTAATATTGCCCGCATTTCCAATGGGTACAACAACGACTTTGTTTTTCAGATCATATTCAAAATCCTGTGCAATTTCAAATGAATAGGATTCCTGCCCCAGAATCCGCCAGGCATTTTTTGAATTCAGCAGAGCAACGTTGTATTTTTCAGACAGGACTTCCACGACCTTCATGCAGTCATCAAACACACCGGGAATTTCAAATACACGTGCACCGCTTCCCAGGGGTTGAGAGAGCTGCTGAGGGGTCACCTTTTTGTGGGGCAGCAGCACTGCTGATTTGACATTTGGATTCATGTATCCTGCATACAATGCTGCAGCTGCTGAAGTGTCACCAGTGGAAGCACATAAGGCCAGTACATCTGAAATAAAACCGTTTTTTACCAGAAAGTTGATATAACTAAAAGCGCTGGCCATGCCCCGGTCTTTAAAAGATGCGCTGGGATTCTGTCCATCGTTTTTAAAATAAAATTGGATTTCTACTTTTTCTTGTAAAAACGCATTTGCTTCAATAACAGGTGTATGGCCCTCCCCCAGATAAATAACGTCATCAATGGGTATTACAGGACCGATAAATTCGTGATAACGATATATGCCCTTTAATGAAGGGATAGTTAGCATCTTTCGGTAATCGAAAATTTTTTGCCAGGTTTTCCCATTGATTCTTTTTAGCCGTTTGAAGTTTTTATCATAAATCAAAAGCACCTGACCACAGTGAGGGCATGTGTATAACAGCTTCTTTATACCAAATTCCTTGTCACAGCCTAAGCAGCGATAAATCATCTTGCCTTCAGCTTCGGGAATGATATAAGGCTTAATCTCTTCTGGAAAATCAGCAGGTTTCATGGCTTTCTTTCTACCAACAAGACACAAGGGCACAAATCTAATCATGATAAAATTTGTTCTGGGTGTCTTAATGATTTTGTGGCAAATAATTTTTTAAATTTATATTATTCTTTCCATATTTCCCATATATGGCCTGAGGGCTTTTGGCAGAATCACAGAACCGTCAGGTTCCTGAAAATTTTCAAGTATTGCTGCAACCGTACGGCCCACAGCAAGACCTGATCCATTTAATGTGTGGACAAGCTGAGTTCCTTTTTTCCCTTTAGCTTTAAAACGGATATTTGCACGTCTGGCCTGGAAACTTTCAAAGTTGCTGCATGATGAGATTTCTCTGTAAACACCCTGGGCAGGCATCCAGACTTCAATATCATAGGTCTTGGCTGCAGAAAAACCCAGATCTCCTGTGCAGAGGCTCACAACCTGATAAGGAAGCTCCAGACGCTTTAAAATTGTTTCGGCGTTGCTTAAAAGCTTTTCAAGTTCATCATAAGATGTTTCCGGATGTGAAAACTTGACCAGTTCTACCTTATTAAACTGATGCTGGCGAATCAAACCCCTGGTATCCTTACCATAAGATCCGGCCTCTGAGCGGAAGCAGGGAGTATAAGCAGTATATAATACAGGCAGAATATTTTCATCCAGAATCTCATTTGCGTGAATGTTGGTTACAGGAACTTCCGCTGTTGGTATCAGGAAATAATCCCAGCCTTCCAGCTTAAAAAGATCTTCTTCGAACTTGGGCAATTGGCCGGTATGGGTCATGGATTTTCGATTTACGATAAAAGGGGGAAGGACTTCCTTATAACCATGTTCTGTGGTGTGGACATCAAGCATAAAGTTAATTAAAGCCCTTTCCAGTTTTGCCCCTGCTCCAAAATAAAGAGGAAAGCGTGCACCTGTGATCCTGGCTGCTCTGTCAAAATCGAGTATTCCTAGTTTTTGGCCCAGGTCCCAATGAGCCTGTGTCTTGAATCCAAATTCGGGTAACTTGCCGATCTTTTTTACAACCGAATTTTCCAGGCTATCCTTTCCAACAGGAACCGATGAATGGGGTATATTAGGCAAGCCAAGAAGAATTGCATTTAATTTTTTCTCATATTCCGATAAAGATATCTCCAGCTCCTTGATCCTTGTAGAAACTCCGCGCATCTCGATTACAAGGCTTTCGGCATCTTCCCCTGCTTTTTTCATAATCGCAATCCGGTCTGTTACAATATTGCGGTTATGTCTGAGCTTTTCAATTTCAAGAAGGATTTCCCTGCGGCGCGCATCGCAATCTGTAAAAATGCCGATTTCAGCAGTTTCACCTCGTGCTGAAAGCGCCTTTTGAACATCTGAAAAATTTTGTCTCACGAACTTGATTTCAAGCATAACAATCCCTATATTTTAATATGATTTAATTTGTGACTTTGTGGCAGGAAAATAAATTGCTTACAACATTTGTCGTTAATAAGACAACAGTTTATGCACTTAAAGTTATAGAAACAAAAAAAATATCACTGCAAGGCTGATTAGTCAATGATTATTGCAAGTTGACATTTGTTATCAGTTTTGTATATTAAGGTATGTTATAATTCTTGTTCAGGAGATAATATATGGAAGAAACACTAAAAACCAAATCAGAAATTCGCAGCGACATCGCAGTAATGCAGAATGCTTTATCCGATAGTGAAATAAAAGAAAAAAGTAAAGAAATAGAAAACCGTCTTTTTGAGTTTGCTAACTTTCTTGAATCAAAAATAGCCCTGCTTTATATCAATAACAACTGCGAAGTAATTTCGCTGGATATAATAAAAAGATGCTTTGACTTATATAAAATTGTTGTTCTTCCTGCCCCAAACACAACTCAATACGAAATGAAGTTAATGAAAGTTGACAACATTGATAAGGATTTAAAGCCAGGTGCCAAAGGCATTTTAGAGCCTGATGCCGATCGCTGCAAAACAGTGCCAATTGAATCTATTGACATTGCAATAGTCCCAGGAATTGCTTTTGATGAGAAAGGCGGAAGGATAGGGTCAGGTGACGGCTATTATGACAGGCTTATTCCAAAACTTCCGATTACCACAAGAAAGGTTGCTCTTTCATTTGAAAGCCAGATAATTCAGCAGGTGCCGGTGGAATCCCATGACAGACATGTTGATATTATCATTACGGAAAAAAGAATAATTTATAAAATATAAAGCTTGCAAATACTCAGGTTCAAAAGATTTCGGTTAAGTGGTTCCGAGAAGGTTGCGATTCCGAATTGAATGAAAAATTCATCCGATTTTTACGATCCGCCAGGCCACTAACCATGAACTTTGAACCGGACAACCTTAGTAGTAACTTACTATTGAACCCAGGCAATATCTCTATTTTTTCTATTCAAAACATATGTGTATCTTTTGAAATTCGTGTCTGCTTTTTTCAGCCTTCCTTGTCCTCAATTAATTTAATCGCATCCTTTATCCTGGATAGAACCCTATCTTTTCCTATAATTTCAACAATTTCAAATATACCTGGGCTGGCTGTTTTTCCGGTCAGTGCAAGACGCACAGGCTGGGCGATTTTGCCAAGCTTAAGACCTGTTTTTTCCATAACCGCTTTAAATGCATTTTCAAGATCCGTCTCTTTGAACTCATCTAAGACTTCAAGTTGATCTACCAATAGCCGGAGAGGCTCAACCGAAGCGGGCCTGAAGAATTTTTTAGCAGCTTTTTCATCATATGAGACGGTATCGGTAAAGTAGAACCCGGCGTCATCAGCCATATCTTTTAAAGTTTTACTCCTGGCATTAAGGGTTCTAATTACGCTTTCAATAAAAGGTCCTTCCTGGAAACTGTAACCGTTTTCTTTTAAAAAGGGTGAGAGGTACTTAATAAGTTCATCCGGGGGTGTTGCCTTTATATGATCGGCATTTAGTGCAAGGAGTTTTTCAGGATTAAAAATTCCAGCGCTTCGACCGATGTTTTCAAGGGAAAATTTTTCTATGAGTTCATCCCTTGAAAAAAATTCCTGGTCTCCATACGACCAGCCCAGCCTGACCAGATAGTTGATAAAAGCGTCCGGCAAATACCCCATGTCCCTGTATGCTGTAATAGACATGGCGCCATGACGTTTGCTCAGTCGTGTCCGATCGCTGCCCAATACCATGGGAACGTGGCCAAAAGTGGGCAATGGGCTATTTAAAGCTTTATAAAGAAGAATTTGTTTGGGTGTATTCATAACGTGATCGTCACCCCGCAGCACCGTGTTTATTCCCATCGTAATATCATCAACCACAACAACAAAATTGTAAGTAGGGCTACCGTCACTTCTGGCGATTATGAAATCATCAAGTTCTTCATTTTGAAAAACAATATTGCCTTTAATTACATCTTTAAGTACGGTGGTTCCTGAAACCGGGGCTTTAAACCGGATAACGGCATTATCGGTCCTGCCCAGACCTTTTTCGCGGCATGTACCGTCATACTTGGGCTTACCACCGACCTCCATAGCTCTATTTCTCATTTCTTCAAGTTTCTCAGGTGAACATGTGCAGTAGTAAGCAAATCCTGAATCAAGGAGCTTTTGGATGTATTCGGTGTAAATATCAAAGCGCCGTGACTGAAAAAAAGGGCCTTCATCCCAGTCTATCCCGAGCCACTCAAGAGCTTCAAAGATAGCATCTACAGATTCCCGGGTTGATCGTACTGTATCCGTATCTTCGATTCTCAGGACAAATTTGCCTTTCATATGGCGCGCATACAGCCAGTTAAAAAGAGCTGTTCTTGCGCCGCCAATATGCAGATATCCCGTAGGGCTTGGGGGAAAACGAGTTATAATTTTTTCCATTTTATTTCATCTTTTTAAGGAATAGTGTGATTGCGTTTTGCATTAAATCCTACCAGGTTAAAATGACTTATTTATTACTTATTTTTAACTACAACAAGTAAATATAGAATAATTTAAAAACTGCTGATAAAATTCTTTTTTGTAAAATTAATGTAATACCGCTATCCAGGGGTTGAAAAAAGCAAAAAAAATATAGAGGCTTACGAGACAGAGATTATGATTAATATAAGATTGTTACATGATATTTGCTTGTTTGTTAAAGTTGATTATAGGTAGCATATAACCAAAAAGAACACAAGACAGCAATATAAAAAGATAGGAAAATTCTTGACAAGCTTCTCTATTTCAATTACTAAAGCCTCAACTTTGCAAAAAAGTAGTGAATTGTATAATATTATATATAATTTTATGTAGTTAGGAGATTACTTATGCCTGTACCAAAACGAAAAACATCCAAGTCAAAACGGGACAAACGGCGAGCTCATCAAAAAGTTGCTGCCCCTAATGTTGCTGAATGCCCTCAGTGCGGGGAAGCCACTCTTTCCCATCATGCATGTCCGAGTTGCGGGACATACAAAGGACGCAGCGTGATTGAAACCGAAGAAAAATAATGATCTGAGACGTTTTGAAATTGGCTCACCCGAAAAGGAAAGATAGAGATGTCTTCATCTTCCAACAATACCCAAACAGCTCTTAAGGGCCTTGATCTTGAATCAAGGCAAATGGTTCTCGATACTGTCGGGCAGCTCAGGAAGCGGTTACTTACCAAAGAAAAGATCCTTGAGTTTGACAGGAAGGAAATATTTCCTGAAGATGTAATCCGAGAGATGCTAGGCCCGGAGATTGGTTTGCAGTTCTTGATGATTCCGGAAGCTTATGGAGGAATGGGAGGCGGCACGCGGGATTGTGTTGCAGTTACCCGTCAAATGTCCAAGATTTGCTTAGGAATTACGACCGCTTTTTTTGCTATTCAATTGGGAGCAGACCCCTTACTGGTCGGAGGGACTGAAGAACAGAAAAAAAAGTGGCTTGGTGCCATTGCCCAGGGAAATTCGCTGGTCGCTTATGCTGTAACGGAGCCTGCTGCCGGCAGCGACGTAGTAGGGATAAAAACCAAAGCTGATCCTGTATTAAACGATTCCGGTGAAATTGTAGGATACAAAATAAACGGAACAAAACAGTTTATATCCACTGGAGGAGCTGCTGATTTCATTACACTCCTTGCAAAGGCCCCGGAAGGACTAACCTTTTTCGTCGTTGAAAAGGGTACAGAGGGTTTTTCGTCCGGCAAGAGTGAAGAAAAGCACGGAATAAGGTCATCACAGACATCCCCGCTTACCTTCACGGACGCTTTTGTTCCCATTGAAAATCTTATTGGCGGTGTGCCGGGTAAAGGATTAAAGCAGGCAAACAAGGTTTTTGGCTATACACGGCTTATGGTGGCTGCAATGGGATTAGGCCCAGGGGAGGCCGCCCTGGACATTGTTATTCCCTATGCAAAACAAAGAGTTGTTTCCGGTTCTGCTTTATCGGAAAAACAGGGTTATACCCATAAGCTGGTCGTGCCGAATGCGGTGAGGCTCGAAGCAGCGGCTTCCTATATTGAAGAAACTGCAGCCAGACTGGACAGTGGAGAAAATGATCTGGGGGTTGAAGGTTCCATTGCGAAATATTATGCGACAGAGGCTTCAAATAAAACTGCAGATGATGCCATTCAGGCATTGGGCGAGTACGGGTATATTAATGAATTTGAGGTAGAAAAAATTAAAAGGGATGTAAAAATAGCCTGTATTTATGAAGGAACCAGTGAAATTCAACAGAGTATTATCAGCATATTCCGCTGGAGAACAACTATAAAATCAAAAGGGATGTTTTACAAAGAAATCAGCTCTGAAATGGAAAAGCTGAACAAAACTTCAAATGATCTGGGGTGCAGTTTTTATTCAATAGCTGCAGGTGCCCTAAATGATACAATCAAGGTTGTGCATGAAAACAAAATGACCCGGAAACAATATATCATGTTTTCCCTGGCTGATATGATGACACATGTAGAGGTCGGAGTAAGCCTGGCCCGCAGAGCAGGTATGGCGGGAAAAGCGGATACGGCGGAAGCTGAAAAACTCAAAGCCATGTCAAGGATATTTGCAAATGAAGTTTCGCAACTGGTTGCTCAAAATATTCTTAAAATTGTTAGCGGATCTGGACTGTTTGATGCAAATACTGTTTCCGCCTTTTTGGAGAAAATTTTCTATAACCAGCTCCTTTGCAGCTATCAGGGCGTTATTGAAGACATGGACAAAGTTGCAGATATATTGTTTGAGAGGTAATTATGCGAGATGATGACAAGCGTACAGTTGTGGTAACGGGAGGATCAAGGGGTATCGGAAGAGCGATTTGCCTATCATTTGCAGGA
>Ga0114918_10003977_pt1 | contig 12927 bp, 5 predicted proteins | sample LantaG_FD_87015 | JGI IMG/M metagenome (GOLD analysis project Ga0114918, IMG submission 87015) | Deep subsurface microbial communities from Baltic Sea to uncover new lineages of life (NeLLi) - Landsort_02402 metaG | ecosystem: Environmental > Aquatic > Marine > Oceanic > Sediment | place: Baltic...
CGGCGAGGGGTCGGCGGCGGAGGAGCGGCGCCTCGCGGCCTTCCCGCTTCCCTCTGTTGTGCCGAGGGTAGAGGACGAGAGGGCCGAGCGCGTCTTCGCCGCCGCGGCCGCGGCCGTCGCGAGGTCGGCGACGGCCGCCAAGAGGATGCAGAGGAAGACGAGGGGCGGCGACAGCCGCGGCGCGCCTCCTCCTACCCGCTCTTTCGCCTTTTCCTCTTCTTCTTCCTCTTCCCTCCGCACCCCGCGCGAGGTGACGCGCGCCGCGGCGCTCCTCAAGGACGCCGAGGATGCGCACGCGATAGTCACGCTGTGGCGCTGGCTCGCGCGCCGCTTCGGCGAGGAGCGGTTCCCGAGCGGGGAGGCCGAGCTCGCCGCTGCCGAGGCGGCGAGGCTGGCGGCGCTGCTGGACCGCGGGCTCGCCTCGATGGCCGCGGCGGCGGCGTCTTCTTCGCCGTCGAAGAAGAGAGGGAAGAGAGGAGCTGTAGCTGCTGCTGTTGGCGACGAAGAGGAGGAGGCGGAGAAGAAGAAGAAGAAGAAGACCAGCGAGAGGAGGGGCAAGGGGGGTGCCGGCTCTTCTGCTTCCGCCGCCGCCGCCGCCGCGAAGGACGAAGCTGCTCTCGCCGCCGCTCCTTCTCCTTCTGGCCCCGAGATCGCCTTCTCGCTCTCTGAGGAAGGGCAGGAGGCCCGCTCTGTCGTCTCTCCTGCCGCGTGAATAGTGGAAACACCTGTAAAAAAACTGAAAACTTGAAAGCACTGAAACTCGATACTCATTTTTGTTTTTTCATCTCGTGTTTTTCAAACTCTCTCTCTCTCTCTCTCTCTTCCCAACCCCTCAACTCAAGCATATCAAAACACGCGACGCGACAGCACCGCCGCCGCCTGGTCCGGGGAGAGGCGAGAGACCCCCACGGACCGCAGGGCCGCGACGGCGGAGGCGAGGGCCCCTTCGGCCCCTTCTCCTCCTCCCCCTCCTCCTCGCGTCGCCACCGCGGCCCCGAGCGCCGCCGCCGCCGCCGATGGCAGCGCGAGCAGGGCCGCGGCCTCGGTCAGCTCCCTGACGTGGGCCCCCGGGTTCCTCGGCGCGTAGGGAGCGAGCACGGCCGCCAGCGCGGCGGCGTCGGCGCCCAGCTGCCGCCCTCCGGCGCCGTCGAAGCGCGCCTCGGTCGCGACCTCGTTGAACAGCAGCCGCGTCGCGGCGGCCGCGGCGCCGCGCCAGACTGAGCGGAACGCGACGGCGTCCAGCGCGCGCGCGGCCGCGGCCAGCGCCGCGGCCAGCGCGGCCAGCGCGGGGGCCAGCGCCGGCGAGGGGCCCGAGGCGACGAAGTACGAGGCGCTCTCGTCGTCGGCCCCCGCGTCGGGCGAGGACGACAAGACGAACGCGTCGCCGCGGACCGCCCGCTCGACGGCCGGCCCAGCGGCGCGCTCAAAGGCGTCGGCCGCCGACTTGGCGAGGCGCGTCGTCCACTTCCGGGACAGCGCGGCGAGGGCGTCGGCCTCGGCGGCGAGGACGGAGGGGCGGGGCGGAGGGGCGCGGGGTTTCCTCCTGTCGCCGCCGCTCCCGGTTTCGCTCCCGGTCCCGCTCGCCGCCGGGGGAGGAGGGGAGCTCGAGCCCGGAGAACATCCCTCGTCGAGCAGCAGCAGCGGCCAGCCGCCCTCCCGCAGCTCGTGCTCGAGCCACCGGCTCCCGCTCGCCACCCCGCCCACGACGGCCGCCCTGGTCGCGTCCGCGAGCGGGTCCCCGAAGCGCGCCGCGGCCTCGGCGGCGCGGGAAGCCCTGGAGCGGAAGGCCGCGAGAACGGGGCGCGCGGCGGCGTCGACGTACCGCGGCCGCGCGAGCGCCGGCGTCCTCAGAAACAGCGCCTTTTTCTTCTTCTTCTTTCTGTCACCGTTTTCCGCCGCTGCCGAGCTCGCTGCGGGGCTCCACGAGGGGAGCCACGAGACGCGGGACGCGGCTTCTACGAGGGCCCTGGCCGCGGCCTCAGCGGCAGGAGGAGGGGCGAACTCGAGCGACGAGGGCAGAACGACGGCGGCGGCGGGAGTTCCCCCGCCGCCGCCGATGCTTCCAAACCCGCCGCCGAGAGCGGCCTCGTCCTCGGCCCTCGCCGCCGCGGCCGCCACCGCGGCCCCGGCGGCTGCGTGCCATTCTCCTCCCTTCCCCGAGCCGGCGGCGTCCTCTACGGCGCGAACCCCAGCCTCCCTGTCGCACTCCCACCACGAGTCCCTCCATTCGGAGACGGGAAGAGAGGAGGAGCACAGCCGCGAGAGGACGCCGCCATCGGCGTCGGGCCACGCGGCGTCGACCGCCGCACCGCTTCCCTCTCCTCCCCCCCCGCCGTCCTCGCCGTCGCTCCCGGCCCCGAGCCCGCGGGCGACTGCCAACCTGCGCTCGAAGGCCGCCGCCTCGGAGACGAAATGCGACCACAGGGCGCGAGACCTCAGGGCGCTCAGCCGCGGGAGGACTCTCTTCGTTAGGACCTGCGCCCAGAGCTCGTCGCGGACGGCGCGGGCGACCTCTGCGGGCAGCGACCGGCAGCAGCCCTCGACCCTGTTGCTGTCTTCGGCTCCTCCGGTCCCGGTCCCGGCTCCCGAACCTCTTCGGAGGACTGCCTCGTAGTGGGCGTCGATGCCCGGCTGCAGCGGGGCCGCGGCGGCCCCGGCGGCCCCGGCCGCGCGGGCCGCGGCCTCGAAGAGCCACTCTGGCCTCTCGGGGGCGTCGGCGGCGCCGTCTCCGTTTTCGCGGTCTCCGTCGTTTTCCTCGCCGCCGCCAAGGAACAGCGGCGCGACCCGCTGCTCGACGACGACGGCCGCGAGCTCCGAGGCGGCCCAAAGCAGCGGGGTCTCGGAGGGAGGCGGGAGAGGAGAAGGAGAAGAAGCACCGGAGGAGGCGCAGCAAGAGGCGCGCTCGGCGGCGTCAAACTCGCGCGCCATCGAAGCGCGCTGCAGCGCCGTCAGCGCGGCGACAAGCCTGCAGGCCTCGTCCGCCGCTTCCGGGCGAACTGCGAAGCCCCCGTCCCAGGAAGAAGAATCACCCTCCGAAACGATCGGCGGAGGCCAGCCGACGGCGGCGGCCGAGGCGCGCAGACAGGCCCGCAGGCTCCCTTCCAGCCTGCGCTGCGCTCCCGCGCTCCGCGCAAGCGCCGTCGCCGCGTGCGCGACGAGCGCGGCGGGGACGCCAGCTGGCGGCAGGCGCGCGACGGCGAGGGCGCCGGCCCCGGCCGCGGCCGCCGCGGCGACGGCGTCAGGCGCTGCGGCGAGGACCGCTGCGGCGCTGCCCCCCGCGGGGGAGGAGGAGGAGGAGGGGGAGGAGGAGCGCTCGCCCGCGCCCGAGGCCGTCGCCATCGCCGCCGCGCCGCGCTCGACGGTGCGCACGCACCGCTCCAGGTGCCTCGCCAGTCCGGCCAGCTCCTGCAGCGAAGAAGCGTAGGCCGCGGCGCCGCGAAGGGCCGAGAGCTCCGCGGCGAGGCCGCGGACGTCCACCGGGAGAGGCGGGCCGTGCGCGGGCGCCGGGGGGCCTCCATTTCTGTGGGCCGCGGCGGCGGCGGCGGCCTCGGCCGCAGCGGCCTTGGCCCCGGCCAGCCTCGCCAGCTCCCTCCTCGTGGCCGCCTCGCGCTCGGCCAGGGCGGCGGCCTCCCTCTCCAGGGCGCGGACGTGATCCGCTGCGGGGGAAGGGAGGTAGATCTCCTCCTCCTCCTCCTCTTCTTCTCGGCGGTCGAAGACGGAGGAGGGCTTTGGCGGCGGCGGCGGCGGCGGCGAAAGAGGCGAGAGGGGAGGAGGGAGAGCCTCTTCTTCTTCGGGCTGCCAGTGCTGCTGCTGCTGCTGCTGCTCTTCGGGCTGCCACTGATGCTCTTCGGGCTGCTGCTGCCACTGCTGCTCCTCGGGCTGCTGCTGCTGCTGCTCTTCGGGCTGCTGCTGCTGCTGCCATTGTTGTTCCCGGGGCTGTTGCTGCTGCTGTTGCTCTTGCCACCGCTGCTCGGCGGAAAGAGGCGGCGGAGGCGGGAACTCCTCTTCCGCTGCCGTCGCCGCCGTCGCCGCCGCCTCTCCTTCCCATCCTCCTCCCCAGCCGCCGCCGCCTTCACCTGCGTCCTGAGATGGAGCGGCGGAGGAGGCGTCTCTCATTTCGGTTTCGGTCTTGGCAACGGGGCCTGCCCCGAACTGCTGCTGCTGCTGAGGGTAGAAGCCTTCGCCTCCTCCTCCCCCCGCTGCTGCTTCGCCGCCGCCCCAGGCAGGGGCAGCGGCAGGAGGCGGCGCGAAGCCGTCGCCGCTGCCGCCGAAGAAGTCATCCGCCTGTTGCGGAGCCGGAGCGCCGCCGCCGCTGCCGCCGCCGAAAAAGTCGTCGTCGTCGCCGGCAGCGGGAGCAGCAGGAGCCGCGGCGGGCTCGCCACCCCAGTCCTCGCCTCCTCCTTCTCCTCCTGTTCCTTCCTGCGCCTCTGTCGCGGGGTACTCCTGTTGCCTTTGCTGCTGCCATCCGTCCTGAGCGGCGGGAGGCTGCTGCTGCTGCTGCTGCTGTTGGTGCTCTTGCTGCCAGGGCGCACCTCCTTGGGTCGTCGCCGCAAACGCTGGCACTGCCTCCATCCCAGCTGTCGGCGTCGCGGCCAGCGAAGAGTCGTCCCAGCCGCCTGCCCCTCCGGGAGCAGCAGCATCAGCAGCAGCATCAGAAGCAGCATTGTCGTAATACGCCTGCTGCCGAGGAGGAGCAGCTGCGGGCTGCTGCTCGTAGCCGTAAGGCTCTTGGGAAGGCAATGAAACTCGGGCACCGCCATCGAATGCGGCGGTGACGACGCTCTCGCTTCCCCAAGCTTGCTGCTGCTGCGGCTGTTGTTGCGGTTGCTGTTGCTCGTAGCCAAACTCCTGCTGCTGCTGCTGCGAATAGCCGTATTGAGGCTGCTGCTGCTGCGGAGGCTGCTGCTGCTGCTGCTGCTGCTGAAATGCGGCGGCGTCATTATCGCTCGACACTGCCTGAGGCTGCTGCATCGGCGGCGGGACTGCCGTCGGCGGCGCCCAGCCTCCCTGGTTCGGAGGCGGCGGAGGGGCGAAGCTGCCACCGGAGCCGTACATGCCTCCTTTCTCGAGAGAGAGAGAGGGAGAGAGAGAGAGAGGCAGAAGGCGCGCGAGAAAAAGAGAGAGAGAGAAACGCTGGGTCTCTCGGACGAGACACAGGCAAAAAAAATAATTGGAGAGGAAATAAAAAAAAGGATAAAAAACTGCTCCAAAAAACGCATTAACAAACTTTCAAGCGTTTTTTCCAACTCTTTCCCCCGAAAAAAAACGGTATGCGCCGCTCGGCCTTCGCCGACGCCGCGGCAGGCGGCGACTGGGCCTTCGACTCCCTCGCCGCGTCCGCCTCCTCAATGGAATCCCAGGGGATGGCCCTCCCCGCTTCCTTCTCGTGGCCGCCCCTCCCCTCTCCTCCGGAGCAGCAGAAGCAGCAGGGCGAGCCCAAAGCGGCGCCGCTGTTCCCGAGCAGCAGAGGAGGGGGAGGCGCCGCGCCGGCGCCGGCGCCGGACGCCGACGCTCCCGAGCGCCGCTCCCCGCCCGACAGCTGGCTCCGCCGCGCGAGGTGGCGCGGGGCCGTTAGCGGGGCACTCTCGGCGCTGGCGCTGCTGTGCCTCCTCGCGCTGCTGGCCTCGGCCGCCCTCTCCTCTTCTTCGACGACGGCAGTTTCGTCGCCGTCATCTGCTTCTTCGTCGCGGAAGGTCTCTCCCCGCGGCGGCGGTTTCGCGCCTAGGGCCTCTTTCCCTCCGCCTCGGCTCCTCTCGGACGACGCGAAGAGGGCGTTGCCCCTTTCTAGTGCTTCCAAACTCGAAGCCGAGGCAGGACACGAGGCGGGGGAAAAGGAGGGCGGCGGGGGTGTCGCCTCCGAAGAAGCGCCGTTTTTTGCCTCCCGCTCTTCTTCTTCTCCGTTCTCTCCCTCTCTTTCGTCTTCTTCTTCTTCTCCCCGAGGCAGGGGTCGCACCCTCGTCTCGTACGCCTACTTCGAGAAGAACGCCGTCCAGGCAGCAAACCTCGCGTTCTTCTCTGCTTTTGGGATGGGCCTCGCGACGAAGGAGGAGAAAGGAGGAAGCGGAAGCGCAGGCAGAGGCCGTTCGGGAAAGGGAAAGGGACTCGGCCGCCGCCGCTCGCCGTTCCTGCCGCCTCCGCCACCCGCGACCGACTTTTTCGTCATCGTCTCGGGGCCCTCCTGCACGCCCTGCGCCATGTTTTCTTCCTTCCTGTCTCCCGACACGAGGGCGAGGCTCCCAGGGGCTCCCAGCGGGATCTCGGGGGCGTGGTCCGGCGTTGTCGAGGCGGCGACAGAAGAGGAGATCAGAGGAGCGACGAGAGAGGAGGAAGGAGCAGCCGAGAGAGGACCGGCGACGGCGTCGACCGTGACCCTCCTCCACCGCTTCGAGAACGACGGGATGGACTTCGGCGCCCACAACGTTACCCTGGAGTGGGTGGCGTTCCTTGAGAGGCACGAAAGAGGAGGAAGCGAGGCGGAAGGAGGAGGAGGAGCAGCAGCGGCGGAGGAGCTCGAGGAACCAAAAACGGCGGGCGAGGGCGGCGGCGGCGGCAACACCTCCCGCCACCGCAGGCTCATCTTCCTCAACTCCTCCGCGCGCGAGCCCTTCCTGCCCACCTATTTGCCCGAGGGGTGGCAATGGACAGACGCGTTCTCGAGGGACCTTTACGAGGAAGAAGAAGAAGAAACCGCCGTCGAAGAAGAAGGAGAAGAAGAGACCTCGGAGGAGAAGAGAAGCAAGCTCCGGGGGACCACGGTCGAAAAGAAGGGCGAAAAGAAGAAAGTCGCACTCGTCGGAGCGGCGCTGACCTGCCTCCCCTCCGTCGACGCCGGCGGCCCTGGACCCCGAGTCGAGTCGTGGGCGTTCGCTCTGTCCCAAAAAGGGCTGGTCCTAGCAAAGGAGTCCGGCGTGTTCGGGTCGCACGGGTGCAAGCTCTGCGCCGACGGCGTGGTGGTCGCAGGTGAGAAAGAGAGAGAGAGAGACAGAAAGAGAGAATCGATCGAGGAAAGCGACCCTCGAAAAAAAATGAAAGAAGAAAAACTGAAAAGCTCGAAGAAAAATGACAACAGGGGAGTACGGCCTCTCGCTCGCCGTGCTTCGCTCCGGGCGCAACCTCGCCACACTGATGAGCCGCTACGGGAGGGGGGTCGACTGGAGCCGCGAGGAGCACTGGGGCTGCAACGACAACGTGCACCCTTCGCGGTGAGAGAGAGGGAGGGAGAGAGAGAGAAAGAGAAAGAGAGAGCTCCTTTTTTGAACTTTCTCAAAAAAAGGAAAACAAATCAAAATTTCACAAAAAATCGAACAATCGAAAAAAACAGCCACGCCACATACGACGGCGTCGACATGCACCCCTTCGAGACCCTCTTCGTCAAGGCATCATGGAACGTCGGGGAGCCTTTTGTCTCGGCCTATTCCCGCTGGGGCGCGAGGCTCGCCTCGAGCTCGAGCCCTCCCTCCTCGCCGGACGACGGCGACGGCGACGGCGGTAACCTTTCGGGCTTCGACGCCGGCACGAGGGGAACGTTCGACAAGCCCAGGTACCGCTACGCTATCAGCCCCGAGGCCCAGGAGGACTGGGGCGTCGCAGAGTGCTTCGGGAAGGGGGCGCCGCCCCCGCCGGAGCGGGGGAGGAGGGAGGGGACGAGGGGGTCGGGGGGAGGGGAGGGGAAGGACGGCGGCGGCGTCGACGATGGAGGCTGGAGGGCGTGGTGGCAAACCTGATGTTTCGGGCCGCCTTCCGCTGCGCTCGACGGGCCGAACGCCGACGACCGCATGACAATGGAGAATCGACCGCGGTGCGTCGCGTCGCGCGCGATGCGCCGCGAGGCCTGAAAGCGTTTTTTTTGTTTTTTCCCTTCAAAAGTTTCCAACCTAAAAACCGTGCAATAAATAAAGCTCTCCGTCTCTCTCTCTCGCTCTTTCCTTTTTGAGTTGCGCCCGTGCCTCGAAAGTTTCCCGTATTTACACAGAGAAGAAGATTGAGAAAACAAGGGTCAAACCCCGCCTCTCTTTCTCTCTCTAACTTTCTCTCTTTCTCTTTTTTTTTTCTTTTCAGCTCAGCTTCGCCAGCACCGACTTCTCCGCGACGAAGCACACCTCCCCGCCGTCCGGGAGAGACACGTCGCTCGAGCTATATTTGGAGAAGAGCACCGAGTCGCCGACCGCGAGCCCCTCGAGCGAGACGTCCTCCCCGACGGCGACGACGGTCCCGACCAGCGCGTCCTGCTGCGGCAGCGTCGCGCCGCCCGAGAGGCCCGCTGAGAGAATGACGCCGCCCTGGGACTTCTCCTCGGCGGGGCGCGGGCGGACGAGGAGGCGGTCTCCGAGCGGGGCCATCTTGGTGACGTCGAGGGTGGCCTCGGCGGAGGTGGCCGAGGCGCGCGGGGCTGTGAGTTGGTAGAGCGGTTGGAGGCGAGAACGACAGGAGGGGGGGGGGTGAGCGAGAGAAAAAAGAAGAGGCTTCCGGCAGCTGCGGCATTTGCGTTTGGGGAATGTGAACTCTTCTGTTTGACTTTTTGCCCCGATTCTTCTCCGAGAGCAAACAAAAGCTCAACCTTGTATCGGTGCTTGACAAGCAACATCGACGTACGGGAGGAGAAAACAGCTCTCCAGCGCGAGAAAAAGAAATGTGACGTTTCAATTTCCCTGACACACGCACCGATTCTAGCCGCCGAAACATTCCTCGGGGCAGCAAGCGCCGGGCGGGCAGCGGACGTCGCCCTCGAGGTCGCCGCCACGCCAGCAGCGCGGGAGGAAGTCGCAGCAGCAAGCATTTTCGAAGAGAAGGAGGAGGAGTGAAAAACGGGAGAAAGGGAGTAAAAGCGTGCGAGAGAAAGGGGTGAGAGTTGCAATTGTGGTCGGCGGCAGAGGTCGGTCGTCGCCACTGGCTTTTTTCCCCCTCCACCCTTTTTCTTTAAAGCCAAAAAGGAGTGGCTGCCGCCGCCGATGCGGCCGGCGATGCGGCGCCTCAATCTTTTCGTTTTCTAAATAAATGGGGCGGCACGTTTCTTTACAGTAATCTAATGAGATTTAGCGAGAGAGGGGGAGTTGCTCCCCGAGTCGGAAGAGCCGGCGCCGCGGCCGCCCCTCGCTCCGCCAGCCGCGCCCCTCCTCGCCGCCGGCTGCTGCAGGGCCGCGGCTCGCGCCCTCGAGGCCTTGCCCGCCGGGCCCGAGACGACCGCGGGCTCCGAGGGCGCTGCTGCTGTCGCTGGAGCAGTGGGCGCGGTCCCGCGGGAGGATCGGCGAGTCGCGCGAGAGGGCTGCTGCTGCTGAGCTGCAGCAGCAGCAGCGGCAGCGGCGGCGGGAGGAGCAGTGGCGGCAGCGCCGGGCGTCGCCGTCCTCCTCCTCGCATGCTGCCGAGTCGGAGGAGCACCCGCCGCCACGGCCTTTGCTTCCGCGGCGTCCGTGGCGGCCGCGGCCGTCACAGGGGTCTCGTCTGCGGCGTGCTTGGCCGCCTTCGCAGGAGGGGGCTCGTTCGCCCTGTCGTCCTCCTCCTCCTCCTCCGCAGCCCCGAGCTCGGCAGCGGCGGCAGCGACCCTCCCGGGTCCGTCGTCGGTCTCCTCGTCTCCATCGTCCTCCTCGTCCTCCTCGTCCTCGTCCGCGGCGGTCGACTCGGTCACCGCGGGAGTCGTCGCCCGCGATCCCCCTCCGCCTCTGGCAGCAGGAGAGGCAGCAGCGACAGCCCCGGTCTCTCCGTCGCCTTCTTCCTTTCCGCAGTCGTCGGCGGCAGCATTCTCAGTCTCCTCCTCCTCTCCTCCCTCCTCGCCCTCGCCCGGCACCGCCTTCACAAACTGCCCGCGCACCCGCGGCCTGGCCTGCGCGAGCTGCTTGCGGGACTCGTAGCGAATGCGCTTGGAGAAGCAGAGCCTGGAGCGCTTCTCGCGGTAGCGGGCAAGGGCCGCGGCGCGGCGGGCCGCGGCACGCGCGGCGGCGGCGGCGGGGCCGCCCGCCGCGGCCGCGGCTTGCTCTTCGCTGTCGTCGGCAGCGTCGTTCCCGTCGCCGCCGTTCGGAGCAGCAGCGGCAGTCGCAGAAGAGGGCATTCCGACGGGAGGAGGCCCTCCTCCTCCGTTGATGGCCCCGCCGAGCATGGCACGGACGGCGGCGACGGCGGCGTGAGCGGCGGAGTTGCCCCCGGCGTCGCCGGCGCCGCTTTCGTAGCCTCCTCCTCCCGCGGTCGCCGCGGTCGGCGCGGGACCCCCGGGCCCGTTGCCGTCGCTGGCTCCTCCCTTGCCCCCGCGAGCAGCAGCGCCCCCGCCTCCGGCGGCGGCAGCAGCCGCGGTCGCGGCCGCGGCGGCGGCCACGGCCGACGAGAGCTGCTGGAACAGCATCGCCTGCTGCGCCTGCATCATCTGGGCATAGACGGCCGGCGGCGGCAGCGGCGCGACCCCCGGAGGGAGCTGCTGCTGCATCTGCTGCTGCTGCATCTGCTGCACCTGCATCTGCTGCTGCAGCATCTGCGGGGGCATCATTCCCGGGAGCCCCATGCCGAAGAAGGGCGCCATCATTGCCGGCATCGTGGGCGGCAGCGGCTGCTGCGCCGGCGGGGGAGGGGGCGCCGAGGAGGTCGAGGGGCCGTTGCGGCGGTGGTAGTGGTGGCGGTAGGAGGCCGCGCTGCCGCCTGTGCCCGAGGCCGAGGTCCCGTAGTTTCCGTGGGCCGCGGCAGCCGCCGAGGCCCCGGAGCTCCCGCCGCAGCTGCCCCCGTTCGCGGCCGCTGCGGCTGCCCAGAAGGCCGCGGGCGGGAGGCCGAAGCCGGCAAAGGGGAAGATCGGGGGGGGAGGGACGGCGGCGTTGCCGGGGCCGGGGTGAAGAGGTCGCATCCCCCAAGCGGCTGCGGCGGCGGCGGCCGCGGCGGCCGCCGCCGCCGCAGCCTGCTTGCGTTGCTGCTGCAGCTGCTGCTGATGCGCCGCTTCGACCGCGGCGACCGCCTGATGCTGCGCCGCGGCCGCCATCGCCGCCGCGTCCAGCTGCCTGTACGGGAGGAGCGGCGGCGGCGGCGTTGCGCCGCCGCCCCCCGCGCCCAAGCCCGCACCGCCGGCAGAAGCAGCCGCCGCAGTCTCGGCGGTGCCGCCGCCGCCACTGCCAGAGGCGGTGCGCTGCTGGACGTCGTCGGTCGTCGCGGCGCCGCCGAAGAAGCCGTTGGACCCGCCGCCGCCGCGCCCGCCGCCGCTCCCGCCGCCGCCGGTGCCTCCCGCCGTTCCCACGGTCGGGTTGCTCCCGCGGCCAGAGGCCAGGCCGCCGCAGCAAGCGGTGTTGGTCGCGGCGTCGGCGTTGTTGTTGTTGGCGGTCCCGGAGCCGGAGCGCTCCTCCTCGACGGTCGAGGAGGTGCCCCCGCCCCGGAGAGGGGCCTCGGCTGCCGCTGCAGCCGCCGCTCCCTCCTTGCCTCCGGCCGCCGCGGCGGTCGCGTTCTGTGACGGGGCAGCAGCGGCGCTGTTGCTGTTGTTGTTCGCGGCGGAGGCGGCGGCGGCGGTGGCGGCGGCAGCCTGGAGCGTCGCCGCCGCGTCGGCAACGGCAGCGACCGCGGCATCGGAGCAAGGAGGAGCGACGTAGGCCCTGAATCCCGTCGCCGGCTGATGCTGAGGAGCGGCGGGCGCGCGGAAAGATGTAGGAGCAGCAGCGGCGGCGGCAACAGCTGCAGCGGCAGCTGCCGCCGCCGCCGCGGGCGAGATGACGACGGGCGGCGGCGGCGGCATCATCAGGGCCGCCGCCGCCGTGGCCGCCGCGGCGGCCCTCTCCGCCTCGTCCTCCTCCTCCTCCTCCTCCTCCTCGTCGCCGCTTCCGCTGCCGCACTGCTGCCGATGGTGGTGGCGGTGCGAGCGGTGGTGGTGCGAGCGGTGGTGGTGGCGGTGACGTCCGTGCCTCTGCTCGCCGCCGCCGGCGTCGTGCGCTGCGGCGGCGGCCTCCGCGCCGCCCGAGCCCACGGCGGCGTGCGTCCCGTCGGACGAGTTGTTGTTCTTCTGCTGTCCGATGCGAGCCACGGCGGGCGAGGGAGGCGCGGCCGGCGCGGCGGCGAGGCCGCGGGCAGCGGTCCCCGTCCCTCCCGTGCCGCCGCTGCCCGGGTTCGCCGAGCCGCGGCGGCCCCCGCCTCCCTGCTGCTGCTGCTGCTGCCACCGGGAGTCGTCCTCGGACGCCAGCGCGGCGGCGGCGACCGCCGCTGCTGCGGCTGCCGCGGCGGCACCGGCCGCGGCGGCAGAGGCGACAAAGCCCTCCTGCGGCGGAGCAGCGGCGGCGGCCCGCGCCAGCCGCTCCTGGAGGCTCCCGCCGCCGCCGCCGGCCGCCTCGCCGCTGGTGCCCGCCTCGGGGGCGCCAGCGTCCGGCGCAGACCCCTCCGCGGAACCGTTGTTGCCGCCCCTGGTGTTCGGTGTTGTCGTGCGCTCTTGCTGATTCTGCCGCCGCCCGCCTCCTCCTCCTCCGGCACCCACGGCGGCGGCGGCGGCGGCGGCAGAGGGGGATGCGGCAGCGTCGTCGTTGTCCTCCTGCCCTTCCTCCGCGAGGGCGAGCGCGACCCTCTCGCCCCCTCCGTCCCCGCCGTCGTCGCTCTCGGTCTCGGCCCCGTCCGAGTCGGCCGGGTCGATCTCGGCGGCGACGGCGGCGGCGGCGTTGGCCGTCGCCGTCGCCTTTGCGGCGGCAGAGGCCGCGGCGGCGGCCGAGGCCGTAGCGGCCGCGGCCGACGTCTTTGACGGCGGCGCCGTCGCGCCGCTGCCCCCGTCCGACGCGGCCCCGGCGCCGCCGCAGGCTGCCGCCGCCGCGCCCAGGGCGTTTTGCTGGAGGTCGAACGCCTGTTATTGAGAGCGATATATATATGCAGAGAGAGAGAGAGAGAGAGAGAGAGAGAGAGAGAGAGAGAGAGAGAGAGAGAGAGAGAGAGAGAGAGAGAGAGAGAGAGAGAGAGAGAGAGAGAGAGAGAGAGAGAGAGAGGGAGAGAGAG
>Ga0114918_10003978_pt1 | contig 12926 bp, 17 predicted proteins | sample LantaG_FD_87015 | JGI IMG/M metagenome (GOLD analysis project Ga0114918, IMG submission 87015) | Deep subsurface microbial communities from Baltic Sea to uncover new lineages of life (NeLLi) - Landsort_02402 metaG | ecosystem: Environmental > Aquatic > Marine > Oceanic > Sediment | place...
AAACATCTTCATGATATGGTCAAAGCTGAAGATGAAGCTTGGCAAACTTTTCTGGATGATGGGGGAGAAGATGAATTGCTGATAGCAGGTGGAACCGTAAATGTTTATGAAAGTTTTGGCACTAAAATAGATGCTGGTTTCAGATATGAGAATTTAACTGGAATTGATCTTACTTATGAAGATTCTAATGTGGTTATACATAAACCAGATGAGAGCAGTTAATGAGTTTAGGCGAAGATATAAAAGAGGTATTCACCGATTTGGGTACTGCTATTACGTTAATTCGTGATGGTGGGAATGTTTCTGGTGAATATCTTCTTTATGAGGCTAATACTCAAGCAACAAAGCCTGAAACACTAGAGTTCATGGTTAAAGGTCAAGCTCCCTATGATACGGCAATAGTTCCTGGGGAGATCATAAATTTTGATGAACTATCTACTAACTATCTTTTGTTAAATAAAAATCCAGAGATGTTTGAAAATGCTGTTTATCGTTATCAATTAACGATGTATAAAGTAAATACAGTTGGTCCATTAGAAAGACCTTCTGGAGAAAGACCCTGGAATGCTCAGACTTATCAAACAGAAACAGAATGGGAAACTGTAAAGGATCCTTGTTATGGGGTTATAGTTGGGCAAATGTTAGAGAATAGAATCATTGAAGCAAATGTGGGGGATTTAGAACATATAGAGTATATGTTTTTTATCCCACAATCAATAGGTGTTAGAATAAATGATAGAATATATGCAGGAGTAGATTCTGAAGGAAATGACAGATATTTTAAAGTTGACTCTATAATTCCCTGGAACTATAATGCAGTTGACTTTTGTACAATATCCGAGGATACACGAGAAGATTAATAACAATCAGTTGTGAACACATAGTTCACCGAGGGACTGAAATGAAAAAAAGAATATTATTTGTAGGCGAATCTCCTTATGGTAATACTGGCAATTCACATATGATGAATGCCATTATTAAACAAGTAGATCAATCAAAATATGAAGTCGCTTGTTTAACTGCTTTTGATATAATTCCAGATATATACCCTCAAGATAATACAATTACTTTCTTTTCTGCTCAAAATTGGAACACTAATAAATTAATTGAAGTGTTATCAAAATTTGATTTCAACTATGTTTTCTTTGTTGGAATTGATGTTTGGCGTTATCAAGAAGTTTATCCTTATATTAAGAAAATCCAAGAAATTAAAAAATTTATATTAATCGGTCTATTTCCTTATGATCTTCATGTTCTTAGATTCGATTGGATAACTTGGTTTAATTTTTTTGATGTTCCTATGATATATTCTGAATATGGTTATACTATGTTAAAAAGTTGGGTTAATAATGTTCGTTATTATAGACCTCCAATGAGTAACCATTCTGAATATTATATAACGGAAAATAGAAAAGAAGTAAGGAAAAGCTTATTTTCTTCTTTAAGAGAAGATCAGAAAGTAATAGGTTTTGTTGGAGTAAACTCAATTAGAAAAAATGTACCTCTTCTTATGAAAGCTGTTTCAGAAGTTAAAAAAGTACAAGGATTTGAGGAAACAATTCTTTATCTTCATACTGAAATAAATGAAGAAGGGGTTTATGATATTCCTCAATTTGCTTTTGATTTGAATTACAATACTGGTGCTCTTTTAATGAAAAGCAGGGGGAAAGAATATACAACTGAACAAATGAGAAATGTTTATAATTCTCTTGATTTTTTTGTAATGCCTTCAATGCAAGAGGGTTTATCATGGTGTCCTATTGAAGCTATGCTTTGTGGTGTACCAACAATAGTAACAGATTCAACTGCTCATAAAGATTTACCAAATGAATTAGTAAATAAAGTATCTTGTGATCAATTTTCTTTAGTTCCAATGAAAGCGGGTAGGGGAAATCATTGGATTGAAAGTAGAACCCCTTCTCTTAATAATTTAGTAGATGTTATTGTAGATAGCTTAACTCAAGAAGAATGGAAAAGAGAAGAGGCAAGAACTTGGGCAAAAGATTGGTGTGATAATGCAGATGATATAAATAAACTGTTGGAAGATATATCTCCTAAAGTAAATGTAAAATTGAAGAAGAAAAAGAAAGAAATTCTTTTTGCACAACATAGTTCTGCTGGTGATGTATTAATGACTACGGCTTGCTTTAAGGGAATTAAAGAACGTCACAAAAATAATACCCTTGTTTATATGACTCAAAAGAAATTTATGAATATTATAGAAGGAAATCCCTATGTGGATAAAATCATTGAATGGGATGAAAAGGAAGCCAATAATTACGACGTGGTGTACAATCCCCACGGAGAAAAAATACTTCCCGGTGGTTGGAACAATCTCGATACGCCATTATATAGCATGTATCCTTACTTCACCAAAGTCAAAGCAGATAAAATAACTATTTGTCAGAAAAAACCTAAAGCTAAATTGCCTGATGAATATATAGTTGTGCATACTGCTGGAGCTAATAAAAAATATAGAACTTACAATCATATGGATATTGCAATTAACAAGATACCAATTCCGGTTGTTCAAATAGGCTCTTTAGATGATAAGGTATGTCATAATGCTGACTTCGATCTTAGAGGAAGATTATCCTTTCAGGAAAGTGCTTGGGTCGTTGCTCATTCACGGCTTTGCATTTGTGTTGATTCTTTTGTTAGCCATCTTAGTGGTGCTGTTGGAACTCCCGTGGTTGTTTTATATGGCCCTGCTCCGGCAAGAGTAGTTGGTCCTTGTGGGGATAAAGACAAAATAGTAAATATTGAACCTGATCATTTAGATGTTTGTAAAATTATGAGTCATTGTTGGGGTGCTCCAAGGAAAGAACAATTATGTCAAACACCATGCATAAACACAATCTCGCCTAACAGAATTAAGAAGGCGATCAAGTCTTTTATCGGGTAACAACATGGTTTGCCATTACAGACGATTTGACGTAACGTGAAAGGGAAATAATCATGATCGTGCTTGCTCAGGCAGTTAATGAAGAGAAATATGTGAATAGAGTTCTTGATCATATAATCAATGAACCTTTTTGTGAGAGATTTATTCTTATAGATGGTGGTTCAACTGATTATACAAGGGAAGCAGTTTTAGAGTATGAAAAAACTGAAGTGTATGTTCACCCTTGGCTGGATTGGTACCATGACCAAAATATAATTCAAAGAAATATAGGGTTTTCTTATATACCTCATGGTGAAACAGCAGTATTTATTGATTTTGATGAATGTTTTTCTCATGAATTAATTACTTGGTTGAATAATTATCATGCTGGTAAATATTCTAAAATTACTGATACTGTTTCTTTTAGTAGAAGAACTTTTAATTTACTTCGTCATGAAGATTCAACTTTTGCAGTTATTGAAGATGGTTGGCCCGTGCCTCTTGAACAAATAGGGCAATACCCTGATTATCAACTCAGAATGATAGTTAAAAAACCAGGAATGCATTTTATCAATTCACCACATCATGTTTTGTTTGGAGTGAATGAAGGACTTTTTACTAATTCTTGTGTTGATTGTGATATTCTTCATTATGACGGAAAAGATGATTCAAGGGATAGGGCAAATATTGAAAAGAAGTGGGCAAGAGCACAAGCAAGAAGAAAAGAACTTGGACTATTACCTGATGTTTTTGAATGTCAACTTAAACCAGAGTTTAAAAAATATGGTTCAATTGGAGCATGGAGGACTAATCCAAATGGTAGATAGTCATGTTCATATAGGGTATTCTGAAAAGTGTGATAAATCATATTCATTAGATCAGTATGGAAAATGGTTAGAATCTAATGGAATGGATTCAGCAGTTGTTTTTCCTAATGTGACTGATTATCAAACAGCTTTTCAAGTTAATGAGAGTTTACTAAATGAATGTTTTTTATATAAAGGTAATATTAAATTTTATCCATTTTTAATTATAAACACTTTTGAAAAAGAAATGTTACCTCAAGTTTGTCAGAAAGGTGTTTATGGTTTAAAAATACATCCAAGTATTTTAAGATGCTTTGCTGATAATACAAATTTTGAAGAGTTTTATTCTTTAAAATTACCTGTAACAGTTCATTGTGGAAGAGATTCTTTTAGTAGGATTGATTATTTAATATTAGCTGCAAAACAGTTTCCTGATACTAATTTTATAGCTGCTCATTTAGGTGGTAATACTACTGATTTAATAATAAGAGCTTTAACTTTATTAGAAAAGGAAAAATTACCTAATTTGTATTTAGATACTTCAAATGGAAAATCTCCAAGATTGATTAAAAAAGCTATTGATATACTTGGAATAGATAAGATTCTTTTTGGTTCAGATGAACCATATGCTGATCTGACAGTTCAAAAGTTTTGTATTGAATGCTTAAATTTAAATGAATCAGATACAAATAAAATTATGGGAGATAATATTAGGAGACTTTTAAATGGTTAATTTAAGCTATTTTGGAAAATATAGTGTTCTTCGTAAAGGAGGAACTATTGGTCAAAATTGTGATATTCGTCATTGGGTTTATATTGATAAGAATGTAACAATAGGTAATAATGTTAAAATTTTTCATCATGTAAGTATAGCAAGTGGAACTATTATTGAAGATGATGTTTTTATAGCTCCTGGGGTTTTAATTTTAAATACTAATAAAATTAGTCATGGTAGAAAATATTCTCCTGATTTATCTCCATCAGTAATTAAAAGGGGTGTTCGTATAGGAGCAGGAGCAATTATTATGCCTGGGGTTATTGTAGGAGAAAATGCTCAAATAGGAGCAGGGGCAGTAGTTACAAAAGACGTACTGCCTAATGTGATTGTTGTAGGGAACCCTGCTAAGTATCTTAAAGATGTTTCAATAGAGGAACTAATTTAATGAAGATTTTGTTTATTGGTCCAAATGATGAACTAAAGTATAATGTTGGGCATCATAAATTTAAATTAGAAATTGCAAAACAACATCAAGTTACTTGGTATGGTAAAGATTGGCCTAAATATGATCTTTCCATTGTTCATGTAAGAGATATTTTAAAAATAGTTCCAAATAAATATGATGTAATAATGACTTATTTTTATAAACGAATTTTAGGAGTAAGAGGTTTAGGGGGAGTAACTAATATACCAAAAGTTCATTTTGTAATGGATTTAGTAGAAAAACTTCCTGGTGGTGGACTGGATAATAGTGATCAAATAGAAAAGAGTTTTGCAGTTTTTAATCGGGATAAATATGATATTTATTTTTGTGTAGATATGCGTTCTGTTAATATATTAAAAAAGAATGGTTTTGATAATATTCATTTACTACCTTTTTCAGTTGATATTAATTGGTTTGATATAGAAGATGTAGAAAAAATAAGAGATGTTTATTTTGGGATGTCAATGAATCCCATTCTTTATCCAAACAGATTAAAAATTAAGGAAATGTTGGTAAAGAAATTTAGAAGAGATCAACTTGTTACAAGTGCAATTAAATTTGCTGGATACCCAATACTTTTAAGAAAATCAAAAATATTAATTAATTCTGTTAACTATTGGAAAAGTGTTAATTACAAAATATTAGAAGCTTCTTCATGTGGTACGATGGTATTAACAGATAAGCCAGATGAACTTGATAATTATGGTTTAATTGATGGGGAACATCTTGTAATTTACAATGGGGTAAATGATCTTGAAGAGAAGTTAAATTATTATCTTTCTCATGATGAAGAAAGAGAATTAATAGCAAAAACAGGTTGTGATTTTGTAAGAGAGCACCATAACACTAATGTAAGAGTTAAACAAATGACTCAAATAATGGAGAATAATTTACCATGATACTTTTTACTTGTTATCCTAAAAGTCAGTCAAGACAGTTATGTACATTTTTAAAAGCTCATAAAATGAAAGTTGAACATGAGATTTTAGGAGAAGATGGAACTGTTTCTTGGATTCATGCTGGAAAAGGAAAAATATTTACAAAGTATATAGAAGAAACAAAATATGATTCTGTTATTCATTTTATAGAAAATCCTTTAGTTTCTATTCCACGAACAGCAGAAGCTCTTCAAGTTAGTCTTAATTATTTAATAACTAATATTGGTAAAGATTTAGATTTTAAAGTAGATTATGCAAAAAAGAATGATAAAATAAAAGTAGCGATGTGGTGTTGGATTCATTGGATTGAAAAATTAGAGAAAATGAGTTCCTATACTTTTAATATATCTGATTTAAAAAAAGAAGAAGAGTACAATAAATTAATGGAACAAATAGGAATCACTCCTGATTTTGATTTATTTTCTTCTTTTACATGGCTTTCAGTTCCTTTAATAACATGGGAAAAATTAGAAAAAATTGATAGTGTTCTTGCAAATCAAATAAAAATTAAATCAGAAAAATATGGTTTTAAAGAGCCTATTAAAAAAGAAAAAATTAAATTAATACAGTTAAATTACACATCTTGGTCTATTGATGAAAAAGAAGAAGAATGGATTAGAAAAGTAATTGAAAGTGAAAAAATAAAGTCAGTAGTTGAATTTGGAGCAGGAGAATCTACAAAACTTTTTGCTTCTGCTGTAAATCAAGTTTTATCTTTTGAAAGTGATTCTAAATTTGCAGAAAAATTAACAAAGTTTTCTAATGTAGATATAATTGTTGGTTCATTACATAAAGAAATAGAAATACCTGATTCAAAATTTGATCTTGCTTTTGTAGATGGGCCTCCAGCAATGGGAGTTACAAAAGGTAAAGCTCGCTTTCATCCAACAGTAGCAGCAATTCAATTATCAGATCGTGTAATGATACATGATACAAAAAGAATAGGAGAACAAAACACGATAGCTGAATTATTTGAAAATGAACAATGGGTAAGGTCAGAATGTCCTAACTCAAAAAGAGGATTAACTCTTTTTACAAAGGTTATGTAATGAAAAAGGTTATGTAATGAAAACAGCGTTTGCAACATCTATAAGTGGTGAAGCTTTTATTGAACTTTTTAAGGTTTTTCTTTTCAGTCTTAAAAAGAATAACCCATCTATATCCTTTCCTTATTTTGTTTTTTATGATACAATTCCAGAAAAAGATAAAGAAGAGATGTTACAAATATATCCTAATATTTGTTTTCAAAAAGTAAACAAAGCTTTGTATATAAATAAAAATAAAAATTCATCTAAATGGTGGATATTTGAAGCTTATAATATTAAGGGATTTGATAAGGTTATTACGTTTGATGCAGATATTCTTTGTGTTAAACATATTGATGAATTTTTAGAAATTGAATGTAAGATAGGTATGCATAGAGAAATATATAGAAAAACATCATTCAATTCGGGTGTTGTGATTATTGGTAAAGAATTGTTAAACACTAAAACTTATGTAAAATTATTAAATTCTGAAAAAGAAGAAGGCAGATATGGGAATGATCAAAACATTTTAAATTGGAGATTTAAAGAAATAATAACTGAAATTTCAATGAATTTTAATGTTTTAGTTAATGAATGGAAATGTGTAAATGAATGGGAAGTTGTTTTTATTCATTACATTCATAAACCTAATCACGATCTTTTCAAAAAAAGGCTTCCAGAAGAATTATTAAAACGGTGGGAACAGTATTACAAAGAAATGCAATCTTTTTTAGAAAGAAGGAAACAATTTATTATGAAACATACAGTGAATTTACAAACGGTTAAAACCCAAGTTAGACCGAATTTTGAATATCAACTTCAATATGTAAAGAAGTTTATTTATGGTCAGGGTATTGACATGGGATGTGGGAATTGTCCTTTAATTGATGATTCTTGTACTATGTGGGTAGATGAGCATCCACAACCTATTGCTCTTGAACAGATAGACAAAAATAAGTTTCTAATAGCACCAGCACAAACTTTAAAAGTTGGAAATGGTACTTTAGATTATGTTCATTCTTCTCATATGGTTGAAGATTTAGGAACAAGAGAAGAGATGGTGGAATGTTTAAATAATTGGGCAACTTTTCTTAAATCTGGTGGTCATTTAGTTATTTTAATTCCAGATATGGAAAATGGACGTTACCCAACAGTAGAAGATGGTGGAAACCCTTCTCACAAAATAAATGTAGGAAAAAAGTTCTTTGAAGAGTTAGTAAAAGATTTAAAAGGTTTAAAAATAATTCAAATAGATACTATACCACATGATAAATCTTGTTCTTTAGATATTGTATTTGAAAAGGAATAATCATGATACATTTATTTATATTACCAGGAGATAATCCTGAAAATTCAGATGCAAAAAGAGCTATTCTAAGTGTTCCTTTAGTTAGTAAAGTTTCTTTTTTGTCGAATAGAAAAATGGTAAATAATGAAGTGTTAAATCCTTTTTATATGTTTTTATATGACAATGAATTTTTATCAAAAGAACTTTGGCTGGCAATTCCAACAATTTTAAATCAAAATTATCACTTTGTAAGATTTTATCATAGGAAATGGGATACTGGTATGTATTCAGTATCCCCAAGATTATTTAAACAAGATGTAGAATTGAATGAAGATTTAACCGTAAAGAGTTTTAAGTTTTTGTTAGGGGAAACCCTTCTTGATGGTTTTATAGAGGCAGAATAAGATGCTTAGACCTACAATAGAATTTAATAAAGCTGATTTGGCTCGATTAACGAGAGCTATTAATGCTGTGAGTGAGACAGTAAAAGCAGAAGGAGCTCCTTCTGGAAATGTAGCTCGTAGATGTTCTATTGAAATGGTTAATGTTCTCAGAAAAAATATAATGAGTAATAAATTTGCAGCAATGTACACTTCAGGATATTCAAAGCATTATGAAGAATGGAAAAGAAATAATGTAAAAGCCACTTCTCAGGGGTATTGGAGACTGTACGATGATGTAGTTAGAAATCTTACATTTTTTAAGCCAAAGGGAACTGGTGGGGGATGGGCAGCAGGTATTCCAGCAGGTGTAATGGATTCGGGTGGTAAATCATGGAAGGGATATGGTAAAGGGTATCCTAAACCTATTGCTGCTTATGCTAAAATTGTAGAAGAAGGATCAAAAAATCCTATGTATAAGAATTTCCCTGCTCGACCTATGTTTGCCCCATCAGGATTAATGTATGTTTCATCAGGTCGTTTTTCCTTGCAAGCTCAGAAAAGTTTGCGTATAATAAAAAGTAAGTGGAGATAACAATGGAACTTGTAAGTGTTGAGCCAAAAGAAGTTTACTTTATGTTTGCTTTTACAGAAGATGATCTTGAGAATTTAATGGAAGCATTAGATAATGTAGAACTAAAGGCTGATTTAAAAACTGATACTGGCAAGAAGATGGAAAAGAGTATTCAAGATTTATGGAACATTGTTACAAAAACTTTACATGATTTCAGAGGTGATCATAATGACGGTTGATGCAACTGCAAGGAGAGCTAATGTAAAAGATTCTATAAAGAAGTTTTTTGTGGATAATCTTTACACTGTTGCAGGAGTTCATTTAAGTTTTGATACATCTCTTGCTACACCTAAAATATCTGGTAGAGAATTAGATCGCTGGATTGTAGTTCGTTTTGGGTCAATGGATTTAAATGATGGGTCTTTAATCCTTCATGTTTATTGTTGTACAAGAAAAGACAATGAAGGGTTTAGGCTTGCCCAATTGACAGATACAGTAATGGATTATCTTACTGACAGCACAGAATATGATGGTATAAGGAGAGTCCCACTTTATAGATCAAGACAAGTTGGAGCTTGGTCTTTACTTGATGGTGGTTTCATGATATTAGTACAACAGGAATCTGAAGAATTAGATGCTGATGATCGTACAAAATATATAGCAATTGATACTATTTGGCGGTGGGGTACCAAGATATGATAGTTAAAGATAATAATCAAGGGGAGATGGTAAAATGTGAAAAGTGTGGAAAAATCTTAATTAAAAGATTACCTAATGGTTTATTCCATTTCATTTTTGGAAAAAACTTAAAAGATTCATTGAGTAAAGGAGCTCCTGTTGAATTACTAATTTATGGTTCGATTAGAATGAAATGCTTAAACAGGCTTTGTCAACATGATAATCTTTTAACATTCCTTCCTCCGAATGACAATTTAACAATCCCTGCAAAAGAGGGGAATACCAGAACAACTACTGGAAAGGGTACTTTTATTAATAAATACAAAATAAAGGAGTAAATTATGTCACGTTCAGGTCCAGTAACAAAAGATACATCAACAGTAGCATTGGGATTGGCTCAGATTAGGATTGGAGTTTCAGCAACTTACATTGCTAAAATTAATCCTCAATTGACATCAACTGAAAGTATTGGTGCTTTAGCTAATACTAAATACACTGGTACAGTTGATTGGGCTGTTCTTGAATCGGGTTTTCCTCTCATTGAAGATTACTCTGTTCCTATTCGCCAGAAAGCTATGTTAGAGTGTGCTTTTAAAGAAATAACACCAGCTAATTTGGCTCTTGCAAGTGGTATTAATCCTGCCGACCCTGAATTTGAAACACATTCAGGAGAGATTGCACTTGGTTCTTTATCTGCTCCTATTTATGTCAGGATGGAAGCTCATTACACATTTCCTAATGCTACAAATTATATGGATATTGTGTTTCCAAGAGCGCAGGTTACTTCCAATAATGAATTAGATTTACAGGCAGAAGATTTTGCTGCTGCTCCTATTTCAATTGAAAGTAAAAATGCATCTTCTGACGTTAGTGGTGGTAATGCTCTTTGGGATGATAAACCCCTTGGTCGTATTATTTTTACTTAATAGGACAATTCCTATTTTAATTTTTTATGGAGGAAGTTATGAACAATCTTAATCCAGACATAAAGAAAATGTTGATTGGTTCGAGGGAGATGGTGGAAATCACCATCTACCCTCTTTCCGTTAGTGAAGAAGGTGAATTGATTAGAACTGTAACAGGGGCTATTATTCAATTCAGTAAAGAACAAAATGAAGAAATGGATGATGATAAATCAGTAATTGTTATCACTAAGATTATTGAAGAGAATTTGGAGAAAATATTTAAAATTGTAACTGACTCGGAAGCTCCTTATTCTATTATGACAAATAATCAGTTAGTTGAATTTGGGGAAATACTGTTTGAAGTCAATTTTGAGGGTTTGTTAAAAAACGGACGGAGCCTCTTCAAGAAAGTACAGGGCATATTACTTTTGAAGGGGCAGTCACCACAGTCTGTGAAAAATACGGATATAAATTCTACGACATCTTCTATAAACGATTTAGAGATGGCGGACTCACAAGAAGTCAAGTCATAATTTTGTATGAAGAAACTTCTAAACGAGATTTTGAAAGATATAAAGATTATGGTAGATTGCTTGGAGTAAAATTTGATAACGAACCAGATCAGACAGGAGAACAGCCAAAGATGAAAAAGAAACTCTTTGTTGAACAGGCTAAAAAGAATACTATGTTATTTCGTGATCCTAAAGATTATGAAAACATGCCACAAGAAGAAAGAGATATGCTTACTTCAGAAATGAAAATGCATTGGAGTAAAAAACTCACGGGTGAAGAACGTACACAATCCTAAAGTCTCAAAACACCAATGAGCGAATATTGGAGAAGATAAATGACTCTAAGTTCACAAGTATCACTTGGAGTATTATTCAAAGGAAAAATAGACGCTACTTTTACTCAGGCTATGAGAGAGTTAAGGGAGTGGTCAAGAACAGTAAATGCAGGTTTTGTACAGGCTAATAAGACTGCTGCTAAATCTGTGGATATGCTTAATACTGCAAATAAAAAACTAAATGAGACATTAAAAAACTCTGGTAAAGCTCTTAATCAAGCTACAAAATCTGGTCAAGGTTATAGTAAACAAATAGGTTCAATTACAAGTGGTGTTGAAAGACTATCTGCTGCTATGAGAGTCACAGCTTCTTATGCAATAGGGGCTGGACTTTTCATAGGTATGGTTAATGCTTTAAAAAATGGTGTTAAAGCTATTGCTGAATATGACCAGGCTTTAAAAAATCTACAAGCTATTACTGGTTCTACGGAACGTGAAGTTGGAGTAATGGGTGAAGTATTAAAACAAGTAGCTGCTGATACTAAATTTAGCACCACAGAAGTTGGTGATGCTATGACAGTTCTTGGTCAGGCTGGTTTCACTGCTTCTGAAACGATTGATTCTATTCAGGCAGTAGCTAATCTGGCTACTGGAACTCTTTCTGATATGAAAGAAGTTTCTGACTTGTTGACTACTGCTATTCATGCCTTTGGGCTAAGTACAATCGACGCTACAAGGGTTTCAGATGTTTTTGCAATCGCAGTCAATAAATCTAAACTTGACATTACAAAGCTTCGTACAGCGTTTAATTATCTTGGACCTATTGCGAGTAAAGCTGGATTATCTCTTGAAACAACTGCTGCTGCTGCTGGTGTATTAGCTAATGCTGGTTTGAAAGCTTCTACTATTGGTACTGGTATGAGACAAGTTCTTGCTCGTCTTGTTGCACCTAATCAGAAACTTCGTGAAGCTTTTCTTGAAGCTGGTGCTGATCTTTCTAAACTTAATACTGAATCAAATGATTTTACAACTATTATTAGAGAGCTTGCTAAGGTTGTTACTTCTTCTGAAGTAGCTTTTAAATTGTTTGGTTTACGTGGAGCCTCCGCTGTTACCACTCTTGTTTCAAATGTGAATAAAATAGAATGGCTTAAAGATCAAATGTATGAAGTTGGAGTAGCTTCTGATATGGCTAAAACACAGCTTGAAGGACTTCAAGTTCAATTTAAACAGTTAATTGATAAATTAAAGGTTTTAGCTGTTGAAATAGGGGAAGCTGGTTTAGCAGGTTCTTTAAAAAGTTTGGTAAAAATATTAAGAAGTTTGGCAATGATGTAGATAAATTAAAAGCGTCAAAATATGTAATAGAAAAATCATATATTGATGATGATAAAGAAAAAGTAGAAAATGTTATATTCGAATTAATCAATTCGAATATAGAGAAATTTGATAAGAAAAA
>Ga0114918_10003979_pt1 | contig 12926 bp, 13 predicted proteins | sample LantaG_FD_87015 | JGI IMG/M metagenome (GOLD analysis project Ga0114918, IMG submission 87015) | Deep subsurface microbial communities from Baltic Sea to uncover new lineages of life (NeLLi) - Landsort_02402 metaG | ecosystem: Environmental > Aquatic > Marine > Oceanic > Sediment | place...
ATTTTAATTACGGGTTCTAACATCCATCAAAACTCTTACTCCTGGTAATCATGCTATCAGAAGTAAGATTTAACATAAATACAATTATTTTTATAATGATTGATTACTACTTTAACACGATAGTGAAGAATGAAGCCTTTTACTGTTATAAACTTCTTCAATAAAGTGCGTTATTGACTGTAATGCTTCTTCAAAGCTGTCATATTCAAACATGTATACTTCCTCAACTTTTAATGTTCTAAAAAATGACTCCATCTTAGCATTATCATAAGGATTTGCACGTTCCGACATTGATATTTTTATATTATATCCTTGCAGGATATTTACATATTCCTGACAGCAATATTGAACTCCCTGGTCAGAATGGTGAGTTAGCTCGCCACTGATATTCCTGTTTGACAGCGCGTCTAGCAGTGCCTGCACGGTAAGCTCTGCTGAAAGGGTTCTTCCCAGGGCATATCCCACTACTTTTCTTGAATAGCTGTCTATTAATGCCGCAAGGTAAGCAAATGAAGCACGAAGTCTTATGTATGTAATATCGGCATGCCATATTTCATTTACCCTTAAAGGTATTAGTCCTTTTATCAGGTTGGGATATCTTACAAGGCCATGGCCTGAGTTTGTTGTTTTCTTAAATGATCTCCTGATTTTACAGAGTACATTTTCACTTTTCATGATCCTATATACCTTTTTATGGTTTACAACAATATCTTCTCTTCTTAGCGCTGCTGTTACTCTTCTATAGCCATATGATGGAAACTCCAGAGCTATTTCATTAATCCTGTCTGCAAGATCTGTGTCAGAAATTCTGTTACCGGCAGGCTTGTAGTAAAAGGATGATCTTGGTGTTTTCATTATTTGGCATCCTTTTTTAACATTTTGTATCCTCGGGAGGTTACAATCAAGGACTCTTCTTTTTTTTCCTTTTCAACAAGGTCTATCACCTGACGAAGCATCCTGTTTTCCATAGTAAGTTCTCCAACTACTCTTTCAAGTTCATGAAGCTTTAGCTCAAACCTTGTGACATCCATGTTATTTTCAAAGAACTTACCCTGTTTGTATTCCTTTTTCCATCTTGAAATCAGTAGTGGGGAGACTTCATATTTGCGTGCAAGCTCCACCTGGCTAATGCTTCCGGAAAGTACTGATTCTACAACTTGTCTTTTAAACTTTTCACTAAATGTTCTTCTTGCTCTCATGCCTGATGAGACCTTCCTTTCTTCTCTCTTAGGTCCTCATCAGCTTATTCTAACTTAAGTTATTTTAGTATACAATGTGTCTAACTGGAGGGGTTCACCCCATTTTATACTATAGGTAATCAAGTTAAAATAACTAATTAAACTATAATACAGAATAAATAAAATATTTTCATCATATTGGAATGATCTGAACCCCAAAAGTTGGACACACACTTAACTAAATTATCACCAACTGATGAGACTTGTTTTTATTAAATATATATTCAAATTCTTCAGGAGGTATATACCCCACCAAAGAATGTAATCTTTTTTTGTTATGCACTTCTTCAATATAATATGGAATTGAAGCGAGCGCATCATCGTAAGTTTCGTAATCACTCATATACACTTCTTCAACCTTAAGAGTTCTGAAGAACGACTGGCTTTTAGCATTATCATAGGGATTTGCCTTGTCTGACATTGATATTGCTATGGAGTTTTCCTTAAGTATTTTTACATACTGGCTTGAGCAGTACCTGAACCCCTGATCTTAAGTGGTGGATAAGATCTTTTATATCCCTTGACTCTATAACATTCTTTAGAACTGTAATGGTTAGTATTGGTAATAATGTTTTACCTATGGCATAATCTATTACTTTTCGGGATAGTCCGTATATTATTGCAGCAAGGTATGCAAATGAGACCTAGGCACAACTTTCATTTTAAACCTCCTTTAATGCTTCCCAGTCTTTTGATGTAAATATCTGCTGCATCTCTTTTTTTTCAGTTTCATCAGTTATTTTAACTTAACTAATTTTAGTATAAAATATGTCCAAGAGAATGGGCTCACTCCAATTTATTAACCTGCTGTTATAATAATGAAGGTTTAAAATAAAATAATTAGTAGGAAGGAATAATGAATAAAAAGGTATATATTGTTGATGCTATAAGAACACCAATTGGAAATTTTGGAGGTACATTAAAAAATCACAGCGCTGTAAATTTAGGTACATTATTAATAAGAAAAATAATTGAAAGGAATAATTCTAAAAAAATATCTATTAATGAAGTAATATTGGGAAACGTCCTCCAGGCAGGGCTGGGACAGAATCCTGCTAGACAATGTTCGATTAACGGTGGATTGAGTGATGAAATACCGTGCTCTACCATTAATAAGGTTTGCGCATCATCTCTTAAAGCAATAGATATTGCATACAGAAACATTGTAGCTGGTCATGGAGATATCTATATAGTAGGTGGGATGGAAAGTATGTCTGGAGCACCATATTTACTAAAAAACGCAAGATGGGGGTACGGGTTTGGAAATAGTGAATTAATTGATGAAATGGTAATAGACGGACTTTGGTGCCCTTTTAAAAATAAACACATGGGAGAACTTGTAGTAGATATTGCAAAAGAATATAAAATTTCTAGAGAAGATCAAGATGATTTTAGTGTAAAAAGTCATAAAAAAGCACTAAAAGCAATAGAAGAAGGCAGATTAATAGATGAGATAATACCAATAGATATTTTTGATAAAAAGGGAAAATTTGTTCTAAAATTTAAAAATGATGAACATCCCAGAAAAGATTGCACAATGGAAAATCTATCATCTTTAAAACCAGCATTTAAAAAAAATGGTACAGTAACTGCAGGAAATTCTTCAGGAATAAATGATGGTGCTGCTGTACTTCTGGTTTCTTCTGAGGATATGGTAAAAAAATTAAATTTAAATGCAATGGCAGAAATTCTTTCTATTACTGAAGTAGGAATAAAGCCAGAACTCTTTGGAATATCACCTATAAAAGCAACTCAACAAGCACTATTGGAAACCGGCTTAAACATAAATGATGTTGAAATTGCTGAATTTAATGAAGCTTTTGCTGCCCAGACGATAATTGTTCAAAATGTGCTTAGGATAGAAAAAGAGATAGTTAATGTAAATGGCGGCGCAATAGCATTTGGCCATCCTATTGGAGCAAGCGGGGCAAGAATTGTTGTTACCTTAATTCATGAGATGATTAAAAGGAAGAATAAAATTGGGTTAGCATCTCTTTGTGTTGGCTCCGGTGAAGGAATGGCAATTTTGGTTAAAAGATTGTAACTTGGGAGGTGGTTATATTGATCTTAAATAATAGGACATCCCTAATTACTGGTGCCAGTAGAGGAATTGGTAGAAGTATCGCAATAGACTTTGCAAAAGAGGGATCAACAGTATTTATAAATTCTGTTAATAAAGAAAATTTAAAAGATGCTTATTTTCAGCTAAAAAAGATGGGAGCAAAATGTTTTTGTTATGCTGCAGATGTTAGTAATAAAGATGAAGTCAAAAAGATGTTTAATTATTTTTTTAAAAAAACAGAAAGTATTGACATTCTTGTAAATAATGCTGGTATAATTAGGGACTCTACTTTGCATAAAATGGAAGATGAATATTGGGATAAAGTTATCGGAGTAAATCTTAAAGGTGTATTTAATTGCTGCAAAGCTGCTTTACCTAAAATGAGAGAAAATAACTACGGTAAAATAATTAATATATCATCAGTTGTTGGTATTTGTGGAAATTTTGGGCAAACAAATTATTCAGCCAGCAAGGCTGGAATTATCGGTTTTACTAAATCACTCGCTTATGAAACAGCAGGTAAAGGTATAACTGTAAATGCAGTTGCGCCTGGTTTTATAGAGACTGATATGACAAAAAATATTCCAGAAGATATCAAACAAAAAATCCTATTACAAATACCATTAAAAAGATTTGGTTTACCAGACGAAGTTGCAAAAATGGTAACTTTTTTAGCCTCTGATAATTCAAGCTATATAACCGGACAGGTATTTAATATTAATGGAGGGTTTTTGATGCCATGAATAAGATAATAACTTGTGCAAAGAATTTGTGGTTATTCCATATGCTTGATATACAGAAAATTTTTTATTAGTTTTTCTGCAGCCTCTATACCCATTTGAATTGCGATATGAGAATTTATATATTGGAACAATCCCTGCCTTCCGGCCGTTTCTATGTTCTTTAAATTATCTATATATTTTAATATATTTTCTAAATTTTTTTCATAACCAATATTATATATGGGATATCCCCACTTATATTTGTAAACGTTGACTTCAAGTATATCTTTTTCATTTATAAAATTTTCTTTAATAAGGTCTTTTATTACCATTTCTTTACAATATTCTGCATCATTCCACCATTTATCACTAATATCACAGCTGATTTCTGCAACCAGTATTGTCGTATCAGGTGTAATAGTATCATGTCCAAAATATGAAGAGTCATAAACTCTGTTGAAACTATGCTGTCTGAAATACATAAATGAAACAGGCAAAACTTTAGGTTTATTAACCAAAACACCTACAAACACCAGTGCCCGGAATTTAAGAAATTTTGCCGAGTTAATTACATCCTCAGGGACGCTCGAATTAATCATTAATATCAGTTCATTTATTGGAAGCGTATTTATATAACCATCAAAATTTTCAAACACTGTTAGTTCATTTTGATTATTTGCTAAATAATTATTATTACTTTTGATTAAAATTTCTCTTACGGAATTCCCAATAATTTTCAGCCCAATTACTTTTGACCCCAGGTGTATAGTAACACCATTATCAATAATTACCTTTAGTATCTTTTCAACAATTCCTATGTAGCCCTTTTTAGTCGTATAGAGATTTCCATCTAAATTTTCTATAAAATTTTTCGTTGATTTATTCTTTTTAAAAAATTTTAACCTTATCGATGATTTAATTTTATTTAAAACAGCTGCTACAGTCGCGCTGGTAATCCTTTGCTCTGCAAATTCAGTTGAAAACTTTTCAGGTCCTATCCCCCAAACAGATTTAATGTAACTCTTAAAAAACAGATTATAAAGTATCTCGCCATAATAATTTCTTAAAAGTTCTTCAGAATTTAAAGGTTTTTTCCTGATTATAATTCTTTTAAGATTACTTATTAATAAATGGAATAGAGCAGGAAATAACACTTTTCTAGGTAATTTTCTTAAAACCTCAAGGATTGACAAAGGATAAATGAAATATTGGTCCATGAATTTAACTAGTATCGTTCTTTTAAAATCTATAAGATCTTCGCCGACAATAGCTCTTATCTCACGAAAAATCTCAGGATTATTCGTATGGAAAAAATGGGGACCATATTCATAAATATTATTATTTATAATCTTGCCACCAACAAGACCACCAATTCTATCTTTTTGTTCAAAAATGTGGACTTCATAATTTTTTCTGGACAGATATAATGCTGCTGATAGCCCTGCTATGCCTCCACCCAATATAGCAATTCTTTTTTTACTCAAATTATCACTATTACCATAATTCATACCTTTTATTATATTAAATGATATAGTTGATATTCTTTTTATTTAAATTGATCAATCTAAAAAAATTTTTTTCCAATTTAAAAACATTTTAAAGATTATACTTTCTGCCAAATTCTTTTATCGTTTTAATGATATATCTAATATCATCCTCGCTTAAGTTAGGATGTATGGGTATATTTAAGCCTGTTTCATTCAACAATTCCGAATTCTTCAATTTTAGGTGAGTCGAATTGTAAATCGGTATCATATGAAGCGGCTGGTACCTTAAGGTAGTGTAAATACCTTTTTCATATAAGTAATTGGCAAGATCATCCCTTTTATCGTTATTAAGTCTTATAAAGTATGTAAAATAAGAATGCCTTTCATTTTCATCTGCATCTCTGGGAATATTCAGCCATGATAGTTTTGCAAATTCATCCTGGTATATATCCCATATATATTTCCTGTATTCTTGAAGCTCGTCAAGTTTCCTTAGCTGTGCCAGGCCGATTGAGGCGCTTATATCATCAGGAATCAACTTGGGGAAAAAATCCACTACATTATACTCCCACCATCTATTTTTGGTAGTAGAAGCTTCAAATCCAGATTTCTCAATACCGCAATATCTTAACGCTTTAGCTTTTTTCATTAGCTCCTTATTATTCGAAGTGACACCTCCTGCTTCACCTATAGCCAGGTTTTTAACACCGTCAAAACTGTAAATACCTATATCTCCAATAGATCCGCAATATTTCCCTCCTATTTTGGAATCAACTGCATGGGCAGCATCCTCGATAATATGCAGACCAAATTCTTTTATTTCATTTAGTTTTACCGGTTTACCGGCATAGTGTACCACCATTATAGCTTTTGTCTTATCGGTTATCATAGGAGCAATAGTACCTGCGGTGATATTCTGGGTTTCAATGTCAATATCTGCAAATACCGGCTTGCAATTATTAAGTACTATTGCGGTGGCACAGGAAATCCAGGTAAAAGTAGGTAGAATAATCTCAGAACCGGCAGGGAGGCTCAATAATTTTATAGCCAGATATAAACTATTAGATCCGCTGTCAAGCATTATAAAATCATTAAGTCCCAACCTTTCAGAAAATTTTTCTTCAAATAATTTTGTCTTTGGGCCAATACCTATCCACTGATTTTCTATACTTGTGCGTATTTCCTCAAGTTCTTCCTTTCCAACTTTAGAACCAAAAACTGAAATCATATTGGACCCTCCTATTTAGTGTTAATTAACTTCAAGATTATATTTTAAATATTCTAATTTGTTAATATTTATCTTCATAAATATATAATTATCTTTTTTACAAGTTTCTATAAAATCATCTCAGGGTCCCTTTTCCCAACAGTACTGAGAACATTATCATCTCTGCATGACTTAATTTTAATCCTATCTCTTCCGGTCATTTAAAAACTCTTTCCGTCAATCTTTTTAATTTATTAAGAGTTATATCTCTGATACAAAGAAAAGTTTCCTTTAAAAAAATTATTAGATACTCAAAACGTCTTTTATTTTTATTAAGCTTATACTTACTCCGGAGTAATTCTAAAAATACACTTTCATATCTCTGGCACATAAGATTTGCGTTATAAGGATATTCCTTCATTTTGCTAAAATAATAATCATACTTTTCAATTATTTCATTCAATTTATCTTTAAAATCACTGGTGTCCTCGAATATAACTCCAAAACCCTTGCAATACTCTGGAAGAGCACCGCTATTTCTATATAATATTGGCAATCCACATAAAGCAGCTTCTATATGGTGCATACCAGCGCCTTCACCTTTAGCTGCGGTAATATAAACATGGTTTTTCTTAATTTCTCTTACTAATTCCTCTAATTTAAGAGGTGGAATTATTTTAGTATTTTTAAATCTAAAATTTTCCGGAATGTTTCCAATATAACAAAAATCAATACCTGTACTATTAACTCCCAATAATGATATCCTGTCTAATTCTTTATATATATCAAATCCTTTATTATAATTATTACTCCAATGGTGCGTGACAATTTTTAATTTATCTTTTTTATTCCATCTTTTTCTATTAATCTTATTAAATAATTTGCTATCTGCACCATTCATAACAACAGTAAAATTTTTATTCTTTATTAGTTCACCATTAATAAAAATATTTTTTAAATAATTACTAATAAATATAGTACTATCTGCTACTTTATTTGCTCTCGTCAAATACTTATTTAAATTTCTAGTATCTCTTCCCTTATCACAATTATTAATTCTATGAATTACTAACGAGCGAGGATTCAATATAAGATATTTTGATATTCCTAACTGATTATAATTACCAGAACTTGAGTACTTGCGTGGTTCTGTCATTAAAATAATATCTATATCTCTATCTTTTAGATCTGTTTTTACTTCCCAACCTCTATTCTTTAAATAGTTAGATAAATTTATTGCAAACTGATTACCCCCACCCCAGGGACCTTTTATAATATTTGAACCAATGGAAATTTTCATAATTTATAATTCTTTTCTTTCTCCTCACCGGATAAACCTACTGCTAATGAAGTCGTAAACGAGAGACACAACATTACTGTTGGTGCAGTCATATAATTCTCGGTTATAGATAAGAAAAATAAAGTTATTATGCCGCCTATTAATGACAGATAAACTTTTTTAGAAAAATTGTCAGAGGTCCTTCTGTATGCTTTAAAAATTATAACCAGACAGAAAATCCAGAAGGCCAGTACCAAAATCAATCCTATCACTCCTGTTTCAGCTAAAAAGTGCAGATAAGAGCTGTGCGCATTTGTGTCATTGAAAATATAATTACCGGAAGTGTATAAAGAAAATACACCCGGATTTCCGGTTAAAGGGATCTTATTAAAATTCCAGGGTACGTCATTATATCTTGCAAACCCGATACCCAGTATGGGGCTCTGTTTAAATAGTAAAATCGCCTTATCCCATAGTGTGAACCTGGTCAGGGCACTTAAATCATAAATATGAAATATCTGCGTTATTCTAACATAAGTCCCGGTGATAAAAACAAGAGGAGTTATTATTGCTGCCATTATCAAAATATTTCTTAGAAATTTTAAAAAAGATTTGCTGCCAATCAACAGTAAAAATAATACTCCTATAATAAATGCCACTAAACTCCCCCTGCTTTTAGTCATAATAAGGGCAATAAAACTTAAAATCGAAATACACGCGTAGGCTATTTTCCCTTTATTATCAGACTCTAGAAAGAAAGCAAATGCAAATATACTGACTATTGAAAAAACAGAACCGGTGGCATTATGGGAATTATTAAGGGCAGTAAACATAGGCCCTACATATACATCATCAACTCTGACCATAAAAGAGCTCATACCATTTATGTACTCAAAAAAACCTATTACCGCAAAAGAAGTAAAGGCGATAAATAAAAACTGAAAATATATTCTCGCCGCTTTTTTATAATTCAAAAAGGGTATGGCAAGGATAAGAAAAGGAGCATAGCTGAAGAAGAAATTCCCGTCATACCTTATAAAACCATACTTGAAGAGATTAATAACAGGTTGTCTTGATATAAGATAACTGAATATCAGGTAAGAACTGAGAGAAAGCAGCAGTATATTGATTTTTACATGCTGCTGCGAGATATTCCTGTTTTTTAAAAAATGAATAATACTTAAGAAAAACAGCAGAACAATTAAAGATACAGACAGGTAAGGAAATTTATTCATAAGAATAAATACAGGCAGAAACGCAATTAGTAGATAAACCAGTTCCTTTATCTCCATATTCGCTATTTTATTTCTAATCTTATACAGGTTTTCCATAAATCTATGAATCTAATTCTATAAAATATTTAATAATTATTTAATAGATTTAAAAGACAATATCACCTTTAATAAAAATAATTCTACAGCTCTTTCAAATTTAAATAATAATAACAGAAATTTATTTACATTAAGTATACCAGTGAGAAAATATAATTCACCATCATAGACAAACTTTTTTTTGTTTATAACGGAAAAACTTTTTTTTACAGATGCTGAATGTTCATGATAAACAGAAATCCCCGGATCATAAAACACCTCTATCCCTGCGTTATAAACTTTACGGTATATCAATTCCTCCACATAATATATGAAAGTATTCGTATCAAACATCCCCGCTCTTATAAAATCTCCGGCTTCGCAAAAAAAACAGGCGCCATTTATAAGAAACACCTTTATCGGTGATTTTAGTTTTTTCAAACTTCTATTTATTCTAAAAATTTTATCCACTCTGCCATTGTTTCCCATATGAAGCAGACATTTTAAAAACCCTGCCTTCTTAATATGGGGAAGCATTAAAGATCCGTCATTATTTATAATCTCTGGGCCCAAAAAACCACATTTTAGATTATTAATTGCATCTATAGATTTAACTAAAAAATTTTTATCTCTGATTATAATATCCTCATTAGTGAATAATACTATATCATCCTTGCTAATTATTTTATTTTCCATAAGATAATTAAAGCCCAGATTATTACCTTTTGAATACCCAAGATTTTTATTATTTCCAGTCAGTATAATTCTACTGTTATTAAAAGATCTTATTACTTTATTTATAGCAATATTGTTCGGACTGTTATTTACAATAACCAGTACCCAATTTCGATAGCTCTGCTGAACCAGGCACCTGATAAGTTTCTCCAACAAATCTTCAGTGTTATAATTTATAGTTATTATCCCGATTTTTTGTATCATTCCCAAATCCATTATAAATTTCTAAAGTCCTGATACCTTATGGTATTTTTTTAGTTTCTGTCATCCGGCTGCCAATATAGAATTTTTCTCTTGTCGGCTTTAAAATATTAGCTCTAATATATTTTAATTTATTACTACTTCTGTATAAATATAGGATTCAATAATACTCCTACTTATATTGCAAACCCTTTAATTTATTGCTTAATCTAATTATAAAAGGGAAAAAACTAACCAGTAAATATATAAATAACTTAAAATTAAATTTTACCCTAAAAAAATTTAATATTTGTCTTCTTGCTTCCTGGGCCCTTCCAGAGAATAAAAGATAGTATATTTTTTGTTTCTCGTAAAAATAAATCCTGTCAGGCTCCGGTTTTTTCTCTTCTATTTCCTCTATATCACCGGATATGTCCATTGAATTATAACTATCATTGCCTGATTTTATTCTTTCAAAATAAAACTGCCGAGCTTTTATTCTAAAATATTCCTGCTCATTTTTCCTGGAATAAGTGATTGAAGAAGGTATCATTCTCTCCTTCAGGAGTACCTCTGATATATTTCCCAGGATATATTTTTTTGATAATAGATTAAGGTAAAAATCATAGTCCTGCGAGTATCTGAATTTCTCACGGTAACCTGCTCCACCCTTATTTCTGAACATAATCGTTGAGTGATTTATGCAATTATATGAAGGCATTTTTTTCCTTATGTAATCAGGATCGTCATTGGCAATTATCTTACAAATAGTATTATTATTTTCGTCAATTAATTCTACTGAAGAACCTACTAGATAATACTGGCTATTGTTTTCCAGGAAGTTATACTGGGTTTCAAGTCTGTTCTCCAGAGAAATGTTTCCCGCATCCTGCCTGGCTATGTACTTCCCTTTTGATTTTTTAATGCCTTTTATTAAAGAACGGGTTAAACCAATATTTTCATGATTTTTAATATACACAATTCTACTATCATTGAACTTTTTAATTTGTTCCAGTAAGTCATAATAACAGCCATCGTCAATAACTATAAACTCAAAATCTTCTAAAGTTTGATCCAGTATACTTTTAATCGAATCATCAATGTATTCTCTATAACCATATACACTCATAACCACACTGACTTTTTTAGAAATATTACTCATAAATCAAATATTTTACTTCTTCCGGAATTAATGGCGAAAATTATTAATTCCTTTATTTCTTAAAAGGAATAAAAACATTGGGTATATAAACTGCTATCAGACCGGCTGCTATTGCAGCAAAAACCGTAATTAATATACTCTTAAAATTATCTATATTTATAGCTTCTGCCGGAATGACTGGCTCTTCTGATATTTCTATGTTATTTATATAGACTTCCTTATTATTCTCTAAATTGTATTTTATCTCATTTAAATCTACTATCAGGTTATTTATTGAATCCAGTTCACTTTCAATATCCTCCACATCTTCATTTTGACTTTCGGTATCTTCATACTGTTCCTGAAGTGCAGCTATCCTGCTATCAATCTCTAAAATAATATCTTCTATCATTTCTGATTTTCCATTTCTGTTATTTTCCAGATAGGTACCAGTTAAAGTGTTATTTATCTGATATGAACCTTCGGCATTATTATAAGTTACAATAACTCTAATAATTCTATTACCACGGTCTATTAGTGCACTGATAGCGTCTTTTAGCTCCTCTTTACTTATTTTAAAATCCAATTTACCTGATACTTCATCCAGTAAAATAGCATCCCGGATATCCCTGGTGATATCCGTAAGTATTGAGCTTTCCAGTTCCTCCAATTTCATCCCCGGGGCAAAAATTCCCAAGCTTTGAGCATCTTTCGGGAAATATTTATAAAGATTTTCTTCATAATAGACATCCTTTAATTTCAAGGTAGAAGATGACTTGTATATCGGAGTTTTTATAAATGTAAAAAGCAGTCCTATTACTAAAACTATTAAAAAGAAACCAATAAACAACCACCTTTTTTTAACAAAAACTGAAACTAAATCTTTTAATTTAATTATATTTTGAAATTTATGTGCTTTCTTTTTATTCATAAGCTAACCTTTATTTAAATTATTATAAATTTATAAAAATAAGTAAAATAACATACTAGAAACTATTATAATACGTTAGAACAACATCTCTATTGGAATATCCTTTATCATATTGGTCCCTACCAATTACAATAATTTCATTATTTGTTTTTAATATCATAAATATAATAAATCTCTTTATTTTTATAAGTAATAGTTTATCAACTGTCAGAAGCTCAGCGTGTTGTAATCCCTGTTTCTCTACTCTTCCTATCTCTTCCGATGCAAGACACGAGCGTCTTGTCGGGCAATTTCTTCCATAAGCTGTTTTTCAAGCTCAAGTAACCGCTTAGAACGATCTTTAAATCGTTTAGCTGGTAACCCAAAATATACCCCCCAGCTTTCAAGGTTCTTGGTTACAAGCGACTGAGCTCCGACTGCAGAACCTTCAGCAATAAAAACATTAGGAAGAATTACTGAGTTAGAACCGATAATTACATGCTTTGACAAAGTAACTTGCCCTTTAATCAAACCTGTATATTTTTTAGGGACAGTTGGGTTGGTTAAATATTTACCTGAATAATCGTCACTTCGACTATAGATCTTGACGCCTTGAGAAAGACCTGAAAAATCCTTCATAACTATTCCATTACCA
>Ga0114918_10003981_pt1 | contig 12919 bp, 25 predicted proteins | sample LantaG_FD_87015 | JGI IMG/M metagenome (GOLD analysis project Ga0114918, IMG submission 87015) | Deep subsurface microbial communities from Baltic Sea to uncover new lineages of life (NeLLi) - Landsort_02402 metaG | ecosystem: Environmental > Aquatic > Marine > Oceanic > Sediment | place...
AACAACTTAGATTCTAATGTTAGAACAAGCCTGTGTCGCTTCATGAGTTCGAATCTCAAGTCCTGCCTATGTAAGGAGATAATATGAAAACATATGAATTCTGGTTAGTAGAAGAAGGTGAAGACCTTAGCTTTACCATGCGCGAAAAAGAAGAGAATTCTGAACCAGTAGAGCATGGTACGTTCATTAAACATCTTGAATTAGAAAATGACGAAGAGCTCATGAAAGTGCTGGAAGATTTCATAGAGTTTTTAAAGACTGGACCATTAAAAGCTCCTGATGATGAAGAGCAAAGTTAATATGAGCATTATAAATATGTTTAAAACTGCATAATAGCTGTCTAATACCGAGGTGTGTCGAGTGGTTTAAGACGTTAGGCAATGCCAGAGTGAGTGTTCTGTACGATGAAGCTGGTTAACAAGTGAATTCTATTGGCTGAACCAATCTCAAAGGCCTAAAAGGTGGATGAGGCAAATTCATTACACAGGTTCGAATCCTGTCCTCGGTACTATTTAACACTGAATCAATTTTGCCAGGGTGGCCGAGTAGACGAAGGCGCTGGCCTTGTAAGCCAGAAGGCGCAAGCCTCATCACAGGTGCAAATCCTGTTCCTGGCTTCACACATATAAACATAAGGTGTACGTATGGAAATAGCTTTTGCAGATCTAAAACCTGGTATGATAGCCAAGATTGGAAAGAGATACATACTTGTAGTAGACCTAATAGATAAGAATGAATATAGTAAACCCGTACCAAGATACATTGTATTAAACGACGATGGTTTTCGCTACATAGATTTAGTAGACAGTAGTTTATACTTGTCAACCACAGTGGATGGGAATCAAGACCGTTTTAAGTGTGATGTGTTAGCTGAACTAGAACTAAAAGATTTAGCACAAATGTTAATAAATGCAATAGAGGTGCTCTATGAATAGGAAACCTTCACTCATGACTAAGCTAGTAGTAAGCACTTTAGATAATCTAAGCCAAACACTTAATGTAGTATCAACTCATATAAAGAGTGGGTTTGAAGTTTCAGAAACACAAGAGAAACTAACAATATCAGGCTTTAAAAGCAAGGAACTAACAGAAGAGGCACCGCATGAAAATTGTTTACATATATACAGACGGTAGCTGTTCTCCTAATCCTGGCGAAGGTGGATGGGCATGGGTAGCAGTTGATGAAGAAGGCATTGAAATGTATGATGAGGGCTCAGGACATGTGCCTAATACAACAAACATGCGCATGGAATTAAAAGCTCTATATGAGGCTGCAAAATATGCACAAAAAATTTCCGGCCTTTATGAAATAGTGTTTTACACGGATAGTCAGGTAGCACTTGAATTACTAGCTGGCACATATAATGCTAAGAAGAATGTAGACCTGGTAAATAAGACTAAGAAAGAATATATGAAAGTGTATGAGCAGGCTACTAAATGCATCATAAAACATGTTAAAGCACACAGCGGATATAAGTGGAACGAATATGTAAATAACCTAGCTAACGAAGCCCGTAAGACAGACCTATCTTATGTAATGTGTAAGAAATGCAAAGACAAAGGGTGGTACTGGGTTGGTGACATAAACATACCAAGAACCTGGGGCTGCACATGCACGGAGTGCAACACATGGACAGACGACTCATCGAAGAACACTTGCTAGTAAATGGCTTACCTCAAGTATATAAACATAGTGAGTTAACACTAATAGGGTGGATAACAGACAATCACATACTTGCACATGCACATAACAAAGCATTAAATGCATCAATTTATTGTATATATAGAATTATAAATGAGCGAGAAATTATATTGGTAATAGAGTTCTTCGAGTCTGTAACAGAAATTATGAAAGAGTCTTTAAGAGCTACAGAAATAGAGAAAGCAAAAAATGCTTACTTCATACAAAGCTCCGCTGAATATAACATGCCTGACATATATGAATCATACTTACTAGTAAGAGATTCATTTAAGAGAGACTATGCACACACAGAAGAATACTGGATTTGGCTGACTAACATTATAGGGAACATGATTATAGATTATGAAAACACTAAATAAACCATATGCAGTAACTACATATTGGATATGTACCAAAACATCTTGGGAATGCTTAGGTGAAAACCTAGCTAAGGCAAAAATGATAGTGTCACAACTTAGAAGAAAGAACAAAGTAAATGACACACAAAGACTGGAAAGTAGAACAGTCAAAGTAAACGGTAGTCTGTATACTGGACTACACATCGAAACACTGTAGGAGAAAAGTAATGAACATCGTAGTAATTGCAGGAAATCTTGGAGAGAAGCCAGAACTTCGCGAAACACAAACGGGTAGAAAAGTGTGTAATTTGCGCGTGCCAACAAACAGACGTTGGCTAGACAAAGATAATGTACAGCAAGAAGCAACGGACTGGATCAACATCACTGTGTGGGACAAGCAAGCTATTGCATGCGCGGACAATTTAGACACGGGCCGTTGGGTGAATGTTGAAGCACGACTACGCGAACGAGATCGCAAAGTAGGAGAAGAGACAGTCAGAGTGCTAGAAGTGGTAGCGAAATCGGTACAGTTTGGACCTAAAGGTACTGCGCAACCGACCCAACCAAGTGGACCAACAGTAGACACTGATTCAATTCCCCCTGTTGAATAGGAACAAACAATGAGTACTAACACCACAGTAGCAGCTCTTATGCATGACAAAGACATGACAAAAATGAGACAGTTTCTGTCTCGATTCGACAGTCCTGAAGATGCAGTCAAAAGATGCGGGATAAGGAGTTTAGAGACCAGATTATGAGAGACATGGGATATAATCCCAAGTTCAACATAAGAGAGTTTACGAAAGCTGTCACAGGTGTTAGTACTTACATGAGTACTGACATACAAGGCATAGCATTCTGGAATTCCTATTTTCCCACCATATTAGAACTAGTACATCTCTTCAACATTAAAGCATTGGGTTTAAGCCTGGTGCAAGACAACGCATAGAGAATTGACATGAGTAATGGCATTCTTAGTGTACCTGGTGTACCAATACCAGGTCAACCAAAACAGACACAGCATGTACCACATTCTGCAACTAAGTCACAGGCGTCAGTAGGGACAACTTCAGCTCCTCCTGCACAAACACCAGTAGCATGTACACATTGTGGTGATACGACTGGAACATGTAATTGTTGCCCAATGTGTGGAACTAATTGCACATGTGGTAGACAGCAAGCATTAGCTAATCCACAAGTGCAGCAACAAATTGGGCAGATGCAAACACAGCACCAAGCTCAAATACAAGCACGGACAAACCACAATGCAGCGGCATCAAAAGCCCTAACAGCAGCAGGTATATTACATTGCTCAGAGTGTTTACAACCAATAGCTCTATGTAATTGTGGTGGACCTATGTGTAATTGCACAGGCAATGGCACCCCATGTGCAGAGTGTGCAGCTATGGGCTGTACCTGTAGCATGGGTGGCACGTGTAGTTCATGTGTGATTATGTATGGCTGTCCAACTTGTGGTAATGGTTTAGGTGGAAATGCCAATAATACTCCTTGTACGTGTGGGCAAAGCCCATTAGCCAATACATGTGGCATGTGTGGAGCAGCACCAGGCACATGTCAGTGTCAAACAGCTGCGCTTCCACAATCAGGTTGCATAACACCTCCTGCACCACAAAACATACCACAAGGTACTGCATATCCAGTAATGGGGCCAGGACAACAAACACCAAATGTCTCAGGACAGCAGCAGGTTCCAGTGCAGCAGCAACCTAAGACCGAGAATTTTACTAAAGTCGTCATATATGAAGGCCCGACAGTAGGTGGGTTGTGGACCCATGCAATAGTAAAAACTGAGTGGGAAAAAGATTTAGATGCTAACACTGAAATTCTTAAGACCGCAAAGCACATCAATAGCTTTACTGACAATGCTACATGGACAGAGCTTGACCTTAAGAAAGTAAGTGGCCTGGATACAGCAACAGAACTTAAGGAATGGACGAAGAAAAATAGTAACATTTGGACAAACTTCGATGTTAAAGATGAGTTAAAACTCAGAGCTGGCATGGGCCCACTGAATAAGAAGAACACGCCCAGATGGAAGAGAACATTTAAGTTTCAAGAAAGCTTTGTACCTTTCCTAAAAACCTTCATAGCTGACTTAGGATCTGATTTAGAAAAAGAATCAGATGGACTGGGCACAAAATCGATAATGATACGCGGAATTAGCGTAGAGTTTGGCAATCTAGAAATAGCATTTAAGACGATTGGTCATGAGAAAGACAAAATGACTGAGAAATATAATGCAGCACATCATGCCATGAATAAGACAATGGCACAATATTTATATAAATATGGAGCAACTAAAGATGCAACCCACTAAAAAGAAAGCTTTTGCCTTAAACTTCGGAGATCCCTATGGTTACAGACTTAACAAAGGAAAACTAGAAGTAAATATTACAGGTGATTCTGATGCACCTATCGTCACAGCAAAGATGAGAGACAAAGCAGAGGGCGGATATGCAAATAAAGATTTTGCAACCGGCCTAACTGAAACAATAGTAGAGCATCTAGAAGCAGCAATGACTGAGCACGATGAGATGTGGCTTGAGGGGCTGTTTGCTGTGTTAGAACGCCTACAAGAAAACAAGGATGCTAGATTTGCACCCAAGACAGAAGGAGAATGAGATGAGCACAAGAGCATGGAACATCTATTACCGACAATCGGTAGAACAAAGAGACACAAAGTACAGACCAACAAAGGTTGCAGTGTGGCGTACCGATGGTAGAGGTAATGAAGTTTCAAAAGCCACTGTTGTCGTTCGCGAGCTTAGTGACAATAGATTTGAAGCAGCTACTGCATGTCTAAATCCAATTGATGGACACGGGCGCGGACGCACTGCAAAAGAAACTACTAAAATTGGTACCGCTATCGCTAGTGGCAGACTAGACAGCGAGAAATATTTGAACATGTATGTTGAAGGTGACAAAGATAGTGGTTACCGCATTGTTCAGGTAGAAGGCAGAGTGACTACTCCTCCAGAGACAAGCTTTGACACTCTAAATGATGCTATACTATGGAATATAGGGGCACGCAGAGTGACAGACTTTAGCGCTCTAGAAAACATTGCCCTCATATAAGGAGGGGAATGTGGAAATATATGACATTGGTCACATGCTAGATACATATCCTGGTGTGTGGGAGGCTGTGTGTGCTATCCTTAGTGACAGAGACATTAACTATACATGCTACGAGTTTGTAAACTGCATATCTTCAGATGGAGACTATGAAGTTTCGATTAAGCATGAACAACATGATTTCTCTCTTACACTTGATCTTAGTAGATCAGAGGATAGAACATACTTTGAGCTAAACAGCATTAGGACCTGGCAGTGAAACGATTATTCAAAAACATATTAAGCACATTCATGACCAAATATAAAAACATAGTGGAGGTTCTAGAAGAAACACTAGAAGAACCACTTGTTGAAAAGGTAGAAAACACTGGTCTTAAATATATTACGCTCATGCCGCCAGTTAGCATACCTGGGCCAGAAATTATCATAGGCATACCAAAAGATAAAAAAGAAACATTTGAAACATTTAGAACCTTCATAGAGACAGAGGTTCCAGGATTATCAATGTCTGAGGAAGACATATGCGACGAACATGGCGAAATTATACAAGAAAGATTGTATTTAGCGATGATTGGTGCTTTAAACGCTGCCTTTGCATTGCATCAAAAGCCAGAGTTTTCCAAACTACTGGGCCAAATAGAAAACACTGAAAGGATATTAAACTAATGACAAAATATGCCATAACACCACAGGCATTTAATGCTCTGAGCTCGTTCATCCAAGTAGAGTCTGGAGACACTACATATAGCTTAGTGCCAAAGTACCCAGAAAGAGCAAGCAGAGCAAAAGACTGTGTGTTCTCTGAAGTCATAATTTATTCACCATGCTTGTTTCCAGAATCAGCCTCTGATACTAACATGGATGTACCAAAACAAATTGGAAAGATTATATTCCAAGAAGAATTAGAAGCCACAACTGCTGGTAGTCTCATCATAGCAGAGCTACAAGCAGAAGATTTAGATGTAGTAAACACAGTCGTGGATCATGCTATGTCACAACTAGGTATTGAAACTTACGAGCCAAGCCAATGCACTATGACTTCAACTTCTACGCCTATACCATTGGATTCGATCCCCGAAACATCATCGAGTATCGACGAGAACAGCTCGCTCGCTCAGTAGAAATATTAGAGCAAATACAAACTTTAAGTGGCATTAATGCATTTGTGGCAGGTGGTGCTATTAGAGACCTGTTGTTTTCATATCGTTTACAAAATCAAACATATGGGCCAAGAGACATAGATGTATTTTGTATTAATATTAATAGTAGTGATGTGCTTCGCAGACTAAATCTTGAAGAAGATTTTGGATGTGTGGTAAACATTAGTACATCTCCATATACAGAAAGTCCTCGTGTCATATTGCCAGCAGATAAAATGGCAAATTGTGTAGTGACAATATCACCAAAAGAAAAGGCTTTCATACCAATACAACTCATATTACATGAGAAGAATGCTACAATCACTGAAATTGTAAGTAATTTTGACCTTGGTACGAGTATGTGCTTCATGCCACTAAAGGACTACATTGGCCTGTTAGGCAGCCCTAAGAAGAAACATATCATGGGTTTATTTAAGCCATCCACATCAAAGAAAATATATGTGGTTGACATAGACCAAATGGAACAGGCATCTCTTAACATTGATGAAGACAGCATGTCTATCATGAGAATGACCATATTTGGCTATACGCAAAAAACAATATTTAAAACAGTAAGACCAGCATTAGTAAGCATTAGAGATCCTCACTATACATACTATCGCATGATGAAACTGTGGAAACACTATGAAGATGGTAGATTCCATCCTCTCATAGAAGATATAAATATATTAGCCACACAAACTCTGTTCGATGATAACATAGGTGACTTAATAGATAACCGTAGAGAGGCAAAGAAATTCATGTATTCAGCTCTTAAACACAACCTTACACAGATGTGGGAAAACTAATGGACAAGAAGCTACTAAAAAAGCTTAAAACTTGGGACAGAGTTGACGGAAACAGAATAACTCTGAGCATGAATGATATGTTGCAAACATATCCAAATGTGCACGAAAAGCTAAAAAGCTGTCATGCAATCGCAACGATGCAACCTGGCTCTATATTATATGGATCAGGTGCTACAATCACAATGCTTGCAGACGAAGACGAGCAACACATGCCAAAATACTTTGCTCTGTTGTGGCCATTTGAAAAACTAGACAAATCTAAATTAGGACTAATACCAGTTAGTACAGACAGTATGTTGGGCGAGCAAGCATATTTGGGGGCCATGTGCACTGTGATGCAACATATCACATCAGAGCATGCACACATGAACAGCACAATGTCAGCTGAATTTATGCGCATCACCGACATAGACTCTTCTGTATTCAAAAACGCACAAGGTGATGTTCTAATTAATACAACAGAAAACATATTAGAAGGTGTGCGACCCATGCATGCGCACATGGCAATGAAGGGAGGTACAGCAGACACTGGGAGGTGGCTTGCAAGGATGTTTGCCTATGCATCACCAGCATATGTCCTAGGGACCTTACAGAACTACATACAATTTGGTATAGAGGTACGGCTAGAGGACATATTAGAAGTTATCAGAGTAATTAAAAGGCAATTTATGTTAGGTGAAGACGGAGTCACACCCGGCATAGAAGTAAACGATACTTTCGTTGACTGGAGAGACGTACTTAAAAGGGCTCCATTGTTAAGAGGGATTAGATACTAAATGCAAATTATTAAAAAGATACTAGACGCATTTGATACAAAGACTATTACTGCATACAATTATAAGGATGTACTTAGAAGTTATCTATATGATGGAACTGCTGCAACTATAATGTATAATGCAGCAGATCTAGATGCAGCAATATATGCTGCAACTGAACTTTCCACGCCATATAACTTAGCACAAATAAGTATATGTCCTAGCAGTGTGCATGTGTTACTAGAATATGTAAGAAACATGGATGAATACATTCAGAAAGACGAGCATCACAGACACATAATGGCTCTTAGATTGTCAGCTGGATGGTTACTTAACCATCTAGCTCCAAGACACTATGAACACATTACAGTAAAGCTGGTTGAGGCATTATCAAAATGTGAGTCAGCAAGACAACGGGCAAATGTCAGAGAGCTTATCAACTATGTATATTTGCTCTCACCTGATAAAATTACATTCACAAAGAGAATGATTAAGGGCCTTGCAGCAGAAGCATTAGTTGATCTAAAACCATCATATATATATAACTACTCAGAAGAACAAGGAAAAGCTTTGGGCAAAGCTTTAGCACAAGACCTCATAGCTATTGGTAACACAGTAGCAGAAATAGGCTGGTTCGCAAGAAGCGTTGCACGCATTGACACAATTACACCTATGTCAGATGCATCTGCTGCAACAGCTATATTATCTCTCATAGATGATTCAGATAATGATAACATAACTATGTCCTGTTTAATAGCAGCAGCTGGTATCGACATTGGTCCTGTAATTAGAGCTTCAGCAGTCAATAAATTTAAAGGTGTAAAAACTCAAACAGTTATTGAATTAGCTAAGTCTGGCATATTATCAACTGAAGAGATTAATGTAGCAATAGTCAAGAGAACGTCACCGGGCGCAACTATTCGACTACTCCATGCTATACTAAAGGGAGTATTAAAAGGCGACACGAGCACACTAGCACCAAAAACAAGAGAAGCAATATTAAGTAGACTTAACTACATAGCAATGGACCAAATGGCAGGTAAAGAGCTGCCTTGGGGTGTAGATAAACTATATAGCGAGGTGTTACAAGCATTTGACTATGAAAACAAAAACTAAAAATAGTAATTTAGCAACCAGTACAGACATTAACAGAAAAAAGCTAAGAAAAGCAGTACTTCTAACAATAAATGAGCACCAAGGTCATCGCACATTAGCCGACATAACAGGAGCATTAGCAGATGTAATGTTGGATGTGGGATTATCTGCATTAGAGTTAGAAAAGCTAGATCAAGAAAAACTTAAGGAAATAATCAGTAATCATGAAAACATGCCCACTTTAGCATCGGCTTTAGTGATACAAGCATGTGTTATAAACGAGTGGATAAATACAGAAGATCTGTTATCCACATCCCTACTCACTGGAGAAAAAAAATGAATAGCATGACAAGAATCACTTTGACGACAGAAGACTTAGCACAAATCATTGGCACATCAAAAGATGCTGTCCGCAAGATGCTTCGTACAGGTCGCATTAGAACAGATCTCACTGCAACAAGAGTCTTTGCTGACATTGAGGCAGCAAGAACGCGCGTAGCGAACAGACGTTATCACACCCTGTATAGCGACGGCGATCCCTATAAGAAATAATAAGGAGAAAACATACATGGCAAAGGCAGGAAGAAGTGGCGGACGCTACTACGTCTACAAGAAAGGTTCGGCAGCACAGTTCTCTTTGAGCAAAGCTTACAGAGATGAAGAGAATGAACACATCATAATCCCAGGTGTGGTATGGATGGAGCTTGCAAAAGCTACAGGCCAAAAAGACAGTAATGATAACAACACATATGACTGGGATAATAAAGTGACAGTTGCACTAACCATAGCCGATGTAGAGAAAATCATATATAAAGCACCATATGAAGAAGTAAAACTCTTCCATGACAATAAGCATGGTAACACCCAAAGTGTCATTAGGTTCGGACCAGGCCAACAAGAAGACTCATTCAAGGTTTCTGTTAGCAGAAAGAAAGACGATGACCAAAATAATCAATATATTTATTTGTCAGACGTTGAATTTGGTACATTAAGAGCATTGTTTGGACGTGCACTTAGCGAGCTTGTCGGATGGACAGCATAAAAGAAAGCAGGATAAAACAATTCTGGAAGTATAAAATTAGAGGTAAGACCAGAAGGCCAGACCTTTATACAGAATACTATGAGGAACAAGGGTTTAAAATAGTCTTGTGGCTCAATAAGAAAGACCAGAGTTGTTTCCTGCTCTATGCAACAGCCGGACAAAGCCTTAGAGGTCGCATAGCTGACATACTAGAAAAACCTTGGGGTAAAAGACCAAGAAGACTTCTCCAGCCAATGCTCATGGAACTGGGTTACTCAGGAACACAAAGAGAAGAGAAATTCTTAATATTATCTGATAATGCAAAGGTAACTAATTCAGTTCTAGGCAGCTCAGAGATAATTACTATTAAGAATCTTGGATATAAAATCGAGGTAAGGAGCTTTATAAAATAGTGCGCATACTTAAGAACGGTGCAGATATAACTCAGCCGTTAATACAACACATCGCAGAAAAGGTTAGCAAAACCTATAGCGAGGACCCAGAAACAGTCCTTGAGTCAATAGGATTAGCAGTGGAAGTCATCCACGCTATGGCTAACAGTCAACACCTAAAACTAATCCCTTTACTTGCAGAAGTAAACCCTAACATTGTTGCTGAGACATCAGTAGCTATGGCAGTTCTTTTACATTTAGACAAAACCATTAGAGATGAATCAAACGATATCAGCATTATATTAGGAGGAGAAATTTCTGCTAGCACAAATAATGAGAAAGGTGATAATAGCTCTGGCGACACAAACGACACTGTACATAACGAGAGCGGCTCTACGGGCCGCAATCAGCCGGAGTAGTTCGGCACATAACAGTAGTAGTGCTGGCTCTAGGGCTAGTAATATTTCACCTATCTCTGAACGAGATAACATAGATAAAGATTGATTCATCTTTATATAATAAGCGTTACGGGGACGCAAACGCCCGAATATATAGGAGAATAACATACATATTACATGAACATTACAGCAGTTAAGGTAAACAAATTTGAGAGTGGAAAATTAAGAGGTTTCGCGGACGTCACATTTGATGACATGCTTACAATCAAAGGTTATAAAATCTTTGAGGGAAGCAAGGGACTATTTGTGTCAACACCATCTAGACAAGATAAAGATGGTAAGTACATTGACATGGTCTGGGTAGAAGACCGTGACTTCATGGATGAAATACAGAAAACAGTTCTAAAAGAGTATGAGTCCGTACCAAATACAATAGCAACAAGTAAAACCACTCGTGCAAATAGACCATCAGTTAGAGTCACATCAGACCCTAATGATTTTGGTCCAGCACCCGCATAAGCAATGTGCACTACAGAGCAAAGCCTGCAAGAGGATTTTGACACAGTGAAGGGTGAGCTAGAAGGACCAAAACCACATTCTGTTAATGATGTGTGTACACATGTCGACCATAAAAGTGACCTAGAAAGTACACACATTAATGGGCGTACGCCAGAAGAATGGGCCGCCTACCTAAAGGTAAGCATCCCTAGTGAACCTAACGCTGTGCTCTGTAATGCTGCTATAAGCGAAGTAAATGAAAGATTACAAATAGCATATAGCTATTTAATCAAAGCAGAGCTTAGCGAACTGGACTTGGATTGGATAAAGAAAAAAGAATACAGATCAAGCATAAGTTCAATAGTCTCTGACTATAAAGAACAGGGTGTAAAAGCACCCGCCGTTAGTACAATAGAAGCATTAGCAGAAGATGAAATTAAAGGTACAACAGCTACATACCTAGCAGCAAAAGCGAGAGCAGCCTTTTGGAAAAGGCATGTAGATAGCCTGAAACTAACAGCAAACCTTTTAGAAAGAGTTAGCTGGAATTTACACACAGAAAATACTATATTAAGGGGTACATAATATGAGTGATGAAAAGAAAGAAGAAATAGAACCAGAGGTTAAACAGCCAGAAACAGTTATCAGACTAGTATCGGAATTACTAGAAGACGGACAGTTCCGTGTATATCACATGGAAAAAGAAGGAACAGAGCTACCTCCTCAAGCTCTGTATGTAAACCTACTAGGCATGGCAACACGTACAGTAGACACTCTCAAGGAAACATTTAGCCCAGGCTATAGCAGAGAGGTTGCCATTGCGCTTAAGACCATATTAGAGCAGCTAAACCCACCAGAAAACACACCAGACACGTCAGACACACCTGTTACTGACACAGAATAATGGGTACAGGGTTTCTCCTTGGCCTCGTAACATTTGTTGGTATTATATTCATTTATTTTAGACTACCAAGAGTAGTACAAAACCTATTAATACGCGCACACTTACTCACAGATCTTGGTCTGATGATAGGCATGTTTTTAATCATGACAGGTGTAAGTGGTTCAATTGCTGCACTATTTTCGACTGCTATATTAGGAGTGCTAATGAGTGCTTCCATATCATGGGCGAGGTATAATAGGGGTTATGCAAAATAGAGGAGGACATAACAAAGTTGATCTTAGGGTATAAACCAACTGGATACAGAGAATTCAAGTTAAGCGATAAATTCTTAGAGAAATATGAAGGCAAACAACCTGACTGGGGCTTTGGTGACCTCAGTTACATTGTATATAAACGAACCTACTCGAAGATTCTACCAAATGGCAATACAGAAGAGTATTGGCAAACAATAAAAAGAGTAGTAGAGGGCTGTTACAACATACAAAAACTACACTGCACGGTTTATAAAGTGCCCTGGAATAATGAAAAGGCACAGCGTAGTGCCCAGACGATGTATGACCTCATGTGGAATTTTAAGTTCCTGCCACCAGGCAGAGGCCTATGGAACATGGGAGCACCACACATATTAGAGAGAGGAAGCGCGCCCTTACAAAATTGTGGCTTCACAAGTAGTGAGAATATAAAGGATAATTACGCTGACCCATTTACCTGGTGCATGGACATGAGCATGCTGGGAGTTGGCATAGGCTTTGATACGAAAGGAGCACACACAACA
>Ga0114918_10003982_pt1 | contig 12918 bp, 8 predicted proteins | sample LantaG_FD_87015 | JGI IMG/M metagenome (GOLD analysis project Ga0114918, IMG submission 87015) | Deep subsurface microbial communities from Baltic Sea to uncover new lineages of life (NeLLi) - Landsort_02402 metaG | ecosystem: Environmental > Aquatic > Marine > Oceanic > Sediment | place: Baltic...
CTGATCTGGCGTTAGCCCATACTGTGCAAGCAACGCTTGAATCTCTTCTTCGTTAAGCCCAAGCTCCACCAACTGTGCTGCGAGGGACTCCGACAGCTCATCAACCTTCAGAGCGGCTTGTCCAGCACCAACACCACCCTCCAAAGCAGCTTCTGCATAACTAAAAATCTCTGACGCAGTATCACGCAATGCAGCACGTTGATCAATCGCCGCAGTGCTCGTTCCGTTAAGCAGCTCCTCAAAGCCAACGAACTTATCTTCGCCATCGACTATCGACTCGACTAGCTCATTGATTGCCTTCTGCGCCCCATCCAACGCTCCATCAACACCAAAGGCAGTAGGGATAAGTGCGTCAAGACGAATCTTAAATGCCGTAGCTTTCTCAGCACCCGCTTCCAGCTTTTCAGTCATTTTCTGAAGCCGTTCCGATAGTGGCCCAAGAGCATCTCGCGTCAATGCCAGGGCTACTTCTGCCTCTATCGCTAACTTATCTGTTAGCTCCTTAGCAGCGATTGCGGCAACATTATTAGCCTCCGCATACAACGCCAGAGTATTAATCTCTTCTTGTTTAAGTTGTGCAGAGACATCTAGTGCCACGCTATTGAGCGCCATCAGCCTGGTCAACTCTTCATAAAGCGGGAACAGATTCTCGCCATCCCGTTTAAGACCAGTGTTCAATTCTGCTTGTTCTAGGAGTTTAATGTTTGTCTTATTGAGGCTTCCCTCATATTGAATAAACTCTTGTGCTAGACGATCTATATCAGTATTCTCTGCCTGGTCTTGAAGTTCTTCTAACGCTTTTGCAGTTCTGACAAGATCATCGAAGGCGATTCCTGATGAGTCAGCAATCGCTTGTAGCGCAGTACCAACATCGTTGTAACCCCTGCTGGCAACCTGCGTAAAGTTATCGTCGGTCCGATCTACGATGCCTGCTAGCTGAAGAGCAGCCTCTCCAGTAACGCCCATTCCAGCAGCCAGTTTGGCAAGTGAAGCCACTCGTGAATCGCTGTCACCCTTATTGCTGTTAATGCTTTCTAGTACCGAAATCACATCTTCTGTATCTACCTTGAGTAGACCAAGATTGTAACGAAGCTTGTCACCACCATCGCCAGTGTCCAACAGCACCTGAGTGAGTGCATCAAATCCGACAGTTGCAGCATTCGCTGCATCCGTCTCTGCAATCAGCTCATTTGTTGCTATTCGCAAGTTAGGAATTAGTTCTTTTGTTCGGTTATTCAAATCTTCGTTTTGTTTGGCATAGAAATACAACGCAGTAGTGATTGCACCGACAGCGATAACAAACAGCCCGATTGGGCCAAGCGCCGTATACGCTGCGACACCCACCGCTTTAAGTGCTGGGCCGAGAAATGCCAAAGAAGTAACAAGAGCGTTGAGTTTTGCCGTGATACTGATAGCAACGACGAATAGCCCGAGATACTTAGCGGCTGGTCCGAGTGCCTCAGCCAATGCTCCAATACCCGTGGCAAGTCCAATCACAGCAAGCAATGCCGACTGCAAGATTTCTAGCTGCCCGATTTGCAGCAAGAGTTCCGCAAACGCTGGAAGTGTCTCTCCAATTTGTTCAGCGAGACTTGCAAAGCTTTTCTCTGCGTCTGCGCTAGTCAGCACCTTTAGAGCATCTCCTAGCCCTACGAGAACAGGCTTGAATGCTGAGGCTGCTCTCTCACCGAACTCAAAGAAATCTTGGAGTCGTTTACCTTCGTTATCAGTCAGGAATGTACGGAATCTGGTGATGATCTCATCAAGCTTGACAATAAAACCGTCGCCGCTTTGCTGACCAGCACTGAAGATGTCGGCCAACAAGCCACCGACGTTACCCAACAGCCCGAACCAGGCTTCTAAAGACTTGACACCGTCCACCAGGATCTCAGCGATGCGTTCCGCGTTGTCAGTAGTCCAGGCATTGAGTGCATCAGCAGTTTTTGAAAGATATCTGGCTAGGTCTTCTGCCGCTGGGGCAGCGGCAAGCAAGAACGGCTCAAATGTATCGACCAACGTAAGGATCGTGTCGAGTATTGCGTCAACTGCTGGCTGGATTGCCGTGAAGGTGCCAGCGAAATCCGTTGATTCCGCAATGCCAATTAGTCCTTCAATGAAACGGTTTGCCGAGTCTGCCGCTAGTCCAAGGAACTCGCCAAAATCTTCGATTGTGCTCTCAGCCTTACCGCTGCTATCAGAAAGACTCGCAATTTCTTTGCCGAGGCCACTAAACAGATTACCTTGAACTTCTTTTCGGATCTCTCCGATCTCCACGCGCATACTGCCAAACGCCAAGGCAGCTTCACGCGCTTCTGGAGCCAGATTATTTAAGGCAGCTAGAACGTCTTTTGCGTTCAAATCAAATAGGCGACCCTCCTCATTGGCACTCTCTAGCTCCTTGCTCATTGCCGAAAGTGCTGTGCCAAATCCCTGAGAGCCGACAACGACAGCGCCAAGAACGCCAACTAGCCCACCGATAATCGCTACTGAAGGTGCAAGGGCACCGACTAAACCTTGAGCGGCAGAAGAAATAACAGCCGTGCCTGCGGAGATTGCACCGGCTGCACCCGAAATTAGAGCATCACCCGCAATAAGTCCAAGGGAAAGAAATACCTTGGTCATGTCGGAAGGAAGCCGTCCCAAATCTGGCTTCGTAAACTTGGAGGTCTTAAGCTTCACCTCCTTCTCAATCGGGGTGGCTTCCTGAAGAGCGATATAGGCCCGTAGCTGCGCTGCGCTTGCCTTTGTAATGTCAAGCTGAATATTCTTGACAAGCGGATTTTTCTCAACTCTCAGCCTTAACGCAGCGAGTTGTGCATTCGCTAATGCAGCGTCTAGCTCAAGGTTAACTTCCCAATCAATTTTGCCTGCAAGCTCAGCTAGCTTCCGGACTTGCGCTAACGAAGCCTTATCAAGATCCGCAAAAATAGGGAGCTTCGTATCCCACGAATCGACTATTACCTGTAGCTGTGCTCTCTCTTTGGCAAGATCGATACTGTCTAGCTCTGCATTAATTTCTACGTCAAGTTGAATCGGAGTTGCCTCCTGAATCTTGATATATGTTTCAAGCTGAGCTTGGGAAGCCTTGTCGAAATCCAACCTCAGTTTTTTGAGGAGAGGACGACTCTCTACTTCCTGCTTGAGTTTTGCGAGAGTTACTTGCAGGAGCCTTTCGTCTAGCCGGGTGTTCAGCCTTATCTCTGGCGCATCCCTCTTGATTTGGGCTTCAAGCTTTATCTTTGCTGCCTCAAATGCTGCGATAAGTTTTCTGTCGTCAATAGTGAGAGGAACGTCTGCTTCTTTTGCTTCGATCTTGGCCTTAGCTAATTCGAGCTTTCTCTCTGCCTTCTGAAAATCGTAATCAATTTCTATACCAGTTTGTTCAAGAATGATCGCAGCTTTTGCAGAGAACAGCCGAAGCCTTGCCTCAATCTTCTTGGTGTCAACGTTGTTTAAACTTGCCTCAAATACGTCGGCACCAAGGTCGCCAGCCTTCTTCATCTGCTTGACGAAAGTGACTGTCGCCTGTTTCGTCGCGATATCTACGTCTACTACTAGACTTCCGACGTTATTTCCTGCCATACCGCTATACCTTACCCATCAGACGGCTCATATTCAGGAATCGCCGTAGGTGGAGCCACACCGAACGCCCCAGCGAACGCCATGAAAGCATTGGCGTCCTCTTGGAGCTGCTGCTCGCTGGGCTTCTTATTGCGAAGTCGCTTCGTCAACTGGTAAATGAACTGGGACCTATCTGGCACACGTTCAATCGCCCAGTGGAAGATGACGTTGCAAAAGCGGTCAATCGGCAGCTTTAAGAAGTCTTGGCCTTTGCAGGCAGCTTCGTAGTCGAGCGCTTCCCAGTGGTCCCCCGCGATGCCGATGAGGCGGAAGACGACTTCGTAGGGCGGGCAGTCCACTCACCGATCAAGAACTGAATGAGTTCGGACAGCGTTTCAAACGCCATCTCGGCATCATCCAGCATTTGCTCCATCTCTGTGACTGCCTCAATATCCATGACGCTATTCAGCAACTTGAAGATCGCGCCAGTGCCGTCGCCCTTACTGATCCGCTGCTGGAACATAGCGATCTGGCCGGAGGTTGGCGTCACAGTCTCATATGTGCCTGACGGCAGATTTACGTGGACCGTTGACGCATCTGGATTGATGGACTCTGCACGCTCAGCGGCAATGTCAAAACTTGAAACCATAATTAGGACCCTTCAGTATTTTGGTGTGTGTTCTGTGAACAAGGTGAATTATAGGCACACATTGAGTGTTGGCATGACTATCGGTTTGGGTTGAAGTTACTCGGCGTATTGACTACCAGCTCACGCATCCAGTAGGCGCTTGACTTCTCTAAGAAACGACCAAAACCGTAAGGGCTTCTGGAACCTACTCTTCGTTTTGTTGAATCATGCCAGAACGGTGTGCCAGCAGGCTTATTGCCGTATCTCAAATCCTGAGAGAAGTATTGTTTCTTGTCGCTACGCCCTCTTCCGTCTTCTACATACTTTGAATGGGCAGCAGTAGCCAAGAACTTAATGCCGAGGCCGTACTGGTTTCCTCGCCTCTGCCATTCCAAGCCGTCTCTGTATGTTCCTGTGACACCCATGCCACCCTTGCGGTAAGGGGACATCGTGTTTCGCTCATCATTCACAGGAGATTGTTTTTTCATGTTACGCAATGCGAACGGAGCGATTGCTTCACGCCAATCATAAACGATTCCCTTTTTAGGCCCGTTGAGCGCAAGGGAAACTGAGTTGACAGTGACTGTGTCTACTGTTTTTGCTTGAAACTTTATTTTGGTAACCATCAGATACCTGCGTAAATGGTCCAAGCACCCGCGACACATCCACCAGAAGGACCGGATGGCGTCCACCGGTCGATTACCAACGTGCGAAGAGAAGTCTCGCAACATTTGATTGCTGAGTACAGCGCATATTGATCTGCGATCAGTCCAAGAGCCGCAGCAGTAATATCTGCCGGATCAGGTAGTTCTCCAGATTCATCCATTGTTGGAAAACATCGAACGACTCCTAACTCCATTTCAAAAGCGAGCGGAAGAACGCATTTGTCATCTAGCTCTGCCCTCGGGAAGATCGTGTAAGGGACTGTTTCACCAGGCCGTAAGTAGACCATCCCACACTTGCCTCGGCTGCACTCTCCGCAATAATCCCAAGACACATTTGATCCAGGATATATACCGCAGAAGCACGGCTCGCCCTGCCCGTTGACTGTTACTTCCGCACACGCGCATTCAAGTAACTCAAGCATCCCGGTGACAATTGCAAGTTCGGTGGTGGTTCCGATATCACTCATAGGTCGAATCCACATAGCGGTGGACAGGCTGGTCGGGTGACCAAATGCGTGGCGGAACCTTGAGCCGGTTCGGGTTCACCGAATAAACGTAGGCATCAACTTCACGGATGCCTGTTCCGTTCTCAAAGTAACCCTCTGAGAACGTCATATTGACACCCTGGCGGGCGATAGACGTAACGTTTGATGGTAGGCGGCACTTCCCACCAGAACAAGCGCGAGCAAACTCGCTTGCCAAAGTAGCTGTCGCCCACAATCCATCTAGTCCTGGTTTGCGTCCAGGAACATACTCAATACCAAACGTTTTGTCTTGAGTAAGCGGCAGCTTCAGATTTTGCCACTTAGGCCAGCAAGAGCCGTCGGTACGTACAACACGATTATGGTTGTCGATTCGCCAGATATTGTCGGCGGGTAAATACCACACCCCGTTGATTACTACACGCTGAACTTCGGCAATCTTGCCTGGAAGAACAACTTCGCAGACTGCACAAGCATCACAGTTACTTTGACCTGTGTACCACCAATGCCCGTCAGCAATCATTGGGTTCTGCGGACTTGATGGCGTGGGATAGCCACAGTCGGCTTGGCAAACACACCAAACATCTTTGTCGCATGGTCGCATAAGAACAGGACAGGACCCGATCTGGCCTGCCGTGAGGGTCCGCATGGAAGACCATGCGAGAGCTTCAGCTCTCTCTTGCAGACCAGGATCGAGTCCTGCCCATTCATCGTCACAGTCCGCTGGGTTCAAAACCCACGGGATGCAGTTGTCGGGTTCAGGCATGGCCCTTACCCTACTAACTTTTAGCTACTTGTTGAAGACTCATCCAAATCGGAATCCGTTGCAGTAGTCGTCTTCGCAGTCGCCTTTACTGCCGTCCTTGCTGCCACAGGCTGTTCAGCCGAAGCGATCAGCGACACAACGCCAGTGATTGACACCGTGTATGACACGCCAGTACAAGTTGGATCACTGAAGGAAATGTTGATGATGTAGGTTCCAGCCGTCGCATAGGTATGTGTAGCAGTAACAGTGCCACCACTTTGGGTTTCTACTGCGGAGCCGTCTCCCCAATCGACAGTGAAGGCGGTAGCGAAACAGGGGTTCGCAACGTCATCCATTGTAAGGGTGGCGACATACCCTGACTCGGTGACAACCAGGCCGTCAAGCTCCAAAGCAACACAGCCGACAGTTACAGCCGGTGGGTTCACAGTGGTGTAGAGGACCTGGAGGTGGTCGTTCGCATCGGTCGGGTTAGCAAGCGGGCTGTTCGGGTAAGGACCAGTTCCCCAGTTGTTACCGTCTTTGGTGGTAGCGCCGGTCACAACGAAGTTGATCGCAGCGTTCTCGATGGTGAAGTCACCAACCGTTCCACCTGACACGCAAGGAAGCAACAGATAGCCATTGGCGCTACCTGCGGTCCCTGCACAAACGTCGCCAGGAATACCCATCCACACTTCAAGTGCGAATGAGCTGTTCTCCGAGGTCACGTTTGAGTTCATACGGAACCCGACTGCATCGCCAGCAGCATTGGTCACGACAGGCTGACCCGTCAGCAACTCAAAGACGCAAGGCTGCACGTCGCAGAACGTGAACTCAAGGCCGTAACCCTGGAACTCGTCGCTCGGCGTGTCTCGAACGCAAGTCTTTCCGTTCGCGTTAGCGACGATGATCTCTTCGCCTTCGTTGATAGAAGCGGTGAACGCAATGGATACGTACCCTTCCGTCACAACGCTCGCGTCCTGGCCGTAATTGACCTGGCAGCACTGGTTGAGGCGGGTGAGCCGCATTTGGTAACCCCGCACCAGCGGGAAAGCTGTTTGATCAGCCATTTGATTGCTCCTTAGCAGTCCACCTCGACGCGAGCGGCGAGGCATTCAATGAGTGGTACATAAATACGCTCGGCTAAAGCGCGTGCTGGATCACAGATGGGGTCGCCAGCCGCATCGTTTCGGAATACCTCCGGTACGTCGAAGGACATCACAGGACCCTGGAACAACCTGATGAACCCGGTGACGTACAGGTACTTCGTGGTTGGGACTGGAGCAGGGGTACTCAAGTTCGACACAATTGAGCCATTCAAGGTACGGATCTCTCCGTCAACCATGTCGAACACTGTTGCGGCATGTCCACACGTAATCGTGCTTTGAATGCCGTGAATGTATGGGACGCCACCGTAAACCTGAGACGCATAGTTCTCAAGTGTTCCGACAGCCTCCACGATTGAAAGTGGTGTGCCAGGAATCGGTGTCAAGTCGAGCGCAGTAGCGTTGAAAAGCGTCTGCATGTGGTCGTCTACGAGACGGCCCTCAGCATAATCAAGCCGTTTCCTAGCCCTAGTCTCTTCATCCCAAGGCGCACCAAGACGGCGGCAATCAACACCTGCATAGACAGCGAAGGGAGATCCCTCCAACTGGTCGATTGTCTCAAAAGTTTTGACTAGCGACGGAGCAGTAGTGCCAGGCCCACAAAAGACGCCATCGACGTTGTAACAAATCGACGCCCACTCTTTGCCTTCGGCACACGCATCCGTAACTGTCTCGACTCCCATGAGAGTATGAGAATCCGCAGGAATAACCTCAGCAACCTTAAGGATGCCGCGTTTTTGGACAGGAACGTTTGATGGTTCGACCCACTGCCTTGCTTCTGCAAATGTGATTACAGTCATCAATTCTCATTTCGATCGGTGCATTTGGGGCGACGGGAGGGTCCCACCAACCGCCGCCCCAAAAGCTCAGGGTGTCAGACAGGGATTGTGGCTGGGATCACGCACACATCGAGAGTCTCGATGACGCCCTTACCAGATGCACACAGCGGAATGTCGATGGCGCAAGTGCTGAGGCACTTCTGGACGGCAAGGATGCCTTCCTCAATGAAGAGTGCCGTGTACTGGTTCGCCTCAAGGTTCGGGCTGTCGTACACGGAATCAACATTGATCACGTCAGCTTCACCCTTGATCCAGGTGCCTGCCGGGTAGATCAACACTTGTGCTACAGCGGGGATGTCCACCAGGCAGTTGTTGACCGTGTAGGTCGGGTCCTGGTAGTCGTAGACCCACTGGACGCTGATGTTCCGTGCAGCGAACCATGCGTTGATCGAAGCATCCGTGACTGTCTCACCGAAGACTGCGGAGTTCCGCATTTCGGCGTCGATACGGATAGCGGTGTTCAACCACCAAGGAGCAACCATTTCGATGGTCGCATCCAATGCCAAACGGTTCTGGTAGCGCATTCCGATTGCTGCATACTCAAGACCGAGAATGGTCTTGGAGGTTGAGCCAGTATCGAACAAGGTTCCGCCGTCACCGGCAGCAAGAACCATCGTGTCGATGATGTACTTGTTGACCTTGTGCTGGTGAGCAACGAGTGCGCCTTCCACGAAGCGCTGAGTCAGCTCTGGGTATGCGTGCTCGGTGAGCAGCGGCGTCTTGATGCAAAGGCCGATTGCGTCCATGCGAAGTTCGCTGAACGGCGGACAGTCAACTGAGCAGCAAGTCTTGCATTCGCCAGCGATTGCCTGGGCCTCGGTCTGGAAGAAGCCGCAAGCGGTGTAGATCGAAGAGAAGGACGGGCCTTCGGTCCACCGGATGCCGCCACGGGTGACGGTCATTGCTGGGATGTCGAGGATGCCTTCGACTGTCTCGTACTGACACAGATCGTAGAGAGTCTCCGAGGGAGCACACCAGCCGCCAGCAGCGACGAGCGACTGACCGGGCAGACGCTTCTCATCGCCAGCGTTCCAAGCCATCTTGTAGTCGTCGGACTGTGCAGTCTGAACCAGACCTTCGCCAGCAAACGGCTTGGTCAGAACGGCAGCGCCATAACGCTGACGAACACCACCAGCAGCAGTTGCCAGGTTCTGTCGTGGAAGACCCTTAGAGCGGGCAATAACTGCCTTCGCAACGCCAGCAAAACCTTCAAGTTCTGCGCCGTTCGGGTAGCCAGGAACGTCGGCTGCGGCGATAAGACTGACCAGTGCCTTCGTCTCGGGAACGATGACTTCGGGTGCATTTGCAGCAGCCCGCTGGATTGGAGTCGATGCCGAAGCAGCGACGGGTTGGGGAGTCTCCACGACATCCACTTCCTCTACCGATACGACCTCGGCAGCAGCTTCGGCCACTTCCACTTCAACCTCAATGACCTCTTCGATCACTTCGGTTTCTGCGGTTGCAGTCCTGAGAGCAGCGAGCCGGTCGGCCCGTGCTTGTGCTTCAGTAGCGAGGATTTCGCCCTGAGCAGTAATTGCAGCGAGTGCATCAACGAGAGCTTCAGCATTGCTGAGGTCTTCGTCGGTCACGTCGCCGTCAAGGTCGATGCCTGCCAGTTCTGCCTTAGCAGCTTCGGTCAGTGCGTCGAGTTCGTCGGTGCTGAGGCTTTCAAGAGCCTGCGGCAGTTCAAAGTTAGCCATTGTTGTCTCCCAGTATGAGGGTGCGGGTATGTGTTTCTACCGGACCCCCACTTCGTGGGCGGACAGTCGTTGGCTTTGCCGGACGACTGGGCTTCTGTGTCCACACACTACATCAGTAATGTGTGGACACACAACTATTGAGTTACTTCAGTAAAACGTTTATACGTTCCGCCACATGCTCGGGCGGTTCTAACAACTGATACCACATCACTCACGATGATGGGTTCGTCTTGTCCAGGGCATTGTATCCTGTACTTGACGTTACGTTTCTTGCCTCAGCTCAAGATGGGACCCCCTTGTGCGGTCGGATAGGACAGCAGTTGCCTTTATGCCTGCTGCTTTCAGATTCGACTGTAGCGCCCGTTGTTCTTCCGAGACATATCAATCGCTTCCTGAAGTGTTAAAACTTTTTTTACTGTGCCGTTAGCGAATGTCACGTTGTAACCGCCAGTCTTTTTTTGCCCGCAGCTAGAACAGCCCATCAGTCCAACCGTGCCTTCAACGCTTCAACACGTTCTCGTTTGATCTCTGCAAGAGGCTCACGTAACGACGAAAGACGACGACCCCGGCTAACACGATTCTCTAGCTCATCGGCAACAGCAGAGGCCAGTGCCGAGACATCCATCTGCGGCTTGTCTTCAACGACGACACCAGCAGCAACGAGAGCGAGTTGCTTGCCTTCATCTACTGAGAATCCTGTCCGTGGAATTGGGAATCCAGGAACATTGACAGCGAGTGCGGCCACTAGCTCTAGTTTCCCACCAATGGAACGCCAGTCGCCAGACAAACCGCCAGATGCTTGAAGCAAACGTCGCTGCTCATCTGTTCCGTCAAAGACACCAGAGAACCAGATACCAAACTCGTCTTCGCCAGCACGCACCCACGCAACAGCGCTACCCGTGTGGTCGTAGTGGCTGACAGTTGAATGAGCATTCAGTTCACGGTCTGCGTGACCCGTATTCATCGTCAACTTGCCAATCGCAATGGAACCCTTATCAGTGTCGATTGCGCCCGTATGGAAGTAGGCGTACTTGCTGGCCGACTTCGGAGCTTCGACACACACCTTGTCAATTCCAATATGGCAGACACCGAACGTTGCTAGGTGTCCGAACACTCGGTCACCAACAAACGTGAGCGGCGTCGGGCCTTTCAGTTTGGGATTAGCAAACATATCTTGTGTGACCGCAAGTGGAGGTGCGGCGGCTGTCAGGTTCATTGTTCCTCCTGCGTTACGGGTAGCGCCACACGGCGGGTTCCCTGGTCGTCCGCACTCTCCAGGCCAATAGCCCAAGGCGTCGTGATGCCATTGGGCGCATGTGCGGTTGAGGAACTGCGGGCTGATGTATTTACGAAGTTGCTGAGTACATCTGGTGAAGTCACCACTTGTACTCCAACGGATTTTTGCTGCACCCTTACCCTTTGTCCAATATGTATGCAGACGCCTTGTGTCTTCGGGGTTGGTGATCCAGCCTGATCCTCGCTTGAAAGTTTCCGAGTCATTAGCCATCTCTGTGTAATCGTCGTCTGGCATCTCGGAATCGGGCATCATCGTGCCGTCAGGCATTTCGTGCATGTCGTCTTCGGGGTCAAGTGACCCGAGTCTGATTACAGCTTCAGCGAACGCAGGGATGTCAACGAGAGTGGCGGCTGAGATTCTGCCTTTTGAGAAAGAAGTGGTTTGATCTTCAGCCATGTCGCCGGATGCCATGTCAATATCGACAGAAACTCCGCCAAGCCCGTTTGCAAGCATCATCACTACTTCGTCAAACTCTGGCGTACCGGAGAACAGTTCCCCTTCGCCCATAATCATTTGACCGTCTCGTTCGATCCGATCAATACGGCCAACGGTTACTGCACCATTGTGTGCGCCAACGTCGGATCGTACATAGCGAAGAGGCAGTGGTAGGTCGCGCCATGTCACTGAGTCTTCTTGGAACATTCTTCCGTCACCAGTAGGGATGCCCTCGACCATGAGAACGCCACTAAACATTTGGTTCTCGTCTTCGGCGTCAATCAGTTCGTCAGGGATCGGCGGCATATCGTCTTCGATTTCCTCGATCTCTATGTCTTCGATTTCTTCGTCCTCGATAATGATGTCGTCCATTGCTGCTTCCATAAGGTTTGTTTTTTTGCGTGCCCAGGCCCACCCAGGATCTCCGCCCCATAATGCCCATGCGATGCGACCATTTGATGGATACCCGTCTTCGCCAGGCGACCAGCCTTCGGCTTTTTTATCTGACTGGTGCCGATCAAAGTATGCCTTCATCCGCTTCAAAGTCTTGTCGCTTACGTTGACACCATTCGATAGATCGCGACCACGCGCAATGCCAATACCCGTTCCGCCACGTCCGAATTCGGTACGCCAGTCCAAACCTTTTTGCGCTTCTTCCCGTACACCTTGCGGCGGAGAATTGTGAGAAGAGAATGCGCTTGCAGTCATAGCTACATCTACATCGATGAAGCATCTGCAATTGATCCAGGCTTCTAATGGGCCGACTGGTTGCCCAGGAAACTTTAGGTTTGCCTGTGGCTGAGTCCGCACGGCGAACGTGTCGTTCACGCCGACTGTGGTGAATAGAAGTTCTCTATGTACTTCCCTTACATCATCGTCTTGCATCGTGATCCAAGTTTTTGTGGATGCAGGATCGGCATACATTGTTGCAGCAGACATGGTCGCTGTAGCTAGCCAGTTGGTTACTAAATCAACTTGGTCTTCTTCTTCTGGCTTAGGGACTGTCGCATCTACACCAGGCTCGATGTCTTGAAGAAACTGAGGCCACGGTGCAGGACGCAGACCGCCGTTAGCTAAATACTCGCCAGTGAAAACCGCGCGAGCCGCCTCGTAAAGAATCGGTGCCGGGTCTTCTTCCGAAAGTGCTTCTTCTACAGCAGGCCGGAACAGTTCATCTAGTCGGTCAAGGCGTTGGGTGCGTTCGGCCCGTAGCTGAATGAGAGTCTTGCGATCCATCATGTCAAGAGTTTAGACCGAGACGGGCTGGCCCCAGGATCTCAACAGCATTGCCAGGTTATTTCCTGAGTGAACTCGCTTCATTGTTAGAAGACCCCGAGTGTAGAAATCGAGTGTTTGTGTTACCGCAGCGATGTCAATATTCGGGTATTCAGCAAGCACTTCGATAGCGCAATCCCAAGCTCCTTCCAGAAGGAAATCAGGTGAAGAGTTAGCGGTAGCCATTA
>Ga0114918_10003987_pt1 | contig 12914 bp, 13 predicted proteins | sample LantaG_FD_87015 | JGI IMG/M metagenome (GOLD analysis project Ga0114918, IMG submission 87015) | Deep subsurface microbial communities from Baltic Sea to uncover new lineages of life (NeLLi) - Landsort_02402 metaG | ecosystem: Environmental > Aquatic > Marine > Oceanic > Sediment | place...
ACATCGCACTCCGAGGTCCAGACACCTGGGCCCAGTCAACGGCCCCTAGCGCGGCGTGACACCTGGCAACCAGCCAGGGATAACAGCTGCAAGCCCGGTTCCTTCAGGACCGGGTAGTTGACCTGGCCCTGGTCGAACCGTCGCTCGACCAGGTCGAGGATCTTCGCGGTCAGCTCCGCGTTGCGGGCTGCGCGGGGTCCCGGTGGCGCGTCCTCGCGGGCGGCCCACGCGTAGTACCCGGATCGTGATACCGCCAGCAGCTCGGTCATCCTGGTGATGCTGTGGGTGGCCTTCTCCGCGTCGATCACCGCGAACGCCCGGTCGGGTTCGAGTTCTCGGTCGCAAAGAAGGCATGCAGCTTTTTTCAGGAATGCCCGGTCCATCCGCAGCTCGGCGACCTCACGGCGCAACCGGGGTCAGCTCGGCCCGCTCGTCGGCGTCGTGCGCCTCGGGCGGCTCGCCCATCCGGGACCGTTCGACGGCCACCCATCGGCCCAACAGAGCTTCCCCGACCCCGATCTCCCGCGCGACCTGCTGGTGGAGTGTACGTATTCCAAACGTGCACAATTCCTCCGGAGAGCCAGCCTTGGCGGCCCGTCATCCACGCTCTCGCGACCGTGGCTTAGATCATCCGCCTGCTAATCGCCTGAGTGACGACAGGTCGTGCCTACGAAGGCCTTGGCTTCTCTGCCACGACGAGGGCGTATCCAAGCAGTCGATCGGCGATGGCGCGCCTGGCGACGTCGATGAACTCCAGTACCTTGTCGACGTCGATGCCGGCGGCGATGACCACGTCCTGCTGAGTCATTTGCATCAGGTGCAGGCGCGCCTCAATCTGGTCGATCATCCGCACTAGGGCGTCATCGTGTGTTTCGGTGTGCAATGCCCGCAGGCCTACGTCGTCGAGAATCTGGCAATAGCGCTTGATGGGCTGGGCGTCGGCGACACATGCGACCCAGGCCGCCAACGTGCTCAATTCGTCCGGAAGGCCGGCATCAGCCACGGTGACGTCGGCCAGACCGATACGGCCACCGGGCCGCAGGATGCGCCCGAATTCCGCGGCGGCAGCTTCCTTGTCAGGGAATGTGCAGAAAGCGCACTCCGTTAGGACGGCGTCGAAAGTATTGTCAAGTAGCGGAATACGTTCTGCATCGCCGATATGGAACTGAATCCTGTCGCCCAGTCCCAGTTGTGCCGTCGTTTGCCGAGCCCGCTGCACAGCAGGCCCCGCGAAGTCCACGCCGTCGACGATGACGTCGTACTCGGTGGTCAGCAGCCGCGCGGTCGTGCCCGGCCCCGATGCGACATCGGCCACTCGCTGGGCTGAGCGCAGGTTCAGCAACGTCGCTAACCGCCTGGTTAGCGCGGCTCCGCCGGGGTGATACGAGTCGCCGAGTAGCAGAGCGACGGCATCCGACGAGTATGCGGCCGCGCAGCAAGACTTGATGTCTTCCGCGCGGGTCATCGGCGGACGGCTTTTCGGCCGACGTTGGTGGTGTCGGGTGCGATAGCCGTACTATGCCCATCGCCGACGATCTTCGAGCCGTGAGGAGACTGGTTCAGGATTGGTTGCAGCGGTATCGCGTTGGGCACCACGTCGGCCACCGGTACCCCCGTCATCTGCGCACGCACCTGCTCGCGGTAGCCCACGGAGTTGTAGGCGCAGAACGGGATCAGCCGGCCGTCGGGAGTGATCTCCTCGACGCAGCACTTCATCAGTTGTTTGACGTTGAGGGTGTAGGGGTCCTGGAAGTCCTGCACGACGATCATGAATGCGGAGTCGGTGAGGTTCGCCAGCGCCTCTGGCAGGTTGATTCCACATGCGTCAGCGCAGTCCAGCGCCTGCGCTGCACGGCTCAGGTGCTCTGTGGTGCTATCGGTGCCCATGAAAGCCGATGCGCTCCAAAGCTTTTCCAACGCCGTCCTGATCTCGTAGTCGGGGACGGCCCGGTTGGACACGTAGTCCAGGTGGTCCTCGACGTTCAGCAACCGCGGGATCGGGACCACATGGTCGCCGTCGGTGAGTAGGTAGGTGACCGAACGGCAGGTGGGAAAACAGCACGGCACCGGGAAGAAGTCGTCGGCGCGGAACCACTCGGGCAGTTGAGCCACAATGCCGTGTATCACGTCGGGGTTGGTCAACCTGGTGAGTGGGTCGAACTCCAGATGTCTTCCCGCGTGGGTGACGGGTTGGAACGCCACCGACCAGACCGCGGGATGGGCGATCCCGTACCGGATGATGGCGCCGAGTTCGTGATCGTTGACGTCGCGTTCGACGGCGGCGACGAGGGTGACGGTCAGCCCTGCCTCGGCGCAGTTGTCCAACGCTCGGCGCTTGATGTCACGCAGATCTCTGCCGCGTATCGCGCGGTGGGTCTGCTCGTCGAATCCGTCGAACTGCAGATAGATGTTGACGGGGCGGCCGGGGCGGTTGCGGGCCCCGATCTCGGCGACGAAACGAGGATCGCTGGCAAGCCGGATCCCGTTGGTGTTCAGGTTCACGGTCTTGATCGGACGAGCCTGGGCGGCGTCGATGAACTGCAGGATGTGCTTGTGGATCGTGGGTTCACCACCGGAGAACATCACCACTTCCGGTTCGCCTTCGGCGGCGACGAAGGTGTCCAGCATCCGTTCGCACTGTTCCAACGTGATGGAATATCCGTCGGGCTGATGCCCGGAGTCGGCGAAACAGATCGGGCAGTCCAGGTTGCAGTTGGTATTGACTTCGATCAGGCCCAGGCAGGCGTGCTGCTTGTGATCCGGGCACAGGCCGCAGTCCGATGGGCAGCCATCGCGCACCTCGGTCTGGAACTGCAGCGGGATGGTGCCTGGCTTGTTGAACCGCGCAGAGTCCATGTACATCTGAGCGTCGCCGTACACCAACGCCTCGAACTCGCCATGCTCGCGGCAGCGCTTGCGCAGGTAGACTTTGCCCTCGCGGATATTGACCTGCGCATCGACGACGACCTTGCACACGGGACAGATCGACTTGGTGTACTCGACGAATACCTCGTCACGGTCCTTCTTCACGTCGACCACCTCATGCACGCCCTTTCGCTCGGTCGAGTCCGCATCTCGATTCCGACAGTGTCATCCGTCGGGGCCATCGGCGTACTGCAGTGTCAGCGTGCTGACACCTCGGACGGCTAGGTGCGAATCCCAGACCGCATCGCGCGGTCACGAGCCGGCATCGGCGTTGGTGTCAACGGCCAGTCGCGTGTCGGTCAGCAGTGAAGCTTGCGTCCATAAGAGTGTCAGCAACGTGACATATCCATTCTAGGTGCCCCACGTCGCGTCCTACCGTGCAACGGGTGCACAATTCGGGCTGTGCAGCGCTCTCACCCAATTTTGCTGTATCTCCGATTGCCCAAAGTCTGAGCGAAGATGCACTAGCGCGAAGGATGGAAGCAGTGGCGATGTCACCCGGTGCAGTGACCTTCGAGGGATCAGCGGGCGCGCGTCTCGCCGCAACACTTGAGCTACCCAGTGGTCCACCACAAGCCTGGGCGCTGTTCGCACACTGTTTTACTTGTGGGAAAGACAGCGTCGCGACGTCTCGCATCTCTCGCGCGCTGGCCAAGGCCGGAATTGCGGTGCTGCGCTTCGACTTCACCGGTCTGGGACGGTCTGGGGGCGATTTCAGCGCGATGGGATTCTCCTCCAATGTGGACGATCTCGTCTACGCGGCTGAGTATCTGCGGAAGAATCACGGAGACCCCACGCTGCTTGTCGGGCACTCGTTCGGCGGTGCGGCGGTGCTCGCCGCAGCGCATCGCATACCGGGTACTCGAGCAGTGGTGACGATCGCCGCTCCGGCCGACACCGCGCACATCGTGAAGTTGATAGCGCCCGCGGTCGACGAGATCCAGCAGTCCGGCGACGCCCAGGTGTCGATCGCGGGGCGCACGTTCCGTATCCGGCGCGCATTCCTCGACGACGTCGCTGCGCAGCCGCAGCGGGACAGAATCCGCGACCTGGGCGCGGGCCTGTTGGTCCTGCATTCGCCGACTGACGAATTGGTATCGGTCGACAATGCCCGACAGATCTTCGATTCCGCACGACATCCAAAGTCGTTCATCGCGATCGACGGCGCCGACCATCTCCTCACCAAGAGGGTCGATGCCGACTACGTCGCCGGCGTCATCGCATCATGGGCGGTGAGGTACCTGCCAATGTGCGACCAGGCGCCGGACACTCCACTCACCGCCGAGGGCGTAGTCGTGGTCGCGGAGTCCCGGACCGGCACGTTGACCCAACGGATCACCGCTGGCGGACACGAACTCGTCGCGGATGAACCCCGGCCGATAGGTGACGACACCGGTCCGACGCCCTACGATCTGTTGCTGTCGGGACTGGGTGCCTGCACATCGATGACGTTGAGACTCTACGCAGACAGGAAGGGCTGGCCCCTCACCCGCGTCACCGTCGAACTGAGTCACTCCCGCCTCCACGCACGTGACTGTGCGGAATGCGAGACGCAGTCGGGAATGGTAGACCGGATCGAACGAACGATTCGCTTGGACGGCGACCTGAGCGACGACCAACGTGTGCGACTGATGGAGATCGCGGACAAATGTCCGGTCCACCGAACCTTGGTCTCTGAGATCAACATTCGTACTACTCTGGCGCCGGCCTGATCGGAGAGCAGCGGCGCGGGCGGGGATGACTTGCCTGCTGTAGCCCCGGTCTAGCTCTAGCGGTTGTGTCACCGTCCTGACAGTTCTTCCCATCGCGCGTGCTGAGGTGGATTCACTCAGGCATCGACCATTGAAGCGACGTCGTGCGACTGGAGGTTGACCATGTGGGCTCGGACGCTCACCCGGTGGATGACCGGGGCTCTGGCGGCGGGACTGCTGGCGGCGCTGTTTGTTGGTGGCCCGCCGGCTTCGGCTGAGCCTGACATTCCTCCGCCGGGCTATCCGTATGCGCCGCCGCCAGCTGATCCGTTCGCGGCGTTGCCGCCACCGCTCGACGCGCCGATTCCCCCACTTGCGGCGGGGGCGGAGGGCGCGCCCGCCGGACAAAACCTGCTGCCGTTCACCGGTGAGCCACCCTTCGTGCCGCCATCGTTCAACCCGGTCAACGGCTCAACGGTCGGTGTCGCCAAGCCGATCATCATCAACTTCCAGCGCCCCATCGCCAACCGGCCGATGGCCGAGGACGCCATCCACATCTCGTCCAGTCCGCCGGTGCCCGGCAAGTTCTACTGGATGAGCGACACGCAGGTGCGCTGGCGGCCAATCGATTTCTGGCCCTCGGGTACCAGTGTCAACATCGACGCGGGCGGCACCCGGTCCAGCTTCCGAGTGGGCGAGTCGCTGGTCGCGACCATCGACAACGACACCAAGCAGATGGAGATCATGCGTGCCGGCGAGCTGGTGAAGACCTTCACGGTCTCACTGGGCAAGCCCGGTTGGGAGACACCCAACGGCACCTACTACGTGCTGGAGAAGTTCGCCGACATCGTGATGGATTCCTCGACATTCGGCCTCAGAGTGGATGCGCCAGAAGGCTACCGACTCGACGTCGAGGATGCCGTCCGAATCTCCAACGACGGCATCTTCGTGCACAGCGCGCCATGGTCGGTCGGCGCCCAGGGTGAGAGCAACGTCAGCCACGGCTGCATCAACCTCAGCCCGGCCAACGCCCAGTGGTTCTACGACAATTTCGGCAGCGGCGACCCGGTCGTCATCAAGAACACCGGCGGCGGGCTGTACACGCAAAACGACGGGGCCCAAGACTGGCAGATCTAGGCTGAGGCTTCGTGCTAAGTCGAACGCTAGTTCTCTCCCGCCACTGGGTGCCGGACGGAACTGAACATGCGGTGGCCGAGCCAATCTCGCTGCGCGACTGTCTCGACGCTGACACTTCAGCGATGGTGTTGGTGGAGTTCGGGGTTGCACCCGCAGATCGACTACTGAAAGGGAAGAGACGAGATGCCGGCTGAAACAGTGGATGTAGTGGTGATCGGAATGGGACCCGGCGGCGAGGCGGCCGCGACACGGCTAGCGTGCTCCGGACTGTCGGTGGTCGGAGTGGAGGGCCGCCTGGTCGGTGGCGAGTGCCCGTACTACGCGTGCGTGCCGACCAAGATGATGATCCGGGCCGCGAACACCCTGGCCGAAGCCGGTCGGGTGTCGACGTTGGCCGGTTCAGCAGCGGTGCGGCCAGACTGGGGGCCGGTCGCGGCCCGTATCCGCGCCGAGGCGACGGACAACTGGGACGACACGGTCGCTGTTGAGCGGTTCGAGAAGGCCGGTGGCCGGTTCGTTCGTGGCTGGGGCCGGATCACCGCCCCTGGCGAGGTCACCGTCGACACGTCCGAAGGGTCGAAGGTATTCCACACGGCGACCGGAATCGTGCTCAATCCCGGTACCAGCCCGGCGATTCCGCCGATCCCCGGGCTCGCCAACACGCCCTTCTGGACCAATCGGGATGCGGTGGCAGTCACCGAGGTGCCAGCGTCGCTGATCGTGCTCGGCGGCGGGCCGGTCGCCAGCGAATTTGCGCAAGTACTCGCCCGCTTCGGCAGTTCGGTCACGATGCTGGTGCGAAGTCGACTGCTATCGCACGACGAGCCCGAAGCCGGTCAATTGCTCGGCGAGGTGTTTGCCGCCGAGGGGATCACCGTGCGCACCGGGGTCTCGGCGACCCGGGTGGAACACGACGGGCATAGATTCACCGTCCACCTCGACGACGGCGATACCCGACACGCCCAGCATCTGCTGGTCGCGACCGGGCGCAGCACCGACCTCGCGGCGCTCGGCGTCGGCGCTGTCGGACTCGACGAGCAAGCCGCCACGATCACCGTCGATGAGCATATGCGTGCCGGCGACGGTGTCTGGGCCGTCGGCGACGTGACCGGCCGCGGCGCGTTCACGCACATGTCGATGTATCAGGCGCGTATCGCCGCGAGCGATATCCTCGGTGACACAACCGAGTCCGCGGACTATCGGGCGGTCCCGCGGGTGACGTTCACTGATCCCGAGGTCGGGGCGGTCGGGGTTACCGAGGCGACCGCGCGCGATGGCGGAGTTTCGGTCCGAACCGCACTGACTCAGGTCCCGTCCTCAGCACGAGGTTGGATTCACAAGGCTGGTAACGACGGTCTCATCAAGCTCGTTGAGGACTCCGATCGCGGTGTGCTGGTCGGCGCAACCTCGGTCGGTCCGGCGGGCGGAGAAGTGCTCGGCGCGTTGGCGGTTGCCGTGCATGCCCAGGTTCCCGTTCAGACCTTGCGCAACATGATCTACGCCTACCCCACCTTCCACGGGGCCATCGAGGCGGCTCTGAACGAGCTAGCCTGAGTCTCGTTCGAGAACTGCGATGTGCGAGCGTTCGAGCGAGTCGTCGGCACCGATCATGGCCCCGCGGTGCCCGGCCGTCACTGCTGAACAGATGCGTGAGGTCGACCGCATCATGACCGAGGACATTGGAATCGATCTGGCGCGGATGATGGAGATCGCGGGCAAATCACTGGCGGAATTGGCGATTCGTCTGTTCGAACCGGATCGCGTGGTGGTGTTGGCTGGCAGTGGTGGCAACGGGGGCGGGGGATTGGTTGCGGCCCGGCACCTGGTTAACCGTGGCCGTGCGGTGAACGTCGTATTGGCTGGGCATGCTGCCGGGCTCACGGGGGTGCCCGCGGAGCAGTACCGCATCCTGCGTCGGATGGGCGTGCCGGCGATCTCGTGGCCGGACGATGGCGATCCGGCTGAATTGACAGCATTGGCCGAAGGGGTGGATCTGATCATCGATGCGCTACTCGGATACAGCCTCGTCGGCGATCCGCGTGGTCCCGCCGCCATTTTGATCGACTGGGCCAACTCATGCGACGTTCCGGTGCTCGCACTGGACAACCCGAGTGGACTGGACGTCACGTCCGGACAGCTCGGCCACCCCTGTATCCGGGCTGCAGCCACCCTGACCCTTGCCCTGCCCAAGCGCGGACTATCGGCGCCCGCGCCGGTCGGTGACCTGTGGCTCGCCGACATCTCTGTTCCAGCGGTGGTGTATCAGCGTCTGGGTATCCACGTTGGCGACGTTTTTCGCGACACCAGCCTCGTGTCGCTCGACGACGGGGGGTGCGTCCGCTCAGTAGGGCTTTGATGTCTTGGCAATTTATCGTGTCGGCGACAATGGGCACCAGGCAGCTTGTGCCGCGTTCGGTATGCGCACGTAACGCCGGATCACCACCTTGGTGTGAAGTCCCAAAAGGAGGCACGATCACGTTGACCGTCACTGTCTCGGCTGCGAAGTCCGCGATGTTAGAACGTGGGAGTCCAGCTGTGTCATCCCCCTAACACTTCACGAACTTTGTGGCCGGCGACCGTGTTCGAATCTGACGGGTGGACACCGCGATTGAGCACGCCTGTCAGCGGGTATTGCTGCACAGGTCTCGTGACACTGCCCGTGTCTCCGATCGCGGCCACCATGAGCGGGGGAATGCTTCATGCTGGAGATCGAAGGGAGGTTGCCATTAGGCGTAGTCGGGGGCGTTGCTCTCGTCGTGGACCGTGAAGTCAACCATCTTCTCTCCTGCTTCTCTCCGGCGCGTGCGAAGTAAATGGGCCCGTCCAGGATTGTTCGCGCGGCGCGTACGCGCCGCAGGACTGTCAGAACGGCGACAATCACGACAGGCTGAGGCGCTCCCGGCGGTTGAATCAGATATGACGACCGCATTCGTACTCTCCGGAGGTGCGAGCCTCGGTTCAATTCAAGCCGGGATGCTTCTCGGCTTGGCCGAGACCGGGATCACTTCGCGACCGCGGCACTGCGTCGTGCACCGTTGATCGTCTTCATCAGCTCCAGAACCGGAGTCCACAGCGGGGGGATCCGCGAACCGAACCTATGTACCAGGAGCCCCAACAGGACACCGAACACCAGATGCGCGAGATAGATGGTGGTTTGGAATTCGGTGACCGAGACAGTGGAAAATACCCCGCCAATACCGAGGGTGCGCGGCAGCAGTCCGGTGGCGAAGCCGAAACCCAATGCCACGCCGTAGATCGCACCGATCGCCGCCCCGGTCCAGACGCGCCGCGCCGCGGGGAACCCACCGACGATCAGCGCGAAGATCACGCCGAACATCGCACCATTCCAGAAATGGTCGACATATCCGATAATTGTCGAGGATATATCCGGGCCCAACATGATTCGGTCGGTAGCCTGGACGCCCATCAATGTTGGCAGATCGCCGGGCATCGAATGGAACGCCCGGAACCCGACGATTCGCACTGCTTCCAACCCGACGGTGGCGATCAACCCGCCGCCGAAACCGAGGAGTATTCCCCGGATGAGCCGCTGCCAGCGCATCAGGACAGCGACCACCAAAACTAATACGAGCACAGCCGCAGCGGGTGCGCCGACATTTAGCAGGAGATCGCTGAACTTCCAACGCCCCGTGGCCGACAAGACGAACAACTCGGCCCCCGACGCCGCTGCAGCCGCGAGCGCGACTGCAGTGGCGACGAGTTCGAGGCCCGCGATCAGCGGCGACCTCGTCGGGACGACCGCGGGGACTTTCAGGGTCATTTCACTGCGTTCGTGATCATCGCCATCGCATCAGACATCTGCTTGCCACCATCGGCCAGCTGCGGGTCCACAGCGGTAAACAACGGTGCCGGATCGAAGTAGCTGACGTGCGACTTACCGTCGTTGTCTGCCCACACCAGAAGCCGGACCGGGATGACTGTGCCAATAGCGGGGGTCTGCTCGAAGAACATCTTGCCGGCCGCAGGGTTGCCGACGAAGAAGCTGTGTGCGCCTTTGAGTTGCAGGCCCGTGGTTTGCAATGCTCCGGCTTGATCCAGTTCGCCGAGAACCATCATCCCGTTGGACGACACCGCTTGCTTCACCGTGTTCATCGTGTCTTCGAAGCTGCCTTTCGCGTCCACCGTGACAAGTGTCGCGTCCTGTGCGCTGCCCCTTTGGCTTTGCCCCTCGCCTCCGGCAGCTGCCTCGGCGATCATTGCGGCAGCGTCGGACATCTTCTGGCCACCATCAGTCAACCCCGGAGAAACAGCCTCGAACAACGGCTTCGGGTCGAAGTAGCTGATGCTGGTATTGCCATCGTTGTCCGCCCAGACGAACATCCGCAACGGGATGGCCGCCCCGATAGCGGGGGTCTGCTCGAAGAACATCTTGCCGGCCGCAGGGTTGCCGACGAAGAAGCTGTGTGCGCCTTTGAGTTGCAGGCCCGTGGTTTGCAATGCTCCGGCTTGATCCAGTTCGCCCAGAACCATCATCCCGTTGGATGACACTGATTGCTTGAGCGCGTCGATCGTCGCGTCGAACGGCTTGTCCGATACCAACGTGACCAGGTTGGTCTGGACCGACTGTGACGCGTTGGCGGATGCCGCAGCCCATTCCTGCGTTGATATCGCCGAAGTTGCCGGAGTTGCAGCAGTATCCGTCGAACTTCCGCTGCATGCAGTAGCGCCGAGCGCCGTCGTCATGGCCCCCACCGCAGCCATCAGGAGAAGTCGATTGCTCCGGATCGTCTTGTTGAGCAGGGTAAATTCCTCTCAAAATTGGTTGTCGGCCGGGAGGCCGCTGATCTAGCCGGCATCGCTGGTAGCAGATGATCACTGCGCGATGGTCCGACTCGGTGGTGCTAGTCGTATTCCTACGCGCTCAAAGTTGGCGAGGTTAGCGGTGTGTCACGCATCTGACACTTCCCAATCCGCAATGCGGGTTCGGGATTGGGAGCTGTCGGCAGACAACATCGACCTCGACGGTCCTGATCAGTACGGTCGACCCGCGGCGGCCGCCAGGACGGAAGACGCATGTCTCGTAATTTCAGGTTGCCCGTTGTGCGGGGATGTCACCACGCTGACACTTGACCCACGCGCGGGTCGCCAGGGGTGTCTGATGAGGTGGAGAATGTCATCCTGAGGAGGTCGCCGTCGATGATTCGAGCAGTGTGGAATGGTGTCGTGCTCGCCGAGGCGGCGCGCACCGTGCGACTGGAGGGTAACCACTACTTTCCGCCCGAGGCCGTCCGGCGGCAGTTTCTCACCGACAGTTCGGTGACGTCCCACTGTCCGTGGAAGGGGACCGCCCACTACTACAACGTGATCGTTGACGACCAAGTCAACGCCGAGGCAGGGTGGTACTACCCGAGTCCAAGTCGGCGGGCGCAGCAGATCAGGGACCACGTCGCGTTCTGGAAAGGGGTACGAATCGAGGCCGACGACGACCTCGAGGACGATTCCGGCGCCGGGGTCGCGAGGCGACTGCGCTCCTGGCTGAGGGGGCAGCGATGACCAAGTCAGCATCGACTAAGCCGGCTCGGGCACATCGACTCTCGACCGAAGATCGGTTACCGATCTTTCGGATCGGTTTCACTGGTGGCTTGGTGGGAATTCTGTGTTGTGTGGGCCCCACAGTGCTGGCACTATTCGGGATCGTCAGTGCCGGAACGGCCTTCGTGTGGGCGAATGACCTCTACGCGAGCTACGCATGGTGGTTCAGGCTCGGCGGGCTTGTCGTCTTGGGCGTGCTCGTGTGGGTAGCGCTGAAGCGCCGCAACCAGTGCAGTCTCGCCGGCGTGGGCCGCACACGGTGGCGACTACTGGCGGCACTGGGGATCGCGGTGAGCACCTATGTTGGGTTGTATGCGGTCACCACCTGGCTGGGCGGGTTCGCCTGACGGCTGCACAGCCGCACATAAATAGACAGATGAACACTGCCACCAGGCTGGCACTCCCCGCCGGGGCTTGTCGGTACGGCGGTGGACTGGTGGACTGCGGAGAGGCAGCGAAGGAGACGACGATGGATTCTGCGCCGGACGGCGACGCGCGCGAGTACAACTATGCGAATTTCGGCCTGGACGATCGCACGATGGATCGGTTGGGCGGTGTGTGCGTGGGCGAGCCCGCCCCCGACTTCACCGCGACCCGCATCGACGGCACCGAGGTCGCACTATCTGACTATCGGGGCAATCCCGTGGTTCTGGAGACGGGCAGCGTCACCTGCCCGATGTATGCCGGCCGGATCGAGACGATGAATGCGATGGCCTACCGCTTCCCCGAGGTCACGTTCCTGGTTCTCTATGTCCGGGAAGCGCATCCTGGTGAGCGAATCGGCCCGCACCGCAGCTGTGCGGACAAGGTCGCCAATGCCCGGCTGGCAGTGGCCGAAGACGGGGAAGGGCGGACGATACTCGTTGACGACCAGCTCGGTACCGCGCATCACCTCTACGGCGCCATGCCCAACACCGTGCACCTGATCGACCCCCAGGGCACCGTCGTCTTTCGCGCGATGTGGAACGACCCCGACGCGGTGGCCAATGCCCTGCGGCTGATGCGGGCCGGCCAGAACCCGGGATCGGTGCCCGCTCGCTTTCGCCCCGCTGGCGTTCCTACTCTGCTTCGGGTTCTTCACCGGGCGGGCCGGCAAGCGCTGTGGGATTTCGCCAAGGTATCGGGCAAGCTGGTGTGGGCACATCGGCCCGCTCGACGGTCACGATGAACACCGGCGATCCGAACCAATTCATCCAAGAAGACGCGCCCGACCGGATCGCCACCGCGATCATCGACAGGTTCGGCTGACGGAGGACCCGTCAACGAATTCGTTGCGGTCCCGACGACGGATGATGGTCAGATGACCTCCTCAGCTACTCCACCGCCTCCTGCCGGCCAGCGAGATGGCGGTGAGCGCACCTGGAGTCGGCCGCGCGAGGCGGTCGCGATGTTCGTCGGCGGTGCCACCCTGCGCACGGCCGGCCCCACGGCGCTTATCGTCGGAACCGTCCTGTCGCTGGTCAACCAGGGCGCCGTAATAGCGAATGGTCACGGTGACGGCGGAACGTGGATCCGGGTGGTGGTGAACTTTGTCGTGCCGTTCTGCGTCGCCAGCGTCGGGTTCCTCTCCGCGCGGCGCGTGAGGCTTGGGAAGGCTACTTAGCGGAC
>Ga0114918_10003988_pt1 | contig 12914 bp, 14 predicted proteins | sample LantaG_FD_87015 | JGI IMG/M metagenome (GOLD analysis project Ga0114918, IMG submission 87015) | Deep subsurface microbial communities from Baltic Sea to uncover new lineages of life (NeLLi) - Landsort_02402 metaG | ecosystem: Environmental > Aquatic > Marine > Oceanic > Sediment | place...
AGAGGCCATCGCCGCACCTATGTTGGTGCAATGCCAGGACGATTCATACAAGCAATGCGTAAAGCTGAATCTGCTAACCCTCTCGTAGTAATTGATGAGCTTGATAAATTAGGCTCTGATTTTAGAGGTGATCCATCTGCAGCAATGCTTGAAGTATTAGATCCTCAACAAAATAATTCCTTCTATGATAACTACTTAGGCGTACCCTTCGATCTTTCACGCATTATGTTTATAGCAACCGCTAATAATTTAGACACCATTCCAGGACCACTCCGAGATCGGCTTGAAATCATTGAACTCTCTGGTTATACCATCGAAGAAAAAGTACACATTGCTAAAAAACATCTTATTAGCAAAGCAATCAAAGATACCGGACTTGATATAGAAAAAATTTCTATAGACGATGATGTGATTAAAGATCTGGCCAATAGCTATACTCGAGAATCTGGAGTGCGTCAGCTTGAACGATTAATTCGCAAGCTCTGCTCGAAAGCTGCACGATCACTCGTTGAAGATAATGAACATGTTACCTTCACATTGGACAACATTGAGGATTACCTCGGAGCAAGAGTGTTTGTAGATGAAGGACTCGATAGCAAGGATCAAATTGGAATCTCTAACGGCCTTGCATGGACTGCATACGGAGGCGAGATTCTTCAAATCGAAGCGGTACTTATGCCCGGTATTGGTAAACTGATGCTTACTGGCCAACTTGGCGATGTGATGAAAGAGTCTGCACAAGCTGCAATAAGTTATGCACGCTCGCATGCAGATCGCTTTGGCATTGATCTTGATGCCTTTAAGAAAAATGATCTGCATATTCACGTACCAGCAGGAGCTATTCCAAAAGACGGCCCTTCAGCTGGTATCACTATGTTAACCGCAATTTTATCAGCATTAACCAAGCGCCCTATTAATGCAAGATATGCAATGACAGGTGAGCTTAATTTACGTGGTGATGTGATGCGTATCGGTGGATTAAAAGAAAAAGTACTCGCAGCAAAACGCAACAATCTCGGACACGTAATTGCACCGATGAAAAATAAACCTGATTTAAAAGATATGGATGAAATAACTGACGGCATTGAAATCATCTGGGTTGAACATGCCGATGAAGTGCTTAATCGTGTACTTGAACCAATAAAAGAAAAGTAAAAGAACATGAAAAAGGTTCTCACCATTGGGTCAGCCGTCCATGATCTTTTTATCAGCTACGAACGGCCCTACTACATGGAATTTGAAGAAGATGGGCAAGAGATTAACTACATCTTGCTTGAGGAAGGCCGTAAGTTGGAAATTACAAAACTTCATTATGCAACGGGGGGTGGCGCTCTTAACAGCGCTTGTTGCTTTACTCGATTAGAGTTACCAAGTACTCCCTGCTGCAAAGTGGCCAACGACTCCTATGGTACTTTTATATTAGAAAAAACGGCAGAACATGGTATCGACACATCTGCTATTGCGCATACCGATGAACGAAAAACGGGCAGTTCTTATATACTGCCCTCACCAACAGGCAATAGCAGCATATTGGTTGATCGTGGGGCCAACCTCACGCTTTCAAAAGAAAACATCCCAGTAGAATCTTTTTCAGACTATGATCAAATTTACGTTACCTCTTTAAGCCGCGATACTTCAGAATTATTACCGTATATTACACAACAGGCAAAAAAGGCGGGCATCCCAGTCGCAACCAATCCTGGCACAAGCCAGCTGACTGCAAATGTATCCACTCTGATTGAATCACTCCCCAATATTGATATTTTAATTTTGAATACGGTAGAAGCTTCGCTGCTCGCAGAATCATTCTTTGGAACTGATAAAAAGAATACAGCCAAGCCGAACCACGAATTACCCGATCTATTGGCAACTCCAATTGCCCGTGGCGAGCTCACATTCACACTCCAAGACTACTTTAAAAAAATTCATGAGTATGGACCTTCCATTGCCGTGGTAACGAACGGAGAGGACGGTGTATACGTTTCTCACGGTGATCATATTTACTTTCACCCAGGATTACCGATTGAGGTAGAAAGCACAGTAGGGGCTGGAAATGCCTTTGGCGCAACATTCGTATCGCAGCTGCTGAAAGAAAAATCACTTGATGATGCGATTCGAGCCGGAGTGATTAATAGCGCAGCCGCTCTTGAACAACTCGATGCAACCTCTGGTTTATTAGATCAGCCTGAACTGGATGAGCTGGTAGCTGAGATCGATCAAAACGGTGTAAAAAAATATGATCGCGAATAAAAACGTTACATTCGATATTCATTTCATCATTTCATCTGCTTATACGGCCATTTAGCCTTTACAAACCGCATACCTTTGATTAGCTTAGTAGCTGAAAGGGTTTTTATGGCAAAAAACAAAGAAAAAAGCATCGATCTTGCTCGCGGGCATATTATCCGAATTAGCGGAACTATTGTTGATGTTCAATTTCCTCGAGAATCAACTCCCAATATTTTAAATGAATTACAAGTTGAGCTTGCGACTGCAGGGCCACACCAGCAGAAAAAAGTGAGCTTGGAAGTTGCGCAGCAGCTTGGAGATGGTGCAGTTCGATGCATTGTTATGGAAACTGCTTTTGGTATCAAGCGCGGACTACCCGTTGTAGATACTGGCCACCCCATTAAAGTACCAGTTGGAACAGAAGTTCTTGGCCGAATTTTTAATGTACTCGGCAATACAATCGATAATCTGGCTCCCTTAAAAAATGATGAAAGATGGTCTATCTTCCGCGAAGCGCCTCCTTTCATTGAGCAAAAATTAGAAGACGAAGTCCAAGAGACCGGCATTAAAGTTATTGATATTATGTGCCCCTATATTAAGGGTTCAAAAATTGGACTCTTTGGTGGTGCTGGTGTTGGTAAAACAATTATCGTGCAAGAACTCATTCGCAATATCGCAACAGAGCATGGCGGCGTATCAGTATTTACCGGAATTGGTGAACGTACCCGTGAAGGAAACGAGCTGTGGCTTGAAATGAAAAGCTCTGGCGTGCTTGATAAGACAGCGCTCGTATTTGGCCAAATGGGAGAAATGCCCGGTGCCCGTTTACGAGTAGGGCTGGCTGGACTCACCATGGCTGAATATTTCCGCGATAAAGAAAAAAAAGATGTACTCTTATTTGTTGATAATATTTTCCGATTCGTACAAGCAGGATCTGAAGTATCAGCACTCCTTGGCCGTATGCCATCCGCAGTAGGATACCAGCCAACATTGGCTACCGAAATGGGTGCATTCCAAGAGCGTATCACAAATACCATTAATGGTTCGATTACTTCTGTGCAAGCGGTCTATGTGCCAGCAGATGACATCACTGACCCTGCTCCTTCAACCACCTTTATGCATTTAGATGCAAGTACGGTACTTTCTCGTAAGCTCGTTGAGCTTGGACTCTATCCGGCAATTGATCCGTTGCAATCCACCTCTAAAGGTTTAGAGCCTGAAGTGGTTGGCGAAAAACATTATAAAGTATCGCAATCAATTCAACGTATTTTGCAACGCTATAAAGAGCTGCAAGATGTAATTGCTATTTTGGGAATGGAAGAACTTTCAGAGGAAGATAAAGTCACTGTAAAACGAGCGAAAAAAATACAAAAGTTTTTAACGCAGCCACTCTTTACCGCAGAATTTGCAACCGGTATTCCAGGACGCTACGTGCCTATGGAGCAATCGATTAATGATTTTGCACGTATTATTGCCGGCGAATTTGACGATCTTCCTGAAGATGCTTTTTATATGGTGGGATCACTCAAAGAAGCGCTTGAAAAAGCAAAAACATTGTAGGCTTACATGAAACTGATTCTCAGTACTCCGCTTAAACGTTCTGAATATTCAGTTGCGTGGCTTGAGATTAATACCCCTACTGGAAACTACGTTATTCAAAAGGGGCATGCGCCTATCATTCTCATTCTTTCGCCGGGTCAGTCCCTTACCTTCCGATTGAAAACAGGAAAAAAAGAAACATTGCTCGTTAAGCATGGTGTTGCAAAAATTGACCGCACCTCAGCAACTATTGTAATGATGGTAACAGAAGAATAATGAAAAAAAACATCGGCACCATCATCTCAGGTTCACTTACAGACGGCCTGACTATGCGACTCGCGCCTAAAACAGATCTTGAAACTATCAAAACTGGAAAGTTTCTCTGTATTACTGGCGCACATCATCGCTTTTTTAGCCTTATTACTGATCTGACTTTAGAAGTTACCAATCCGGATATCTTACTCTTTCCTCCATCTGAGCAAGAAACATTGCTTTCAAACCTTCTGCATGAAAAAGATATCTATGCGACAGCAGTTTTAAAACCAATGCTTATGCTTGGTAAAGATTTACAACCCAAGCCTGTTAAAACTATTCCACCTCATTTTGCACAAGTATTTGAAGCGGATCATAAGGATGTAGCGCTTATTTTTGGTGATGAAAACGATCCTTCAAAAAACTACTTTAATATTGGCGTGCCATTAGATATGACAACGCCGGTATGTCTTAATCTTGATCGGCTTACTGAGCGATCAAACGGTATCTTTGGAAAAACTGGAACCGGTAAAACATTTTTAACCCGGCTTGTATTGGCAGGGCTCATTAAAAATGAAAAAGCGGTTAATCTCATTTTTGATATGCATAGTGAATATGGATTACAAGCACGCAAAGAAGGCAAAGAGCAATCATTTGTAAAAGGATTAAAAACACTCTTTCCTGATAAAGTAGCTATCTTTTCTTTAGATCCTGATTCTACTCGTCGCCGTGGCGGCAACCCAGATGTAGCAATTACTATTCCATATCAATCGGTACAAGTAGAAGATATTCTTTCTTTAGGATCAGAGCTTAATCTACACGCTACCGCACTTGAAGCTGCACATTTAATTGCTGCAAAATATAAGCATGAATGGCTGAATGCATTGCTTTCAAGCGGAGATAATCTTAAAGAATTTGCTGAAAAAATTGGCGCGCATACTGAATCAATTGCAGCACTCTATCGAAAATTAAAGCGTATTGAGCGATTACCCTTTCTTATCAATGCATCAGGCTCAGCATTACGAGATCAGAATGTAATTGATCAAATGATTGAGTATATTGATAAAGGAATCAACGTAATTGTTGAATTTGGTAATTATACGCAAACGTTTGTATACCTTCTGATTGCCAATATTATTACTCGCCGTATTCACAAAAAATATATTGAAAAAACAGAACAGTTTTTAGGCTCGCAAAATATTCAAGATGAACCAAAAAAATTAATGATCACGATCGAAGAAGCACATAAATTTCTCAACCCGCAAGCAGCACGCCAAACGATTTTTGGCACGATTGCACGTGAAATGCGGAAATATTATGTTTCGCTTTTAGTAGTAGATCAGCGCCCATCCGGCATTGATGAAGAGATTTTATCTCAAATTGGTACCAAAGTAGTAGCACAACTGAATGATGAAAAAGATATTCAAGGCGTGCTTACGGGTGTAGCCGGTGCAAGCAATTTGCGATCAATCCTCGCATCACTCGATAGTAAAAAACAAGCGCTTTTAATGGGCCATGCAGTTACCATGCCGGTAGTAGTCCAAACGCGTGAATATGATGAAAGCTTTTATCAAGCAATGGCAGATCAAGTCAGTAAAAAGCAGATAGATGAATTAGTGAATGAATTATTTTAAAAAAAGCCCCGCCATCTCTTCAAGTGAAATGGCGGGAACTTTTTTATTCACGAGTTAAAAAGTTCCATCCTTGCTTTAGCTTGGAACCTGCAGCCCCAATAGCGCCTGCAGTAACCCCACCTGCAGCGACACCGAGCCCCTTACCTGTAGCCAAACCTTTGAAATAAACAGGCTTTAGTCCAAAATATTTCGCCAATGCGCTACCGACATTTGAATGCACTAATCCAACTGCTTCGATCTTGGACAATATCGGCTTTCCCGTCACAGGATTGGTTGTTTTGGTTGCCTTAACAATCATATTAAGCGCACGATCTACTCCGAGTGGCCCAAGCAAACCTACCATCGCTACCGCTGTCCCAAACTCTGGATTTCCCGGCTTTATGTCCGCCTTTTCAATTGCAGTCATAGTTTTATCAGTGTGCAACGCAAGAGCAACACTAAGTCCAATAGCTGCAGCTGCTGCTACACCAGCGATAAGTTTGCGCTTATGCTTTTGAAAAAACGATTGCTTTTTTGAAGCCGCTTGCACTGGCACAGAAGCGCCCAGCAATAATGCTACACTCAATAATCCAATACGTGATACCTTCTTCATACTACCCTCCTAAAGGTATTTATTATTATTTTGGCATTCATGCCCTTGCACGATACGCCCCTATTTCATTACTAAATCTAGCAATTATAGGCTCTAAAAAGCAATGGTTTCGCCTTGAAAAGCAGGGGTTTAACTATCTTTTTGATCTAAATGGCCGGATTTGATGATTAGCTCAGCCATTTCAGAGTAATACCTCTCATCTAAGCTCTCTATATCTTGCAAACTCAGACCCTCTAGCAAGCCCGTATCAGAGAGCAAATGAACTGTTATCTCTAAGCCATCTGGCAAATCGCTTTTTATCTTCTTTAATACAAACGTAATCATTGAAGGGTCGCGATCCTTAAGAAGACCAGATAAATACTTCCAAACCCATTCCGGGGTCTGACTGCGCCCTTCATCCAAAGGAAAAGCAACCAATGTATTGTTGCACATAAAAAACAGAAAAATCGCCAGAATGCGAAATCTACTCATGCCAGGATCCCCCCAAGCGGTTTTGACAAGAAATTATCTCATTATTCCTAATTATACTGAATATTATCTCTTAATAAAATGATCTATTCATTTTACTGACAGCCATAAAAAAAGCTGGTAGAATGAGACTGTTTATGAACAAATGGCATATATAAGGCATACAATGATTGGTCGCACAGTTTCTATACTTACCCTTCTTATAATTGTAACCTTCGGAGGCATTTGGTTTTTTTCTCGCAAACCAGTCCCTCGCTTGGCCGAACAGCCTGTTGAAACGCTCATCGTGGGAACCAATGCTGAATATCCTCCGTTTGCATTTATTGAAAATAATCAGATAACTGGCTTTGATATTGATGTTATAAAAGAGCTCGCAAAGCGAATCGGAAAACCGTTCACTCTTTCTAATATGTCTTTCGAGGCGCTTATTCCTGAGCTGCAACTTGGATCAATGCATATCATTACTGGCGGCATCACACCAACTCCCGAGCGAGCAAAACGTGCCCTTTTCACATTCCCACATCTTGAAAATGATCCGCTTATGGCTGTTCAAAAAAAAGATTCAAAGCCGATCTCAACCTCGCAAGATCTAAAAGATAAAATCGTCGTGGTTAATCAAGGATATAGTTCTGATCATTTTATTAGCGACATTGAAACTTCCGAAGTAGTCCGCATATCATCACCGCTTGTAAGCACTGGATTACTAACACTTGATAGTGGCCAGGCGAATGTATACGTCGCTTCAAAAGGTGCACTGCAGCCATTTATAAAAGAACAGCAAGAAAAATACTCTATTACTCCTATCGAGCAAACAGGAGAATCATCTGCTCTTGCAATTTCCAAGAAATATCCGCAACTCTATTCTCAAATACAATCAACGATGAGTGAAATGATTAAAGATGGCACTATCGAAAAGTTGCAAAAAAAATGGAAGTTGAATGATTGATTTTCAATTACTGATTGATTCGATACCGGCTTTATTGCGCGGTGCAGTAGTTACACTACAAATTGCATCTCTTTCCTGCGCGCTGGGAATTTTTTTTGGTACGCTCTGCGGCCTTGGGCTCACAAGCCCACACAAATTAGTTCGATATCCTCTTGAGCTCTATACCACTCTGTTTCGTGGCACTCCAATGCTGATTCAAATTTTATTTGTAACGCTTGCATTGCCAACACTCGGCATTGGCGTTTCTCGATTTTGGGGTGTTGTCTGGGCGATTGCATTTAATAGTAGCGCATATATCGCACACATTATTAAATCTGGCATAAATTCGGTATCTGCAGGGCAGAGAGAAGCAGGCAAAACACTCGGACTGAGCAATATTCAAATTATTCGATACATTGTATTGCCACAAGCAATTCAAGTAGTACTTCCTGCGCTTGGTAATGAATTTATTACACTCGTTAAAGATTCCAGTTTAGCATCGATTGTAGGGGTACAAGAACTTACCAAAGAAGGCGAAATTATTTCCAGTCGGACTCTTGATGCACTCACCGTATATATGGGAGTAGCAATTGGGTATCTTATTATTACCACATCGCTTTCAATTATCGTTTCCCTTATTGAGCAAAGGATGAATCATCATGCTCAGCGTTAAAAATCTTTCCAAGACATTTGGAACCCGCAAAATTATTAATGATGTATCTTTCGATGTGCCACAGGGCGATATCGCTATTCTACTTGAACCATCAGGGATAGGAAAATCTACATTACTACGAGTATTGAATAATTTAGAAACAATTGATGCTGGTACGATTTCTCTCAATAAAAAACCGCTTGATTTATCAGCTGCCAATACAGAACACACCTGCGGAATGGTGTTTCAGCAGTTTAATCTTTTCCCTCACATGAGCGTGCTTGAGAATATTACGTTTCCTCTGCAAAAGGGTACCAACAGCTCATCGCAGCAGGCAAAAGAAATTGGCGAAAAGCTCCTAAAGCAATACAATCTTTTAGATAAAAAGAACGCCTATCCATCGCAACTTTCAGGTGGGCAAAAACAACGTCTCGCGCTTGCACGAACTATCGCACTGCGGCCAAAAATAATCTGCTTTGATGAACCGACCTCTGCACTCGATCCGCTTTTAACTTCTCACGTAGCACAGACGATTCAAGAGCTTGCAAATGATGGATACATTGTATTAATTGCAACGCATGATACTGCATTACTTGATAAGCTACGCTGCACTATCTATCTCATGGATGAAGGCAACATAGTAGAGACTGCAGAGTCACAAAATCTTACTCAAAGTCCAACTGACTATCCACGCATTTCTAAGTTCGTTGCCGGCGCAATAGAGTAACTTCTCCATTCTTGACGATTGCACTATTCTTCGTATTCTAAGGTGTCGTTTTTAATATACCTCATACGTAAGGAGTTACATCTATGAAAAGACACTTCCTCTCTGTTGCTCTTCTCATATCAAGCGCACTGCTCATTGCAAATACGCCATCATATCAAGATACAATAGAACTTGAGCAAATTCAGTACATTGCCTATCAATTCACCGATCTCAATGGGATCGTTAAGGAGGTATTATATCCTGTCGATACTGTAGATGACGTTGTAAAAAATGGATTTAATTTTGATGGTTCATCAATCCCAGGTATGACGGCAATTACTGAAAGCGATATGCTTGCAAGGCCAGACATGAATACACTTACCGTATTACCATGGTCTGATTATGAACAAAAAACTGCACGGGTTTTATGCGATGTCTATTCTGATGAGCATACTCCCTATGATGGAGATCCCCGAAACATCCTAAAGAAAGCAATGGCTGATACACACGCCATGGGATACGATTTTTATGTTGGCCCTGAGCTTGAATTCTTCATTTGTAACAGTAATTCTTTTTCAGAAAACGGGCTCACTCCATGCGATACTATTGGTTACTTTGCACCAGCCGTTCATCCTGCAATGACAGACTTTAAAACCATTCTTTTTAATAATTTGTTGGCGCAAGACATTATCATTGAAAAAATTCATCATGAAGTGGCGCACGGCCAATATGAAATGAGTTTTAAATATGATAATGCACTCACCATTGCTGATCGTATTATTGGCGCAAAACAAACGATTCGATCATTGTGCGCACTCAGCAGCTTACAAGCAACGTTCATGCCCAAACCATTTCAAGGACAAAACGGAAGCGGTATGCACATCCACTTCAGCTTGTGGGATCGCAAAAACAATTGTAACGCATTTCATTCTGCTGATCATCCAGCAAAACTTTCAAAAACAGCGCAACATTTTCTTGCTGGTGTACTCGCCCATATTACTGAGTTGAATGCACTTTTCAATCCAACCGTAAATTCATACAAACGATTAGTGCCCGGCTACGAAGCGCCAATCAACTTATGCTGGGGAACTAAAAATAGAAGTGCTATGATTCGAATTCCGCGTATAAATGATAATCAACCCAAAGCAGTTCGCGCCGAACTTCGCTCTGGAGATCCAATGGCAAATCCATATCTTGCATTTGCTGCACTCTTGCGCGCTGGCCTTGATGGTATTAAAAATGAATTGCCTCTCGCAGATCCAATTGAAGACTGTTTGTATAAATTAAGCAATAAGCAACGAAAGTTACGCGGCATCAAAGCACTCCCATCATCATTGCAAAATGCGGTTACACTTTTAAGTAATTCATCATTTGCAAAAGATATCTTAGGTGATTGCATGCTCACTGAATTTGTAAAAAATAAAGAACAAGAAATCGCGGCATACAATACATTTGTGACCGATTGGGAGCTGCAAACCTACCTCGAGGGTTGACAAACCCAGGGGCAGCTGTTAGGTTGTTACGCATCTATTGAGCACGGTTCATAGATATTAATTCGGTCCCTAAATGAGCAATACTTAATCGTATTGTTCACCCCCCTAACCCTTCAGCTTGTTCCAAGTTGAAGGGTTTAAACTTTAAAAAAAGGAAGTTTATGAACACTCTACCTTTTCGTCTAAATACGATACTAAGCTTCTCTCTTCTTTGTGTATTTCAAATTTTCTCAGCAACTCCCAGTTCCTTTTTTGAAAAACACGCAGAAATCCAACCTCGCCTTTACAAAGTATCTGCTGTGCGATTACAAAGATTTTTAGGAACATCATTTGAGACTCCGCCAACTATTGAGGCTGATGCATTAAAAGAAGCAATGAAAGAAGATACTGATCTAACGGTAATCAATGTATTGCCACAAGTATTACATGATGACTGCCACATTGATGGTTCTATTAACGTGCCATTAAAAGAGCTTGTTGAAACTGCGCAAGAATGGCCTAAAGATAAAAAAATTATAGTTTATTGCGCGCTCACGGAATGCGATGCAGGCGAAAAAGCATACATCCTCCTTTCTTGCCTTGGTTTTACCGATGTAACCGATTATGAAGGCGGAATCAAAGAATGGTATCAACTTGGCTACTCAACTGTTGGTCCTGCAGTGTCAGATTTTCTTCATACTAAATCAGCAGCTATTTCTGAATGCGATCTTTACCCAGAACTCCTTGTATGCAGCCGCCAAAAAAAATGGGCATCACGCTATAAAGATCTCTAATAAATAATTGGAGAATTGCATGAAAATAGTGCATGCCATTCTTATCGCTTGCTCTATTACTTCTTTACATGCGGCAGATAACAACCCAGTTAAATCGTATCATGCAACCATTGCAGAACTTGCAAAATTTCTTGTCGAAAAGCATCCAACTACTATCACTCCCAAACTGCAACGATCATAAAAGGAACCAACAAACTATACCGCAATTGCATTTACTCTGAGACGAAAAGATGGCCTAAAAATTGATACAGACTTGCAAGCGCTTCATGCATTTGATTGGGAAAAAGAAAATTACAGGGATACTATTAAAGGCTCTCAGCTCGCAGCACGCCATGCACAATTTCTTGCACTTGCAAATGCAGCAGTCACGGTTGAAAATGAAGAAAAAGATGATGATGGCAATCTTATGATTACTCTAAAAAAGGCTATGTGCGTTGATCTTCTCAAAGAAATCTTTGAGCAAGTCCCAGGCACGCAAGGCTTGGTCGCCTTTCTACCCCATGGCAGGGCTATTATGAAAAGATGGATCCCTCAAGAAGAGAGAGAAACTGACGCTAACTGAAAATTTCCTAAAAGACGATCATTTTCAGATGCTTGCAATGCAAGCTGCTTACATTGAATCATATGTGATGATTGTGCAATTGTTGTGAAAAAATCAATAAATTGCGGTAATGCACCATGCGCTGAAAATGAAACATATCGCTTTGATCGCCACTCTTTTCGTTTTTCTTTTTCTTTTGAAAATGTATCTATTTGCAAGCCATGCGTTTGCGCTGCATCAAAAAGAAACGCTATCTGATCTTGCTCGTTTTGCATCCTACCAATCTCCTGAATAGCAGCATCCGCTTTTTCAATCTGCTTTGATCGCAGAGAAATCAGTCGCTCAGCCATACAGGCTTCTTGCTTTTCTTGGACAGCCCTATTTAAAGCTGCCTGCTCATATTGCACCATTCCTACAAGCCACGGATTAAGCAAAAAAAACCAAGCCACTAAAAGTGCTCCCAATACTCCCACTGTAATTCCATATCGATAGAGCGGACGTGTATTGACTACCCAACGATAAAATCGACCTTTTTCAGGTATAAAATACATAAAAGCTCCTTTTTATGAGAAATGAATAGCGATAGTCTTGCATGAAGAAGCTCTTTTGCAAAGAGAAGTGGCAAAAAACAATAAAAGCCCTTTATATTAGGCTAATCTATTGATTTCCAAAGCCCAAAATTGCTATAGTAACAATAAGCAAGTAGCCCATAAATAGGACAAAAAAAAGTTTTTTTTAAAGGAGAAGAATATGAAGAAGCTCTCAATAGCATTCGCACTCATTGTATCTCTCTGTGCCATTTCTCACCTGCACTGAGCGGACGCAGGATCACTTGACGAACGATTATATCAAGCTGTTGATTCCAGCCAAGAAGACGATGTTCGCACTCTTCTTTCGCAAGGGGCTAATTTCAATACATTTCTTCCAACAATAGCAATGCTAGCTCTTGCAACAGGAAATATAACTATTTTAGGAATGCTTCTTGATGCGGGCATGGATCCTAATATAATTTTACACTTAGCGGCAGAAACTAATAATAAAGAGGCTGTTGAAATACTTCTTGGATTTGGTGCTGATGCAACTCTTACAAATGCAGCAGGACAAACTCCT
>Ga0114918_10003989_pt1 | contig 12911 bp, 22 predicted proteins | sample LantaG_FD_87015 | JGI IMG/M metagenome (GOLD analysis project Ga0114918, IMG submission 87015) | Deep subsurface microbial communities from Baltic Sea to uncover new lineages of life (NeLLi) - Landsort_02402 metaG | ecosystem: Environmental > Aquatic > Marine > Oceanic > Sediment | place...
ACTATTGTTTATCATGATGCTAATAACATTCGTTTATACAATGATAGTGGAACTGACATTGCTATCGGTGATGCTAAAATAACTTACCATGGATAAGAGGTGAATTATGTCTGTTTATTTTTACGCACCGGTGTTCTCTGTAGACGCCGTCGAAGCTGTTGACGCTGTGGTCGATGAAGAAGGTGAGGTCGTTACCCCAGAAGTTTTGGCAGAGCTGCCAAGAATAATGCTGGGGAAGGGAAACCCTGTTGAACAGGCTGATCCTGTTCCAGGTACTACTCTCCATTACGATTCATCACAGGGTCGATTCGTCGTCAAGGCTCCTGATGGAACCTTCGCCCAGAGTCAATGGGTGAGCAAAACATTCGAACAGATAACTACTGCCTATCCGGGGGTGTTCTGATGGCTTTGGTTTGGGCCTTTACTTTTGACGGCATTAGCTCTTCAGGCACGTTCCAAGATAACAATGGGGGAGCGTACTACTTACTTCAGGATGGTTGGGGCTACAGTTATTGGCATAACTATAGCCCTGACCGCTGTGAGGCTCAATTAGGCTATAAGCCTCGTCAACCCTTGGTTGGCTACGGCGGTTCGACGCGAGCCCTTCAGGTGTGGGGAAACACCGGTCTCTTCCCGCAAAGTTACTGTTGGGTTTACACAAAATACGCTGCCTTCCCTGGTCTTGATGACGGAATCTTCCAGTTTCACTACCAGCAGGACAATACATCAACCTTGAAGATTATTGATGTCTTGGCTGAAGACGGAACCGTATTGTTCCAGCTGTACCCTAGCGGGTCTAATCTTCGTGTTTTGTACCGAAATACAAGTGGATCTATGCTTGAAGCGTTGGTTACTGTCGCCACAATTGGCACATATCAATGGCATACGATAGCGCTTCGGATGAAGTGTCATGCTACAGAAGGTAAGGTCGAAGTCTGTGTCGACGGGGGGGTCGTTGCGACGTCTACTGACTTGGAGATGGGCGCAACCTATGGAGCGAAAAAGTGGAATCGCTTCATCCTAAATGGGCCATACGCGGCACAGTACAGTAGCCGCTACTTTGCCCAACTCTCGGTCTATGACAACAACGGAGATAACGCCCTAAGCATCCAGAAGTGGGTTGCTTGGGCACCGGCTAGGGTTGATGTCGATATCGGTGCTTGGACAGACGAGGCTGCCGGAACTACCAACCTGTATGACGGTGTTGACGAGATTGATATCGTCAATACTGACTATTGCACGACTAATGGCGTCGGGGTTCCCGGAAGTCTTGAGGACGAAATTTGGTTTTCACCGAATACTGATGAGAGTATCAACGCAGCTTGGGCACCCCTGGCCATTGATGGCGTTTGTGTGAATGGGGTGGCTAGGGGCGACGGAGAATTAGGCTCTGGTCATCTGTTAGTTGCCAGTGCTGGCAACGCATCCCCACAAGCAGGGACCGCAAAGGTACTGACTACGTCTTCGCGACTGATGCCAGTCCTCGTTCAACCGACAAACCCAGCAGGTGGGGCTCTGACGAAAGCGTTAGTCAACGCTCTTGAGTTTGGGCTGAAGATGAACTGATATGGCTGATCAAGCATGGTTAGACCAGGTTCATCTCTCAATCCCTTCTGAAGCGGTCGCCACAGGTATACTCGACCAGGTTCACCTCTCGATCCCCACTGAAGTGATTGCTACAGGTCGACTGGATCAGGTAGGCCTAACGATTGTTTGGGCAGAGACAGCGTCTCTTGAGCTGGCTGGAAGTTCGGCACAATGCTTCGCCCAGCTGGCAGCCGCTGTGTCGGCCATCGAAGACGATCAGTCGGCAGCGCAGATGGTTAAGCACTGCCAGGATAACTACGGGGAGGACTACGCCGACGACTCATTGGCTAAAGCCTTCTACGATATGGAGAACTAATGCCTAATATTAATGCAAGTGCACGAGCCTTTAGAAATTTTGGAGAAATAGTAGCTGGAATAAATTTAAAAATAGGAAGTGCTCAGAAACTAAAACATCTAGCAGAGCACTATGGTGTTAATTGCGATGATGTTTCTTTAGCTCTAGGATTAAATTTTCTAGATAGCCAAGAAGATAGTTTTGTTGCAACAAGATCTTGTTTATTTGATGGTGTTAATGAATACATCACACTAGGTGATGTATCTGAATTACAGTTTGAATCAAATCAGCCTTGGTCAGGTTCTGTTTGGTTTAAAACTACATCAACAGCTACTCGGATCTTGTTTGCTAAGCGAGAGCAACAAACATCTTGGCCTTATACCTATCGAGGTTATTCTTTAACCTTCCGTCAAAATGATATAAAGTTTGATGCCTGCAATGGTACTAACTCATCAGCTTTAGATGTTAGAACAAATAAAACACCTGGACAATATTCTGACGGTCAATGGCATCATATTGCAGTCACTGTAGATGGTTCTGGTGATGCATCAGGAGTACAGATATATGTTGATGGTGTTGCCCTGGCTATGACAACAGTTATTGATACACTGGGTTCGAATACAATTCTTAATTCCCAGCCATTCAATTGGGGTGCTCGTGGTGGAGGTCCAGGCTCTATTATTTCTAAGTTCTTTTATGGTAATTTAGATGAAGGTTCAATGTGGAATAAAGAATTATCTCAGGCTGAAGTTACAGAACTTTATAATAGTGGTAGTATTACTAATCTTTTACAACATAGTGCGGCTGCTAATCTTGTTCATTGGATGAGAATGGGTGATACTGAAAACTATCCAGTTTTAATAGATGGCAGTACTAATAGTAACAATGGCACTATGGTTAATATGGAAGAAGCTGATATTATTATTGATGCACCCTAGGAGATAACAATGATTCATACATATGTAATTGTTCCAGTAGCAGAGCTTACTCAGGAAATGATTGATGCTGCCATTCAAGATAGTATTAATACACTTAGGAAAAGTTTGGATGAAACTCAAGCTGTATTGAAGTTTGATGGCAGTCCATCTTGTTTCTCAGGCTATACTCAATATACCCATGAAGAAATCCTGGCTGTTATGAATGAAGCTAGCTGGACAGCTTTAGATGAAGAATAGCTAAGCTACTTGTTCTTTCTTGTCTGGCATTCTCATAATTTGTAAGTATTGACTTAGTGCGTAAATAAAAAGTTGTTTCGAACCTAAGTCATTGAGAGTAACTTCTTTATTTGAATTAGATTCAAGTATTGTTAGAAATTGTTTAAACTCTGACCTAGTAGGTAGGGGATAAGATAGTTTTTTCATTGCACGTCGAAAGTCTTTATATACGTGTTCGATTACTGCAGGTGTTATCATTTTAAATTTCCTTTTGTCTTGGTAGGTCATAGAGTAAGATACAGGTCCAATGCACAACAGCAGCTTGTGCATTATGTACTTTATTTGCGAGCATCTTTTCTTTTTCTTCAAGCATATCTGGGTTTAAGTATTTATCAACATCAATAACTAGAGACGGTCTTTGTCCTATTAAAAGTGGTTGATTACAAAGTTTACAAAGATCACCTACTAAAGGATGATCTTTTTCTAATGGTTCGTATGGTCTTGCTTTAAAATCATTCATTATGTTTTAAGTTCCAAATTGCGTTCAAAGATTTCATTAATTGCCCGCCACTCTCCATTTTCACAGAGGAATTGATGATCTTCAGTACAAGTAATATTAGAACCATCTTCTAATTTATAAGTATAGGTTTGTTTATTACCTCTTGAATACCATTGATTAACTCCTACCACTACAGGGTCTTGGTTTATATCAATAGAACATACAGGAATTTCTAGTTTGTTCTCAACAATTTCCTGAATGGATATGGTTCCAAATGGAGTTTTAATTAAGGTATCTGCAGTTAAACAATAATCGGCAAACCCAATCAGGGTTTGCCATAATTCTTGAGAATAAATTTGGGTTAAACCAAATGAGATACAACCTTGAATGAAACGAGATTCGTATTGCTCAAGAAGTTCTTTCTTCTTTTTACCTAGTGCTTTGCGGATTGTATCGCTTTCAACTAAAGAAAAGCCTGCTACCTTATGACAGATCTGCATTAATTGTTCTTGATACAAGAGAGTATAATGACTATCTTTTAAGATTTCAGCAATAGGCTCAGGTAAATCATTAGGTGCATAACCGTTATTCTTATTAGTAATGTAAATACCATCTAGTCCTGCAGATAATGGACCGGGGCGATGAATAGCCGATATGTCGCTGGTTTCATTAATGTTAATAGGTTTGATTTCTTGAACTAGTTTCTTAATTGAATCACTTGTTTCTACTTGAAACAAGCCAGTTAAGATACCTAAGTGCATCATTGTATAAGCTTTCTTGTCACCATCTGGAATGTGATCTGGATCAATATCAATGCCATGGTTAGTTTTAATTAGTTCGCAAGTGCGTTTGATAATTGAACCATTATCAATAGCTAATAAATCAAATTTAATTAAACCAATGGCTTCAGTTTCTTCCATATCAAATTGAGTATATGGTTTTCGAATATCTTGACTTGAGCCAGCTTTCTTTTCATTTCTAGTTAATACTGGTAGCGTATCATTAATAGGATTATTACTGATTACAATACCAGCAGGGTGAGTACCCATAGTTCTAACTGCACCTTCTAATTTACGTGCGACTTCAATAAACTCTTCGTACTTTTTATCTTTAAGTAATTCTGGATGGGGAAGAAAGCCTTTTTCTTCATTACCATTAATGATTTCTTCTAGTGTAGCTTCTTTACCAAATAGGGCATCAGGTATTTTCTTACGAATTTCTGATTTCAGTTGCTGAAGGTATTTGATTTTATTTTCATTAGTTACCTTACCTGAGTCATCTACTTCTGGTTTAGGAGTAATAACTCTAAAGTAACCGTCTAGTAAAGATTTTGGTTTAAAGACAAGTGCCGTCGATATTTTCGCGACATTATCTTCCCCCCAATGATTTCTTACCCAATCAATAGCTAAGTTTCTTTCTAAAGCACCATGGTCAATATCAATATCTGGAGGTGAACCTCCAATACTATCAGATCTAGCTCGTTCGAAATCAAATGTATTAGTAAGACCAGTAATATATAACAAAATAGAATTATGTGGATTGTCTAATACTATTGGATCTTGTTGTTTAGTTTTAAGAGTTCCAAGAATAAGCTCTAAGTCTTTTTCACTTGCCATTTCTTCTTCTGCAAGAAAGAAATCTTTATCTACTTGCTTAACACGTTCTTGAATATAGTGCTTTTTAAGTTCAGCTAGAATCATTATGACTTCCCGTAGTTAAGACATTTAATAAAACCTTGAGTTAATTCTGTAGGAGTAGTACGTTTAGTAGTACGCTCAGTAGTACGTTCTATAGGTTTGATTTGAGATTGAGGTTCAAGTTGTTCAATCATTTGAGGACTAAAAATGATTGGTTTCGATCCTCGCCCAGGATTTAAAAACCTTTGGAAGAGTAATTTATATTCTATTGGATCTATCATTGTAATGTTAAGCAAGTAGGAAACTAGAGAACCAGCCGCACTCCCTCTACCCGGTCCAATCCACACATCTATATCTCTAACTGCAGTAATATATTCGTGAACAATAAGCATGTAATCAGAAAAGCCCATTTTCTTAATTACAGTAAGTTCATGAATTAATCTTTCTACATATATCTGAGGTGGGTTGTTATCAAATTTCTCTAATAGTTTTTGTTTACATACAATTTCTAATTGTTTCCAAGTAGGTTCAGTACTTTGAGGGTTAATGAATTTAGGATATCGATTTTTAATATCATAAAAGTAATTATCTTCTATTTGATTACTTATATGAACAGTATTTGAAATAGCTTCGTAAGGTAGATTTAATTCAATTGATTTTTGATACATCCAATCGTAGTCAGCTATGTGTAAATAGAGTTCGCCGAAATTTGATGAATCTAATGACCTACCAGTTGCCATCTGTAAGGCTAATTCATGGATTCCTCTATCTTCTTTGAGCATGTAATGACAATCATTCGTTAAAACCAGAGGCCATCCCCTGCGTTTTGATATCTCGATAAGACCTTCATTAACAATCTTTTGCTCTTCCATGAGGTGTGGTTGGAGTTCAAGGTAGAATCTGTCTGGGAATATCTCTGCATGTTTTTCAAGGAATTTTTCTGCCTGCGTTTTTCTGCCCGCAAGGTATAATTTTGCAACACGACTAGCCAAACAAGCGCTGGTAACAATGATATCCGAACTATATTCTGCCAAAAGTTCATAGTCTATTCTCGCTTTGTGAAAAAACCCTTCAGTATAAGCTCTGGAACTTAACTTAATAAGATTCTTGAGTCCATTGTCATTCTTAGCAAGAAGAACTAAATGATAATAAGCTCTATCAAGATCATCCTTGGCTTTAATATCTCTTCTATTAACAGAATAGTAAGCTTCTAAACCTACAATAGGTTTAATACCTTGGGTTCTACATTCTTTAACAAACTTAAAAGTACCAGCCATATTACCGTGATCGGTTAAGGCAATAGCTTTTTGTCCTAAGCTTTTAGCATACTTAGGAAAAGTATCTATGCGATTAATTGCATCAAGTGGATTGGTTGAATATTCAGAGTGTACATGTAAATGAACAAACTCTTTCTTTTTACACATAAGTTAGATCCAACTTGGTGGTAATACAATTAATACTGGAAGCATAATAAGTACAGTAATAATTAAAGTTAAAATAGAGTAAAACAAAATACTAAGACAGGAATGCTTATTCATCGTTTTTAACTCTCTTATATGGCTTGAAATCTGGTCTTGAACTTCTTGGATCCTTATTTTATTCAGGAATTAAAACATGTTCTTTCATTTGTAAATACCACTGCATCTTCTTTTTATCTCTTTCTTCTTCGTCTTTTAATCCAATACGATCTTCATACTTCATAGCTGTAAGAAAACAATGCAATGCAAATACAAAATCTGCAATGTCATTTGGTGAATGAACAATTTGTTTTAGATACAAAGACATTTCTTCAGTAATGTCATGGCATCTATCACGCATACGATCAATAGTTTCTCTACTATGTTTTGAGTAACGATCAGGAATGCGATCAAAGCCATCAGGGGTATCAGTGTCATTTTCTTTAGTCATTTGTTATTTCCGTTTACCTAATAAAAATCACCGCCCCCAAGGGACGGTGATGAGATTTGATTAAATTACAAAATGGTTCTAGATTGGATTCTATGGTGCCTTAGAGAAGCCTTTGGCTTCACAGACCTTACAGGTCAAACCCTTATAGACAACAGGCCAGGAGTCCTTTGTATTGCCACTGGGATGATGTAACTCTCTGAGGATGATGTATTCATTACATATTTCACATTGGCCATATGAAGTATGCCTGATGATTTTACCAGATTCATGTATATCAAATAGCTTTTCTTTAGTTACAAAGCAGTAAAAAGTATTGAGGATTTCGTCAAGAATAACCATTGTGTTCTCCTAAGATAACTATCTCATTATTTCTTTAATGATTGCTAGCTACTTCCCAACACCTTGCTTTTAATCTATCAACAGTTTCTGGATTTGTATTAACTAATTCAAGAAATCCAGCTTTACCGCCAGAACAAAGTGTTTCGTCAGAACTATCTGATTCCCAACATACTTTACAACTAGGACCAGCAAAAGAAATAACTCCAAGAGTTTTAGCTACTTCCATTAAATCATAGGCTTGATGAATACCTTGAGCATAACGGAAAGCAAACTCAACCTCATTAGGATAAGGCATAGCTATTTTAGTTTTGATGATCTTTGCACGCATATTAATAGCTTTTGAAATAACAGTAGAAGGTTTACCTTTTAATAATTTTATCCTTAAACTAGCATAAAACTTGATAGCATTTCCTCCAGGTGTAACTTCTGAACTTCCAAACATTTGGCCAGGGTTCTGACGAATCTGATTAATAAAGATAGCTGTAGTTTCAGTATTTTCACAAAGTTTAGAGTACTCTCTCATCAATCTACTCATGGGTTTTGAAATACCACCCATTTCATTTTCGCCAATCTTCTTTTTTAATTGAGCTTCAGTTTGAGCACTATCAATTGAATCAAATAAAACTAATCCAATTTTACCTGATTTAGTTAAATCTAACATTGATTGAAATGCTTCCTCTGCTGTATCTGGTTTGATATATAGAATTTTATCTATATCAATACCAAAACTTTCTACAAAGTCAGCTCGAAGACTATGTTCAAGATCTATTATTAAAAACCATTTGTTTTCATGACCTAAAGTAGATTTAATTTTCTCATAGTTAGCAGCAATAGCAAGGGCTAAAGACGTCTTACCACTAGATTCAGCGCCGTAAAGCTCGATAATGCGTCCTACAGGAAGACCACCAATACCTAAAGCTATATCTAAGCCTAGTGAGGTTGTTGGAATAACTTTTATAGGTTCTCTATTAGGACCTATAGTAATTAATTCTTCTTTCTTAAAGTTCTTGTGAATTTGACTTATAATACTATCGATTTCTGGATCACCTGTTAGCTTTTTAATAGCCATCTTTCTTCCTCCGTATATAAAGCTTCCAAATATCCTCTGGCTTTATTTATATTCTCAAAACAGTAATCCCAACATTGCTGAAGATTTAAAGCACGAGTTGCATGCCAAGCCCAAAGCTCATTCTTTGTAGGTTTACCACCATTGAGTTTCATAACTAAACTTGCAGCTGGATGATTCATAAAAAACATTTCGCAAACTAATGCTCTGCTATCAATATGTTTAATTAAATTATCATCTCTATATTTTAATGGAAGATCGATTTCATAATGAACATAGGCTTCCCAAAAGTCTTCTAAGCTTTTATAGTTTGTAAGATATGGTTTGAATCCCGTAGGGATATCACATACATATGATTCATGGAAATCATGAGCTATCGCATAACCTCTTTGAATTACCATTTCGTCATTAGAATCTTGAGTATAGTCTACTAAAGCACCACATAGGGCTAAGTGTTGGACTAATCTCCAGTTAAGTGCACCATTATATCTACAAATATTTCTTGTATGTATTTCTATGTCTCTGAAATCAACAGGAGTGGACTCTGGGGAATTAAATATTACTGAATGACCACATGCAGTAATCATATCAATTCTTTCTTCATTTTCCATCTAAGCCTTCTAGTTTTTTGGTTAATCGTGTGACTCTTGCTTTTGATATACCTAATTCTTTTTTTAAACTTCTAACTTCGGTAGAAAAAATCGAGGCTTTTTCTTTATATGCATCAAGTTCTTCAGTTAGTATCTTATTTTCTTCTTCTAGTTTTCGAAAAGCTGGTTCTAAATCTTTAGTTTTATCTTCAATACTTACTAGATGTTTCATAAGCCTACTAGCTATTCTTTCTATTTTAGTTTTTATAATTAAATCTGATCTTGATGCAGCTAAAGCTAAAGTTACTATCATTCGGAAATCATTCAGAAGATTCATTGAATTCCCTTGATGTTCTAGACCAAATAGTAGAGTAAACTTTGTCTTTAAAGACGTCGGGTTTAAACCCGACACTACTTTGTTTAAAGAATGTACTTAAATTAATAATTACTTCATCTAAGTCTACTGACCTGAGGTCTTGATTAGGTGTGCATTGTCCTAAAGCTTCTGCAATTTTTATAAAATCTTTACGGGTAAGCATAAATATTCCTGTCATAAGAGGTTTTCCAAATAATAGTCTGCTGCTATATATATAAACGAAGGAATTGTTAGTCTTTCGTCTTGTACATAGATTGTTTTTGATTTAGAGTCTACAGCTATTCTAGCTGTAAGATAAGTAGTAAGTTCTACTATGGTATGTCGTTGAGCACATGCTTTTAAGTCTGATATCGGCATGCGTTTTAATTTTTTATTTGTATACAGTTGTCCGCGAGCATTCTTTTTACCCTTAAGTATTCTTCGTGCGCTACCAGGGTCTTTAATTTTGCTATATGAATTAACTACTGTATCTGGAAACTCGTTTCTAAGTTTTGTAAACAAGTTATGGAATCTAGATTGAGAAATGGCCCAAGGAATTCCTTGAGCCACTCTCTTTAATTCGAATTGTTTACGTTCACATACAAAATTTATAGAATCATCATATAAATAATTAACAGTCTCTTGTGGTTCTATAATGGTTTCTATAAAGCATGAGCCATTAGCTTGTATGATATTCCAATTCTTAAATTTGAGCTTCTGAAGTGCCATTGCTTGAAAATTAATTCCTTCAATACACTTATCAAGTTCCATTATTTAGCAAGTAAACGAATAAGCATTTGTTCTACATTAGCTACACGAGTACTTAATTTCTCAGACGAAGAACCTAGTTGCTGAATTGAAGCAAGTAGATAGCGATGTGAACATCCTGGCCAATGAATTGGTCCTGGTGTGATTACTCCAGTTGGGAAATGAGGTGCTGCTTCACCTTCATCATTTACACCAATTGGTTTTTTACAAAGGAAACATAGTTGTTCTTCAATAGGTATCTCTTCTGGTACTTCTTCTGTAGTCTCTTCTGGAATTTCAGTAGCTTCAGCTTCCTCTGGTTCAATGGTTTCAGTTTCTTTTGGTTCGACTTCAACAGTTTCTTCTAGATCTTTGACTGAGAACTTAATCTTTTTCTTCTTGGACATTAGTACTCCTGGTTATTTGTTAAGTATATTATGTGTCTTCTTTCTTACATTCCCATCTACGGAATTTTTCAGTGTCTGGATTATACACTGCAAAGCAGAAGCGTTGGTTAATTATTGCATCACGTATTCTTCTTTGTACTTTAGATAAAGAAGCCTTACCTGTTTTGATATCTAGTAAAATAATTTCTTCTATTATTTGATCTGGAATATCATTAACGGCACTAGCCCCTTTAAATATAATGAAATCAATTGGTGCACCCATAAACCTATAATCTTCTAAGGGTATATCTTCAATCATTAAAGGAGCTAAGTGTTCTGTAACTTTACCTCGTAGGACATGTCTGGATCTTTTATTAGCATCCTTACGAATCTCTTTTTCGTGTTCAAGTTTCCAGATTCTAAATTCTTCTTGGTAATTAAGATCAAGAGACTGGAGTTCATTACGTACTAGATAAAGTTCTCTTTGAGTATCAACAAGGGCTTGTCGCGTTTCAAAATGGTGTTTTCGAAAAGCTTCCCCTTCTTTTATTATTTCATCCATCCTATCTAGGTTTACATAGTTAGAGATAAAAAAGAACAAAGCTAAAATTGCTAATAGGATTAAACCTAATGTCGACAGTAGAGTATAGTTGAGTGATAGAATAGTAGCAAAGGTAATCAATTTTAATCCCCAAGGATAAAGAAGATGAAAGCAGAAGTTTTAGTGACAGGTGTTTTTAATATACTTCATGCAGGCCATTGTCAACTTCTAGAATTTGCTAGTAGATTTGGCAAAGTAACTGTTGGTATTAATGGCAATGAGTATACTCAAAGGAAATGCAAGCAAGGTACTGTTCCTCTTATTAATAGAGTATATGTATTAACTTGCAATAAGTTTGTTCATGAGGTTGTAATCTTTAATGAAGACCATCCCGGTCAACTAATTAAAAGATTAAAACCTGATTTTTATGTGAAGGGACCAGACTACTTTAATAAAAAATTACCTGAACAACAAGCTATTGATGATTCAAATACAGTTTTATTAATACATCAATCCGAGAAAATTGGTAATTCATCTGATCTGGTTAAACAAGCTCCTAAGAGCTTGTTTCTACCCATTGATCAACTGGACTAATCAATAGGTAAGAAACAGTTATTTAATTTAAGAGTTCTGAACCAAGTACTACTTAATTGTTTTAGATGTTCTTTAGACAAGGAAATTTCTTCATGATGTAACATAATTTCCACTACTTGATGCATGAATTGCTCTTGGTTTTCTGTTTTATCTGAATCTTTATCTATTTTAATAGTTTTGTTTTTAAAGTTGATTTTTGGAGTTTTGTCAGTGTGATAGATATGATAAACATGTCCATTTATTTGCAAGGTTTCTGGGATTTCAATGACATTAATTTCTTTAGTATCCCAGAAAGTCATTACTTCTTTTACTAGGTAATCTCTAAGCTTAGTGATATCTGGAGTTTCTCTTTTTAAAAGAAGAGCAAGCATATCTTGTACAGACATATCAACACCATCATCATTTCTTAAATAAAGCATTTTGTAATCAGAATCAAAGAACATGTCTATTGCATTCTGAAATGCTTCAGTTAAGTATTTCTTCTTTCTACACTTTGGATGTTGCAGTTTGATGTAGTCATCAATTGCTTGTCTAAGAATAGCAAGAAGTAATGTTTTATAGTCTTTCAAGTCTGTAAATGGCTCTTGCATTAAAAGTCTGCTAGCTCCTCAATCCACTCTTCTAGTTCAGCTACACCAAGTAAAAGACTTAATAGCTGTTGTCCTTCAGTAGTATTACTAAAGTTTTCTATTAAGTCAATAATAATATCAGATTCTTCATCTGGATCAATAATATCTAATTGATCAATTACATCTGTAATGAAGCTTTCAACGAACTTTATTTTAGATTCTGGGTCGTTACGAATTTGAGCTATGAACTCTTCGATTTCCATCTAATTGTCTCCCAACCATAACTGTAACTGTTATTAATAATCCGGTAACAGTAGCTGCAATAACTGCAACTAATGATTTAGATATACTACTAATAAGAAAAAAAGCAAGAGCTGCGCCACCAATATCAGTAAGTAATGGATGGTTTTTTGTAAAACGTTTTGCCATCTCTGGTAAATGAAACCAACTTAATAACAAACTTAACCAAGCTAAAGTACCAAAAATTAAACCTTCAATCATATTTACTCCTTAAGGCATTTCGTCACCAGAACCATTCAAGTATTTGAGTTCGGTTGCTGTTGTAAGACTGATACCTTCTAAACACTTACGTACTTCAATTAAAGTATCTAGCTTTTGTTTCCAGAATTCTTTAATAACTTTGG
>Ga0114918_10003990_pt1 | contig 12908 bp, 7 predicted proteins | sample LantaG_FD_87015 | JGI IMG/M metagenome (GOLD analysis project Ga0114918, IMG submission 87015) | Deep subsurface microbial communities from Baltic Sea to uncover new lineages of life (NeLLi) - Landsort_02402 metaG | ecosystem: Environmental > Aquatic > Marine > Oceanic > Sediment | place: Baltic...
GTCGGAGAGGGGCACGTGGTGATCCGTGCCGGCGGGATTGGCTTCCGGGTGTATGTACCCTCTGACGTGTTGGTGCAACTGGATGGCGTGGGCCAACCGGTGGAGTTGTTCACCCACCTGCACGTGCGCGAAAACGAACTGGCGCTCTACGGCTTTCTCACCGAGGAGGAACTGGCGCTGTTCAAACTGCTGCTGAGCATCTCCGGGGTCGGCCCGAAAGTTGCGCTGGCGTTGCTGGGCACCGTTTCACCAGATGCACTCCGCCAGGCTGTGGTGCGGGAAGAGCCGGGCCTGCTATCCCGGGTGCCAGGTATCGGGCCGAAGACCGCCAGGGCCATCATCTTTCATCTGAAGGACAAACTCATCCCCACCGGGGCGGAGGCAGTCCCCTTGCTGAGCGATGCCGACGCCGAGGTCATCGCCGCGCTGACTGGCCTGGGCTTCAGCCTGGTCGAGGCACAGGCGGCGCTTCAGAGCCTGCCGCGAGATGAGGACTTACCCGTCGAGGAGCGAGTGCGCCAGGCATTGGCCTACTTCGCCAGGCCCTGATCAGAGGGACGGCAGGTAGGCGGCTTGGGTGATTTGCTTTGATGGAAGTGATCGCAACGAATGTGGTCAGTGTGAGGACGGTTCTACGTCTGACTCGCCGCCAACCTGCCCTACGGCTAACACTACAACGAGACTTCGTCATTCTGAGGAGCGAAGCGACGAAGAATCTCGCTTTACACTGATGAATTTCCAGCCGGGAACGAGATTCTTCGCTTCCTTCGGCTTCGCTCAGGACAGGCTCCTTCAGTCGCTCAGAATGACACAGAATCGGGAAATCTCGTTGTAGTACTAATTGCTAACGGCTAACTGCTGACCGCTGGCGGCTAACTGCTGATAGGCAGCCAGACAGTGAAGGTGCTGCCCTCTCCCACCAGGCTCTCCACCGTCACCCGGCCTCCGTGCAGTTCCACGATCTCCTTGGCGATCGCCAGCCCCAGGCCGGTCCCCGGCACCTGCATCAGCCGTGGCTCGTCCCCCCGGAAGAACCGTTCGAAGATGTGCGGCAGTTCCTCTTCCGGGATGCCGATCCCTGTGTCCGCCACGGTCAGCGTGGCCCACACGCGCCCCTCTGCCTCTCCCTTGCTGGTGGAGATCACCACCTTTCCCCCCTCCGGCGTGTAGTGGATCGCGTTCCGCACCAGGTTATTCAGCACCTGCATCATCTGCGCCGGGTCCACCAGCGCCACCGGCCCCGGCTCCGCTGGCTGGTGCTCCAGCGTCAGCCCCCGGTTCTGGGCCAGCACCTGGTGGCTGACGACCGCCACCTCGGTCAACTCGTTGATGGGGGTCGGCCGGGGCTTCATATCCACCCGCCCGGCGTCAATGCGAGAGATCTGCAGGATGTCCTCCACGAGCCGCGCCTGCAGGTCCACCTCCCGCTCCAGCGCATCCAGGTACTCCTCCCACTTCTCCGGCCTCCGGCGCATCAGCGCCGCGTACAATTTGACCGTCGTGATGGGGGTGCGCAGTTCGTGAGAGACGTTGGAGACGAAGCGGGACCTCATCCGGTCCAGCGCCTTGAGGTGGCTGACGTCGTGGATGGCAACCACCGCTGCTGCTTCCACCCCCACCGGCCCCCCCGAAGCGGGGGGGAGAGTCAGCCGCGGCTCCGAGATGGGCGCTGCGTTCACTTGCAGGCCCAGCCCTGTTAGTTCCAGCACCATCTCCGGCCGCTCATCGGCTCGCCGCGCCAGGTCGCGCACCGTCTCCCGCAGCCGCTCCGCATCCTCCGGGGAGAGGGTCTGGGTGAGCCAGGCCTGGGCGACGGGGTTGGTCTGGAGGATGGCTCCCCCATCGTCGGTGACGACGATGCCGTCGGAGGTGCTGCGAAGGATTGTCTCCAGCCGGGCGTACTGGGCCTGGAGTTGGGCGGTGCGCTCCTGTACTCGTTCCTCCAACTGCTCGGCATGGTTGCGCAGTTCCCGGTACAACCCGGCGTTTTCGATGGCGGCAGCGGCGTGGCTGGCGAAGGCCTCCAGTCTCTGGGCGTCGGCGGGGCCGAACTGGCCCGGCCGGGTGCTGGCCACGTTCAGGAAGCCCACTGTCAGATTCCTCACCTGGATGGGCGCGCCGACGTAGGAGCGCAGCCACTCCCAGCCCTCCGGCGGGACCTGATCGGGGTCGGCGGCCAAGTCCGGGATGACGACTGGTTTCCCCGTCTGTACCATTTTCACCAGGTTGGAGTAGTCGGCGATGGGAGCGGCGAAACTGGCAATCTGTTCCTCCACGCCCAGGTGCTCGTACCCCCGCCAGCGGACCACCCGCACGGTGCTGTCCTCTATTAGCATGATGTTGGAGGCGTCCCCTGGGACGACCCGCTCTACCTGCTCCAGGATGCGGTCGAGCACCTGGTCGGGCTCCAGGGTGCTGCTGAAGGCGGCGGCGGCTTCCTCCAGAGCCTCGGCCAGGTCATGCTCCCGGCGCAGCGCCTCCTCCGCCCGCTTGCGCTCTTCCTCCAGTTCGATGCTGTGCAGGGCGAAGGCGATGTCTCCGGCAACTTCTTTGAACAAGGCTTGCTCTTCCTCGTCTGCGACGGGATCCCTGGGGACGGAGACAGACACCAGGCCGTAGACCTTTTCACCATGTTCCAACCGGACGGTCATCGCCCCCCTGCCACCGTAATTCACCGACAGGGGACAGTCGGCGCAGGCGGAGAGTGGGTCTTCGGTTACCACGACGCCCAGTTGGGATAGCGCCCGCCGACCACAAGCGGTCAACTCGCCACGCTTCAACTGCTCAGTCAGGGGCAAGAAGTCCTCGCCCAACCCGGCCTCGACGGCTGTCACGAGTCCTCCGGCCTCATCCAATAGCGCGATCCAGGCGCTGTAGTAGCCACGAGTCTCGATGAGGTTGTCGCAAGCGGATTGCAGCAGACGCTCGCGGTCCTTTTCCCTGGTGATGAGTTGGTTGACTCTGCGGATGGCACGCAGCACGAGGTTTAGATGTTCTATCCTCTCCTCTGCCCGCTTGTGCGCGGTGATGTCTACGCCCTGGGCGATGGTGGCCAGGAGAGTCGTGCTGTCTTCTGCATAGATGTTTGCTGAGTTCCAGAGCGCCAACCGTGTCTCTCCATCCTTGCAAAGAATCGGGATTCCCACCGACTCCCAGTATTCACCGCTCAAGGCGCGTGCAATCTTGCTCAGCGACTCCTCTCGGCTTGCTTCGGGGAAAAGCATACGCAGCTCTTGGCCGATGACCTCGTCGGCTGTATAACCTGTGAGATGCTCGAAGGCATGGTTGAACCGGGTGATCTTGAACTCTGGATTCCAGACGATGATAGGAGCGTTTGCATAGTTGAACAGGTTTTCCAGGTAGTCGTGCGTCTCTCTGAGTGCCTGCTCCGCTTGCTTGCGCGCGGTCTCCGCGGCTTCCAGTTCAGCAATCCGTTGGCGCAGTTCTGCCAATTCCGCTATGAGTTGCTCTTTGGTCTTGCTTTTGCCCCTCATTTTGTGTGCCTCCAGGATATCGAAAAGGCACCCGCCACGCCCCGGACCTACGTCTGCGCTCAGGACGAAGCCCTAACGGTGGGCGGGCTTTGCAGTCGTTCAATGTTTACCACCAAGGTGTTCCGCCTCGCTTGACGTGGATTTAGTATAGTGCAACCTTGGACGGAAGTCAAGACTCCCGGGGCGGGAGCGTCTCATCACGTTTCACGTTTTACGTTCTCAGGGAACTGCCGGAGGAAGGGGGGTGGGCGTGGGGAGCGAGCCGAGGTACCAATAGGCATTGGCCGCGACGCACGGGTCGTAGTCGGAGCCGAGTATGACCCGGTAGTCCACCGCGCTGCCCTCCGTCGGCTGGGAGATGACATCGCTGGCGTTGCGTTTATAGAGGCGCATCAGCCGGGAGATGGCCGAGCCTTTGGCAGTGGTGGTGAAGTCCATGATTTGTGTGCGCGGATAGGTCGCGTCGGCCGGCCCGACGCTCACGACCTCGAAGCCTTCCCAGCGCAGTCTTTCAGCCGCCACGTGGCCTAATCCATCGTAGGGGGTCGCGTTCCACACCTCGACCCGGAAGGCGCGCTGCTGTGCGCGGGCACTGGCTGGTGGGGCCAGTGCTTCGCTGACCAGGGCAGGCAGGGCCTCGTAGTTGGGGACCAGCACGTAGGCCCCATTCGGCGCAGTCCACGACTGTACGGCGCCCCGCCCCACGAAACGGCTCTTCACGTTCGTCATGTCCAGGCGCGAGCCGACGGCCCCCAGATAGAGCAATTCGTCCAGCCCCAGGTCGGTGGAGACGGTCTCCCTAAACACCCCCCACAGTTCGGGAATCCTGGGGATGATGTCCAGCCGTATGGCTTGATGATACAGGCCCCGAATGACCTGCTGCTGGCGGCGGTTGCGGTCGAAGTCGTTGGTGCTCCAGCGGGAGCGGGCATACCAGAGCGCGTGCTTGCCGTCGAGGTGGTGGATACCCGGCAGCCAGTCCACGTCGGTCTGTCCGGTGGGTGAGTTGGGGTCAGGGAAAGTGTCGGACAGGGGACATTCTACGGCCACGTCTACGCCTCCCAGTGTGTCCACGATCTTGACGAAGGCCTCGAAGCCGACCCGCGCATAGTAGTGTGTGCGAATGCCGAGATTGTACTCGATGGTGGCTCTGAGCAGGCCAGGGCCGCCGCCGGGATAGCCATTGCGTTCCCCGCGGCTGTAGGCCGTGTTGATGCGATCGAACCCGTAACTCGGAATCCAGACGTACAGATCGCGGGGAATGGAAAGGAGCGCGACCGAGGGATAATCGGGGTTGATGCTGGCAATGATGATGGTGTCGGTGCGCCCTGCCTTCTCGGTGGAAGGCTGATCGGAGCCCAACAGGAGGACGTTGATCACGTCGCCGGCCTGATCCACCAGCGGCATCGGTGATGGGATGGGCAACGGCTGAGGGGTGGAATTACTGGCGGGCAGGATGACGGGCGGCGGAGGTAACGCGGCGGGCGGATGAGGCGTGGGGCTGGGCATAGGGGTGGGTGTAGGGGTGAAGGTAGGCGCAGGAGTGGGCGTGATGGTGGGTGTGGGAGTATGGGTGGGTATGGGGGTGTGGGGGTTGACGGGCATGGAAGCGTGGACAGCGGTGGGAGTCACCGTGGCAAGCGCCTGGGCGACTTCCGGGGCGGTGGTGATAGCCCAACGACTGACCACAGTCACCAGCGCCAGGATGACGATCAGGGTCAGCCCTTCCAAAGCGTTGTTCAGGGAATGTTGCATGCGGCTCGTGTGTCTCCCCTCCAGCCTATCCAGGCACAGTGGGCATATTATACCACAAGAGCCAGTCGTAGCCAGCAATGAGGCCAGGAACAATGAACAATGAACCAATGAACAATGACAAATCTCAGGGGCCAGTCGCCAATCGCTAGCCGCTAACTGCTGGCTGCTAACTGCTGACTACTAACTGCCAGAGGTGGGTGTGTACGTAGGCATGGGAGATTCCGTCGGCCTGGGTGTCGCACTGGGGACTGGCGTGTACGTGGACGTGGGAGATTCCGTCGTAGGGGTCGCGCTGGGGGCCGGCGTGGGCGTGGATGTGGGAGGCTCCGTTGGAGTGGGCGTGGCGCTGGGCGTCGGGGTAGGACCAGGGGGCTCGGTGGGTGTAGGAGTCGGAGTATGAGTAGCGGTACCTGTCAGAATGGGGGTGGGCGTGAGGGTGGGGGTGTGAGTGGGAATGAGAGTTGGGGTGAGGGTGGGAATGAGAGTCGGGGTGAAGGTGGGGAACTCTGTGGGTATGGGAGTCGGCGTAAGAGTAGGCATAGGGGTATCGGTGGGTGTGAGAGTGTGGGGGGGTGTGGGGGTGTGGGTGAGCGTAGGCGGCAGTGGTGGGAGGTAGAGAGGACTCCCGAGGTAGATGGTGTAGTCAGGTAGACAGTTGGCTCGCCGGATGGCCTCAATACCCACATTGAAGCGGCGCGATAGAGAGTAGAGGGTGTCACCAGGCTGCACAATGTACACGACCCAGCCGAGGGGCGGGCCGCAGGGGTAGGGCGGTGGAGTGGGGCTGGCGTAGAAGGTGGGAGGCAGGTAAATCTGCTGGCCAGGATAGATGGTCGGCATGCTCAGGCAGTTGGCCCGCATCAGTGCATAGGTGGTGATGCCAGCCCGCCATGCCAGGCCGGCGAGTGTGTCACTCCGCTGTACGGTATAGACAATCCAGCCTGGAGGTCGCGGGCAACTGGGCATCAGGGGTGATGGCAGGGTGGGGGATGCGGGAGGGGTAGGTGTTGTTGTTGGTGGTCGTGGGACAGCTGTTTCTGTTGCAGATGGTGGGGGGGAGGGAGACGTTGTGGGAAGGGGTGAAGGAGTGATGGTGGGCAGGAACAGCGTGGGTGATAGCGGGAGTGCAGCCATCGCCTGGGTGGGAGGTGGACGCACGCCTAACGTGTCGAGTTGACTCAGCAGGAAACCGCCCAGTAACATGCCTACGCTGACCAGCGTGATGACGAGGCTCCCAAGCAGTTGCCCTATGCCAGAGGCCTGCCCCGCACTGGGACGCAGTTGCTCGCTCACTGTTCTTCCTCGTCATCCTCGGATGACAGCGGCAGGATGAAACTGAACGTGCTGCCCACTCCTATTTCGCTTTCCACCCAGATGCGCCCCCCGTGCGCCTCGACCAGCGTCTTGGCGATAGATAGACCGACCCCGGTCTCGCCCAGGCCGATAATGAGGGGATTATCGGCCCGGTAAAGGCGCTGGAAGACCCGGCGTTGGTCCTCCAGGGCTATGCCACCACCCGTATCGGTCACAGACACGAGCAGGTAGGCAGGGAGACTCTCAATCTGGTCATCGCGCCCCTCCAGCCGGGCGCGAACCAGGATCTCGGTTCCCGGCTCTGAGCACTGGCGGGCGTTGGATAGGAGGTTCAGTGCGATCTGGTAGAGGCCGTCTCGGTCCGCGTGCACGGGTGGCAGTTCGGGCGGCATATCGAGTTGCACTGCCAGTTTACGCTCGCTGAACTGGGCAGACAGCGACATGACCGCATCCTCGATGACAGCGATGATATTGACCGGTTCTGGCGAGAGCAGTACCCGTCCGGCGTCTATGGCGGTGACCTTGATCAGGTCATCGAGCAGCCTTCCCATACGCTCAATATTGGCCTTGACCCGCTGCAGGAACTGGCGCTGCATCTCGCCGATGATGCCCACAGCCTCGCCCAGCAGCAGGTCCGTATAGCCGGCGATGGAGGTCATCGGGGTGCGGAGTTCGTGGATCAGCGAGACCACCATCTCGCTTTGGAGCGTCGCTCCCCCCTCTGGATAAAGCAAGCAAGCCAGCATCCCCGGCGAACCGGCAGTATCCGGGAGGCGCGTCAATTCTGCCTGCACCGTCTGCCCGTCCAGGTCGAGAGTTACTGTGGCGGTGTCTCCAGCCCGAGCCTCCTCGCGCGAGAGCCTGCTGACTGCCTGGATCCACGAGGGCTCGGCGAACAGTACCTGCAGAGAGGTGCCCACCAGTGCCGAGCGAGGTTGGCCTAAGAGGTACTGAGCCCCCTGGCTGGCCAGGATGACGTTGCCTTGCTCGTCGCTCACCAGGATGCCGCCCACTCCGCCGCCGGTGGGTTGCTCAGCCGGGACTGACGGCGCTGCCTGGCTCCGTGCTTCCTGAAGTGCAGCCTGCGCCTGTGCCAGTTGCATCTGCAAATCGGCCTGCGAGCGGGCGAGTTGCTCTGCCTTCTCTCGCTGTTCGGCCAACTTGGCTTCCAGCGCGGCGCGAGCCTCAGCCAACTCGCGTACCTCCTCCTGCCAGATGGCTGCTTCGGCTGTCGGCTGGCTCTGTGTTGCGGCTTCCTGCTCTCGCAGGCGCAGTTTGGTGGCCAGTTCCTCGGCCCGTTGGCGCTGGTGTTCCAGTTCGGTCTCCAATTCAGCCGCTCGCTGTGCCAGGAGGTGCGCTTCACTGAGGGCCTTCTGCAACTCGGCACTACGGTCGGTGGCTTCCCGGCGACGGGCGCTGGCCAGCGACGCCGTGATCGCTGCGCCCATGGCCTGGACGATCTGTTCGTCGCGCACCATCCAGCGTTGCTGGGAAACCGGGTTCCCGACCAGCATAACGCCTAGCAGGGCTCCCCCATCAGTCAGCGGCTGCATCAGCAAGGGGCCTAGCCGCTCGAAGCCCAGACGGCGGTACAGGGCAGCGATGGTAGGGTCCTTGCGCGGTGCATATGCGCTCTGTGGGCGGCCGGTCTGGAGGGCGGTGGCCAGCAGGGGGTAACCGGATGCAAGCAGCGTCAGTTCTTGATGTGCCAGCAGGACGCCAGTTGGGGGATGAAGGGCGACGATGCGTATTCCTTTGGCCGGTTCGGGAACTGGGAAGCCGATGGCGACCATATCGGCTTCCAGCGCGCGAGCGATGGCTGAAGCGGCCAGTCCCAGGGCAACCTCGACATCGCGAGCCGCCTCAATGCGTCGGGCGGCCTCGAGAATGGTGACCAATTCCAGGGCGGTATCCCCATCGGCGGCCGGGGATGCCCGCAGCGCGTGGCGATATACGAGGCCGGCCAGTAGCGGCAGGGTGGCCAGGTTGGCCAGCCGTACCCACCCGGCGGTGTGGGAACCGGCGATCGGAGCGGTGAACTGGAGGGCATGACCGGTGAGCCAGAGGGCAAACAGGCAGGTGATCAGTCCCCAATCATCCTTGCGCCACACTACACCGGCGATGAGTGCCAGCACAAGAACCGCCAGGGTGAAGAACTCCCACACCGTCTCCTGCCAGTAACCGTTGTAGGCGATGGACTGGGCTTCGGCCTGTGGCCAGAGAGTGGCGAAGGCCGCATAAGTGCCTGCGGCTATCAGGAGAATGAGGATTAGCAGCGTCACACCCAGGCGCGGGTGTTGCCCCAGTACCGGCAGGAATGTCCAGGCAACCAGCAGCAGTGTGGCGAGGTCGAAGAAACGCTCAAGGGGGGGCAGAACGATGTTGGGAGATAGCACGCCGACGCGATCAAGCACAGCGATGAGCATCAGCAGGGCGCGTGCGCAGGCAAATCCTATCCCGGTCACCAGTAACCGTATGGCAGCCGGATCACGGCGGTGGCGCTTCCAGTGTCCGAGCGCCACTCCCAGGATGAGTTGAATAGCGAACAGTGTCACCAGGTGGTAGACCAGGTCGCCGGGTGGGATAGTAATTAGTTCAACGAAGTCTTGCAGAAGCGCCATTGGCTTTGGCCATCTGTTACTCGACCTTTGCGGTGGACGTTAGTCCCAATCTGACCCGATTGTACACCAAAGTCAGTTGGCGGTCAATTCGTCGCCAAACTCGAGTCTGTGAGTGCTAATCGCCAATTGGCTGAGCGTGCTTGATGGGCAGTAGCACGGTGAACGTGCTCCCTGTGCTGGGAGTGCTCTCCAGCCACACTCGCCCGCCGTGTGCTTCTACCAGCGATTTGACGATAGAGAGCCCTACACCTAGTCCGCTGGTTTCCACGGCCAAGGGATTCGCGGGACGGTAGAAACGCTCCCAGATGTGAGATTGCTCTTCAGGGGGAATGCCAATGCCGGTATCCGAGACCCAGATGGCGCAGTGCGTCGGCGATATCTCTCCGTCTTCGCTCAACGGCCGGGCACCAATGGTGATGCGCCCGCCGGGATAGGTGAATTTAATCGCGTTGCTGGCCAGGTTGTCTAATATCTGCTGCACTCGCGCCGGGTCTGCCTCGATTAGAGGCAGGTTATCATCGAGTTCCAGGCTGACCTCCAGTTGGCGGGCATCGAGTTGGCTCTGCAAGGAAAGTATGGCATTGCCGATGATCAGGTGTAGGTCTGTCTTGCCATACTCCAGTGCGAGGAACCCCTTCTCGATCTGAGAGACGGCGATTAGATTATCGGCCAGGCTGACCATATATAATGCGTTGTCGAGGATAATGCCGAGAAAACGGGACTGGGTCTCGCTCACGGCCCCGACCATGCCGCCGGCGAGAGCCTCAGCGTAGCCCCGTATGGCCGTGAGGGGAGTGCGAAGTTCGTGAGAGATGGCAGTGATGAATTCGTTCTTAGTCTTTTCGGCCTCGGTCTCTTTGGTGATGTCACGCAGAGTGGCTATAGCACCCAGGTGATCGCCAGCCGGCGTGAGAACGGGGGCCGCACTGACGTGTACAACTTTGCCCTCCAATTCGAACACCGTTTGAAGTGGAGTGTTAGACTGGATGATCGTTCCCCAATCGGCCTTTGGGTCCAACGTCATACGGCCTATCAAGCGCTCGATTGAACGCCCCAGGATGCGCTGGCGAGGGGCCCCCAGGATATGCTCAGCAGCGGTATTGACGATGATAATGTGGCCTTCTTTGTCGCTGACGACTACCCCTTCAGCGACACTTTCCAGAATGGCAGCCATGCGGCGGGCTTCCTCTTCCTGTGCCTGCAGCAACTCGGTCAGGTGACTGGTTTGTGCCTCGAGGTCACGATAGAGGCGAGCGTTCTCAATGGCCGCAGCGACTTGCACAGCGATACTCCGGCACAACCGGCCTTCGTTCGGCCCGAAGACGCGCTGGCTGCGGTCGTTTCCCACGACCAGTGCGCCCAATACGTGACGCTGGCGAACGAGCGGCTGTACGATGGTCGGACCGGCTTCCTGGCTGCCGAGCAGCCCATATAGAGCCCGCAGGCGTGGGTTGTCGGTTTCGACGTTGAAGATCAACGACTTGCGCCGCCGTAGAGCATAGTCAAGCGTAGGCTGTTCGGCGATGGGAAAGCCTGGTCGCACACCTTGTCGCTCTGCGCGCTGAAGAGGGGTGTGTTGGGCCGCCAGGTGGATGATTCCGGGCTCATCGGGGTTGATCAGGAAAATGGCAGAACGGTCCGCATCCAGGGTCATAGTAGTGCTTTCAACCACGCGGCGCAGGATGGTGTCCAGGTCGAGGGATTCGCCAAGAGCCCGGCTGGCCTCGACGAGGAAAAGCAGTTCCCGGGTCTGGCGCAGCGATCCCTCGCTCATGGTCTGCAGTTCCTGGCGATAGGTCCTCAGGTCTTGCAGGGTGCTGCGATAAACAGTTATGGCGAGGAGAGGATAAGCGACCAGGTTGATCAGCCGCCCTGACCCGATCAAAGCGGTCGAGGGCTCTGTGCCGAACCGGCCGGTTGTCAGAAGCAGCGAGCCGGTGCACGATACAGCAAAGCCGAGACCGAGCATCGCGAAGCCAGACACCGGCAGCAAGTGTCCTTCCTGTCGTCGGTGTAGCAGGATCATGGCCGGTGCCAGGGCCAGGAGTGTGCTCACCGTGTGCCAGAAGAATTGTTGCCAGAAGGCGATGTACGGGAGATTGGGAGTCTGGGCCAGAGCGCGGTACCACCCGGGCAGGAAAGTGGCGACGCATAAGAGTGTCACGCCGAGGCTGCCGATCAGATACAGGTTTCTAGTGCGGCGATCGAGGGTAGGGGCCAGGAAGGCCCATCCCAGAAGCGCGAGGCTGGCGACTTCCATGCCGCTGATGAGCGGAGCAATGATGGCTGGGCCAAGCGGCTCGCCAACCAGCAACGAGATACGCAGTGCCAGCAGTCCCGCGAAGGCCCATAGGGTGCGGCGACTGTCGAGGTTGCGAGTATGGCGCCATTCGATGAGCGCAACGCTGGTCAGCGCCTCCAACGCCAGAAGGACCAGGAGGTGATAGACGAAGGTATGAGGGCCGACACTCAGCAAATTGACGATGAACAAGTATTCGCCTCCGGGGCACCACGGGTACAGGGAGATTATACCACAGTGGTGGGGGAAAAGACAACCCCGATCTGGCGGTGGCAGCGATGAAGAATATGGGGACGGCGAAAGGCAATGTTCTTGGCCGATCCCGCCCCTGCGGGGAAGGCCTTGCGAAACAGGCTGCCTCTCTCAAGATGCAGCTCAGGCCGTGAAGCGCGTGGACAGTCTGACGACGCAAGCAGTGACAGCGGAAACCTTGAGCGAGCTGCTGGGCTTGCCGGGAATGAGAGTGACCCGATGAGACGTTCGAGGAGTGGTTGGAGGGTTTGACGGAGGAAGAACGCCGTGCCATCAAGGTTGTGTCAATGGACATGTGGGAAGCCTATCGCCAGGCTGTGCGCAAGAAACTGTCTCAAGCCAAGATTGTCGCCGATCGCTTCCACGTGATGAAACAACTCAACCATCAGATTGACCTGATGCGGCGGAGCATTCAAAGGGCTACGCACCATCTATCTGCTCAAGGGTGACATTGTCCAGGAGACACCCCCATATCTACCGGAAAAAGTATACCAACCGCCAGATATGGGGCGGAGGGCGATTTATCACGCTTGGGTTCCAAGCCAGGGGCAATCTGATCCTCTGCCTATTCTTGTCCCCTCCGTGATACGCTCGCAAGCGCCCGCCGCCCCGCGCCTCTCGCCCACCAGCACCGATCGTGATGGGAGAAGCGGGGCCGCGGGCTTGTCTCTCAGCGAACGGTCTCGTCACGTCCGCGGCGTGATAGCCGCAGTAGCCCACACCATTTGTCTCCTCACTTTGTCTTCCCCCACACCTCAATCTCGGCCAGGCAGGTATCGTCGTGCCGGGAGCCGGGGTAGACCTCTTCGATGACGATTTTGACAAAGGTGGTCTCGATGCTCGGGCCGGGGGCACGAGCCAGAACGATCATCTGCATTCCGCGGGCGTCGGAGAGATCCATTTCGATCTGCTCTCCGCTGGAAAAGATAAAGGTTACCCGCTTGATCCGGTTGTTGGCGTAAAAGATGTCGTCGTCGCGGTCGTAGCCCACGTCCAGGTTGATGTAGTGAACCTCGACGGTTCCGGGGAAGGAGAATTGTATCCACTCGCCGTATCTTCTCAATAAGGGGGGGCAGTCTATCTGGATGGGATGGGGATCTCCCACGGTTCCATCCGCAAGCATTTAGCATTCGCCAGCCAGCAAGCACATTAACAATCCAAGACAGTGAAGCA